>Ga0308167_1001000_pt1 | contig 38861 bp, 40 predicted proteins | sample PhyCR1_2_FD_202138 | JGI IMG/M metagenome (GOLD analysis project Ga0308167, IMG submission 202138) | Phyllosphere microbial communities from UC Gill Tract Community Farm, Albany, California, United States - DLSLRC.R1 | ecosystem: Host-associated > Plants > Phyllosphere > Unclassified | place... | reverse complement strand
GACAGCAAACTTACGCAGCATAACGGCAGAAATACACTAGTTTAAGCAATCACTCATCTGGTTTTGCGAATACTGATATTGATGATACTAACGGCCCACCGGCCTGTTGAGGAACCTGTGAAACGGAAAGGCTCATTGAAGCCGTATATTTTCTTGAGGTTCATCAGGCGCGGAACTCATCGAGGCGCGGGAATAAAATCCCATTCAGACGCCGGATAGATTCAAGCAAGCCAACTTATCGTCGAAATCGGTGTTGCAAAAACGGGAGTGACCATAGATTCCGTTTCCCAAACGGGACCCTTTAACGAAGCACCTCATGCTATCACGGGCTATATCGTCGGCTATAAGGCAGGATGCTGTTCTGTTGGTACAACGAAAATCGGTATAATTAAACGATTTTCGTGTATTAGATCTTTACACTGTAGTTGGATTTTTACCCAGTATTGCAAACCCTATTCCTTCCATTATTTTTTGCAATATAGAGTCTTTTGTCAGCTAAAATTTGTAGTTTATTTATATCGTAGCTATTTACTTCAGAACTACAGGAGACCCCAAATGATGCAGAAACATTAATCCAAACATCGTTGAGTACTTCAACTTTATTTTTATTTATCAATACACGAATTTTTTCAGCTAAAATCGAGCTGTCTTTTAGATCAATATCATAGCAAAAAATACAGAACTCTTCTCCACCTAGCCTACCGAGAATATCTTCCTCACGAATATTTTCTTTTATGATGCTGGCTGTATTAATTAAAACTTCGTCTCCTGAAAAATGCCCATAAGTATCATTTATAGATTTGAATTTATCTAAATCTATCTGAATTATAGCAATAGGGCGTCTAAAGTCATTTAGTTTTATAAAGACAGCTTCTAGTTCTGAATAAAATCCATTTCGATTAAATACGTTAGTTAAGGTGTCATGGCTAGCTTTCCATTTTAATGAATGTTGTAAAATATGCATCTCTTTTATCAATTTTCTGATTAATACATATGAAAAAAACAAAGAAATTGTAAAGAAAACCCAAAGAATTAAAACAAAAATAATTTGTTTTCCATATTCGCTTCTCAGCACTTGCAATGGTGAGTGAGTGACAAATATTGCCCCATACTCACCTTTAACCTTTTTGTAAGTAACAAAATTGAAACCATCACGAAATTGTCCGGTTTCATGACTATTTGCTAAGGTGAGAACCTTATTTGTAATATTTTTATCCTCGGTAAAATCTTCTGGTGTATCAGATGCGATTATATTTGCATTTCCGTCTATCCAGAAATAATTACCTGCATATTTATTATCAATAGCGATGCTTAAGAGTGTACCAAGTTTTCTAATATTAAAATCGAAACATAAAACCCCAACGGTTGTGCCATCAATACTAATAGGTATAAACATTGTTATAAGTTTTCCCTCGTTGTTAGGTCCATCGTAAGCAGGGGTAAATATATTTGTCTGAGACGCTTTAGGCAATTTCATTGCATTAATAAAATATTTACTGCTTATCATGCGTTCATATGTTGATTCAATAGATTGAGCACTTACGTTTTCATCAGGCGTTGTTGTGGCGTAAAACCCTGATATTGAAACATAATATATTCTACTCTCTAAGTTAAAACTATTATTCGTTATAGGTAGTAGGGAGAAAAGATGCTGCATTGCATTTATTTCATTTGCTAATAAGTAAGAATTTACTGTAGGAGATAATGTTCGGTGTTTAGATATAAAATTATTTCCGATAACATTAACAATCACTCGGTGATTATTATCTCCTTCAGAGATATATCGAAAACTACGTAATCCTTTAGCCCTCTCTATAACTTTCTTATATTCTATTTCGCGTTCGAATGATGGCTTTCTTTTAAAAGCATAGCGGAAATAATCTTCCAAAAAGATTATTTTATTAACTTGATTAGCTTTACTCTCCATGATTGCTTCATGAGTACGAGTCATCTCGTTAATTGTAGAGTTTATATAGCCACCAACAAGAGTATTTATCTGAGAAACAAGTATGGCACCTATAAAAATAATAAAAACAGCAAAGATACTATCAACTATTTTTACGGGATGTTTTTTGTTAAGAATGCTATCGATCAAAATCAATTTTTTATCTCAAATATCCACCCGCAAAGTAAGGGGTTAATTTTTATCTGAACAATCTTTCCTGATTATAGATAGGATAATCAGTCAAAGCAATAAATTAATGTATATTAAAACATTAGTCTATAAGCATCAAAATAAACAATATTTTGTTCTTTTTTTTGTACGATATATTTTCTTTTCTAAAGAATTTAACCAAGAAGATGTATGTGATTGCACAAAGAATAAGCCAAGGGCTTACTGGTTCAAGGACAAAAACTTCATATGAGATGGGATTTTTGAACTTACCTCGATTCAACTCAGCGCACGCCAAGATCATAAAACCAATCCATTATAACAGATCAATATATCATAGTTTTATATATGTACATGCAGAAGATACAACGCAACGTCTGATATCGGTAATACTCCATTGTTGCATAACTTGTTGTTTTAATTGATATCTCTTATAGGGAGATATTAATTTATTAGAGCAAAACACTATTTATAGGTGTTTCCTCACTTGCTTGCATTGAGTTTCCTGTAAAAGTGTAAACTTTTCTGTTATAGCCTATAATACATTTTACTTTATATTTCTAGGTGTATTATTGATATTCAATTGTAAATGTAGCGTCAGCATTTGCTGAACCTGCGGTTACCGGCAATGAGGTTGCTACATATTGCCCGAAAAATTTAAGTGTAAAATTATCACTACTTAATACACTACCTGAAATAAAATTATTATCCCCTATAATAACTAAGTTTTTGTTACTATCGAGGATGGCAATCCCTATATTTTTTGCAGAGCTTAGATTATCTAAAGATAATAAACCATTATCATTGTTACCGTTAAATTTGATAGTCAGCCCTGAGGTAACAAGGCCATCGCAGTGTTCTAATTTGATAAAAAACGGTACTGGAGGTGATTTTTTTGATGATGATGAAAAATTACGTGTAGGCCAACTCCCCATATCTATTGGTATATCCTTTGAGCTATTACTCACGGTGCAACTATTAGAGACTAATGTTGCATACATTTTCAAGTTAATAGTGGCTAATGTTGAATTGCCTTGAGTTGAGAATAAGATAGAAACTAAAATAATAAATGGTCTTATAAAACTATTTATATGCACGATGTTAGCCTTAAAATTATTCAAAATCGACTCGTAGGAAAGCTAATGATGTAACAGGACCCTCTTTAGGCTTATTGCCAGTAATGCTCACTGGATATACTTTTATTGTAACATTTGAATTTGAATTTGAATTCAAGCTAAAAGGGATGAAGCTATTTATATTGTTAGGCGTTAGCTCCTTATTATTAGAGTCAGTAATTACAAAACCTACGTCTTTGTTGTCAGACTTGATCGCATTACCAGACGCTGAATCTGCTTCAACTCGTAGAGTCAAGTTTGCTGGAGTTACGATACCATTACAATATACATAGATAGACCTTGACAATGCATTTACGCCTTGAGCTTTACCGCCAGCCGTATTAAACGATGAAGACGGAATGTTTTTAAAGTCCATTGTTATTACTTGCCCAGTATTTAATGCGCATTTTTGTGGCACGGTGATAGAAAAACCCAGTATTCCCTGAACAACTGGCATCGCCGTTGGAGAGAAATTAGTATAATTTGCCGCATATAAGTTATAGAGCACTACTCCATTGGATTGGACGTTACCGACAAATCTTTTTTTTATTTTAAAGTTTACCTTTACATGGGTACCTGAATCATCATCACCTGTACATTTTTCATTACAGTTATTAGAAATGTTCGTAAATGGGACACTATAATAAAAAGTTGGCCCCCCCTGTTGGTGATGAATGGTTACTTTTGATGCAACTTGAATATAGTCATTACCTTGAATATCGTACCAATTTGTATCGCCTTCTGTAGATGCAAGGGTCAACTGTGGCCCAGGGGTAGTGGAAAAATAATGCGTTTCCTTCTTGTTACATGGGTACCCTGGAGACCATGCTGCAGTTGAGAATTGTTCTTTCCATTGTGTCGTATAGCCCACGTAGTTTTGGTTTGGGCTTAAATTATAAGAAAAGTTAAATATATATGGATGGCCTGCATCAGGAGGGCACATAAGAGCATGAGCATTATTTTGGAAAAATAGTGCGAGAGAGATGACTACCCATACATATTTAATAAAAATTTTCATTATAGACACTCCGCTTTTGCATAATTTACTACTTTAATTTCATTATTTTTAGAGAGGCTATAATTCGCTGTACAAGACTGACTGGAAGCGTTTCCCCACTTAACATTGAGTTTTCCGTCTAAAGGTAAGCCCGAAAGGTAAACTTGTCCATTATCACCCACAATACTTCCTCCATTACCATCCTCTCGATCTACAGTTGCGCCAAATGGGATTACTTTTCCATTGGCTTGTTTTAAAGAAATCAATGCTCTTACACCAATTCTTGTCTTAAACTCAGCACGGACCAAGGCTCCCAGTGTTGGTACTACATTAGCCACTGTGTCATCAAGATCGGCATTATCTTTTAATGTTGTCGTATCTAAAGCAACACGATTGAGTCTGTATGTAGCCGCATAAGGCATTACTGCATAACCCCGCCAATCTGTACTCACGCCAGTTGTGTTTTCGACATTTACACCGCTAGCTCCCGATGCTTTAATTAAAATATTCGTATCTCCTAGAGGTTGGCTAAAAGTAATACCATCAGAGTGGCCAACAACTCCGCCACTCATTCCGTAATTGACCTGTCGATAGCCTTTACTATAGTTGTAACCAATATTACTATTACCATATCGCCCCTGATAACTAAGGTTGACACTGCCATCTTTACCAGCATCATGATTTGTATATCCTTGTTGGACGCTATAACTGAGATTACTGTTATCAAGTAATGTACCGCTGACTCCTGCCTGCTGTGTCATATGTCCATGCATATCATTATTTGCAGAGTAAGTTCCATAAGCGACATTATTTGAACGACTCATCCCTGAGCTTCGACCTCCTCCAGACAACCACTTACCGATAGGTAGAGAAATGTTTAGGGCTACTCTCTTATCCGCATCGCTAAAATCTGGATTATGGTTATAGCTATACGTCACATTGTAGGTAACATCTTGCCAATAGCCACTATACCCAATTTGTAATAGGTCGTTTGTCTGGGGGGTATGCCAATAAGTTTGCCGGCTTCCTGTTAAAAATAATGAACCGTTTTTTCCTAACTGCTGCGAAATATTTACCTGGATTTGTCCTTTTTTTGTATTTCTTAGATTATAATAGTCATTATATATAGGCTTAACACTATCCGAGTTATTTTGGTTATCTACAGTTGTACCGCTCATATGGTGATAGCTAGTTTCATCAAGTGTATAAAATCCTTGTGTAGAATACCTATATCCTAATAACTGGAAGTTAGTGCCCAGCTCATTAAGTGTTTTAGCATATAAGAAGCGAAGTGATTGACCTTCATGCTTGCTTTTATCAGCTAAAATACTATTTGCTTGAGTAATATCTGCAGATATAGCTCCCCAATGACCAATATTGATACCAGCCCCTATAGCGAAAGCGTTATATCTGCTAGCAAATTGCGAACCACCATAAACGGTGATCCCCTTAGGGAGTCCCCATATTAGTGTACCTTGCCCAAATCCTGGCTTATCTTGCTGCATACTATTGCTTCTGTATTGGCCGACAGTTAGTGCGTACTTTATACGCCCCTCACGTTGCAGAACCGGCACCGCAGAATAAGGTATATTAAACGAGCTTTCGTGCCCATTTGACTCCGCGATAGTAACCCGAAGATCGCCACTGCTAGATGTTGGATATAAATCAGTGATCTCAAAAGCACCCGAGGAAACGTATGTTTGGTAGATAACATACCCATTTTGTCGGATTGTTACTTTTGCATTACTGTTCGCAACGCCACGCACCGTTGGAGCAAACCCCCGTTGACTATCTGGTAGCATATTATCATCAGACGCGAGCTGTGCCCCTCTAAAACCTATACTTGTAAAAATATCACCAGAAGTATAACTATCTCCCAAGGTCAAGGATGATTTAAAAGGGATAATATCCCGTTGAGCATAAGTACTAATATTTTGCCATTGGTTAAAATTAGCATTATTTCCTTGAGAAATATTCCATGTAGAATAATTACGCAGGCGCCATGAATTAAAATTCACACCACTATTAAGACCTAAGAAATAAGAGGACATGCTCCCATGACTATCATCATTTTTGGTGTTACTTCCGCTAAAATTATAGTTGAGTAATATAGCATTTATACCTTCATCCCACTCATCTGGAGGAATATACCCCCGAATATTATTCATTAATGCAGCTTGTGGAATGCTAATATATAAACGTTGCTTGTCAAAATCAAACCGTGTTGAAGCCATAGGAATTACTTCAGAAATTTTAATGCACTCAGCTAAAGGATATTTTATAAGTTGAGCGTAATTATCAGTCTTAACATTTAGGTTTGTAAGCTCACGACGTGTTATACATGCAACTAGCCCAGTATCATCAGTATCGTTAGCAAGTGGTTCCTTGGTTGCTTTTAAAGACTTATTATTAGACTTCCTAGGAATAAAATTTATATCTTTAGTAGAAATATATTCATCATTCAAATATATTTCTACTCGGTAACTTCCTGCCGCTTGACCTTCACCTTTTTCAAAGCGAGAGAGATCAGCAATAGCATCCGGATCATTTGACAAAAATGCAGGGTTAAAAAATTCATCGGCCTTAACTCTCGAGCTTAAAGCTAAGCAGATGCAAACAAAAAATATAGGGTAAAACCTTGCAGTGTCACCACTACTTCTGGCAAAAGTGTTTTTGGACTCTTTCTCTTGACGAAATAGTAATATTGCATTGGTAATACCGCGTTTATTTTTCATAAATTTCTAATTGATTTTCAAATATAAATAATATTTCTACATGTATTGTTATTTAAGTTGCACCGTAGTTATGGAGGTATTAGCACCATAATCATTGACTGTTTGATAAGTAACTACGCCTTCTATTCCCTTAGGAGAGTTTACTAAAGCAGAACTCATCGGTGCAATCATAGTATTAGGTAACATGTTCACGCCAACTCTGAGGTTTACAAGGGTGATATAATAAGGCGAAGCATTTTTGACTTCTATAGCATTGCCTCTACGATAAAAATCAAGTTTTGATAATGCTTCTTCCGAAGTTAAACCTAAATTCTCTGGTCGTACAAAAATCTTAATACGAGATAAAATTGCTAGTTGTAAAACATTTTTCCCTTCTATGGAGTTACGTTCAACAGCGGGGATTGCTTTGCTGCTGAGCCAGAATATACTTTCTCTATCTTTCGGTAACTCGGGCCCCACATACATAATTCTAAGCGTATTTTCACTTTTTGGCTTGCTTACAAATAGTGGAGGAGTCACTATAAAGTTCGGAGATTTTTTTTCATTTTCATCATCTACCCATGATTGAATAAGAAAACGACTCTCTTCATCACTATTTGTGACAGCTAGAGAAACTTGCTTTGCATTTAATGGATATATAATTCTTGTTGCACCAAGAGCGATACCACCTGCAGAAGTTGAAAATGATGTAAAAACAAAAAATAGTAAAATAAGACACATTAACGTCTTATAGGTATTGCGGGAAAGTACCAGCATTAATCCTCCACAGGGGGGAATAGATATGTTCACAAACACACGACTTGGCCTAGCGCGCTTAAACACTATCCATTATCATCGGATAAATAATATTTGATTCAGAATATATGGTTAAGAAGAATAACGAATATATAATATTATGAGTTGCCACCGTCCCTGGTGGCCAAAAAACTCACATCCTTTCAGGAAAAATTATTCGTATTGCATTGTAAAGGTTGCATCTGCGTCAGCACGCCCAGGTGTAACCGCTGCTAAAGTTGACTTATAACGGGCTGTAAAGTTCAGCACATTATCACCGTCATTTAAGGTTTTTGGTGCAGAGAAAGTGCCGGTATTAGGGGTTAGAACTTTACCTTGCTGATCAGCAATTTCAATACCTACTCCAGAAGCTGCGCCAGATACACCGCCGTCCCGAATGTTGCTAACAGACAGAACTGTAGCATCAGTGTCGTCTACACTGCCACTGAATGATACCATCGCAGCTGCTGCAACAGTGCTATCGCAGTCCTGAAGGTTAATAGTAAAAGGAATTGTGTTTGATTTATCACCAACGGCTTTAAAGTTGGCAGTACGATACTGACCAAGCTGTACAATTTGGTCAGCAGACTTAGGGCTAACGGCACAGGCAGCATTCACAATATCACCTCTAAAGTGTACTGTACCACCTGGGGCTGTTATCGCTGGTGATGCTGCTTGAGCCGCGCCTGCTGTCAAAGTTAAGATTGAAGCCACTATAATTTTATTTAATTTCATTTTCCAATTTCCTTAAAAAGGATTGTTCCTATTATCTAATCGTAATTAGCCTAAAATCCAAGCAACGAAGATTGCAAATTGTTGTAATGGTATTGTGTATCACTCACCTAATAAACAATCGACTTATTTACTCGACCCATAAAGTTTAATGCAAGCATACAAAAGAGCAAAACTAATACTTTGTTAAAATAAAACATTAGTTTAATATTCTGAATAATCTAAAATATTATATTTTTCCATAAATATAATATTATCTAGATATGTTTTATATTATAGGAATATTCTCATAAGGAAACTTGACTAAACACTAAAACTGGTTTAAATTTACTCTGAGAACGAGCATGTTTAATTGTATGTCTTTAGATGACAAAACCAGTGGGAGAAATTATTAAAACAATATGTCACATGATTATTTTGAATTTTTAATAAATAAAAAAATTATCTTTGATAAAGAAAATCGAATCTTAATGTTAGATGATCATCAATATTCAATCGTCTTATCAAAGCCAGCCTCTCGGCTTCTCGATATGCTGGTAAGTCATAATAAAATAAATTTGTTACGCGGAGAGTTAATTAAAAGTGTATGGGAAGATTACGGACTCTCCTCCTCTAATGCCAGCTTAAATAATCATATCAGTGAGCTGAGAAAAGCTTTTGAGAATCTAGGTGAAAATAAAAATATTATCATAACTATCCCTAAGATTGGATTTAGAATAGACGCTGATATTCAAAGTATAACTAAGTTATCGCCTGAGTTAATAAGAATAACGGCACAAACTCATGATGAACATAATGTTCAAGAAACAATCGCCTATAATAAATTCAAAGTCGGCATATTGCAACTGAAGTCACTGATTATGAGTAATATAAACAAGGTTATTACTTCAGTAATTTTTATATTTATCATTGCTATATCGTTCGTTTTATTTTTTTATACAAAAAATGACGACAACTTTACTTTTCTTTCTTCTTTAAAAAAATGTGACATATACTCAATTGACGATAGAGCTCTTTCGTCTGACTCACTTAAAACAATGAATGAGATAATAAAAACAGAAAGTATAGACTGCTCTCATGAATCTTTTGATATCTTCTATAGAGAGGATAGACCTGAGAATTTTAATCTAAAAATAAACTTTCTTGCTGCTTGTAAGAAAAATAATAAATTAGGTTATGAGTATTGCAATAACTACAAAACATTAAACTAATATGAAAAAACTGATCTTGACATCTTTTATAATGATATTGCTTTCGATAGCTATATATGTGTATTTTATATTTAATTCAAAAGAACCTTTTCACTGTGATGTTCAAATATTATCACATATAACTAAAGATGGTCAAAAATTTGACCTCAATTTGCATACTGACATTCTCTTATTAACAAATAATAAGGGGGCAGTTTATATTATTGGTACGTTAAGAGGGGAGAGAAACAGTTATCTTGTCTCTAGAAGATTATACTTTACAACTAATTCTCCTGTAATAAAAAATATAAGTCAGGCAATCATTACAGACGAGAAACGCCATGATAGAGATAATGCTCCTAATGAGCTATGGAAGTATGTAATACCTGAGGTGGTGGGCGTTAAATTTTATATAGAAGTAAAGAACCTCAATAAAAATGCTATACTTATACAAGGTGTTTCTAACCCATATTATATTTGTAAGCGTAGCTAAAACTTACTTCTGTACAAAAACTCCCCTGAAGCCTGTATTATTTACAGGCTTCAGGTTTATTAAATGTTGTTGCATAAAGTTTAAGATTACTATTCTACATGGGTGATTTTTAAATGCATGTATTACATGTGCTCTAATAATGTTGTTGATTACTATTTTTCCCATTTTCTATGTCGTCGAATAATATTTGCAATCTACATTTAATCACTAACTCGAGTGTTGTTTTTACGCCTAAATGGTGCATAACTATTCTTTTATGGTTACTAATTGTTTTAACATTTCTATTCAAAATAGTAGATATCACAGATGTAGGTAAACCTTTAAGAAGGTAGTTTACAACCTCCATCGACTTTGGGTTAATTGACTCAATTCTTTTATTAAAATTAATATGCTTTACCGTATTCGTATTGTCACTATTTACAATGACATCGATCATATTGATTATGGTTAGGATACTGGCTCTAGAGTTTAAAAACCGAATATTTGTTTTTCCAAATACAACCCCCTCGCAAATTCTGCGAAATTCTTCACTACCCATGATTAATACCTTTTTTCCCATAGATAATGATGTTTTGATATTTTTCATATATTTTAATATATCAGTCATGGTATGCGTAGTAAAAATAACGATCAAAAGATCGAAGTTATTTTTAGCTATCTTATCGCTACAAATATTATATTTATGTGTATAATTACACTCATTAAGTACCATTCTTAACGAGTCGGAGAAAAAATTATCTGATGAAAGTATTTTGATAAAAAACAAAGTATGCCTCATATTTTATGATATAAAATATGTATAATATAAAAATAAATTTTATGTGCATGTTTACACATAGCAAACATAAAAATTTCATTTTAATTTATATATAAATCATATGCTTAGTGTATTTTATTGATCGGTTTTGTTTTTTTATTATAATTTTTATAATGGATATTATTAAATAACTATTTTTGTTATTTTTTCTTTTAGAACTTTGATAAGAATTTGCCATCATTAATTGAATGATTTAAGTGTAATATTTCATAGTCTAAGTTTCAATGATTATTAAAATAAAACTATCATTGTCATCTTCTATATATCAATATGCAAACTTCTTTAACACCTCTCTAGATATAAATACCTATTGAGCCGTTTTATTACAGTATAGCTATAGCCACAATATTGTTTTTACTTTTATTTCCTCTTAAGAGGAGATTGACGGATTCATCACACGTCTTGCTCACCGATCGTTTTTACTTAATTTATCTTAAATTTTTGAGCTTTGCCAAATAGGGCGTACCTTCACTTCCCCTTGCTAAGTTCTACCGCTGATGCAGATTGTATCGATGCTCTCTTTTTTTCTCTATCTTTTCCATTCGGCTTTACCCTAGTTATACCGATCGTCCACACAGTTATCCCCCGTTTCTGTGGATAAGCTATATGTGGTATCTTATGCTGGATGTTTTCTACATGATGTTGTGTTTTAAAACATTGGCGGCGGTGTATTGGGCGTCTACCGCCGCCCTCTTATCGATCCATCTTTCTCGGTATTTATCCTATATAATCCAGTTTTACCGAAAGTTAGATCCTAGTCAGCAGATTTATTGTGAACGATCACAATGACCAGATACGTCATACTTGTCGGCATCACATCAGATAAAAGCCAGTCATCAGTCATAAAAATGGTCGAAATTCACGCTGATTGCGCTACGTGAAAAATTTAAAATCAATAAGGGATTACCCTGCAGATTTTACGTAGCGCAACCAAATAAGAATCGTCGATTTTTTATCCGTATGATCTGATGGCTATGTTGGGCTAATCACACGAGGAATATTGAATGTCACTCATCACCTATGAACCGGCAGCGGACATGTCAGCACCCCCCTCCCCGTATTTTGATTTTGCACAGGCGGTGGCCATGCGGCGAATGGCACTCAATCTGTCAGACCAGCCCGCTTATTTGTTGGCACCGGAAATTACCCTGCTGTTGGACAATATTCCCGATCTGCGCAAACGCATGCTGTTCGATTTTTTATGGAACACCGGCGCTCGCATCAATGAAGCCTTGGCCGTGACACCGAAAGATATTGTGATCGATGCGGTGAAACCCTTTGTCGTTCTGCGCACCTTGAAACAAAGAAATCAAACGGCCGGTAAACGCGGCCGCCCAGGTAAAGACACGCCAGTGAAAAGAACGGTGCCTTTGCTCGATGCGAGTTTTGCGCGGCGGCTACGCGATCACCTAGCGACCTTTACACGCTATGTGACGAAACCGGTATGGGAGATCTCCGACGACACCGCGCGCAACTGGCTAAAGGAAGCTTTGGGTAACGCTCGCGATCGCGGTGTCGGGTTCTCTATTGACAGCATCACGCCCCACACTTTTAGACACAGTTTTGCGATGCATCTGCTGTATAACCGTGTGCATCCGAAGATTTTACAGTCGTTTATGGGGCATCGTGATTACAAAAGCACCGAGATCTACACGCGGGTCTTTGCGCTCGATGTGGCCGGTCAACTGGGGGTGAGGTTTGAGATGACGCCCGAACAGGCGATGAAATTACTCAATATACCCGGTTTTTAACCAATAATGTGGCGAAAGTTGTTCAATTTCAGCCATGAAGACTCCTTTTATTTTTCGTGCAAGCAAACGAAATCAACCAATATAGTTATGGCACGTGCTACAGTTAACATACTATAGATCTCAATGGGTTGACGTGGAGTCAGTAAAAGTTGCACTGCCGTTTTTTCTGGCAACCAACAAATAAAATTGTTCTGTCGGATGACAACGCCGTCCTTTACATATCATGTGTATCAGTTCAATGCCTGCCAATAGTGTCTGCGCACGGCGAAAAGAGTTAAATCCCAGCATCGGCCGTATCCGTCGTTTAACATTTCGATAGTTCTGCACCTCCAGAATGCCCAGATGCTTGCTCTACCTGATGGTGATACTTTCCTCTCCAGGTTTGTCAGCGTTGAGTGTGGCCAGAACTACAGTATTAGCTCCATTTTTATCAATGGTCACCACTCATCCTTGATGATGAATGGTCTTGCAAAAGAAACATAATGCGACGTTTGCATCCCTTTTAGCGGTTAGCAGGAAGTCGATGGTCTGCCCTGAAATATCCACCGATCGGTACAGATATTTCCACTGACCTCTGACCACTTTGATGTAAGTTTCATCCGTTCGCCATCGATGCCCCACAGAACGTTTTTGCCAATGAAAAATTTTATCTAAAAGCGGCACTAGACGGATAACCCAGTAATGAAGAGTCGGATAATATCGCGCTCTGACATTATCTGCGTAGACTCAATGAGTAAGCTAAATACCAGCGGACACACTGAGCAATAATATCGAAGGGGGTAATGTAGGTGACTGAAGGCGTTTCGGATCAGAGATATGAACAAGTAACATCTAAAAAAAAACAGTATGTTACCGAACGACGCTTTCATGCGATAGAACCAGATTATTGCTGCATTAGTGAGTCATTGTAAGATGAAACACGGAAAAGCCTTCATGATTAGGTTGCTGTTGGGCGCTGAGATGACACTGTTCTAATAGTGCAAAAATGCCGGATGTATCACCGGTGAATCGCACCGCTAGCGTTTTGACAAGGTTTCCATTCTCGTCAAAAGAGGGCTGCAGCTCCTCTTTTGGTGTATAAATCGCGCTGGCAGTATTGGCGTCCTTCCAATGCTAATCCCACTCTTTACGTGAAACCATAAAATCCAGCCAACCCATGGTTTTTAACGTCTCGACAAAGTACGTAAATCGGAATAAATCGCTTTGCTCAGCAAGTTCCCCCGCGCTTGAACGGTAGATGTATTCGACCTTAGTGAGTAAGTTGGCACCTAACCCATATTTTTTACCCTGAGCGAGTAGCCACATAATGTCTGGCGCAACGCTCTTCGGGAATAGCTTGCGTTTTTGGGCTGTTAATAGCCATTGCATAACAAACAAATGCTGTTGCAGCGAAGACTGCGCTTTCCCCCTCTTTTTGGGCAGGCGTACCGATGTCAGCACGCACCAGGCCAGTGCTTTATGTTGAATATAATTATGTGGAGAATATTAGCATAAGGATATAAACGTAGCGAAAATACTCGGTTTTACTTATATAAATCAGCCTATTGAAGCTTCATCTGCCCATTCGGGGGAGTCAGCCAAATCAGTAAAGAGAAATAAGAATTGACGAGGTTAAATGGCGTGTTTGAGAACGGCTAGCGGATGCTAACCATTTAAATATCTAAGGAAGAATTTGAGCCAGATCGTCTTCGGAAAGGCCAGTCATTTGCATGACCATATTACGGTCGAGACCGTTTCGCAGCATAGTGCGAGCAATTTTCAGTGTCGCTTCGCGTTCACCTTCGGAACAATCTTCTTGTCTGCCAAGTTCGATGCCCTTTTCCATGCCCTTCTCTATACCTTTTTGCTCGAGCTGTTGTGCGATGGTCATGAGTGCATCTCCATGTAGCAGTACACGCAGTGCCAATTCGCGAACAAAGGCTTCAGCGTCTGAAGCATTGCCTGCCTGTAAGATATAGTGTACCAGCGATATCACCTGTGTTGAAGATAGATATCCCGTTAACAAGGTTGTGGCTAGCTTATCCATCAGCAAGATCACGCTGATGGATAAGCTTCTGGAGTAGCGTCAGTGCGGCCATACGACGATGGCTAACAATCTCATTATCAGGATATCAACCAGCGGAAAAGCTGCACTGTAGAGTTTTGCGGCCAGTTCTAGGTTATCAAATTCATCCAACTAGCGGGTGGAATACGGGTAAGGGCTCCGCTTGCCGACATAGAACAACACGGGTATGACTAGCGGTAGCTTCTTGTGACCGGCTTCAAGATAGCGCTGCATAGCGGCGACCGCGTAACGGATAAGACGAAAAGCCATATGTTTATCGGGAGAACTTTGGTGTTCAATCAATACATGCACATAGCCGTCCCCTTCCGCCGTTTTCACACTATAGAGTACGTCGCTGAAATACTGACGAAGATCATCCTCGACAAAAGAACCGGATTCTAACTTCAGCGTACTGAGGTCACAGATAGCACGAAGCTCCGCAGGAAGATGCAATTCCATAAAATCACGCGCAACTTCTGGCTGAGTCAGAAACTGTCTGAACGTGGCATCATGCGGTGTGGGTGTACTGTTTTTCTTTTCATCGTTGCTGATTCTAAAAGTGACTTACACATATTACCACAACGTGAGGATACTGAAATTAGTCATAGCTGCAGACTCTGTCTTCATTGGAGGACCACGCTACTTGCTTCAATGGCTGAGAACGTCATAACCATTTCTCACCATCTTCTATATAAACTGTAGTGAGTAGATCATATCGATTATAAGGTGAAATGGGAGTCATAAGCTATAGTGAGTAATATTCTACACGCCAACCTAACGTCAAGAAAATCTTGCTACGGTACGCTTGCTCTAAGAATCTTAGTTGTTAATAAGCAAATCATCCAGAGCCATATATAAGCTATAATAAGTATATTAGGATGCTGCACTCACTACAGCTTATGTTTATCTAGATTTAAAGAGTTTTTCCAAATCATCGACAGTGATGCCTAGTTTCTCTAGTAATTGAAGTTTTTCGTCCAACTCAGCACTGACCTTATCTCGGATAACAGGAGCTTGTGAATTCTCTGAACTTTCATTGTTCGGAGCCTTTAATTTAGGTCGACGATAATGAACACAGAAGAGCTTTGTCCGCCCCCGCTGAGTCTCGGTATAATCCAAATAACCTATTTCACGAAGTTGCTCCATCGCTCGTCTGATAGTCTGGTTCTGGGAAAATACAGGAGATTTAAGATTTAAACGAGCCCTGAGACGCGCTAGCGATATTGGTGCAGGATTCTGTGGCAGACTCTCAATAAAAGTGTAAAGGGCCTGAGCTGACTCCCTACGCTTAAGAGCGTTAATTGCTTTAAGTTGTAATAGAACTTTTCTGTCAAACTGATACAGCTCAAACAACCGAGGATCAGCCTGCAACTGAACAATATCTTTCTCAGTATCATAGTACGCAGACTGTACTAGATGAGTAATATACTCTTTAGTATGCTTTTCTGTAGTTCGTGAGAACGAAATCACTGTTCCTGCAATACGTTTTAGGGATGCACTTATACGCTCGCGAAGCTTTCTGGAAGATTGACTGGAGGGAATACCGCAAAGTTTCGCAAACTCAACGAACGAGAGCTCAACGTTATCACCAATAACTTTATGCCGTGCAAAGGAATGAATAATCCCAACCCAGGTCTTGAAGTCATTATCCATATCAAGTCGTGGACCGGTAATTTCAACCTTATCAAAACCTTCAGCTCTAGCGAGAGAAAGCCGCGTTAGCTCCTCAGTTGCATCCGTACGAGAGACCGTATTCTTGTTGCTATTTTTTAGCGATTTAAGCGTGGGAACAAATACGCCAAGACGCATAAGCGCGACTGGCTGAACGGTATTATTAGTATTTGGTGTGAGGTTAACAACTTCCCCTGAGGATCTATCAACCTCTTCAAACATCCTTTTTATATCAAGATTATTGTTTTCCAAAATGCCTCCTGCTGTGGATATATCCAGAACAGTCCATCGTTATTTTAATATGATGTGCTGTAAGTTACTGAATTATTGACTTCAAATTTCGCATTTTCTTTGCATGCTGCTATAGCACACGACTCACTATAGTTTATTTTATTTACTCATTACAGTATATCTCTTGCAAGATATAATTTATCACTTACTCTCTATAGATTATATGTTGCCTGCTATAGCTTATACGATCATACACTTAACTCAGTGTTGGTGCGGTCTCTAGAGTCATCGGGATCTTAGTTGGATCTATGTAGGATCATCTAATGATCTTATTATTGGATCGAATAGCTGTATATGTGGGCAACTTGATTCTATGGACGCATTAAGAGCTGTGAGAGATAGTGCTCCTCTGAGTTTTACCCAACTTACCTACCAGTTACATCGTGCTGATTTTGAGCAATATCCACGACCTGATCTTTTCAACGAGCTATTCTTACCTTAACCTCTTGCCTCTGCTCCGGTTCCACTTACTGTCTAACAGCAAGCAAGTCATTAAAAAATACTTTCATCTGTTCATGATCAATTCATCGGTATGCACTTTTGTCTTAACTAAATACATTAGTCCGTAAGCTTATTAATAAGCCAATAAGCCAATAAGCCAATAAGCCCATGCTCACTGGCCATAACTTCACCGACCCATTTTTTCATCGTTTCCAATGAGCTAATCTCTTTCCAAACATACAGATATCACTAAGAGTGACAGACTGAAAAAGCAGTTGGCTCTGCACTTCATCTTGATTATCCGATCAGCAAATTTGTCACGAAGTTCTTCCGTGTGGTCACGGCTCCGCAGTCTATCTAAAAGAGAGATATGGTATTTCCGCAAGGCATCGTTGCTCTATCACATACTGGATCTTTACCGCAGAATGATATTAGCCACGCTGTGGAATACTTGTACGCGAATCAATGAAGCGCTCGCCTTCCACTGAAGGTGCTGCAGAGCCTTATGGGGCATAAATCTGTCAGTTCGACAAAAGTCTATACTACGGTGTTTGCACTGGGTGTTGCTACGAGGCATAGAGTACACTTTCAGATGCCGGAGGCCATGCAGAAAGAAAGGGAACATGTAAGCAGTCATTGAGATCAGAGTATTCACGTGATGCCATGCATCCGCGATTATTGTTTAACGTGAAGGGACTTATTCAAATACACCTATATATGACATGCTGACGCGCCTTGTGGCTTGTCTAACCCGTTCAGTCCAAAAGTGAGTTTTGAACGGCTGTAGGGTTTTTGAGATAGATCAATAACTCGCTTTGTTATTTTTGCCTATTAGCCAGCACTTCCAGTGTCAGCTTCCATTAAAACTCTTTTGTATCATTGATATATATAACCTAGGTATGTATATCAATGTACAATTTTATTATTTTCCTATTCAGATCTGATTTCAGGAAAAGTCGGAAGACTGAAGGAAAGAACCGACAGAAGGTATTTAACCGAGATGAAAATGGGGATTGAAAGCCCTCTATAAGCGTGAAGCAGAAGCCAAATTGCTTTTCTTTACGGGTCAGGGGAGGCCAACAAAGCGCGGCAACATTCAGGGAACCTATTTGTTGAATCCGTTAAATCTTGATGCTAAAACAAAAGAGTAGTTTTTACGATTCGTTGTGTTTCCTGTTCCTGATACCTAACCCATAAGAGAAAGCCAGAAAATGATTAAGTTAGTTCAGTCAGCGACAACCGTTACCACCACCGGAACTTTCGGCGGCGTGAGCGTATCTGTGACTAGCTACTGACAAAACAGACTCTGACTCCCCGCCAAACCGGACGGGAAAGAAAATTTCTCCGTTCATAACTTACTGAATAGAGATACATCATGATTTCATCTGAAAATGCGCTTTTAGTTATCGATATGCAGCAGGGGCTTTTCCGTGGCCCTGCCTCACCGTATTTGGCAGACTCGGTTCTGTCTAACATCTGCTTGCTGATTGAAAAAGCGAGACAGGCTAAGGTGCCCGTATTTTTTGCTCGCCACACCGGACCTGATGATTCTCACTTCTCTGAGCATAGTCCGTTGACACAACTGATACCCGAAATGAATGTGAACGCTGAACACGATGTTGTGTTTATCAAAAAGTACCCCAACTGTTTCCGGGATACGAACCTGCAGCATCAGCTCAGCCAGCGAGGTGTTAAGGAACTGGTTATCGCTGGGATGAAATCTGAATTCTGTGTGGACACTACCTGTCGCGCAGCACCGGAACTGGGATTTAGGACCGTGCTGATTTCAGATGCGCACACGACAATGAATAGCAATTACCTGTCCGCAAATGAAATCATCAGTCATCACAACGTTACACTGGCTGGCCCTTTTGTGTCGCTCGCGACAGCAGCTGACTGGGCATTTCACTCTGAGAAATGAGTAGAGACGGAGAGCCGCCCTCAGGGCGGCTAAGGTGTTTAAAGTCTGTAGATAGCATATAGCGGGCCCGTCAGTATCCTAAGCATACTTATTCTTTATTTAACCCAGTCTTCCAATACCAAATTTGGCACCCACTCAAACTCCCGCGTATTATTGGTCACCAGAATGGTGCCGGTTGCAATCGCATGCCTAGCAATCGCTGTGTCGTTGGGATCTATTGGTGTACCGGCGGTGGTTAGTGCTACTTTGACCTCTGGTCGCATCTACAGTTGCACGATCCCACGGCAGAATCGCATCGACCAACTGGCTATGACGGGGTGAGGCCTTTTTCCCCTATGGTACCAAAGCGCACCTTTGCGTAGGTAATAGCCGAGACCACGATGCGCACGATGAAGCCTAAAGCCGCTAAAGCGCCAGCACATCAGATGGCCGAAGATATCCTGAGGGAGTTAATCACCTCCTGCTTTGCCGTGGGTAAACCGGTTATCCACATTGATGTTAACTGGAATGATGTATTGCTACTGCGCGTGATGAAAGAAGCGATACGCCAAGCCAAAGGCCAACCGTTTGTCGTCATACCACCGCAAGAGCATGGGAATGATGAGTAAACGATAGCCGTTGTTGGTTGCGTGGAGAATTTAGTGCAACTTTGCGGTATATTCCCTCAAGCAGGCTGAGTTTGTTCATGGACCGTAGTATTGAATGCTGGTTCTGGTGTGGCAACACCGTTCGCTGCTGCGGCTTCATCACGGATCATCTGTGCAAGCGGCCGGAACGTTTTTGACCATTCCCCATCCATACGCCCCTCGTTAACAATACGTAGGGCAATGGCATGCGGTGTACGCCCCAACTTTTCGGATAGCCAACGAATGTGATGGAACAATTCCTCGTCAGGAATGCCATCAATTAGGGTACGTAGAAGTTCATCATCATCTTCGCGCCAAGGCGTACCTGCTTTGGGAAATATCGGATCGGGATCACGTGGTTTTTTCTCTGCACGTGCCGCTTTATCTTCTATGCTCTGACGCACTCGTTCACCTAAAGCACCCTGCGTGGCAACGGTCATGACCATATTTTGGCGTTGTTCCGTAGTCAGTATCCCCTCCTCGCAAATCAGAGAATTTAACGTTTTGAGTAACGTTGCACGCCTGATTCTGTTAGCTTGACGCTCATTTTTAGCCCCGACTTTATTCTTGTATGTGATCCACGGAAAAAGGTGTGATATCGGCTTGTGTGTGACTTTCATTAATTTGTATGCGTACATCTAACCCAGCGTCATGGCAATCCTGTAGCCACGTGGCGACCTGTAAAGGGTCCCCCTCAATGTGCCTTACTTGGCCTTCTGAGTTCCACAATTGCAGGCAGGTTGAGCCATCAAGACGGATGATATAAACCCCACGCCAAGCGCTATGCCTGTTACCGTCAAGCTCTACGGGGATGTCTATCGGTGTTTCCTTTGCGAGTTGTGTTGGGTGTGCCCTCCTCAGCGGGAGTACCCTGACTTCGCTTGTCCGACGCTTGGCCTCACAGCGGTCTTGTTCATCGATGAGCAGAGGCACGGCAAGTTCCCGTCCCGTCTCGGTTAATTCCACGGCCAGCTGCAAATTGGGTGCCCGTAGGGTACGTAGCCAGCCTGCGGTTTCCATCCGGCGGCAGGAGGCGCGCAGGTTGGGACCGTAGACCGGAACATCCCCCCCCTGCGTCAGCAGATGCTCCAAATCTCGGGTACGGACGCGGTGAGTCCCCCGTTGTTCCATTGCGGCCAGCACAATTAGCACCCGTCGTTGCAGCGGCGACGGCCCACGGGAGGTTACTGCTGCCATGAGCGTTGTTCTGCTGTCGGGGCACGACCCGCGAGCGCCAGACAGTACCAGAGTTCGATGGCGCTGCGTGCGCGGGCCATCTCCGCATCGGCATCGTGGCAGTCCGCACGGTTTGCCCGTTCAAGACAGGCGTTAATGAAATCTTCCGTATCGCCGGTCATCGTTTCATAGCTGAGACGAAAGTATACTTTTTCATCCATCCAGCATGCTCCATATGATTATTTGCGTTAATTTGTAAAATCAAACTATAAATGACTTATATCTAATTTAATATATATCATATCAGATATGATTTACTGTGTTATTACAAATATCACATCATATATTATTTTTTATTATTTAAATAAAATAATATCACACATCGTTTTCTCATCATGCAGATCCGATTTCTGGTAAAGTCGGATCTCATCATGTCCAGGTGTTTGATAAGCCGAATTTTGCATCCCTTTGCCTTTATTATCTTTTTTGTTTTCAGAGGATATAATGTCTGTTAAATAAACAATGTTGGAAGAACAACATGAGAAGCTCGTCCCGAACGGAAGCGCTGTTGCAGGTACTCAGTGTCAGTGATAACAATGCTCAGGAAGAACAGATAAACATCGCGTATGAACCACTGACCCCTTCAATCATTGAAGATGAAAAAGCGCAATGCTATATAGAAGCGCTGAATTTTGCCTGTTCTCGCCCTGATATCAGAAATATTGCTGTAACAGGTCCTTATGGGGCTGGTAAAAGTTCGGTATTACTGACATGGGAGAGGGCAGAAGATAATGACTTTCGGGTAATGACGGTATCTCTGGCTGACTTTGAAATGCAACAAGCATCATCCAGAAATACCGGTGAGGGTGAGAACAAGTCTGACACTGATAATACCGATAAAAAATCGGCAAAAGCTGAAGAAAAAACAATTGAGTACAGCATCTTGCAACAGCTGCTCTATAAAGAGAAAAAAAGTGTGTTGCCTTATTCCCGTCTTGAGCGCATTTCAGACGTCAGCGCGGGTCAGATAGCCATGATGGCCCTTAGCCTGTTATTCATACTGGCTTTGACGGCAACTGGCCTACTTTTTCTTTTCCCTGATTATATCCGTGCGAAGTTTTCTCTGCCGCCAGAGCTGAGTGATTTTCTCCTGGCTTTGCCTGTATTCGCTAGGGTTGCTGGCGCAGGGATATTTCTTTTTACTGCCTTATTCCTTGCACTAAAGAAACTGCACCGCACAGGGATGTTTGATCGGCGTGTTACTATTGATAAAGTGGATGTTTTGAAAGGGGCGATTTCAACACGCCCTGCGGCGCCCTCCCTTCTCAATGTATACATTGATGAAATCGTCTACTTTTTCGAACAGACTCAATACAATGTAGTTATATTTGAGGATCTTGACCGTCATAATGACGGAGCCATCTTCATCAAACTCCGTGAAATAAATCAGCTTATCAATAACTGCCTTCCCGCAGACAAGCCGGTCAGATTTATCTACGCAGTCAGAGATAATCTTTTCAGCACGCCAGAATCACGGACAAAATTTTTTGATTTCGTCATGCCAGTGATCCCTGTGATGGACAGTGAGAATGCTTCTGAACACTTTTTTGGGAAATTTGTACCTGATGAGCTCGAGCAGAATGGATTCAAAGATTGCCTTGCCAGACTAGCTCTTTTTATACCGGACATGCGGGTGATGCATAACATTGCGAACGAATTTCGTCTTTATAGGAATATTGTGAATAATGGAGAGGATATTAAACGGCTCATTTCACTTATCGCCTATAAAAATATTTGCGCAGAAGATTATCACAGAATAGATAAGAAAGAAGGAATACTTTATAAAATTGTTTCCGAGTACACATCAGGTGCATTACGAGAAAAATTTAGCAGCGAAATTAAATATAACATGGAAACGTATATAGCCGAATTATCTCAACTGCAGAATGAAAAAGTGGTCACTGAAAATGAGTTAAGAAGTGAAATCCTACGACCATATATTAGTGAGAAAACAGCGTCTATGTTGCATTTTTCATATAATGCTAATACTAGTTATAACTTTGAAGATGTTATAAAGGACGAAGGTTTATTTACTTCGTTACTAAATAATAATCACATTACCATTAAACCAAGGGCTTATAATATAAATATAGCTATACTTGATAATAAAACAGCTGAGGCTATGAAAAAAGAATATCAAGAAAGAATGGCTATTATTCAAAAAAAATCAGACGGCGAAATTTCTCGTTTAGAGGGAATAATCAAAAGAAGCAGGTACGAGATTCAGAATACATTCTCGTATGATCTGGCTTTTTTCATCAATAAGATGGGCAGAGAGGATTTCGAAAAATGGGCCTCAAATTGTATTATATCTGAAGTTAACAATGGTGAAACCTTTGCGTATAATTCAGGGGATCTAGATTTTATTTATTTCCTTTTGTCTCAGGGTTATCTTTCAACTGACTATATGGCCTACCGTTCTGTATTTATGCCGGGTAGTCTTAGCACGGAAGACAATAGCTTTATCAGGGCTGTGACGTCAGGAAGACTATTCGATGAAACGGCAAAAATGCCCCTCAGCAATATTGCAAACACAGTGGTAAAATTGCATGGTCTAGGCATGCTGATGCATGACAATGCATGGCACCCGCTGATTCTCTGGTATCTTATGCACAATGATAAGGTATCCCTGAAGACTATCATGGGGATGCAAACAGAAGCAGGAGCCGAACAGCGAATGGTAAGACTGGCCAATGAGATCTTCCCCCGCTGGAACCCCACTGAGCAGCTCAAATATATCAAGTTAATGGTCGATGGGGATGGTCACTTGTCCACAATAATCCACCAGATTGGGAGTCTGAGTGATACCGCTGCTGAACAAACTTTGCTCCCGTTGTTACTGTCCTTACCGTCTCTACCTTGGAACTCCGTCTCTCAGAAAACTCGGGAAGAACTACAGCGACTTATTGATTCGCAATTGAGTCTCTTAACGTCATTACCAGAGAATTGTGCGCAGATTTTCTGTGAAAACTTGCGAAATTCAGGCTGTCGCCTGACTAATATTCCTTTGGTCCGGAGTCACTCTGTACAGGAAACTTTGCGTTCGGTGGCTCAGGAGAATTTGTGGACCTATTCCACATCCAACCTGAAAAATCTTTGTTTCTCACTTACCCATGAGTTAGACAATAACAGTGATACTTTCCGCAATAAGCCAGTGTCAACAATTAGGTTACTTCGCATTTCAAGCCTTGAGTCATATGTTTATGAAAACATATCATCATTTATTCGCGATATTTTCATTCACTCTGAAGAAATTGATCTCATTCCTGAACTCCTTAATTCAGAATTTGTTGACTGGGATGATGTAAAATATCTGACGGCAAGTATGGAATTTACGCTGGAAGACGTATCAGTTATCTTGAATAAAGAGAATTCTGAAACCACCGAAATTTCTCATGATAAAAACTCGTATTCACTTCTGGCTCATCATAATCATATTGCCCCTTACTGGGATAATGTCATTCTTTTACTAGGTGAAGATGCGTCACTTTCTGGCGATACTTTTTGTGAATGGCTGAATATTAATTGCGCTTTATTGCCAAATGAAACTTTGCCTTTGACTGACGTTCATTTATCGCAATTAATCATAAAAGTAGTATCTTCAGAGAGTATAAGTAAAGAAGCGCTTGTCGTGATAACCAATACATTCAGATTATCCCTCATTAATGTACCTGATAACTTACCGCTAAATAATGCTGAAGTACTGATCGAGCAGAAATGGCTGGCTCCAACCGCCAATGTCTTTGAGCAACTTTATCAGACATTACACGAAGAGGGTGAACGGTTGACACCGCTTCTTTATGATCTTATTTGTATTCGTCCCGCTTTGTTAAATGAGAATTACGAGCTTGTTTTATATGCTGATAAAGAGTTTGATCGTGGTCTTACCCAGTTAATCTTGAATGGCGATAAGATTTCCGATGAAGACTGCATCGGTATACTGAACTGGCTTTGGGAAAAAGATGAAGCGCAGCTCTCAGACTGGCCGCTCCTCAGCCAGCGCACTCTGACTCGCCTCTCAAAGAAGCTGAACAATGACAGGCTAAAGCAGGCTCTTCTGATGCAGTGCCTGAAAGATGGCCGCGCTGATCCCGAATTTATCAGATCGGTGCTCATGACGTTCGAGCATCAAGATTATGCGGCGTTCACCACTGAGAGGAATTACCGCAGCATTGTGTATTCTGAAGCAATGTGGAACCTCGCGATTCAGCTGGGAAAAATTGAATTTATCAGCCCGCCGAAGCTCACTCATGACAATACACGTATCCGCATAGAGCCCTTTAATAACGCAGAAAATGAATATGACTAACATGGCACCATAAAGGTTAGGCCGCCGGATGGCGGCCTAACTCAGTTATTTAACCCAGTCTTCCAATACCAAGTTTGGCACCCGCTCAAACTCCCGCGTATTATTGGTCACCAGAATGGTGCCGGCCGCAATCGCATGCCCAGCAATCGCCGTGTCGTTGGGACCTATTGGTGTACCGGCTGCGGTTAATGCCGCTTTGATCTCTGCGGTGGCATCTACCGCGGCACGATCCCACGGCAGGATTGCATCGAGGCGGGCGCAGAACGCATCGACCAGCTGGCCATGACGGGGCGAGGCCTTTTTCCCGATGGCTCCGAAGCGCATTTCGGCATAGGTGATGGCCGAGATCACGATGCGATGGTTGCGCAGTACCGCTTGCTCCAGACGTCTGATCACGGCTTCCGGCTGCTCACGCATGATAAATGAGCAGATATTGGTGTCGAGCATATAGGTTTTGTTCACAGGGTAAATCGTCCTTCGTCACTGACAACGTCTTCACGCTCTGCCATAAAGTCTGCGTCAGCCTTCTCCAGCTGTGCGAACGAGCCCCAGGTCGGCCGGACGGGACGCAAAATGATGCTGTCCCCTTCGCGGACAATCTCCAACTCACTCACCCCTTCAAAATCCAGATCGCGGGGCAGACGGATGGCGCGGTTATTGCCGTTTTTAAAAATAGATACCGTTCGCATTTTTATCTCCTGCCCGTGTGGGCTGTTGGAAAACTTAAAGCATATGTTAAGTATATGCTTAATCTAAATGCTTGTATAGGGTTTACATATGCAGATGATAAACATATGCGTATGTCTGACATATGGATATGTCTTGTCTATGCTTCGTTGACTCTTTTTTCGCTGAGATCCGATTTCTGTGAGAGCCGGATCTTCTTGTCATAACCTTCCTCCCATTCTCGCTAAATACTCTATCTAGTATAATGACTATCAACTTATGCAGCTTATGTTGTGTTTTGATTTTTTTACCTCATCGAGATAGGTACACCAGAAAGGAGGCTTTGGTTATTCACTGAGCGTGGTACACTTCCGGAATATCTTTAATAGGCAGAAAATCGGATCATACTGAGATGGCGATTCGGTAATTTACTTGTGGTGTTATATCCATGCTTATTATTTGGTGTGTTATTTTTTCATTGCAGGAATACAAGGGCGATCATCATAAGCTAGGTAATGCATGATGATTGCGGTGAGTGATTATTTCATCTGGTAATGGATTTCAGGGGGGTGAAGGTGGACGAGCAGGAACTTTTTTGTGAGTTGAAAGATAACAACTATAGATTTGTCTGGTATCACCGTGAACCAGGCGTCAGCACCCCGGACGGAAACTCTCCTGATTTTGAGTTCATTCTCGATCTGAACGGGAAGGAACTGGCTCGCCGTTTAAACATCCAGGAAATGTCAGAAAATGGCTGGCGTATTGATTCATGGCACGCCAGAGATTTTAAGGGGCTGCCGGAAGGTGCTGTGGCGGTGGATTTGAATTTGCTGCTAACCCGCCGTCTTTTGGGAGAAACGGGTTCGATGTTTTCACGGCCCTTTTTCCTGTCCGAAGAGGAATGATCATAATCGCGGGCGGGATTTCTTAACAATGCAGCATAACCTGTGAGGAGTTTAGGATGGGACGTTCCACTAAGGTGATTATCAAGGGAAGGGAGTTTGCTTCCAAAAAAGCCGCTGTGGGCTACTTCATGAACCGACGTGATGAGGTGAAAGCCTCAGGGCCGGTGACTCAGGGGGCTTTCTTTGACGAGCTGAAAGACCTCTACAGCCGCTACTGCCGTGTTTCACCTGGCTGGGAACTAAACGGCCGCAACATTGTTGCCTTTGTTGTCGATTATGAACTACGTCAGAACGGACAGTATGCACAGCACCTTTGCTATAAGGTCCGGTTCAGTAATCAGGAGTTGCGTCCTTTTTCAGTAGAGAAAGCCATAAATGCAGTCGTTAATGCTGAGGCCGGTGATGGTGATGCAGAAAGACAATGATGGTTACCGCCAGTGCCTTGAACAGGGTACAAATTCGATTTAACTGACAAGGGGTCTGTCATGGAAAAAGAATTAGTTTTTTTTCCCGTTAAAAAAGTCTTGATAAGCCAATCTCTAGATATGTTAGGTATTACTCGAGGTGAGGACGGGACACTGATATTTCCTCGTCAATCTGATAAACGCTTTCCTATTGGGCGTATCCGCAAGCGTCTGGCTGCTTATGGATGGCGCGGAGAGCGTCTGAATCAGGAAGTGGCTCGTATCGTCGCTGGCCCTGATATTCTCCCTGAGAAAAGTGACTACAGCATTATTTTTCCTTACGGGTGGGAACGTAATCAACTTACCCCTGAGATGCGGAGAATGTTTCCTCGTAAAAGTGGTCGCCACGCGCTGATTATGCTGGATGAACTCCACTCTTTTTACTCCCAGCAGCGCCAGACGTTATCAACAGTACGTGGTGAAACACCCGAGGTATCATGAATTACCCTTCTCTTCCTGGACAGACTTATGCCCCAGACAAAAAGCTGTTACCAGTGGCCATCGATTACCCTGCAGCTCTGGCATTACGGCAGATGGCCATCGTGCAGGACGAACTGCCTAAATACCTGCTGGCACCAGAAGTGAGCGCCCTGCTCCATTATGTCCCCGATCTGCATCGTAAGATGTTGTTGGCCACGCTGTGGAATACCGGTGCGCGTATTAATGAAGCGCTGGCGTTGACACGGGCTGACTTTTCTTTAGCGCCGCCCTACCCGTTTGTTCAGCTAGCCACGTTAAAGCAGCGAGAAGAAAAAGCCGCCAGAACAGCGGGCCGAGCACCGACAGGCAGTACTTCACATCGTCTGGTCCCACTCTCTGATGCGCAGTATGTCTCGCAGCTGCAGATGATGATTGCGACATTAAAAATTCCAAACGAACGACGCAATAAACGCAGCGGAAGAATGGAAAAGGCGCGGGTCTGGAGTGTCACTGATCGAACCGTCAGGACGTGGATCAATGAGGGTGTTGACGCCGCAGCGGCCGATGGGGTGACGTTCTCTGTGCCAGTGACGCCGCATACGTTCCGGCATTCCTATGCCATGCATATGTTGTACGCAGGTATTCCGCTGAAGGTGCTGCAGAGCCTGATGGGGCATAAGTCGGTCAGCTCGACGGAGGTCTATACGAAGGTGTTTGCGCTCGATGTCGCAGCGAGGCATCGGGTACAGTTTCAGATGCCAGAAACCGACGCGGTAGCCATGCTAAAAGGGAACGGCTAATATCATATGTCGTTCATCGAACTATAGGAAAAGCTATGGAAGCAGTAGGATACGCTGTTCTCGATATTAGAACTCTATTTGCCGGCTTTGCGTTTGGCTTTATTGTTTTTAGTGTTGGCTGTTATTTCTGGTTAAATGAAACGGGTAGGTTTAGCCACCGTAACTACATGATAGCTGGTGCTATCTTGCTGTTCGGCCTCGTGTGTGCCCCACAAATTTTTCAGGCCTTTGATGGCACAATACCCGCTGACTATAACCATTACCGGAGAGATGATGGATTATCCCCTACGGAAATGATCATTATGGGAAAATTATTTGGCGCAATTCTTGGTAGCCTTGCCAGTATTTGGCTTTTCAAAAAAAAAGATAAGTAAACTTAGCCGCCAAGGCGGTTTGCCTATCATTCACTAGCAGACCGCCCCACTTGCGCTAGTAATGCGCCAATTAACTCATTGAGGCACTCTAAACTTGAGCGTCGCTATTGAGTTCAGCTATCTGACTTAGGGCTTCGTTCAGGATGCCTTCATAGCGACTAAGTGAAACTGGATAAACTTCATCCGCAGCAGTCTTTGAAAAATCCACTTCGGAAAGTTTAATCTCAACATTCGTCTCTGTAACATTCATGTGTAGTCCCTGTAAGACTTGCCGCAATTGAAGTGCTGCTTTTCCTCCCCCTCTATTTGCATAGCTGACCATAGCCACTGGTTTGTTGTTCCATTCCTTGTATAAGTGGTCGATTGCATTTTTTAAGGCTGCTGGGTAACCCCAGTTATATTGCGGAAAAACAAATATATAGGCATCAGATTCTGAAATCTTCTTACTCCAAGAAAGTGTATGCGCACTGATGTAGCCTCCCTCTGCAGGAAGGTTTGGCTCATCGTCCATTGGAAGTATCCAGTCCTTTAAATCGACAAGTTCACAAGGATATCTACTGCTTACAACGTCATTAACCCACTTTGCTATTTGTGGGCCAATACGTCCTAGTCGAACGCTACCTATCACTATTTGAATACGCATAACTGCTACCTAGGATGAAATGAGAAGATTAGTGCCCATATCATGAGATTGATATTTGGTTTTAACACCGACTGAGTTTCAGATATGTTGCCAAATCATGGTTGGAGGAGAACCATGACCTGATACACTTTTTTGAAACGGTCTGAACACGTAAATTTGTAAAAATCTAACTATAGATAAGCTAGGAAGGCAATTAAGATGAGTCTCAATGAGCGACTTATTATTTGTGTTGATGAAGAGAAACTCTTCGATAAAATCACGGCGAGCTTTCGAGCCATTTTTCAACCCGCAGAACTTTGGTTAAAAGAGACCACACCGATACGTCAATCTTGGGAACCTATAATTCCCCCCCGACGCCATGTTGTCACCAATTCTGATCGTACTTTACTGGAAATTATGCCGGACGGAAGTCTACGGCCTACGAGCGAGTTTTCATTTCGGCGATTCTCTAGCGACAAATATGAGGCTAAGGTCAGATACCCCGAAGGACCCGGAACGGTACGCGCTCAACCACTCCCCGAAGCCCGAGCGCTAACACAAAAGGCTGCCATTCAAGCTTCTGTGACGATGTTCAGTAGAACTACACGTAAACGGCTTTAGAATCATTCCTACGTATAGCAATACAAAAGTGAACGAGGGAATACAGATTATTATTTTCATGATTTCATTAAAGTATGATTTCATTACATAATGATTTCATTAAAACATTGTCACTATATAAATACGCAGGTCTCAGTATCTACAACAATAAGCTGCCTGTACGGCAGTACAAAAAATTACTTCTTGTATGGAATACTTGCCTCTAAACATTCAACCTGTAGTGCTTGCTCAAGTGTTCGCCATGCATCATTAGAATACGCCGGCGCTTGGTGTATTTGAGACAGATATATCATACGTAACAAACCATCATCGCCTAATGTATACCAGTCTTTAACTCCGTTAACTATTGCTAGTACAAGAGGCGGGTTTTGGTTAGTCGGATGCCTAACCATAGTGACTTTCCCAAGCCCTTCTTCGGGGGCGTGTTTTTGTTTGCTGTAGTTATAAAAAACGACATCTGGAAATTTAGATAGAATTTCATCTTTCATTACAGTCATCCATCATTGATTCCAACATGTAAAATGTCTGTCCGTTATGTTCATGTTTGGATAGAAAGAACGGAGTATCAGAAGCAGATTTTTCATTTTTCTTGCTACGGCTAACTTTGAAACTACGTAAATTTACAGGTGCTCCATCAGTAGTAACATCACCAGCGACTTCTACCGTTGGGCTATCAGTCGCTACAGAAACAAATCCTTCAGTTGTCTTAATCGTGCCTTTCATGGTGTTCTCCATATGGTAGTGTTTTACTAATCAAGGTCATTATATCACCGATTATTTTCGATGTCATTAAATCATGATTTCATTAAATCATTATATTGTCGTGAAATTTATCATTTAAATTCAACGTGGTAAATATTCATGTTTTAGTGAAATCATTAAATCATGATTTAATGTTGTAGCAAAATGTAAGCTATGTCATAGTGAATGAATTATGTGCTTACTATAATGAAATCATGATTTAATGAAGGGGTGCTGTGATGGGAAAGGTTATATCTATTGTTGGCCAGAAGGGTGGTGGTTCAAAAAGTACGGATGCCAGAACGTTAGCCGTTGGATTTACTGATGCTGGATGGAAAACGCATTTGGCTGATATAGATACTAAGCAACAAACCTCCTTGAAGTGGGCGGAGCGACGTGAAAAAAGTGGTCTGAGCCAAATTGATTGCGCTCTTTATCGTCGTGTAGAAACAGCTATTAGAATGAAAGATAGCTGCCATCTGCTTATTATTGATGGCCGTCCTGCAGCTGAAACTACATCTCTCGATGTTGCTGATGAATCTGATCTTGTCATTATCGCTACTGGTACCACTATTGATGATCTCGAGCCATCGCTCGAATTGGCGCGTGAGTTGATTAAAAAAGGCATTGATAAGGAGAAAATTGTATTTGCCGTCGCGAAATCTCCTTCACCATCTCAAGGCGAAAAAGCTCAGGACACTATAAGGGCGTGGGGCTATAAAGTTCTCAATACAGTCATACCATTTAAAACCAGCTATGGAGAAGCTCTTGATGCAGGAAAGGCGTTGCATGAAACACCATTCAAATCGCTGAACGAAACAGCAAAGCAAATGATAGAAGAAGTTCATGATATAATTAATTCATGATAGCATGATTTAATTATTTCATTTTAGTTTGAGAGGTTATCTATGAAGGGCCCGAAAAATACAATCAAAATCGAACCTCCAAAAGAGGATGAGCCAACTCTAGATGTAACAGGGAAAGGTGCTGCACCGGATTCATCTGTAAAACCAATCCAGATAAAAGTTCCAGTGTCTAAGCATAAAGAAATGAAGGCTTATGCAGCAGAGCAGGGGATATCGATGACGGATATGCTTCTAGCAGGCTATGATATGTATAGGAATAAAATGAAATAATGAAAGTATGATTTCATGATTTCATCATTAAAAAAATGATTTATTTTCAGTTATTTACGGCTCCCAATCTCGCAGACTGGGAGCCGTAGTGCTCTGATGCTAGTCGTCGTCAGGAAACATACTATTACTGTTAGACCGAGTCTTAATGACGTTGATATCTTCTTCAGATTTAGTGGGTTCGCTCTTAGAACTTTTACTTTGTTCTGCAGTCGCCGACTGACCAAGGCGATTAAGTATTGTTTCTACCATCGTATCATCGGGTGAAAATGCATCTGGAATTACGCTACTTATAATTCGTTGAATATCCCTGATGGTTATGTCTTTAGTTGCTAGTTCGGCTATCAGATTAGGAATGCGGCGGTCTATTGCTGCTAAAGCAGCGCCAGTTAACAGAAATGCCCGCATAGTTCGACCTCGCTCTTTTAGACGAGTTTCGTCTAGTAAATCGCTGGCTAACTTATCTCCTATCTCTTCTGTCGGATATAAATTAAACGCTATCTTACGGGCACCATCTGTATTAGCCATTGCTGCTTCCTTCCTTCATTTCTAGCATGCCAAGAACCAGATCAAACTGTGGATTATCACTTGTATAAAAACGAGCGGCTGGGATGTTTGTATTCTTCTGGATATCTTCAGCAATCAATTTCGCGCCCCCTCCTACACACATGATATGTGTATAACCGTTAAACCGATCTATAACATTAAGCACACGATTTACAAGGAGTTTCTTTTTAGCTTCAATTGCGTTAATGACTTGAGTTCTCATCTCGGCATCTGGTAAACGGTGTTCTAACCAACCGTTCTCATCGCGATTTATAATCATCTTATCAGCCTGAAGTGAGCTGATACGAGTATAGGATGCCAGTACATTTTTTATGTCATTGGTGATGATAGAAACGCCGATTTTAGGATCGCACCACGTATTGGTTATACCAGACATTTTGCTGCGTACATGGGATACATCCAGTGTCGTACCCCCTAAATCAACAATAAGCAGTGAATCATCATCCTCAAGCCCTGTGAGCACGTTAAATCCTGCAGGTATACTCTCCGGCAGTACTGATACCTTACCTATTGAAAATCCTGATTTATTACCCTGTAGAGAGACAGTTCGTTTCACGCTGTTTTTCTTACGCGTGATGTTTTCAGTTTTAGGCTGGAAATCTGAATCAAGATACTCGGATAGTGGGAGAGTTACGACAACGTCGATGTCCTGCGGCTTAATTCCTGATTGGAGTAAGGCGTGATGGATAGCCACTGTATTGACAAGACTGTATTGATAGCGTGTTTCGGTTGTAACAACAGCGTCAACGCTGCCTGGATCAAAGCTAAATTTCTCACCCTCGATTTCATAGTTGGCAGAGATTTGATCGCTGAATAAATTTAGCGACCATTCCGGTTTAAAACTGTTAGGACTGATAAAGGTTTTAACTTCACCATTATCTTTCCAAGCGAGCTTAATGTTCGTAGAACCGTCATCAACATATATACGCATCATAAACCTCAAAAAGTCACTAATCATGGTTAAAATACACATATATATTATCATGTATATATATATGTGTTCTTGTTGGGATTTTACAGGCTTAGTGAGTGGTTGTAAATCTCATATCAATACATATATATGTTTTTAAGTATTATCATATGAGTATTTTATGGTTGATGTTTTTTAGTTGCGCACACCTACATGTCATATATATGACATGTAGGTACCTTTGTTAACGAGCTATCTAGCGTGTGACCTGAAGCGTTCATGGTTAGGAGACTGGAAAAGCGTTTTAAAAATATCCTGACCATGAACATAGTATTCTGGAGAGCAGTGATAGCGGGCGATAATGCCACTTATGGCGATAAAATGCGGTTTTCGGTGACTTTTTGACCTGACACCCATTTTTCAGGCGCACTTATCCTGCAGCCTGTGCCAGAAGCCATCGTTTCCGGTCGATGCCGTGCAGCCTTTCTGCCACTAATTCGGTCGCATGCCTACCAGCCTCTGCGCCGCTGAAGCGCAGCCGGTTACCGCACAGAATGCATTTGTAGGGATCTGTGCGCAGAAATTCCTTCATCAGCGCGGCGAAGCCCGGCTGCTCTGGTTTTTCCCGCGCTTCCATCTGCAGGGCGTCATACACCTTCGGCAGCAGCTCGCCCAGTTTCCGGTTGGACAAAAAGCCGTAGTAGCGCACCATTTTAAAATGCTTCGCCGGCACGTGGCTGATGTAGCGCCTGAGCATCTCTTCCTGGGTCAGCGTCTGTTTCCGGTGCTGCTGCGTGCGGTGATCGTAATAGTGGTGCACCACGGCGCCGCCGCTGTAGTGTCTCAGCTTCGCCGCCGATACCGGTGGCCGCTTCAGATACCGCCCGAGATATTTGACGCTCCGCCAGGCACCCCGGGTCTTTTTCGCGAAGTGGACCTTCCAGTAGCGCCCGTACTGCGCATCCAGATAGCGGCGCCACTGTTTTTCATCCCGGAGGTGACCATAGCCGGGCAGGCTGGCGGGGTTGATCTGGTCATAACTTTCCCGCAGCAGGCGGATGACGGCACCGCGCCAGATCTCCTCCACGGCATGCTTTTTAAAGAAGAGCTCTCGCCAGACGCCGTGTTTTACATCAAGTCCGCCGCGTGTGACGGAGACATGAATGTGCGGATGCTGGTTGAGCTGGCGGCCGTAGGTATGCAGGGCGCAGAAGATGCCGACTTCCACGCCCTGCTTACGTGCCCAGCGGAGCATGGCCCGGGTGGCGGCCTGAAAAAGCTGGTTGAGCAGGGGCCAGTGGTTGTTAAAAAACGGCCATAGCAGATGGGGCATGGTAAAGGTAATGTGCTGCCAGTCGCAGTCGGGGAGGATGTGGCTCTGCTGCGACACCCACTGCTCCGTGGCTTTGAAGCCGCAGGAGCTGCAGGCCTTTGACTTGCAGCTCTGGCAGAAAAAGCGGGAGTGGGTGCAGTCTGCCGATGCGCAGCAGTAGCGGCGAACGCCCATGGCGGCGGTGCCGCAGGCGAGCATGCGCTCTACGCAGAGTCGGGTCCAGGGCGTTATGCTGTCGCCATTCGAACCGAGATACCTGTTCCAGCCGTCATCGACGGTGAAGAGCAGTTTGGCAGGGCGGGGAATATACATGCCGCAGAGTATAAAGTCGGGCTCGGGACATGCAAACCCCCGGAACCGCGAAGCGGTGACGCTCGTCCAGCAGTGGCACCAGACGAAGCCTTAATGCAACAGAACCCTTATGGCCTGTAGCTGTCAAAAAATTCTTCTTGTTTTTCGACTATAAACTTTGCAACAGCAGCGTCAAGTAAGCTTGAGTCGTCATAAGATCTGTAAATTCTCAATAACGTTGTTTTTATGGATACTTTCTCTTTATCTTTGAACCTTTGATCGTAAGCGTAAAGTAAAAGATCATATATATTATAATCGTGCGACTGAGTCAAAATTGCTAAAAGCAACTCAAAGGTATGAATGCCAAGAGAATAAAAGCTTCTACTACTATCTACACTATTAAAAATCATTCTAGGCGTTATGTAAGACAGCGGGATTTCATTCATTGTTATGATGGCAAACATATAGGCATTGCCTTGTGTTATTTTAGGATGACGCTTTTGCTTTACTATCTTGCCTATAGATTTATAAACTTGCTCCCACGGTGTAAATAATAGTTTATCTAAACTTTTCTCTATAGCTTCAGTTTGATTATCACCAGTAAGTATTACATCTAAATATCTTGCCGATTTCACCTCAAGGGCAAGAAGCGTTTTATTCTTAGGACACAGGATCATTGCATCCGGTGATTTTGATTTAGATTTACCATACGAAAACTCAGGAATGTATTCATACCGACCATCCCCTTTTATAGCGCAGGCATCTCTACATAATCCCTGAACGTAATGTTCAAAATCAGCCCCGAAGTCCTTCATGAACCCTTCGTTTTTCCCTGAGTGAAGATGAACCTTATGAAAGAGATTATCGAAAACCAGTTCTTCAACAAGGCGCCCTTCAACGGGTAAATATTCTGTTGGCGAAAGCCTCAGAAAAGGTTTATTTCTGAAAAGACTATAGTCATTCAGGTTATTGAGAGTGGAGACAGAAAATTCAGCCCCTTCCCGAAGGTCGAAGGATACCGACTCCATGATGGATGTCAGTAAACTAAGCTCAACGCCCGTGTCATGACTGAACTGGTGCAGATCTATAACCCACTCTGAAAATTCCAGTACCCTGAAGTCTTCGGAGTTACGCATCATCCGGATCCGAAGAACTATAGCGAAAATTACATTAACGTAAGCTTCTACAGAAAAACCGGTGTCTCTTTCATACGCACTGACATAACTGGCGATACTCTTCCCACTGCAAAATATCTTATGCGCCCGATACAATTTAAACTTGAAATCATCTCTGGCGGTTTGAATGGCATTCTTTACAAAGTAAGTTCCAGTATCCTCATGAACGTCGTAATCATTTATATGCGTTAATAACTGATGCAGGACATTTAATGAATCGCTGGCACTCATGCTATTTCCAGCCCACCTGTCAGGATTTTCACTGGAGAGAATCAGCTTCCAGCATTCAAGCGCCTGAATCCTGCCATATATAAAACCATTGCTGAAATCACCTCTCTTCCCCGATAAATTCCCTAAGAAAAAGCGCCTGAACTTTTTTTCCTCATTGCTCAAAAATGACAATATTGAAAGCTGTGAAAGAGTTTCTTTACTGACCTTATTCTTGAGTATTTCATCTGCAGAACCGGGCTTACCGTAATATTCTTTATGCGATAAAAGAATATTCTTATTCGCAAACTCATCAGCACTGTCGTTTTTGCACTCGTTACTTTCTGACATAAAAACTCCATTTTTACCTGCATTCATTGATAAACCCTGTGGCCTGCTTTATCTGTTAAACCCACCGAGATGATTAATAACACTGTTTCCAGCCTCCCGCCGAAACTTTTTGGGTATGGAGCGGGCCAGCCACTTCTTAATCCCGTCCGCCGAATGCGTCAGCGCGCCGTCGGCCGGCGACTGTCATCGGACTCCTGCAGAACGTAGCGCCCCTACCGCAGGCGAGCATGTGCTCGACACAGAGGCGGGTCCAGGGAGTGACGTTGTCGCGGAACCTGACGAGGAACAGGTTCCAGGCGTCATCGACGGTGAAGAGCAACTTTGTGGGACGCGGAATATACATGCCGCAGAGTATAAAACGGAGCTCAGGGCATGAACACCATCGGAACGGCAGAGCCGTGACGCTCGCCCTGCAAGGGCGCTACGTTCTCTGGGGGGTTATGACAAGGCTGCGATAGGGAGATCTTTCCATTGCGTCGTATATGCTGGCGACAGCATTTCTCTTTTCATCCTCCAGCCTTTCTCAATCCCCTGTCCGCCAAACCATACTTTTCCGACACCTGTGCTGTTAATGCGATCGACAACTTTCATCAGTTGTTCACTGTTCGCGCGCGGCGGCGTCTCATCAAACATGTCTATCTGTCCCGGACGACTGCAGAAATCATTGAGCATGATCCCCGCTTTTTGATAGCGATATCCATCCCGCCAGATTTGAGACAGCGCTTTCATCGCAGCTGCGACAATATCGCGCGTATCCTGTGTCGCCAACATCCACTGTTGCCGTACTGCGGCTCGTTGGCATAGGGGCTGGTACGCAGAAAAACGCTAACGTGGCGGCAATACTGCTTTTCCTCACGCAGCTTTTCAGCAGCACGTTCGGCGTACTGACATATCGCTTGTTTCATGTCCTGCAGCTGCGTGATGCGTTCTCCAAAACTACGGCTGCAGATGATTTGCTGTTTTGCCGGCAGCGCTTCAATCGATATACAGGGTATGCCGTTTAGCTCTCTGATGGTTCTCTCAACAACGACGCCGAATGTTTTCTTCATCAACTGCAAGTTCGCGTCAGCCAGCTGCAGGACCGTTTCGATACCCATTAAGCGAAGTTTTGCTGACAGCTTGCGGCCAATTCCCCATACCTCGTCGACCGGAAGCAGTGCCATCAGTTTGCGCTGACGTATGCGGTCGCTTAAATCGACGACGCCGCCCGTGGCGGGCCAGGTCTTTGCTGCGTGGTTGGCTAACTTGGCCAACGTCCGTGTTTGTGCGATACCAATCCCACAGGTTAGGCCCGTTCGTTGGGCTACGGTCGCCCGAACTCGTCGTCCATAATCAAGATACGGCTCGCTGGCATCAATGCCGGCTATCTGTAGAAATGCCTCATCGATACTATAAATTTCCAGCGACGGTGCCAGTGACTCTAATATCGACATTATCCTGTGGCTGATGTCGCCATATAACGCGTAATTCGAACTGAAACAGGCTATCTGATGCTGTTGAATCAATGCCTTAGCTTGAAAGAATGGGGCGCCACGTTTGATGTCGAGTGCTTTCGCTTCTCTGTTCGCTGCGACAATCGCTCCGTCGTTGTTGCTAAGCACGATCACCGGTTTTCCCTTCAAGTCGGGCCTAAACAGTTGTTCGCAGCTGGCGTACATCGCATTTACATCGCAGAGCAGGAACATATTAACCTTTGTCCAGCGTATGAATGGCGTGCGTGACTACCCCAAAGATATCCAACTCGTCAGGATCGACAAATATTGGGCTGTAAGCACTGTTCATCGGCTGCAAGCAGAGCTGCGGATGTGTACAAAGCCGCTTAACCGTGAATTCTCCGTCTACTGCAGCGATGACCGTATCTCCGTGAGACGGTGTTAGGGCGCGGTCTACGACCAATAAATCGCCTGACAAAATTCCCGCTTCAACCATTGATTCACCTTGCGCACGAACGAAGTAAGTCGCTGAAGGGTGACGGATACAGAAATCATTTAAATCGAGCTGCGCTTCAATGTAGTCCTGAGCCGG
>Ga0308167_1000997_pt1 | contig 38886 bp, 41 predicted proteins | sample PhyCR1_2_FD_202138 | JGI IMG/M metagenome (GOLD analysis project Ga0308167, IMG submission 202138) | Phyllosphere microbial communities from UC Gill Tract Community Farm, Albany, California, United States - DLSLRC.R1 | ecosystem: Host-associated > Plants > Phyllosphere > Unclassified | place... | reverse complement strand
TAAAGGTGTTGAAGGCGCTATCGCTAACAAGACCGTGACTTACGATTTCGAACGCCTGATGGATGGCGCTAAGCTGCTGAAATGTTCAGAGTTTGGTGACGCGATCATCGAAAATATGTAATGTCTGTTTAAGCCCGCATCGCGTTAAACGCGATGCGGGCTTTTTTATGTCTGCTGTTCACGCTTTTGCGTGCCCTTTGCGCCGACTCCTCACTCACTGCGTATTCAGCAGATGTATTCCCTGTGATTGCAGAAAATAATGCGTACTTAATGTATTCACACCGCATTGCAAAAGTCCTTTCCTGAACAGCATGCTAATAAATTAATTTCCACTGCATCACATTTTAATATTTCTGTAATTTGCATTAGCCGATGCCACTGTATAAAAAGAGAGAGACAGCAGATCTGTCATTCGTTCTTGTCTGAATATCGCTACTGTAATAGCTCACTCATAAGGAGTCGTTATGGACGCTAAATATACGAAAGACGCGATTTATATCTGCCGCCTGATGTTTGGTCAGGCAGCGCTGGAATTATTAGCCGATAATCAACCGGTTACTAACCGCGCACTTGAAGAAAAAATCATGGCAATGTTACCCGATGCCCAGCCTGCGCTGATTTACAACGTTGCACTTGATTTATTAAACGACACACTCTGTTAATAACCTTTGTAACAGGTGAACGCCCGGCATGGAAAGTGTTGGCCGGGCTATCTGCTTTTTACAGCTGATTCATTTTTGTAACCTGTGCCGCAAAAAGAACACGTGGGCATGATCCTGTTGCCGCAGATGTGTACTCTTCTCCCAATAAACAGGGAGGATATTATGGATGATGACGCGCTAAATGATGCCATTGCAGCATGTCGACTGCTATTTGGGCAGGCTGTGATAGAAATTGTGACTGAAGATAAACCCATAACCCGTGAAGCCATTTCTGAAAAAATTCATCAAATGTTTATCGGCATGAATCCGGAACCGGAATCCGTTATGACCTTAGCTATTTCCCTGCTGACGAAGCGTGCTGGCTGAGAGAGGCCGAAACAGGCGGGGCGGCAGCCTCAGGCCGTCCCCGGTGGCTTTTTCTCCGCCTTTACGCTGACCAGACAGCGCCCCTTTTTTAAATCAATAGACCCGCTAATCATTCAGACAGGTTGCGGGTCATTTGTGCGGGCACCGCATTTTAACATTACCGCTAGCATTGAACCAATCTGACACCAGGCTGACTAATTTGCTGACTATACCGTTACGTTATCGTTTTCAGAACGGTAACCGGGCGAGTCTCACTTTTATTCAGCCAGTACGGCCTAGCCTGTGCGCAGAGGATGTCAGACATGCAGGTTTTAATTATTTGTCGGGATAATATTGGCGATACCTTACTGACCACGCCGCTAATTAGTGCGCTGGCGCAGTCGGGCCAGCACCAGGTCGATGTGCTGACCAACAATTACGCTGCGCCCGTATTGCAGCATAATCCCGATATCCGGCAGCTCTTCTTTTACACCAAGTTGCATCACCGTGAGTCAGGGCAGGGCCGCCTGGCGTGTGTACTCCAGCGAGTGAAGCTGATGCTGACCCTGAAAAAACAACGTTATGATGCGGTGATTCTGGCAAAAAGCCGCTGGGATCAGCATGGTCTGAAGTGGGTGAAAATTGTGCGCCCCGCCAGAGTCATTGCCCTGGGTGAACAATCGCATCCGCTGATTACCGATCTGTTACCGCCGCCCGGTCAGTCTGCGTGCCATATCAGTGAAACCCTGTTCAGCCTGGGACGGCCTTTCAATCTCAGCGCCGTCGCGCCAGGAAAACTGACGCTGCGGCCGGATACGGCCATTGCGGCCAGCCTGCGTGACACCTACTCAATCGATTCCGCCATGCCAGTCTATGCATTACAAATCAGCGCCCGTAAGCCGAGCCAGCAGTGGGAAACCACTCGATTTGCGGGGCTGATTGAAAAAATCGCGGCCCATCATGCCTGCCAGATTATGCTGCTGTGGTCACCTGGCAGCCGTGATAATCCGCGTCATCCAGGTGATGATGAAAAGGCGCGTGAAATTATGGCGCTCTGCCCGCATCTGCCTGTCAAGGCGGTAGCAACCACCAGCCTGCCGCAACTGATTGCGGCCATGTCGTTGTGTCAGGGGCTGGTGAGCAGTGATGGCGGCGCAATGCATATTGGTGCCGCGCTGGGATTACCGGTGGTGGCACTGTTTGGCGACAGCGATCCGGCGTGCTGGCATCCCTGGCAGGTTAACTATCAGGTACTGCAACCGGCGTCACGTGAGGTCAACGCGCTGAGTAGTCGCGAGGTTTATGACGCCTTCGTCCACACCTTTATTCAGTGATCCTCTTCAGGCCAGCGTCCAAGGCTGGCCGCTTCACACAGCATCGCTACTGTTAGTGGACAATATGCGCCTGCGTTAAACCATCCGGCGGGTATGAAACGCCGCGTGTGCGACGCCGGGAAATAGCGATTTTCATCATAATGCTCAGAGCAGACACCGAAGCTGCTAAAAAAATCGCTCATCAGAATGGCAAATTCCACCTCACTCAATGGTAACTGCTGCAGATGAAAGCCTGCCCGATCCACTTTGCGGAACCAGCCCGGTAAGGTTGGCTGATTGTGGTATTCAATCAGCGCAATAATGGCCTGAGAAAGATCGTTCATTACCCCACCAGCTTAACCACAGCCTGCTCAACCTCATCGGCTTTGATAGTTGACATTGGATGCTGTGACGAGGTTTTATCCGGACGGTGAATAATGATGTGGCGATCGCTGTCCTGGCAGGGGCCGGTATAGCGCGGATTGGCGGTGGAGAACAGGCTGACCGTCGGCGTCTGCGCGGCCACGGCGATGTGCAGCGGACCGGTATCACCGGTGACCAGCACATCCAGCGTCTGGATCAGGCTAATCAGGCCGCTGAGGTTCGTTTTTCCTGCCATCGGCGTCACGCGCGCACGGCAGTGCAGTGGCAGGCTTTCGATAAATTGTTTCTCAAGAGGCTGCTCAGCGGCTGTGCCGGTAACGATAATCTCAGTATCAGGCCAGCGCTCAAGCAACGCTGTCGCCAGCTGGCTGAACGAGGCCAGCGGCCAGCGGCGAATATCTTTTGATGCCCCTAACTGAAAACCGATACGGCGATGGTCAGCCTTTTCAGTCGGCGTGTTTTTCAGCTCTGGCAGGTGCATCCGGGTCTGCTCATTTTCTGCGCCCAGGGCTTCAATCAGTTTCAGCTTACGCTTGATGGTATGGTCGTCGAAATAGCCTGAGTAGTGATCGAGATATTTATTTAACAGAGGTGATTCGCTGCCGTAATGGTCGCGTACAATCGTCTTACTGCCGGTCAGTACTGAGCTCATAATATCGTACGGGAAATGGGCGTGTAATATCACTGACAGGTCAGGCTTATGGCGGCGCAGTTTGAAAAACAACGGCAGAAAATTCGCAATTTTGTTATCCCAGATATAAATCTTATCGAACCAGTTATAACGGCTGACCAGGTCTTTATTTTTCTTGCTGGAGACCAGAACGAATTTACTGGTGGGAAAGCGGTTTTTCAGGCTCCAGATAGCTGGCGTATTCATCAGAAAGTCGCCCAGTGCCGTGGTGGAGTAAATCACCACCGTCGCGGGTGCCAGTGTCTGCAAGGCCTGCGGTGTTGTTCTGTTGGAAAATCGAGAATAAAGCGTTAAAAGTCGGTCTATCAGATAAATCTTTTTTTTCTTCACGTCTGAATTCTCTTGAACGTATTAATAATATTTAACAAAGGGTGTTGTGAGTTATTAGAGAATATTATTACGGCTAAAGTTCATTATGGAGAATTGTTTTTTTATATCCGTAGAATATTTGTTTAAATTGTTTCCACAATTTTAATGTTGTTTATTCGGCGTATATATACAGAATTTTGTAAAGGGAGTAGGGACTTATTGAAAAGAGATGGGATGATTCTTATAAGAATAAAAAAGAGTAATTTATTTAATTGCTGAGAATATTAATAGGGTGGTAATTATTAGCGGTTTTATTTTATGTGTTCTATGTAGTAAGAAAAGAGGGTTATAAACACACCCCGGCACGCATGCCGGGGCAGGGGATTACGACTGAGGCTGACCCACCGGGCCGGAACCCAGCGTACCGCCTGGTGAAGACTGACCGCTTGGCGCATGCGGGCGGCCATCCTCTTTAATCGCGTCGCTCTTCTGCGAGCAGCCCGCCAGTGTAGTGAAAGTTGCTGCAACCAGCAGCAGAGCAGAAATCGTTTTCATAAGGTCACCTTGATGTTGTCAGAAAGAGAACGTAACTAAGCATAGAATCTCACCGCGAGCTGACCTGATAAGGCTTATCTTTCAGATGTTTCTCAGCGGACGAGGCACATCGGGCGAAAAAAAACGGAAGCCATTGGCTCCCGTTCTGTTGACGTTCAGCGCTATTACTTGCGGCCCAGCAGGAAGCCGATAAATACGCCAACGCCTGCAGCAACGGCCAGACCTGCAACAGGATTGGATTGAACCTGATCCTTGATACAGTCAGCAGCATCGCGGGCAGCATAGCTTGCACCCCATTGTTCCTGAACTGCGCCAGCGGCTTCTTTTACTTTATCTTCGATTTTTCCTGACATTTATTGCTCCTTGGTTTTGAGTGAGACCCTCAAAGCGTAGCAAAGATAGTGAATTCTGCTCTTCCAGAGAGGAATATCGGGCTAAAAAATCATTTCTGGCTGTTAATGGCGCGATGATTGCGGCCCCGCCATTTCCTGTCTAGCCATTTGAAATGGCGGCACAGGCAACCAAAGCCGGAGGAGAAGCGATGAAACGTGATGCACTGAGTGATGACGACTATGACGAAGTCTGTCGGGTGATTGGCGATGCAGTGATTGTGCTAATGGAACGCGGCCATGACACCCGACGTGGCGAAATCTACGACCTGCTCAAACGTACCCGACAGCAGCGTGCCCACAGTGAGCGGGATGAGCAGCGGATGCTGGATCATGCCATCCGGCTGGTCAAACACGAGGTATAGAGGAAAGAGGGCCGCGCTACTGCAGCAGCACGCCCTGAATCAGGCTGGCCTCAACAATCGTGACCTCATTGATTTTCAGCGCCTGCATATAGCCTTCCACCAGCAACAGGTTGCTGACGTCGGTGGTACGGTAGTCGCCAGACAGCTCGCTGTCGCCTTTCCAGACCTGCTGCTGCGACAGCTTGCTTAATGCCGCCAGCGTATAGCGGCTGGGTTTGCCCGGTAACTGATTGCGAACAGAAAAACCGTGCACGCCACCGATGCCAATCACCCGTCGGCTCGCCACATCCTGTTTAATCTGCGGGCTGACCTCATTAGCCGCGTAAAACTGCACAAAGCGCAGCACCGACTGTCGCCACGAGCCAATCGGATTGGGTGAACTGGCCTCCGGGGTGTTCTTCAGCACCGTCAGAATAAAATTTTTCAGTGTCACCGAGGCCAGTTTGCCCTGATAGATATCGGCCACCGGCTTGCCCGCCTGCTGTCGCCAGGTGGTCATCTGCATTGACCCGCCGCCAATATCCCAGACCAGCAACTGCTCATCACGAATCGACGGATCGTTCAGCGCAGCTTTAGCAGAAAGAAAACCGAGTTTCGCCTCCTGCTGCTGCGAAATAATGCTGATGTGCGCACCGCTCTGGCGCTGCAACGCGTCAATGACGGCCTGACCGTTGCTGGCGTTGCGGAACACCGCCGTGGCTACGCCGCTGATTCGCTGGGGATGAAAGCGCTGTGCGTGCTCAACTAACTGCTTGAGAGCGGCAGCGCCTTCCTGAGTGATCGCCGGATTGAGCTGGTTATCCGCAGAATGAGCCAAAGCGTCATTCCAGGCTATGGCGCGCTGATCCTGATACAGCACTTTTTCGATGCGTAGCTGACAGACGTTGACGCGGGCCACCGCTATTTTGGTCGTGCCGGAACCGATGTCCAGACCGGCGCGAATTTGCTGGCAGTGATCGGCCTGGGCCGTAGTAGTAAAAAGCAGGGAGCAGAACAGCGTGAAAACAGACAGCGCAGCAGAACGCATAGCGACTCCGGGAGCAGAGGGAATTCAGAGTGAACGGGCAGCGACGCAGGCCGGATAAACGCTCACCAGGAAATGACGCAGATGATCAAAACACCATTCGGCGTCATCCGCCTGCGGACAATAGAACTGTATGGTGATCTTTTCATAATTGCGCTGACGCTGACGCAGCGGCGACCAGCTCCAGTCCAGAACCGAACGGGCATAATTGACCAGCGTCTCCGCAGGCATCTGATGTTGCTTCTCCTGCCCGCTAAGGTAGCGGTAAAAACTCGCTTCCAGCTGCAGTGCCTCCTCGTGCCCGTGTTGCGGCAGATCGGGACGAAAAGCCACATCAACAAAGCCACAGACCGCATCGGTCTGCTGCCGCCAGTCGCAGGCCAGCGTCATAAATAGCCCCTCCTGCAAATTGATCTCCTCAACCAGCCGCCGCAGATTCGCTGAGCGGTTCAGCACCGCGATCTCTTCAAGGCGACCGGTTTCCAGCGTCAGATCAAAGCCACATGGATTTACAGAGCCGTCCGCATTGCGGGTGGCAGGGAAGGGGAAGTCGATATAACCGTTGTTATCCAGACGCTTTTCCATCGGGGAGACCTGCTGCTTGACGTTTCCTGACAATAAACCATCTGGCAGCAGGATTCATCCCTTATGGACAGGTCCAGGTGATTTGGGTGTTCTGGTAAGGATTAATCAGGCGGAACTGCTTATCTGACAAGCGCTGTGCATAGAAGCCTTCAGGTGTCACCGCAGACGGGACATATTTAAACCGATCCAGCGACTGCAGCGGACCACTCTTCACGCTGACATTATCCCGGGTGACGGTGAAGCTGTTAACCAGATCAAAAATCACGCCCTGGGTTTGCCCCATCGACTGGCCATAAATTGTCGAGACCTCACCTGGACATTCCACCCCTTTCGGGCCAGATGAACATCCAGTCAGCATCGCGATAAGGATAAAAATGCTGAATCGCATCATGATTTTTTACCTGCTTCAATCCCTGGGAGTTTTCTGGCGCAGAGTCTATCCTGCCACGCCCTCAATCCCCTAATCATAGCAGTTTCGGCTACGCTTCCGGTTTGTGATTTGTTTAAAGGTTAAGCAACAGGAATGTAAAGGGGTGACTTTGCTTATCATTAAACGTTATTCTTTGCTCCTTTGCGCACCACTTAGGCAAATTCAGGGATAAATGATGAAAGAAGAAGAAGCAGGTCTAATGATTATTCGGCATGCGATTGACCAGTTAGAAGCCGAAAAGAAGCAACAGGTGATCGCGTGTTCCGCGGATATTCGTGCAGCGATGCAGGCTTATGATACCGAGAATGCCGGGCTGGCGCTGATGTTAGTGGCCGCTGAGGTGGCCGCTGAATAATCACTATCCGGCCAGCAGGGCAGTCTGTCAGGCTGGCCGGATTACTTTATATTTTCTCAACTTTCAGCTTTTTTCGCACTGCAATTCCATCTTTTAATGGTCTTAGTTTCATTTCCCTGACGCCACGCCTCTGCATTTCATGTGTTAAGCTAAAAATCCCTAATAAAATCAGCGGAGACACAGCATGAAGGCAGCGTTAATTGCCCTGGGCCTGCTGGCCTGTCACATCGCACCCGCCTGGAGCGAAACCGAATTTCAGCTTAACTGTCCAGGCCGGGCGACCATGACCGTATCACGTGCCGAATATGGTTTAACGACGCTGATGTGGCCTGACAACCACTTCCAGATTGCCGCAGGTCAGCAGCGTACCCGCCTGGAGGCGGGCGATCAGGTCGCGATTACCCGCTTTCGCAATGGCGATCAGCTGATTGTGAACCAGCGCACCCAGGCGACCTTCTTTGTCTACCGTGATAGCGATAGACTGCTGCCCTGCAGCCGCACCGAAAAACGCGATGTGGATGCATTGAGCCTGGAGCACTACGACGATCGTCAGCGTTCCGACAGTTAACCCCGGGAGCCACTATGCAACCTGAGATTACCGACAATGTTACCGCGCAGGATCTGGATGAGGTCCGTCTTGGCCTGAATGCGTATAACAGCAAATTTTTTGATGTGGATGTGATCAGGTCGATTGGGGTGTTTATTCGTGATGAGCAGGGCAGAAAGCTGGCCGGACTGACCGGCTCAACCACCGGCAGCTGGCTGCGCATTGATATGCTGTGGGTGAGTGAGACGCTACGCGGGCAGGGTGCAGGCAGCAAACTGATGCAGGCCGCCGAGCAGGAGGCGCGGGATCGCGGCTGCCGCTATGCACAGGTCGATACCACCAGTTTTCAGGCGCGGCCGTTTTATGAAAAACGCGGCTACACACTGCGGCTCACGCTGGCGGACTACGTGGATCATCATCAGCGGCACTATCTGACTAAACATTTGTAATCAGAATATCGGCTTCTCACGCAAATCCAGCGGATGCTGTTCTGCTTCATCAATCGCCGCCAGCCAGCTTTGCAGCGTGACTTTTTTCCAGGAGAGATGCCCGCGCGTGGTACTCATCAGCACCACGTCGGGACGCAGCGATCGATAAAACTCCAGCGTCTGGCTTAGCTCAGCCGGATTACTGTCCGGCACCAGCACCGAGATCCAGTTGTCATGAGAACGCGTCACGGCATCGCCAACAAACAGATAGGTCAGCCCCAGCGGCGAGCTATAGAGATAGCTGCAGCTGCCAGGCGTATGTCCAGGTGTGGGCAGCAGATGGAAATCTCCGAAGTGCGTTTCCTGATGCGTAAAGGTGTCATCTGGCTCAGCAAAACGGCTGATAGGGCCCAGCGATCGGCTATGGCAATACAGCGCGCTGCTAAAGCGCTGCTGGATCACTGCCGCACCGGGTGCGGATTCGTGCCAGTGAGTCAGATAGTGGCGAATGGCACCACCGGACTCGGCAATCACTTCATGATCAAGTGGGTTTTCTATGCGGCCAATCAGCAGATTGCCGCGAGGATGACGCAGCATAAAGCCATGCATCATCAGGTCATTAACGGCATCTTCCACCGGAAATTCCGGAGTTGAGATCCACAAATCGTCATACAACGGCTTCAATGTCGATCTCCTGAAACGCTCTCTATTCCCGCAGGGCGGGATGCCCGGTCGCCTGCAAATGGGCGTTGCCCTGGCTGACCGCTAATCGTGCACTGGCGCCCAGCGGCAGTGTGACGGTGTCCGCGGCATGACCAAAATCTAATCCACTGATTACCGGCAAACCGGTGATATCACGCACGTGCTGCCAGACGGTATTGAAGTCAAATCCATTGTCATACTCAGTCAGTGCCGTGCTGGTGAAGCTGCCGGTAACGATCGCCCGCTGGCGCGCCAGAATGCCGCTCTGCTGCAGTTGTATCAGCATGCGTTCAATGCGGAACGGATGCTCATTCACATCCTCGATCACCAGAATGCCGTTGTCGATCTGCGGCATCCACGGCGTGCCAATCAGAGAGCAGATCATCGCCAGATTTCCGCCCCACAGCGTGCCCCGCCATTCGCCCTGATCTGGCGTTTCGCTCTGCCATTTCACCTCTACTGTAGGTGATGTCAGTGCCTGCCAGAAGTGGTGAAGGGTAAATTCAGATAAGGTCGCGGCACCGAAGTTACCTGCCAGCATCGGCGCGCTAAAGGTAATCAGGCCGACCTGCGCCAGTAACGCCAGCTGAATAACGGTGAAATCGCTGTGGCCGCACAGCGCTACCGGCTGATTCAGCAGACGGCGCTGCAGGCCGATGTAGTCGATGGATTCCAGTAACCGGCTGGCCCCGTAGCCGCCACGTACCGCCAGCACCACGTCGGGCAGGGTGCTGAGGCTGGCAAGCTGGTTGATATCCGCCAGGCGCTCTGCGTCTGTGCCTGCGAAACGCTGAAAACGGCGGGTGATCACCTGCGCGTTCTCTACCTGATGGCCCGCCGCGCGCAGTCGCGCAATACCCTGCAGTGCCGCAGGCTGGTTGTGACAGTAACCGGAGGGGGAGATAAGACGAATTGAACGTGAAATCATCATACTTTCCTGCTGTGAGCGTCTGACTTACGGCGATGATGGCGAAAAGCCCCGCTGAAGTCACGGTACGCGCCGCATTTTCGTGCATTTAGGATAAACGGTAATTTTGCTCTCAGGCTGCATGGGTATGATAGCATTCGCTACCACAGCCACGAGATGAAAAATTGCTGAAAATCCGACACCTTATACTCACGGCGTTACTCCTGACCGGCTGTGCCAGCGAGCCACCGCACCAGGCCGTTAAGCAACGCAACACGCCGCTAACGCAGGCACCGCCGTCCAGCGTGAATGGTACCTGGGCAATGTTTACCGAAGATGCCGCCAGTCATTATGGCGTTGATGAGAAGTTAATCAGCGCCATTATCAGTGTCGAGTCGGGTGGAAATCCGGGCGTAGTGAGCCGTTCCAATGCGGTGGGACTGATGCAGATTAAAGCGTCGACTGCCGGACGCGAAGTCTATCGCACGCTGGGACGTCGTGGCCAGCCGTCGAATTCGGAGTTGCGCGATCCGGCCAAAAACATCGATATCGGCACCGCCTATATTCGTATTCTGCAGAATTCCGCGTTGTCGGGCATTCGTGATCCGCTGACGCTGCGCTACGCCACCATCGTCTCTTACGCCAACGGCGCAGGCGCGTTGCTGCGTACCTTCTCTGGCGATCGCGATCGGGCCATTGCGATGATCAACGCCATGTCACCGGATGAGTTCTATCAGCATGTTCAGAACAAGCATCCGGCGGCGCAGGCACCACGCTATCTGTGGAAAGTCACCACGGCTTACCGCAACATCTGATCGATGATTAATCCTGCGGCGTGAGCAGCAGCCGCGCCGTGGGATAGTCGATGATCAACACCTTAATGTAGCCACCCAGCAGCGCACCGCGAATCGCCTGCGCTTTCTCCCGTCCACCTGCCAGACCCACAACCTGCGGACACTGTTTCACCTGCGCCAGCTCCATTCCAATGACCGGATCTTCTTCGGCTTTCAGCACCGGCTGCCCGCAGGCGTCGAAATAGTGCAGGCAGATATCGCCAACCGCGCCGCGCGCCGCCAGCGTCTGCAGCATTTTGCCATCGTAGTAGTTGCCTGAATTGCGCAGCAGCGCCGACGGCTCCAGATCGCCGATGCCGACAATCGCCAGATCGACCTGTTCAAATTTACTCAGCACCTCGGCCACCTCTGCGTTGGCCGACAGGCGCTGGCGATCGCTGACCGAATGCTCAATCGACTGCGACGGCAGAAGCCAGGCGGGGCAGTTCAGGAGCGCCGCCAGATTCTGCGTCAGAATTGTCGCCTGCACGTTGCCGTTGGCCCCGACGCCGCCCAGCAGCTGAATCACCCCTTTGCACGCGCTGTTAAGCGGATGCAGTGCATCCACCATCGCCCGGATAGTCCCGCTCCACGACGAAATGCCAATCAGCTCATCATTACGCAGCCGGGTTTCCAGATAGTGAGCGGCCGCCGATCCAATCGCCTGCTTAATCTGCAGCGATGACGCCTGATCCGGCACATCCACCACAATCGCCTGCGGCAGGTTATAAGTCTGCTCAATCGCCTTTTCCAGCTCCGGATAGACGTTAGCCGGTGGCACCACACTGATCTTGACCACACCCTCTTTCACGCTGCGATTAAGAATGCGTGAGACAAACGACTGCGATAGGGTCAGCGACTGCGCAATCTCTGACTGCTTCAACCCTTCGACATAGTAAAGGGTGGCAATCTTCACCATCAGTCGCTGTTCATCCTGTTTTGCCATCGGTTTTTCCTTCTCTGAATCTGCCCGGTATTGTTAACCAGGAAGATCAAAATCACAACGCGGGCGAATTTGTGATCGTTTTCGCTTTTTGACGATCGCGCATTGGACGGCGCGTCAGCGCAGGCGCATAGTCATTATGCATATAAAATCGCATGTGAATATATATTCAAGCGGAGAATAATAATGACTCGTCCTCTGATTAAACTGACCCTGCTGGCTTCAATGATCGCTTTTTCTGCAACGGCGCTGGCGGCGGAGCAAGGCCTGCTGGCGATTATCACCCCATCCCATGACAACCCTTTCTTTAAAGCCGAGGCAGAAGGCGCCCTGGCCAAAGCCAAAGAGCTGGGTTACGCCACGCTGGTGGCGTCGCACGACGATGATGTTAACAAACAAAATCAGCTGATTGAGACCGCAATTGGTCGCAAAGCTAAAGCGATCATTCTGGATAACGCCGGTGCGGACGCCACCGTCGGACCGGTGCAGAAAGCCAAAGATGCCGGTATTCCTGTTTTCCTGATTGACCGGGAGATCAACAAAACCGGCATCGCCGTGGCACAGATCGTCTCCAATAATTACCAGGGCGCGCAGCTGGGCGCAGAGAAATTTGCCAAATTGCTGGGCGGCAAAGGGGACTACGTTGAACTGCTGGGCAAGGAGTCTGACACCAACGCGGGCGTGCGTTCGCAGGGCTATCACGATGTGCTGGATGACTACACCGACATGAAGATGGTGGCGCAGCAGAGCGCCAACTGGAGCCAGACCGAAGCCTTCAGCCGCATGGAAACCCTGCTGCAGAAACACCCCAACATCGTGGGTGTGATCTCCGGTAACGACACCATGGCGTTGGGCGCGGAAGCCGCGCTGAAAGCCGCCGGAAAAACATCGGTGATCGTGGTGGGCTTTGACGGCAGCGACTACACCCGCGATTCCATCCTCAACAAAGGCAACATCAAAGCGACGGTACTGCAGCCGGGCTGGGATCAGGCGCAGATGGCGGTCTCGCAGGCGGATTACTACCTGAAGAACGGCAAAGCGCAGAAGCAGGAGAAGCAACTGATGGACTGCGTGCTGATTGATGAAAGCAACGCCGCGAAGCTGAAAAACTTCAATCTGGCGAAATAACCATGAAACGGATACTGGCGGTATTGACCGGTATGGCGTTACTCAGCGCCTGCACCGTGGTGGATCTGGATGCGGACGGTAACCCGATCATGCCAAAGGATCCGCACGCGAAACCCAGCTATGTCACCCAGACGCCGCAGCAGATTGCGGAAGAGACCTGGCAGCCGCGCGTGATGACCAGTGCAAACAGCCACGCGCTGAGCTGGGCTGACATGGAGGCAAAAAGTCAGACGGTTAAACCCGGCGGGCGTGAAAGCGTCTTTGTACGGGCCAGCGGCACGGCCAGCGCCTTTGATGAAAGTAACCCGCGTGAACGCACGCTGACGCTGATGATCAACGGCAAGCCGGTGGCGGTCAGCGTCGGCCCGGTGCTGCGCAGTAATGCTATCCGGGATGCCGCCGGTTTCCGTTTTGAAGAGTTCACTAATCAGGTGCAATACGCTCAGCTGACCCGTGCGCTGAACCGTCATGCGGTGAAGCAGTTGCCGCCGCTGGATGCCAGCTGGGTCAATCAGCCAGTGCAGGCGCTGCTGGCCGTGAGTATCGGACAGAACAGCATTGAAGAAGTGGTAGCGGTTGAGCTGAAGCGGGGGACGCCATGATGGAGGATGAGATCATTCTGCGGGCCGAACAGATCTCAATGCTGTTTCCCGGCACGCTGGCCCTTGATCGTGTCGACTACCGGGTCTGGCGCGGCAAAGTTAACGTCATCATCGGTGAAAACGGCGCGGGCAAATCGACCCTGATGAAGATTCTGGCGGGCGTGCAGCAGCCTACCGCCGGCTCGCTGTTCCTGAATGGCGAGCCGCTGACGCTGAGCAGCACCCGCGACGCCGCCCGGCACGGCATCGGCATGGTGCATCAGGAGCTGAATCTGTTCGAAAACCTTACCGTGGCGGAGAACCTGTTTCTGGGCCGGGAGATCCAGCGTGGCCTGGCACCGATCAATGAGGCGGAGCAGGCACGGCGCACCGCTGCACTAATGGCGCGTCTCGACCAGCCAATTTCGCCCGGTGAGCGGGTCGGCAATCTCAAAGTGGGTCAGCAGCAGCTGGTGGAGATCGCTAAAGCACTGGCAGAAGATGCAGACATCCTGATCCTTGACGAGCCGACCTCGGCGCTGAGTAAAACCGAAGTGGAGATCCTGTTCCGGGTGATCCGCGACCTGACGCAGCAGGGCGTCACCCTTATCTATATCTCCCACCGGCTGGAAGAGCTGATGGCGATTGGCGACGTAATTACCATTCTGCGCGACGGACGCTTTCAGGCAGAAGCGGCGGTCAGCACCATCGATGTGCCGTGGATCGTTCGCGAGATGCTCGGCAGTGAGCCGATCACCACCTTCCTGCCGGATAAGCGTGAGTCTGGCGCGCCGGTTCTTGAGGCGCAGCACATCACCTGCGTCAGCCCCAACGGCAATACCCTGGTCGATGACGTCAGTTTTCAGGTGCGGGCCGGGGAAATTGTCGGCATTTACGGGCTGATGGGGGCGGGCCGCACCGAGCTGTTTGAGTGTCTGCTGGGCACACAGCGTCACTATCTGGGTAAGCTGTGGCTCGACAGTAAACCGCTGCCCACCCGCCTGCCCACCGCCGATCGCATCCGCATGGGCATGAGTCTGGTGCCCGAAGATCGTAAACGCGCCGGCATTTTTCCGGTCTCGTCGGTTGCCAGTAACCTCACTATCGCCAGCCTGTGGCGGCGACTGTCGCACCGCTTTGCCATTGCGCATCAGGCGGAGCAGCAGGCGGTAAATCAGACGGTGGGCAACCTGGCGATCAAAATCTCCTCACCGGACGTCGCCATCAGCGCGCTGAGTGGCGGCAACCAGCAGAAAGTGGTGATTGGCCGCGCGCTGCTCACCAATCCGCGTCTGCTGCTGCTGGATGAGCCCAGTCGCGGTATTGATGTCGGGGCTAAAGCCGAGGTGTTTCGCATGATGGTGGCGCTGTCGCAGCAGGGAATTGCGGTGCTGTTCTCCACCTCCGACCTCAAAGAGATTATGGCGGTAGCCGATCGCATCCTGGTGATGTCGGGCGGCAAACTTACGGCTGACCTTCCCCGCGACCAGGCGGAAGAGGCAGCGCTGGTGAAAGCAAGTGCGCAGGGGTTCTGAGCATGAAAAGCAATAACAGCGTCGCGCTGAATACACTTCCGGCGAAAGCGTTCAGTTCACGCGAAAGCATTCTGCTGCTGCTTCTGAAGCTGCGCACTTTTATTGCGCTGATTCTGATTGTCGGCTTCTTCGCCATCACGGTGCCGGACTTTCTCGCCACCGGCAGTCTGGTGATCATGGTGAAACACATCGCCATCAACGCCTTTCTGGCACTGGGCATCACCTTTGTCATTATCACCGCCGGCATTGACCTGTCGATTGGGGCGACGCTGGGGCTGTGCGGCATGATCGCCGGCTGGCTGATCACCAAAGGGATTGTGCTGCCGATGTTTGGCATCGCCATCTTCCCCAGCGTCTGGGTGATTGTGCCGGTGGTGCTGTTAATCGGGGCGCTGATTGGCGCGGGCAATGGCTGGATTATTACCCGCTACAACGTCGCCCCCTTTATCTGCACCCTGGGCACCATGTATATCCTGCGCGGCGCGGCGATGCTCACGTCGGGCGGCGAGACCTTTCCCGGTTTGCAGGGCAATCCGCTGCTGGGCAATACCGGCTTTGATCGAATTGGTGCAGGGACTTTTCTCGGGCTGCCTTACGCCATCTGGATGATGGTGGTGCTGGCGCTGGTGATCGCCTACATCGCCCGACGTCTGCCGTTTGGCCGTCAGGTTTATGCCATCGGCGACAACGAACGCGCCGCTGAACTGTCGGGCGTGAAAACCCGGCAGGTGAAGATTCTGGTCTACACCCTGTCGGGCTTCTGCGCGGCGATTGCCGGCATCGTGGTCTCCTCGCAGCTGGTCGCCAGCCATCCGGCGAACGGCACCGCGTTTGAAATGAATGCGATTGCTGCCGTGGTGCTGGGCGGCACCTCGCTGGCGGGCGGTCGCGGCACGATTGTCGGCACGCTGATTGGCGCGTTCGTCATCGGCTTCCTGGCGGATGGCCTGATCATGATGGGCGTCAGTGAATTCTGGCAGATGGTCATCAAAGGCATCGTCATCATCATCGCGGTCATCATCGACCAGACCCAGAGCCGGATGCAGCAGAAGGCGGCGGTCGTGGCTCAGAAAGCATTAATTGAGGAGGGGGCACCGGCTAAATCCTGAACGCGCTGAACCGGGCGGGTCGGACTGCTGAGCAGAGAACCGTCTGCCCGGTTTAACGGGGACGTTTCGCAAACAAATTTTTTTAACCAATGTGAATATATATTCATAATCGATTTAAAATTCAGAGGTAGCGTATGAATCCTTTCAATCTTCCGGTCGATGACCTTGAGCGCCGGGCGCGGGCTATCCGCCGCCGCATCATCCAGCTTAACGCGGGCAGTCCGGCAGGCGGTCATACCGGCGCTGATCTGTCACAGGTGGAGATCCTCACCGCGCTCTACTTTCGCATTCTGAACTGCGCGCCGGATCGCACGGATGACAATCAGCGTGACATCTACATCCAGTCGAAAGGGCACGCAGTGGGCGGCTATTACTGCGTGCTGGCAGAAGCGGGCTACTTCCCGACCGACTGGCTGGCAACCTATCAGCATGCCGACTCGCCTCTGCCCGGCCATCCGGTTCGGCAGAAAACGCCGGGCGTCGAGCTGAACACCGGCGCACTGGGTCACGGGCTGCCGGTGGCGGTGGGCATCGCTATCGCGGCGAAAAAAGATAACAGTTCACGCCGCATCTTTGTGGTGACCGGCGATGGTGAGCTGGCGGAAGGCAGTAACTGGGAAGCGGCACTGGTCGCGGCGCATTACGGCCTCGACAATCTGATTATCATCAATGACAAGAACAAGCTGCAACTGGCGGGCGCGACCCGCGACATCATGAACACCGATCCGTTGCCGGAAAAATGGCGCGCTTTTGGACTGGAGGTCACCGAATGCAACGGCAATGCGATGGCGGACGTGGTCAGCACCATTGAAAACCTGCCGAAGAACGGTAAACCGCAGGTCATTGTCGCGCACACCGAAAAGGGATTTGGCGTCTCCTTTATCCAGAGCAAGGCGGAATGGCATCACCGGGTGCCGAAAGGCGAAGAGATCGCACAGGCACTGGAGGAACTGAAAGATGAGTAATGCACAACATTTAGCAAACGTTATGGTGACGGCTTTCATCGACGCGGTGAATCGCGGCGTGGATCTGGTGCCGGTGGTGGCCGACTCAACCTCAACCGCCAAAATTGCGCCCTTTATCAAGGCGTTTCCTGACCGGCTGATTAATGTTGGTATTGCTGAGCAGACGCTGGTGGGTACGGCGGCCGGTCTGGCGCTGGGCGGCAAAGTCGCCGTAACCTGTAACGCCGCGCCGTTTCTGGTGTCACGCGCCAACGAGCAGGTCAAAGTCGATGTCTGCTACAACAACACCAACGTCAAACTGTTCGGGCTGAATTCCGGGGCCAGCTATGGCCCGTTAGCCAGCACCCACCACAGCATTGATGACATCGCGGTGATGCGCGGTTTCGGCAATATCGAGATCTATGCGCCTTCCTGCCCGCTGGAGTGCCGCCAGATCATCGACTACGCCCTTGAGCATGTCGGGCCGGTCTATATCCGTCTGGATGGTAAAGATCTGCCGCAACTGCACGATGAACGTTATCAGTTCAGACCGGGTGCGATCGATGTGCTGCGGGAAGGCAGTGATATCGCGCTGGTGGCGATGGGCTCAACGGTTCACGAGGTGGTTCACGCCGCAGAGCAACTGGCTGAACAGGGCATTTCAGCCGGTGTGATCGCGGTTCCATCGATTCGACCCTGTGATACCCAACAGCTGCGCAACCTGCTAAATCACTACCCAGCGGTGATTACCGTAGAAGAGCACAACATCAATGGCGGTGTCGGCAGCCTGGTGGCCGAAGTGCTGGCGGAAGGCGGCTGCGGTATCCCGCTGTTACGGCTCGGCATCCCGGATGGGGAATATGCGATTGCAGGCGATCGCGCCTCGACCCGCGCCCATCATGGCATCGATGCCCGCAGCGTGGTTAACCGTGCAGCGCGCATCTGCGCAGGAGCATAAAAATGGTGGGACCTCTGATTCTGGCTATCGACGAAGGCACCACCAACGCTAAAGCGATTGCGGTAGATCGCGACGGCTGTGTGGTGGCGCGCGGCAGCCAGAGTTTAACCCTGCAACATCCGCAGCCCGGACTGGCCGAGCAGGACCCTATGGCGATCTGGCAGGCAGTAAAACAGGCGATCACCCACTGCCTGGCGGAGTGCGGCGGTGCACCTGTGGCGGCGGTAGCCATCAGTAACCAGCGCGAGTCGGTGCTGATCTGGCAGCGGCGTGATGGTCAGCCGCTGACGCCGCTGGTGAGCTGGCAGGATAGGCGCTCTGAGTCATTCTGTCGCGATCTGCGGCAGGCGGGTAAAGCGCCCCGCATCACCGGTTTGACTGGCCTGGCCGTTGACCCGATGTTTCCGGCGGCGAAGCTGACCGGCATGCTGGCCGCCATTCCGGACGGCGCGGCGCGGGCGGCGGCCGGGGAGCTGTGTATCGGAACGGTCGACAGCTGGATTAGCTGGCAGCTCAGCGCGGGCGACGTCTTTATTACCGATCATGCCAACGCCTCCCGCACGCAGCTTTACAGCCTGCACCTCAACGACTGGGATGACGAGCTGCTGGCGCTGTTTCAGCTGCCCCGCGCCGCACTGCCGCGCATCACCTCTTCAGCCAGTGAACAGGGCGTGGTCGCGGTGAGTGACATTCCCGGCTTAGCGCCAGGCACGCCGATTCTGGCGCGCATCGGCGATTCCCATGCCGCCTTGCAGGCGCAGCGGCGCGGCGAATCTGAAGTGGTGAAAGCCACCTATGGCACCGGATCTTCCCTGATGATGTCCATGGCGACGCCGCTGCTGACGGAAAATGGCCTCAGCACCACGGTAGCGTGGCACGACGGCACGCTGCGCTATGCGTTTGAAGGCAACATCACCCACACCGGGTCCGGCGCCGCGTGGCTGGGCAAACTGCTTGGCGTGCAGGATCCGCGCGAGCTGACCGCGATGGCACAGCGCTGTGATGACAATCAGGGCATCTATTTTGTTCCGGCGCTCTCTGGCCTGGGCGCACCCTGGTGGGATCTGCAGGCGCGCGGCATGGTATGCGGACTGACGGATGCCGCCACGCCCGACGTGCTGGCGCGGGTGGCGCTGGAGTCAATCGTCTGGCAAATCGCCGACGTCTTTTTTGCCATGGAGCAGGCCAGTGGTCAGCAGCTTCCGGCGCTCTGTGTGGATGGCAGCGCCACCGAAAATAGCTGGCTGATGCAGTTACAGGCGGATGTGTTACAGCGGCCGCTGCAACGGGTGCCTACCGCCGAGGTTTCCGCGCTGGGTGCGGCACTGCTGGCAGGCAAAGTGCTGGGATGGTGGCAGCAGGGCAGTGATATGCAGGCGCTGCAGGGCGGCAGCGTCATCATGCCGCGTGAAGAGAACGCGCAGCGTATGCAGGAAAACTATAAAGGCTGGGTCGACGCCGTTACACGCTGTCGTTATCAGCCACATTAATCCCTATCCGGAGCAGAGCCATGACAACACTTCCTCAGCAGTTAACCTTCGGTGTCATTATTGGCAACCGGGGTTTTTTCCCCAGCTATCTGGTGGGCGAGGCGCGCCAGCAGGCGGTCGCGCTGTTTGAAAAGATGAACATCAATACGGTGATGCTCGATGAAACCCAGACCAATCTGGGTGGCGTCGAAACGCGGCAGGAAGCCAAGACCTGCGCCGCGCTGTTTCGTCAGCATCGCGAGAAGATCCACGGCATTGTGGTGCTGTTGCCTAACTTTGGCGATGAAAAGGCGATTGCGGAAGCGCTGCGTCTGGCCGGGCTGAATGTCCCGGTGCTGGTGCAGGCGGAAGAGGACAACCTCGATAAAATGGGGCTGGCAACCCGGCGTGATAGCTTCTGCGGCAAAATCTCACTCTGTAACAACCTCCGGCAATATGGCATCCCGTTTACACTGACCCGCCAGCACGTCTGCGCCCTGAGCGGCGACGTCTTTATGCAGGATCTGCAGCGGTTCAGCCAGCTCTGTCGGGTGGTGAATGCGATGCGGCGGGTGCGCGTCGGCGCGATTGGTGCGCGGCCCGCCGGATTCAACACCGTGCGCTACAGCGAAAAGCTGCTGGAGAAGATGGGCATCGCGGTGGAAACCCTCGACTTGTCTGAGATCTTTACCCGCACCAACCGGCTGCGCGATGACGATATCCGCGTAGCAGAGAAGCGTGAGATTCTGGAGGCCAACGCCGATGCCCGCGGCATTCCTGGCGACAAACTGGTGACCATGGCCAGGCTGTTTGTCGTCATCAGCGAGTGGATCAGCGACAACGATATTGATACCACGGCCATTCAGTGCTGGACCTCGCTGCAGGAGAATCTGGGGATTAACGTCTGCTCAATTATGAGCGTGATGTCGGGCCAGCTGATGCCCAGCGCCTGCGAAGTGGACGTGATGGGCGCGCTGTCGATGTATGCGCTCGCCAGTTGTTCGCTGAGTCCCGCCTCGCTGGCGGACTGGAACAACAACTTTGGCGACGAACGGGATAAATGCGTGCTGTTTCACTGCGGGAATTTTGCCAGCGCCAGTCTGGAGTCACCGACAATGGGCACGGCGGATATCATCGGCACGACCGTAGGCAAAGAGAACACCTGCGGCGCGGTGCACGGCCGGATGAAGCAGGGCGATCTGACCTATTTTCGCCTCTCAACGGACGACTTTAGCGGCGAAATCAAAGCCTATGTGGGTGAGGGGATGTCGGTTACGGATCCGCTGGATACGGTGGGCTGTCGTGCGGTGATTCAGGTACCACAACTGGAAACGCTGCTGGCGTGGATCTGCCGGAATGGCTTCGAGCATCATGTAGCGATGAACCACTCTGCCACGGCGGGTGTGTTGCAGGAGGCGTTCAGTGAGTATCTCGGCGTGAGCTGCTATCGGCATCAGTAGGCGGTAAGACTGAATGCCCGCCCTCCCGTGAACAGGAGGGCGGGCAGAGACTTAGCGCGCCATTCTGCGCACCTCGTCATCTTCATTCGGCACTGCTACCAGATCGACGGGTGGCAGATTACCGCCGCTGAACTCAACCTGACGAATCGGGAAGGCAAAGCGGATATTCCGTTCTTCCAGTGCCGCCATCAGCTGCAGGTTAATCTCCTGCTGAATATCCATGTACTTATTGTAATCCGCGTCCAGCACAAAATAGACCACTTCGAAGGTCAGTTTTGAGTCCTCAAAGGCCAGGAAATGGGCGCGGTCAAAACGGGTGGTTTCAACGCCCTGAATAATCTCTTTCACCAGTGGGCTGATCTCCCGGACCTGCTCAGAGGGTGTGGCGTAGCTGATACCAAACTTAAACACGATGCGGCGCTGCTGCATGCGCTTGTAGTTGTGGATCGTCTGCTGCAACAGAATGGTATTTGAGCAGACAATCTGCTCGCCACTCAGGCTGCGCAATCGGGTCGTTTTCAGACCGATATGTTCGATGGAACCGGCAATGTCACCAAAGACAATAAAATCGCCATGTTCAAACGGCTTATCAAAGCCTATTGCCAGCGACGCAAACACATCGCTCAGCACGGTCTGAATCGCCAGCGCTATCGCGATACCGCCGACGCCAAGGCTGGCGACCAGTGCGGTAATGTTGATGCCCATGTTCGACAGAATGGCCAGGAACATCATGATCCAGACCACCACCCGCAGCAGAATCCCGAGGATCACTGTGGTGACCGGATTACGCACATGCAGCGGGTCGCGCAGCAGACTTTTCAGCCATAGCCGGATGCCGCAGTCGATCCACAGCGCCAGCTGCACAATCAGCGCCAGGAACCAGCCGTGCGCGATGGTCACGCTCCAGGACGCGGGCAGATCGACAAACTTCAGGGCAATCAGCAGCGAAAAGATCAGCAACAGGGTCTGGCTGGTACTGCGCAGTATCTCCACCAGAATCGCGGTGGCGCGGACATGACGATGCTCGCTATAAAGGGCAATCCGGTTGGAGATAAAGCGAATCAGAGTACGTAATACCCAGTAAATGACCAGGGTGGAAACCACTACGATAGCACTGTTGAGCCAGAGTTCCTGATTAAAAAAGAGGGATTGAAAACGACGTGAAGAGAGCCAGTTTTCCATTGGGGAGGGTCTCCTTGCTGGGTTCCGGTTTAAAAGAAAACAAGCAAGAAGCATAGCCTGGATGCAACCCATCTGTGTGGCGCATCCGTAAAGCCGTTACTGAAAGCGGGTCGATTTATCGCGTGCCAGCCGCTCCAGGGCAAAAATAATCTGCTGAAGCTGCCGCTCCTGCGCCGGGTTCAGCGTGGCAAACCGGAAGCTCAGGCGGGGTGTGATCAGGGTTTCATTTTTGCGGGTCACGACACAGCGCTCGCCAATATTCAGTAGCTTCACCGGCACTTCAAAAATGCCATATTCGCCCAGCTCGACCCGGAACGAGTTGAAGCTGTCACCGTTCTGCAATCCTTCGGGTAACGGTTCATCCACCAGCACGCCAAGACCGCCCAGGGAGAGATCCTGTAACCGCAGGCGCGTTTTACGGCCATCCGGCCACGCGGTGTGACACCAGAACTGCGGCTCCAGCGGGGCGCAGACCCGGAAAAACTCCCGACGCTGAATCTGCCACAGCAGGTCCGGCAGCGGCGCGCTGAAAGCGGGTAAGCCTTCAAAATCTATGCGTTCCAGTGAGGTCAGGCTGAATTCCACCTTTGCACCGAAAGTTTCAGCGGTGATGCTGAGATCGTCGCTGGTCAGGGCATAGTCGTTATCCAGGTTATTACTGCCAAGATCAAACACCAGACGATCTTTATCGGCCGTCAGCATCCTGCTGATGAACTGCCCACGTGGAAACCGTACCAGCAACGGCGTCTGATGCCGCAGCAGATCTTTCATAACGCCCAGAACCGCCAGCGTGCCACGTTTTAGATATTGTTCCTGGTCGGCTTCTTTCACGTCCTGCTCCACAAGGGGGTTACTCTGTTTATGCTGTTTTTTTGTCTCGTTTCGGTTATCGGCGCAGCTAAAAAAAGCTTTAATCTGCGGCTCATAAATAATAACCGTGAGCAGGCAAGCAATTTTCAAAAAGATGACTATACTTATCGCGGTAAACCGCTTGATAAATCAGGCGTTCACGATTTAATCATAAAAAGGAAGGAGCAACAGATGGGTATTATTTCCTGGATCGTCTTTGGCTTAATCGCAGGTATTCTGGCGAAGTGGATTATGCCGGGTAAAGACGGTGGCGGTTTCATTCTGACTATCGTGCTGGGTATTATCGGTGCCGTAGTGGGTGGCTGGATCAGTACGCTGTTTGGCTTCGGCCGCGTCGATGGCTTTAACTTCGGCAGTTTTGTGGTCGCAGTGATCGGTGCCATCGTGGTGCTGTTCGTTTACCGCAAAGTACGCAGTTAACCGTAACAGTTTCAACAGAAAAGGGGACGAAGCGATTCGTCCCCTTTTTTTTATCGTTTACTCTGCCATCAGAAGTCGTAACCGACTGTCGCCATCACGCTGCGCTCTGCGCCCCAGTAGCAATAGCCCGTGCCGTAACAGCCCGCCACATAGGTGCGGTCAGTCAGGTTATTGGCGTTGACCTGCACCCATGCGCCTTTCAGACTGCTGTTCCAGACGCCGAGATCGGCCCGCACTGAGGCATCAAATAGCGTCACAGACGGCACGCGTGTGGTGTTTTCATTGTCCGCCCACTGTTTGCCGATGTAACGCACGCCCGCGCCCGCACTCAGACCGTAATCAAACTGATAGTGACCCCAGAGTGCCGCCATGCTGTTAGGGGTAACGTACGGCGTATGACCGCTGTTGCCATCCACCGAATCTTTAAAGCGCAGATGATTCAGCGTATAGCTCGCCACGGTGCTAAGACGCGGGGTTAACTGATTACGCGCTTCCAGCTCGATACCCTGTGAATGAACTTTGCCCGATGGCGTAAAGTACGGCGTCGGTGCTTCCCGGTTCGCCACATCTTTCTGCGTCAGGTCATAGACCGCCACGCTGTAGAGATCGCGGGTGCCGACCGGCTGATATTTCACGCCGGCTTCATACTGCTCGGCGGTGGTCGGCTTCAGCAGGTTATTGTTGGAATCGGTAAGCGCGGCCGGGGTAATTGCCTGGCTCCAGCTCACATAAGGCGAGATGCCGTTGTCAAAGGCATAGAGCAGGGCTGCGCGTCCGCTAATGTGATCATCCTGACGACGCTCGCTACCGCTGTTATTGGCGACGATGCGGTCATAACGGCCGGAGAGATCAAGATGCCAGCGATCCAGCTTCATCTCGTCCTGCAGATAGAGGCCGGTCTGGTAGTAGCGGCGGGTACTATCTGCCCAGGCGTGGTCAGGCATCTCACCCACCTGCTCGCCGGTCACGGCATTAAGCTGGTTAGCTGAACCGCTGGCCTCACTAATCTCATTTTTGTAACGATGATACTCGGCACCCAGCGTCACGCGGTGCTCCAGTTCGCCCGTGTTGAACTCTGCCGTTAAACGGTTATCGGTGGACCATGCAGAGAGCGACGAGCGTTCGCCAGAGTAGTAGCGGTTCAGCAGATCGGGATTATTTTCATCCCAGCCAATCTGATAGACCTGATCGAGATCGACATTTGAGTGGCTGTAGCTGCCGGTCGAGGAGAACGACCAGACGTCGTTAAAACGATGGGCGAAATCGAAGCTGTAGATCTGTTCGTGGCGCTTGAACTGATCGAGATCGCTGTTGCCTTCATAAAAGCCGTTGCTCAGCTTGTAGCCGTTGTGTTCGGTGAGGCTGCCGTCTCCTGGTACAGAACCGTGATAGCCGCCTGAGGGATCTTTCTGCAGATAGGCTTTCAGGATCAGATGGGTATCTTCATCCGGCTGCCACATCAGCTGCGGCATCAGCGCATATTTCTCTTCGCGGGTATGATCGTACTGGGTATCGCTGTTGCGGGTTACGCCGGTCAGGCGAAACGCCCATTGGTCATTGATCGCATTGGTATAGTCAAACATCGTGCCGGTGGTGGCGTTGCTGCCCGCCTGCAGCTGGATGTGACCCTCTTCCGCGAACTGAGGACGCTTGGTCACCATGTTCACCAGCCCACCCGGCACCGTCTGGCCATAAAGCGCAGAAGAGGGGCCTTTGATGACGTCGATGCGCTCAAGGAAGGCGTTATCTACCTGCAATGCGTTGAAACTGCCGCCGTCGCTCATTACCCGCATACCGTCGAGGAAAGTGTTATCGACATCGCCGCCGTGGAAGCCACGCAGAGCAATAGTGTCATAACGGGTCGCCGCACCGCCGAAGTTGGTGAAGACACCGGAGCTGTAGCCCAGCGCCTGGTTCAGGGTCAGTGCACCCTGATCCTGCATCTGCTGGCGGGTGACCACGGATATCGATTGCGGCGTGGTAATCAGCGGACGATCGCTTTTGGTTGCGCCCTGGCTGGTGGTCGCCAGATAGCCCTGGGTCGACGAGGTCGAATCTTCCTGCGGCTGGGCAGTGACCACCATATCGGCAGCATAACTCAAAGCAGGCGCGGTCAGCGCCAGGATGCAGAGGCGAATATGACCTTTCAGCGACAATGACAGTTTCATCAAAATTCCTTTCTTGGCAAAGGTTCAGGCAGGTGAATAAAATTATTGATAGGCAATCTCATTATCATAATGAGAACTATTACCCTTTGTAAATTGGCTGCAATTTTGCCTGTTGATGTAAGAAGGTCAAGTAAAATTCGCTGAAATGCGGTGCGGATACCTCCGGCGGGGCCAGAGGTATCCAGAGTGGATCAGTTTTGCGAGGCAGACGCCTGAGGAATATCGTGGGCGCTGTTACAGGTTTTATCTTTTGGGCAGTACTTATCCAGCAGTTTCAGCGTGACGCCGTTGGTCCAGCCAAAGCCATCCTGCAGCGGATACTCACCGCCGCCACCGCCGCCGAGATTTTTGCCGTCAACGACATATTTCTCTACCAGCTTATGCTCACGGTCATAGGTGTTCTGGACGTTTTGCAGGAAGCGTAAGCCGACCTCTTTCGCCAGTTTCGGCTGGTTGTAATGCTCCAGACCCTCCACGGCAACCCACTGCAGCGGTGCCCAGCCATTCGGCGCGTCCCACTGCTGACCGTTGTTCACGGTAGTGGTCACCAGACCGCCGGGTTTCAGCAGCTGTTTTTCCACTGCGCTGGCGGTGCTTTCAGCCTGTTTGTCACTGGCGACCCGCAGATAGAGCGGGAACAGGGCAGCAGCCGTCAGCTGCGGATGGACCTGTTTTTTCTGCCAGTCATAATCGGCGTACCAGTTCTGTTTGCTGTCCCACAGATAGCGGTTGATTGCGGCCTGGCGCTTCTCCGCGCGATCGGCAAACTGCTTCGCCAGATCGCTCTGCTTGTTCATCTGATAGCCTTTTGACAGTGTCTGCTCCAGATGGAACATCAGGCTGTTAAGGTCAACCGGGGCCAGCTGTGTGGTGCGAATTGTCGACAGGTTATGCGCATCGGTAAACCAGCGCGAACTGAAATCCCAGCCTGATGCTGCACCGGAACGCAGCTCGCGATAGAGTTCCGCTTTATTGCGCTGCGGCGCTTTCTGCGCGGTAGCTATGTCATCCATCCAGGATTCGGTGCGTGGCACGTCGCGCGCATCCCAGTAGCGGTTGAGCAGGGTGCCATCCGTCAGCTTTATGACCCGCTTACTGGCCGCGCCTGACACCACTTTATCGCTATCCGCCATCCAGTAGTTATACTCTTTCTGCAGCTGCGGCAGGTAGCGAACATAGGCTTTGCCGTCATCGTGTGTCGCCAGCAGATCAACCATCAGGCTGAAGAACGGTGGCTGTGAACGACTCAGGTAGTAGCTGCGGTTGCCGTTAGGGATGTGGCCATAACGGTCGAGGAGTGAGGCGAAGTTATCCGTCATATCCTGCACTTTGTCCCAGTGTCCGCTCTCGGCCAGCCCCAGCATGGTGAAGTAGCTGTCCCAGTAATAGACTTCGCGGAAACGCCCGCCCGGCACCACGTAGGGCTTAGCCAACGGCAGCAGGGAATCATACTGACCGGCGCTGCTGGTGGTGCGCGTCAGTACCGGCCACAGGCCATCAATGTGTTCACGCAGGTTTTGGCCGGCAGGCGGCACATATTTATCACCGGCAGTGGGCAGGGTGAAGTTGGTATCAACAAAATGCTTCAGATCGAAGTTGCGCTGTTTCTTCTGCATCTGCCAGTCGGCAAGAATCGACGCGGGATCGAATTTCGGCACCGCATCCGCAAAGGTCTTTTGATCGGGATAGAACTTCGCCTGTTGCACGGCGTTAAACAGCGGCCCTAAACGCACGTCCGGCGGCTGCGGCTGATTATTCAGCATGCGGCTGTTGTCGTCGGCATGGGTGGTGAAAGCGGGAACGCTCAGCAGCAACGTGAGCAGAAAGGGCGCATAACGCTGACGCCGTGAGTCGGCGCTTACCTCAATTTTTGTCATCGGTTTTTCTCCTTGTCCGAAATGCGGCCGCGCGTAACGCATTGACCACAGGTCCAACTTTAGACCTTATCTGACCACTTCACCCTGAAGCGAGCCGGAAATGTGAAGCCACGGGAATTATTTTTAGGGAAAAAACCGCATTATCACGCCGGTTTTTTCTTGCTCTCACCCCGCTTTTCCCCGACGCTGAAAGAAAAAAGGAGAGCAGGATGGAGATTATCTGGTATCACCCGTCGCAGTCTGCAGCGGCCTGGATTAACGGTTTACAACAGCGTCTGCCCCAGGCGCGGGTTCGGGCCTGGCAGCCAGGCGATAAGGGTCCGGCTGATTACGCGCTGGTCCGCTCACCGCCCACAGAGATGCTGCAGGGACGTGCCACGCTGCGCGGCGTCTTTGCGCTGGGCGCAGGCGTTGACGAGATTCTGAAACAGCTACAGCAGCATCCGGAGATGCTGCCAGACACCGTGCCGCTTTACCGGCTGGAAGATACCGGGATGGCGCGGCAGATGCAGGAGTATGCGGTGCATAGCGTGCTGAGCTGGTTCCGTCGTTTTGACGACTACCGCCTCCAGCAGCAGCAACAGTGCTGGCAGCCGCTACCCGCTTACTCGCGTGAAAACTTCACCATTGGTATTCTGGGCGCGGGCGTGCTGGGACAGAGCGTAGCGGAGAGCCTGAAACCCTGGGGATTCCCGTTACGCGTCTGGAGTCGCTCACCGAAAGCGATCGACGGCGTGACCAGCTTTGCCGGCAGCAATGCCTTGCCTGCCTTTCTGCAGGAGACGCGGGTGGTGATCAACCTGCTGCCGAGTACACCCGAGACCCTCAATCTTATCGACCACGACTTTTTACAGCAGTTGCCGCATGGCGCGTTCTTCCTCAACATCGCGCGTGGCGCGCAGGTGGTGGAAGACGATCTGCTGGCCGCGCTTAATAGCGGTCAGCTGAAAGCGGCGGCGCTGGATGTCTTTCAGGTTGAACCGCTGCCGGAGGCGCATCCACTCTGGTCACATCCGCGTGTCATGATCACCCCCCATAATGCGGCGGTAACGTTGATCGACGAAGCTATCGACTACATCGCCCGCGCCATCAATCAGGATCAGGCAGGCGAGCCGCCGCAGGGCAGGGTGGATCGTCAGCGCGGCTATTAATGAACCGGCCCTGTCAGGGGCACTCAGCAGGAGAAGAGGATGTATCCGGTAGATCTGCATATGCACACCATCGCCAGCACGCATGCTTACAGCACGTTGCACGATTACGTGACTCAGGCGAAGCAAACCGGCCTGAAACTGTTCGCCATTACCGATCACGGCCCCGACATGGCCGATGCGCCGCACTACTGGCACTTTATTAATATGCGCGTCTGGCCGCGTGTCATTGACGGCGTAGGGATTCTGCGCGGCATCGAAGCCAATATTAAAAACCAGCAGGGCGAGATCGACTGTTCCGGTCCGATGCTTGATGCGCTGGATTTAATCGTCGCCGGTTTTCATGAGCCGGTTTATGCGCCGCGCGACAGAAAACATCACACTGACGCGATGATCGCCGCCATGGCGGGTGGGCTGGTCCATATCATCAGCCATCCGGGCAACCCAAAATTCCCGGTCGATATCCCGGCGATTGCCGAGGCCGCAGCGCATTACAATGTGGCGCTGGAGCTGAATAACTCCTCCTTTACGCACTCGCGTCCGGGCAGTGAACCTAACTGCCGGGCTATCGCCGCCGCCGTGCGCGATGCCGGAGGACGACTGGCGTTTGGTTCCGATTCCCACACGGCGTTTACGCTGGGTCACTTCGATCACTGCCTGCGGATTGCCCGCGAGGTGGATTTTCCCGAGGATCGGGTGTTAAATGTCACGCCGCGTCGCCTGCTCGACTTTCTGGAAATGCGTAGCGGCAAACATATTGCTGAACTGGCTGACTTTTAATTTATTTTGCCTCAAGGAAATCTGACTCATGAATGAGTTTTCCATTCTGTGCCGCGTAATCGGCTCACTGTTTAATCGTCAGCCGCAGGACCCGCTGCTGGTGCCGCTTTTCACGCTGCTGCGTGAAGGTAAACTGCAGTCGCAGTGGCCGCTGGAACAGGATGAACTGCTGACGCGTCTGCAGCAGAACAGCGACCCGCAGGCGCTGGCCGCCGATTACAACGCGCTGTTTGTTGGCAGCGATTGTAATGTGCCGCCTTACGCTTCACAGTGGCCGGAAGGAAAAACTGAAGCTGAAGTGCGTGCCTTCTTAACGTCGCGTGGCATGCCGCTGAGCGATGCGCCTGCTGACCATTTTGGTGTGCTGCTGCTGGCCGCATCATGGCTGGAAGATCAGTCTGCGGAAGATGAGAGCGCAGCGCAGATGGCGCTGTTTGAAGAGTACCTGCTACCGTGGTGCGGAACGTTCCTGGGCAAAGTGGAAGCGCATGCGACCACCGCGTTTTATCGCACCCTGGCGATGCTGAGCCGTGAAGCCATTCAGGCGATGTACAACGAACTGCTGGACAGCAGCGAAGAAACGCCCGAAGCCTGATTTACCATGTCGCCGGGTGTGTACCCGGCGTAAAGCCTGGCGTCGCAAAAATTTGCGGAGTGCCGGGCAGCCAGGACGCCGCCTTGAGCCTTACGCCAAATCCCCACGGCGTTAACTCGTAGCAGGGCTGGTTATCTTTAACCTGCGGGACAATGCCCGAACCCGCGAGCTGACTCGCGGGGTGCTGCTGCAACAGCCACGCGGTGCGTGCCAGCGACAGCCGGACCTGGCAACCGTGGCCCTCAGTAATGCGTCGCCGCAATCCCTCGAGTACCGCCGCCGCCAGCAGATAGCCGCTGGCATGATCCAGCGCCTGGACCGGCAGCGGAACCGGCTTATCGCTCTGCTGCCACTGCATGCCCCGCTCAGCAATCCCGCATCCCATCTGCACCAGACTGTCGAATCCCCGACGGTTGCGCCACGGTCCCTGCCAGCCCCAGGCATTCAGACCAGCATCGACCAGGCCAGGTGAGAGTGCCTGAAGGGTCTCTGCGTAAAACCCAAGCCGTTCCAGCGCATCTGCCCGATAGCCGTGCACCAGCACGTCAGCTTCGCGCAGCAGGCCGATAAACTGCTCGCGATCGGCAGTCCGGGTCAGGTCAAGCACCGCACGGCGCTTGCCGCAGCTCATCTCCTCATCCAGCGTCGGTTCCTGCCATCCGGGAGGATCAATGCGAAGCACGCTGGCCCCCAGGCTGGCAAGAAATCGTGTGGCGACCGGCCCGGCAATAATCCGCGTCAGATCCAGCACTTTTATACCCATTAACGGACGCGCCTCGGCCAGCGGCCAGTCCGGCGCAGCTAAAGGCTGTGTAGTCTGCCAGCTGAACAGGGGTTCGCGCTGCAGGGCCTGACCCTGTGGATGCTGCTGCCAGGCGGCGGTGCTGCGCATTTCTGCGGCGCAGCCACCGGCATCAATAATCGCCTGCTCCAGTTCGCTGGCCTGCCATTGCTGCACCTGCTGCGCCAGCGCCGCGCGGTCGGCGTGTGCGCCCAGCACCTGCTCCATCGCCAGCCGGTGATGCGCAGCATTGGTGTGCAGACGGATCCAGCCATCGCGACTGCGATAGTCACCGGCAAACGCATCCCACATCGCGGGCGCCGCACGGTTCAGCGGGTGAAAGCTTTGCTGAAACCAGCGCGATGCCAGACGCACATTGACGATGATGGGGTGAGAGGGACATTCAGGTCGGGATGTGGCAATGAGTGCAGCGGCAGCCTGCGTCGCCAGACCGAGGCTGGTGGCCGCCAGTTCACTGACGGCAAAAGCAGAAGAGAAGGTGGCACGATCAACGAAGGTGGGAAGAGGCAAGGCGTCATCGCGCCCCCGCAATCCCTGCTGCATCTGCTGCCACAAAGAGGCGGCAAGCTTAGAGTCCATGTTGTGCTCCCTGAAAAAGGTCATTTCTCAAGCATAGCACGCAGAATTAACGCCGCCGCAGGCGCGGGAAGCGGGCATGCATCCGCAGGTTACGCAGGTTGATCACCGCGATAGCCGTGCCGAGGATCACCAGGGATGCCCCGATAATCTTGAAGCTGTTGAGGCTGTCACCCAGCACTACAATCCCCATCAGCACCGATAAAACCGGCGTCAGCAGCGAGTAGGGCATGATCAGGTTGACGTTATATTTCTTCAGCAGCATGTACCACAGCGTATAAGCCACAATCGACGAGGCGATGGCGCTGTAGAGAATCGCAAACCAGCCGTGCCAGCCCGCATGTTGCAGGGCATAGAGCTGGTTCGACTCCATCACAAAGCTGGACGCGCCTGTGATCGGAATCGCCAGAAACGCAATCCATCCGGTCATGGTCAGCGGCTTAATCGGCGGCGACTTCTTCACAATCAGGTTACTGACGGCCCATCCGGTGGCGCTGCACAGCAGCAGGCAGAGCACCCACCATGACGGAATCGTCGGGCTGCCAGAAAGCACCACCACGCCGCTCAGCGAGATCATAATGCCCACCAGCTGCACCAGCTTCAGCTTCTCTTTCAGCACCACCATCGCCAGCAGCATGGCAATCGGCGTTCCCAGCTGCACGACAATGGCACCGGTGCCGGCATCGGTGTAGCGCAGGCCGACAAACAGCAGCGAGAAGTGCATAAAGCCGAATGTAAACGCCAGCAGTAGCAGCCAGGGCAACTGTTGACGGTTAATCCGGCAAAACGGCACCAGCACGATGGCCACGATCACAAAACGCATAAACGTCAGAAACAGGGGCGGCAGCTCCAGCAGGCCCCATTTCACCGCCACGTTGTTGAAGGCCCAGATGGAAACCACCATCAGAATCAGAAAAAAATGCCGCACAGCCACGATAATATCCTTTCGATGATTTTTGCTTAGCCCGCTAATGATGGCACGAACTGCGGCATTCCAGCCAATCGCAGCGACAAATTTTCTGCCATTACGGCGCAGCCCGATGAGACTTTCGCGCACGATGCTGGCAGACTGATTTGAAACGACTTCTTAAAGGAACCGATTCGGTATGACCCAGACGTCCGCTTTACCCCTTGCGTTGATTCAGCTTGAAGTCCCACCCGCAAACGTCGTCTCAGAGATTGGTGAACAGCCGCGCTGGTTCATTGACGCGTTAAACCTGCAACCTGATGAGTATCTGATTGTCCGGCCCCATCTGGGCGAGGCATTACCCGATTTCGATCAGATTTCAGGAGCGATCCTCAGCGGTTCCTGGGCGATGGTCACCGATCACGCTGAGTGGAGCGAACGCAGCGCCGCATGGATTCGGGCAGCGATTGATACTGATCTGCCGCTGCTGGGTGTCTGCTATGGTCATCAGCTGATGGCCTATGCGCTGGGCGGTGAGGTGGCGGATAACCCCAATGGCTGGGAGCGCGGTCTGTTGCCGATACGCTGTTCAGACCAGGCGCAGCGCGATCCCCTGCTGCAGAAATTGCCACAGGATTTTAGCGTCTGGCTGTCACATCGCCAGTCGGTGATCAGTGCGCCGCCGCAGGCACAGGTGCTGGCTGCTTCTGCACGCGATGGCTGTCAGATTGTACGCTATACGCCGCAGGCGCTCTCCGTGCAGTTTCATCCTGAATTTACACGGCACATCATGACCGTCTGTACGCCGCAGGGCTGCGCAGAGGAAGGGGCCAACGAGATAGAAGGGAAAGACTGGGCGCGTGAGTTGCTGGCGACGTTCTGGCAACAGACGCGCCCGTTAGTCGGGCGTGCTCAGGGCGCGTAATGACGTGTGCAGCGATAGACCCAGGCGGGTGGCACGTTTTTCAGCACCCGCTGGCGTTCCCAGGTGAAGTAGCGCGACAGATCAGGCTGGGTCAGCGAGGTGTACTGAAACTGCACAAACACGCCATTCGGGCCGAGGGCATTATAGACCGCACGCAGGATTGCCTCTCGCAATTCAGGGGGTAAAGACAGCAACGGCAGGCCAGAGAAGATGACGTCATACTTCCCACTCAGGTACTCCGCAGAGCAGGTGCGCACGGTCATGCGTGGATCGTCCAGCGCGTTGAGCTTGTCTGCCAGCGTGCTGCTGATCTCAAAGGCATCCAGCGTTGCGTCGGGTGCCATCTGCGCCAGTATCTGCCGTGTCAGCACCCCATCACCTGCGCCGAGTTCGGCAATTCGTAACGTTTCAGGCCATTCCACCGACGCAATCATGGCGCGGCACAGTGCCTCTGACGAGGGTGTAATGCTGCCCATCTTGCGAGGGTTGCGGATAAACTGATGCACGAAATTGGCTTTAGCGCGCATCAGGGTAATAGCTGAAGCCAGCATGCTCATCTCCAGAATGAATTCATCCTCACGTTGACACCCTTTGTGCCGCACAAGTTTCTCCCTGACCAGTCTTTTAGGTAAAAGTCGGAATTTTCTATAAGCGCAGCGGAAACGCCTATTCCTTCGGGGCGGTCACAGTTTCTGGTTAACAGACCTGACAGGCTCTCAATGATCCTTCATGTTAATAATAAGTTTCATCATTGTTGCATTAGTCACCTGTCAGGAGAATGACCATGCGTTACGCCGCCCCCGGAGAACAGGGTTCTCTGATTACGCTACAAAAAAATTATGGCAACTTCATTAATGGTGAATTCGTCGCGCCGGTGAACGGCAACTACTTCACCAATACCTCACCGGTGAATGGTTCTGCCGCCGGTGAGTTTCCACGCTCAGACGCTGCCGATGTTGACAACGCGGTGGCCGCTGCGGCAGCGGCAGCTGATGCCTGGGGCAAGACCTCACCCCAGCAGCGCTCGCTGCTGCTATTGAAAATTGCCGATCGGCTGGAAGAGCATCTGGAGACCATGGCGGTCTATGAAACCTGGGATAACGGCAAACCCGTGCGTGAAACCCTGGCGGCCGATCTGCCGCTGGCCGTCGATCACTTCCGCTACTTTGCCGGTTGTGTCCGCGCGCAGGAGGGCAGTGCAGCAGAGATTGATGAGTTCACGGCCGCCTACCATTTCCACGAGCCGCTGGGTGTGGTGGCACAGATAATCCCCTGGAATTTCCCGCTGTTAATGGCGTCCTGGAAACTGGCACCGGCGCTGGGCGCGGGTAACTGCGTCGTGCTAAAACCGGCTGAACAGACGCCGCTGTCGATCACCCTCTTTGTCGATCTGATAAAAGATCTGCTCCCGCCGGGCGTGCTGAATGTGGTGCATGGGTTCGGTAAAGAGGCCGGTGAAGCGCTGGCCTCTCATCCCGGTATCGCCAAAGTCGCCTTTACCGGCTCTACTGCCACCGGCGGTCATATTCTGGAGCTGGCAGCGAAAAGCCTGATCCCGTCGACAGTTGAGCTGGGCGGCAAATCACCGAACATCTTCTTTGAAGACATCATGCAGGCGGAAGAGAGCTTTATTGAGAAAGCCGCCGAAGGCGTGGTGCTGGGCTTCCTGAATCAGGGCGAAATCTGTACCTGTCCGTCGCGTGCGCTGGTGCAGGAGTCAATCTACGAGCCGTTCATGGCGGCTGTAATGAAGCGGGTAAAAACCATTAAACGGGGCGATCCGCTGGATACCGAGACCATGGTCGGCGCTCAGGCGTCGCAACAGCAATTCGATAAAATTCTCTCTTATCTTGAGGTTGCACGAAAAGAGGGTGCTGAAGTGCTGGTGGGCGGTGGCGTCGAAAAGCTGGATGACTCACTTAACAGCGGTTACTACATTCAGCCAACCCTGCTGAAAGGCAACAACAGCATGCGGGTGTTCCAGGAAGAGATCTTTGGCCCGGTCATTGGCATTACAACCTTTAAAGATGAAGCGGAAGCGGTCAGCATCGCTAACGATTCTATCTATGGCCTGGGTGCAGGCGTCTGGACCCGCGATATCAACCGTGCCTATCGCGTGGGCAGGGCGATTAAAGCGGGACGCGTCTGGACGAACTGCTATCACCTCTATCCGGCGCATGCCGCATTTGGCGGCTATAAAAAATCGGGCATCGGCCGTGAGACCCACAAGATGATGCTGGATCACTATCAGCAGACCAAGAATCTGCTGGTCAGCTACAGCATTGAGCCCCTGGGCTTTTTTTAATCCTGACAAGCCGCTTACCCGGCGCGCCAGCTCAAACCACGCTCAGGCGTGGTTTTTTTGTGATCCTCTGTTGTAACCTTCTGACACAATTACACTTATCGGTAATCACGCTTTCTAAAGAACAATTAATCAGTCCTGTCTGAACGGGCAATTCACCGATAATCGCTTCGCTTACCTCCATTCTATTCTCTTCCACGTTCACTCGCTTAAATCCCGGACGTTAAACGTTTAAATAATTGATAAATATATTTTTATTTCCTGATTTTGTGGCCGGGTCGTGCTTCGCTGCCAGCGGCCTGACGCTTACACATCCTGAGTGCAAAAAATCAGAACCACTTTTAACATGAGTATTTTTAATGAAGTGGTGTTGCAAAATTAATCAATGTGTAAAAATACTTCATGTTTTTGCAAGTTGTTGGGATTTGTCCTAACAGAGTACCTAAAAGGGTGACATATTTGGATTAACTTAATTAGTTAAGTATTTCTAAAGTAAAATCTTGTGGAAGTGGGCCTTTGAAATTTTGTCAATCTTATGTAAACTCGCAGCTTATATTTACACATGGATTGTAATTTCAGACCAGCGGGCAGGGAATACCTGACTCGTGCGGTAGCTATGAAATCTTATATTGCTGTAACTTGTTGAATTGGATCACTTTAGTAAGGTGTCTGGCAGATGTGTTAAGCCATTTTATTTCGTTAGCGAATAACACTGTTATTTTAAATCTGAGTCAATAAGTCTGTTTTTCGACCAGGGATGGCATAAGTAAAGCTTGGGTTTTGCCTGCCTTCTTAAATTTGCCGGGAAAATATTGATCAGGTTTTTGATCGTTTATTACCAGGTCAGATTCCTCCCGTCTCCCGCAGTCGCCTCCATTTATAAATTTTTATACTTAACCTTTTTTGATCGTTTGCCATGCCAGCATGCGACGGTTTAGCGCGGTTCGTTTAAGAATTGTTTTTTAGCATGGCACTAACTCAAATTTTTTGAAGACCTGCTCCCGATTTTCAACACTGACAACCGGCCTCTGGCCACTCTCCAGGATATGAATGGAACACAACATGAAAAAAATGGTGAAGCTCCGTATTGCGTTAGGCCTGATGTTTGTTTTCTCAGTCGCCGGTTGTAAAACACCGCCAAAAATGACCGATGACACGCTGGTCACCAGCACGGTTGACGGCGTGGCGATCAGCCACCGTTACGCCGTTAAACCGCCGGCACAGTTCAGCCCGGTCAACGAAACTTACCGCGCGCTCTATCCCGGTTCGGTCATGAGCCAGCCAGGTTACGGCGGCAAAGTGGTGGATACCCTGAAAACCGGCGAAAGCTACACCGTGATTGGTCAGGTAGAGAACAACTGGCTGGCGTTGGGTGAACCCGCGCAGGCCGCAGCAGAAGGTAAACCGGACAACGCCACCGCTGCCGTGAAAGATGCTCAGCCCGCCGCGCCGCAGGCAACCGTCCAACTGACGGGCTATGTGCCGTTCCGCGCCGTGGTGAAAAGCGAACTTTACGACCAGACCGTTAAAGCCGATCAGCCAAAACGTCGCGTGCGCAGCAGCAAGAAGAAAACCTGCGTCGCGGTCAACGGTGACAGCACCGCCTGTCAGAACAGCAGTAACGGAACCTGGATCATTAACTAATCGCACAGAGCAGGGAGGGCTTGATGATGAGAACAACACAACTGCGTCGTGGGGTGATCGTGCTGCTGGTGTGGCTGCTTGCCGCTTGCAGCAGTAACAGTACGCCGCCGGTGGCTTACTACAACCTGGACGTGCAGGGACAGAATCAGCTCAATGGCGGTGCGCCGCTGAAGGTCCGTGTGGTGTTACTGAGCTCCGATGCGGAGTTCATGTCGGCGGACTTTTACTCCCTGCAAAACCAGTCCGGAACCGTGCTGGGCAGCGCCCAGCTCAACACCCAACAGTTCTTCCTGACGCCAGGACAGCGCAGCAAAACACTGCGCATCCGGAGTCTGCCGGAGGCGCGCTTTATCGGCATCATGGCGGAATATCAGTCGCTGGATGGCAAGGTCTGGCGACTGTCACTGCCGGTTCCCGAAGGCGATTCGCCGTCATTCTGGGCGTTCTGGAAACGTAACGATAGCGAGCTGAATGCCCGCATCGTGGCAGGGATTAATGGCCTTCGCGTGGAAAAACAGTGATGTCTATGAACAGAGCCGAAAAGGTGGTCTGGACCGAGGGGATGTTTCTGCGTCCTCACCATTTCCAGCAGTCAGAAAATTATCTTCTCAGCACCCTGCGTGAGTGGGGCCAGTCACAGCGCGCCTACACATGGGGCTTTTACGATCTGGAGTTCGATGAAGCGCTGCTGCGTCAGGGAAAACTGGCGCTAAGCGCGGCCAGCGGCTGTCTGCCAGACGGCACGTTTTTCTCCTTCAGCCAGCCGCAGCATGGCCCGGCGCCGCTGGATCTGCCGGCTTCTGTTGACCGGAGCAAAGTGGTGCTGGCGATACCGGCCCGGCGCAATGGCCGCGAAGCGGTCGCCTTCAAAGAGTCGCAGGATTCTCTGGCGCGCTATCTCGCCTGGGAAGCGGACGTGGAAGATGACAACGCCCAGGCAGTAGGCAGCGCCACGGTGCAGTTCGGCAAGCTGCGCCTGCGGCTGATGCTGGAACAGGATCTGACCGCTGAGTGGACCGCGATGGGCGTGGCGCAGGTGATTGAAAAACGCAGCGACAACCACATCCGGCTCGACAGCGACTATATCCCGCCGATGCTGACCCTGAACAGCAGCCGTCCGCTGCAGAACATGTTTAACGATCTGCACGGGCTGATCCAGCAACGCAGCCAGCAGCTGAGTCAGCGCGCGCCTGGCACCGGTCGTTTCAACAGCGCCGATATGGTCGATTTTATGCTGCTGGCACTGCTCAATCGTCAGCTTGGCCTGCACAGCCATCTGCAACATTTGCCTCTGCTCCATCCTGAAACGCTCTACAGCCACTGGCTGCAACTGGCGGCGGAGCTCAGCACCTGGACACCCGCCCGCGCACCGGATTTACTGCCGCTCTACGATCATGACGATCTGCACAGCTGCTTCAGCCGCCTGTCGCTGCTACTGCGCCAGGGACTGTCGCAGGTGATGGAAGAGAGCGCGATTCAGCTACCGCTGATTCAGCGTTCCCACGGCCTGAATGTTGCCACCGTGCCGGAGAGCAGCATGGTGCATGAGTTTGGCTTTGTGCTGGCGGTAAAGGCCAGTGTGCCGGCTGACACGCTCAAAACCCATTTCCCTGCGCAGATGAAAGTCGCGCCGGTCAGCAAAATCCGCGATCTGGTGCAGCTGCAGCTGCCGGGTCTGGCACTTCGGGCGATGCCCGGCGCGCCGCCGCAGATCCCGTGGCATGCCGGATACAGCTATT
>Ga0308167_1000982_pt1 | contig 39391 bp, 40 predicted proteins | sample PhyCR1_2_FD_202138 | JGI IMG/M metagenome (GOLD analysis project Ga0308167, IMG submission 202138) | Phyllosphere microbial communities from UC Gill Tract Community Farm, Albany, California, United States - DLSLRC.R1 | ecosystem: Host-associated > Plants > Phyllosphere > Unclassified | place... | reverse complement strand
ATGGATGCCGAGCCGATCACCGATCCGATGGTCCGGGTCGTGTTGTAGATGCCCGCGCCGGCGCCCGCCTGGCGCGGCGGCAGCTTGCGGGTCGCGGTGGTCGCGAGCGGCCCCCACATGCCCGCGTTGCCGATGCCCATGAGCGCCGACGGCAGCAGGAACATCCAGATCTCGGTGCCCATGTTGATCAGCGTCGAGTACCAGACGAGGGCGACGACGACGCAGAGGAGACCCGGGATCAGGATGATGCGCGGGTCGACGCGGTCGAGCAGCTTGCCCGCGAACGGAGCGAGCACGCCCGAGAGCACGGCCATCGGGATCAGCAGCAGAGCGGCCTCGGTCGGGGTGAGCCCGCGAGCGGTCTGCAGGAAGAACATCATCGGCAGCGACATGCTCGTCACCGTGAACCCGACCGCGGCTATGGCGACGTTCGCGCCCGAGAAGTTGCGGTCGCGGAAGAGGGCGAGCGGCACGAGGGCCTCACTGCGCGTGCGCGCCTGCTGCACGATGAACAGCCCGAGCACGATGAGGCCGGTGATGATCAGGCTCCACACCGAGATCGGGCCCCAGATCACACCCCAGTCGAACTTCTCGCCTTCCTGAAGACCGAAGACGATGAGGAACAGCGCGACCGCGCTCAGGATGACACCGAGGACGTCGAAGCGGTGCGGACTCGTCTGCAGCTTGGGCACGAGCCGCCAGGCGAGCACGAAGGCGACGATGCCGACGGGGATGTTCACGAAGAAGATCCATTCCCAGCCGAAGCCGTCGACGAGCAGTCCGCCGACGAGGGGTCCGACGAGCGTGGCGACACCGGCGGTCGCACCCCACAGGCCCATGGCCGCACCGCGGCGCTCGGGCGGGAACGTGCGGGTGATCACTGCCATGGTCTGCGGCGTCATGAAGGCGGCGCCGAGCCCCTGCACGGCGCGCGCCGCGATGAGCATCTCGAGCGAGCCCGAGAGTCCGCACCAGAGCGATGCGAGCGTGAAGATCGCGAGGCCGATGAGGTAGATGTTCTTGGGACCGAAACGGTCGCCGAGGCGTCCGGTGATCAGCAGCGGCACGGCGTATGCGAGCAGGTAGGCGCTGGTGACCCACACCACGTTGTCGAGGTTGTTCGTGGTGGGGTCGAGGGCGGCCTTGATCGCCGGGTTCGCCACCGAGACGATCGTCGTGTCGACGAGGATCATGAAGAAGCCGATGACCAGCGCCCACAGGGCGGGCCACGGGCTGGCGGGACGGTGGCCCGCCGCGAAGGTGCCGGTCGAGGGACCGGATGACGAGGATGCCACGGGCGTGCGTCCCGTCGAGGGAGAGTCGGTCATTGCTGTGCAGCCTTTCGCTGAGCGAGGTAGCGGTCGGTGTTCTCGAAAGCCGTGGGCCCCCAGGGGAACGCCTCGGCCTCGAGACGATCGAGGAGCGAGTCGAGCCAGCGCAGCTCGGCGTCGAGCAGCACCTCCTGACGCTCGAATTCGACGAGCACCTGCTCGGGGGCGCCCTTGCGGCGGGCGCCGGTCAGTCCGTCGCGGTGCAGAGCATGCCCTTCCGCGAGTGCGACGCGACGGACGCGGAGGCAGTCGACGACGTCGGGGCGCTCGAGGTTGTGCGCTTCCGCGAGTGCGATCCGGAACTCGGCGGGGCGGTCGATGATCGACAGCTCACGGCGGAGCCAGCCGATGAGCGCGTCACGACCGGCATCCGTGAGCGTGTAGGTGGTGCGCTCGGGGCGATTGCCCTCTCGATCGGTGCCCACCTCGTCGATGAGTCCGCCACGCTGCAGACGACCGACCGTGTGATAGAGCGTCCCGTTGGTGACGGCGAGCAGACGCTCGTCGCGGCGAGCGCGCATCAGACGCACCATCTCATAGGGGTGCATGTCGCCCTCGCGCAGCAGCGCGAGCACCATCACCCCCATCGGGGTCAACCGCTCCGCAGGTTCCTTCGACACGTGCTCCACCTCAAATAGTCCACGTGGACTATACGCCCCTTCAGGCCGGTCGACAAGACGGATGCCGACTGCGGCCGATCTACGCCAAGGCGGCCGCGAGCTGTTCCGGCGTGAGCGGCCGATCCGCGTACACAAGCCGCACCACCCCGGGGTCGGGGTTGCCCGCGTCGGGCGCACGATGCACGAGGTCGAGTCCCAGCTTCGCGGCGACGCGAGCAGAGGCATGGTTGTGCTCGACGAGGTAGGCGATCACGGGCCGATCCGGCGCGATCGCCCTCGCCCTCTCGACTCCGGCCTGCGCCAGCTCGGTCGCCAGCCCCTGACCGTGGTGGTCGCCGGCGATGCGATAGCCGATGTTCCACACCGCTCCGCCCAGCAGGGTGCACCCGCCGTTGCCGACGACCTCTCCGGTGTCGCGCAGACGGGCGACCCACGATCCGAGACCGGCTTCCGACCAGCTGCGCTCCCACCGCTCCATCATCCGGATCGTCGTCTCGGGGTCGGTGTGACGCAGGCTCGGATAGTGCGTCCACACCCGCGGATCGCTCTGGATCGCGAAGACCGCGTCGAGGTCGGCGGCGACGGGGCGCGACAGGCGCAGGCGTGGGGTGAAGGTGTCGTCGGTCACGAGTCCAGGCTAGGCACCCCCGCAGACACCGGGCGCCGCCCTCCGGGGCCGCTCAGCTGCTCAGCCTCCGCAGCGCCGAGCCCTTGTGCGCGGCCTTCTCGCCGCTCTTCTCGGACTTCACGATGTACGCCGGCTCATCGTCCGAAGCCGTGAAGCTCTGGCCGGCGAATCGGAAGTCCTTCGTCCGCTTCTCCTCCACCGTGCCGTGCGTTCGTCCTTGGGGCGTGTTCCAGCTCACCCGGTCACCCGTCGACAGGTCCTTCGTCATGACTCCTCCGCTCCGTCGATTCGAGCGTCGCCGATGCCGCGCCGTTCGCACCAGCCCTTGACACGACACCGGCGCCGTCTACCGGGATAATGGGCGGGTGAGCACTCCTTCGGACAGCACCGCGCAGACCATCCCCGGCTGGCGCCACATCTACTCGGGCAAGGTCCGCGACCTCTACGCCTCGGATGACGCCGCCGACACCCGCATCCTCGTGGTCGCCTCCGACCGCGTGAGCGCGTTCGACTCCGTGCTCTCGCCGGGCATCCCCGAGAAGGGTGCGCTGCTGACGCGCCTGAGCCGCTGGTGGTTCAGCCAGCTGAGCGACGTTCCGAACCACCTCGCCGAGGGCGACATCCCGGCGAGCGTCGCCGACCGGGCCATGCTCGCGCAGTCGCTCGAGATGCTGCCGGTCGAGTGCGTCGTGCGCGGCTACATCACCGGCTCCGGCTGGGCCGAATATACCGAGAGCGGCACCGTGTGCGGCATCCCGCTGCCCGCCGGTCTGGAGAACGGCGACCGCCTGCCCGAGCCGCTGTTCACACCGGCCTACAAGGCGCCGATGGGCGAGCACGACGAGAACATCACCTTCGAGCAGACCGTCGAGCTCGTCGGCGCCGACCGCGCGGCCGAGCTGCGCGACGTCTCACTCGCCCTCTACACGCGGGCCGCTGCGATCGCCGAGGAGAAGGGTCTGATCCTCGCCGACACCAAGTTCGAGTTCGGGACGGATGCCGACGGCGTGCTGCACCTGGCCGACGAGGTGCTGACGAGCGACTCGTCGCGCTACTGGGATGCCGAGGCCTGGCGCACCGGTGCGACCCCGAGCGAGCGCATGGCGAGTTTCGACAAGCAGATCGTGCGCGACTGGCTGGCCTCGAACTGGGACAAGCAGGGCGAGCCGCCCGTGCTTCCCGAGGACATCGTCGAGCGCACCGCCGCGCGCTACCGCGAGCTGATCGAGCGCCTCGGGGCCTGACGCGCGCACCCTCTCGGGAGGGAAACTGCGCCTCGGGAGGAGAGATTCTCGGGAATTCCCCTCCCGAGGCGCAGAAGTCCGCCCGAAGGAGCGACCGCGCGCACCCAGGGAACACTCAGGAATCGGTAGTGTTGCTCCAGCACTCCCACTCCCCCCGATCCTGAGGAGCCCGCATGCCCCTGTGGAAGACCCACGGAAACGGCCGCACGGTCGAACCCGGCGCCGTCGTCAAGCCCGAAGAGCGCCTGAACTGGCCGGCCACGATCGCGATCGGCGCCCAGCACGTCGTCGCGATGTTCGGCGCCACGTTCCTGGTGCCGACGCTGACCGGCTTCCCGGTCTCGACCACGCTGCTGTTCAGCGGTCTCGGTACCCTCATCTTCCTGCTGATCACCAAGAACCAGCTGCCCAGCTACCTCGGATCGTCGTTCGCGTTCATCGCGCCGATCACCGCCGCGGTCGCCGCCGGCGGCACCGGATCCGCCCTGGCGGGAGTCGTCGCGGTCGGCATCCTGCTCACCGTCGTGGGCCTGGTCGTGCAGTTCGCCGGACTGCGCTGGGTCGACGCGCTGATGCCTCCGGTGGTCGCCGGTGCGATCGTCGCGCTCATCGGCTTCAACCTCGCCCCCACCGCGTGGAACAACTTCCAGCTCGACCCCGTGACCGCGACCATCACCCTCGTCGCGATCATCCTGTTCGCGGTGCTCTTCCGCGGATTCCTCGGGCGCATCTCGATCTTCCTCGGCGTCGCGGTGGGCTTCATCTATGCCGCCTTCACCGGGTCGTTCGAGGTGCCCAACGCGCTGCGCGGAGGCAAGACGCCCGCAGAGCTCATCGCCGACGCGCCGTGGGTGGGCCTGCCCGAGTTCCAGCTCCCCGACTTCGTCGCGCCCGGCACGTGGTCGACCATCGCCATGTTCCTGCCGGTCGTGCTGGTGCTCGTCGCCGAGAACGTCGGCCACGTGCGCGGTGTCGCCACGATGACGGAAGACCCCGCGATCAACAGGCACACCGGCCGCGCCCTGATCGCCGACGGCGTCGCCACGACGATCGCCGGCGGCTTCGGCGGGTCGGGCACGACGACGTACGGCGAGAACATCGGCGTCATGGCCGCGACCCGCGTCTACTCGACCGCCGTCTACTGGGTCGCCGGCCTCTTCGCGATCCTGCTGGCGTTCTCGCCCAAGGTCGGCGAGGTGTTCAACTCGATCCCCGCGGGCGTGCTCGGGGGTGCGACGACCGCGCTCTATGGCCTGATCGGCATCATCGGCATCAAGATCTGGGTCGACAGCAAGGTCGACTTCTCGCGTCCGGTGAACCAGTACACCGCCGCGGTGTCACTCGTGATCGGCATCGCCGGGTTCTCGATGCAGCTCGGCGACTTCGCGTTCGGCGGCATCGTGCTCGGAACGGTCGCCGCTCTCCTGATCTACCACGTGGGCAACGCGATCGCTCGCGCGCGCAAGACCGGTGCCGACGACCCGAGGCCGCTCGAGGCCGTGGGTCCGCTGGGCGGCGACCCCGCGTAACCACGCTCGACCCGCGAAGCCGAAGATCCCGGATGCTGCAGCTGCGGCGTCCGGGATCTTCGCGTCCGGCGGCGATCGCGATCAGGCGGCGATCGCGCTCAGTCGATGACGGCGATGACTCCGTCCGGCGCGATCGCCGCTGAGAGCTCGGCGCGGTGCGACAGGATGCCGGCGCGATGAGCGGCGACCGTGGTCTCCATCTTCATCGCGTCGAGCACGGCGACCGGATCGCCCTCGACGACGTGCGCGCCGTCATCAGCGAGCCAGCGCACGAGTGTGCCGGGCGCCGGCGAGCGCAGTTCGGTCGGGTCGGATGCGGAGGGCGCGGGCCCGGAAACCGCCAGCCCGCCGAGCCCCGCGAGCAGGGCGATCGGCAGCCCGAGCACGACCCGACGTCCGTCGATCTCGACGGGGAAGCGCTGGAGTGCGGCATCCGGGGCGGGAGCCGGGCGCAGCTGAGGTTCGAGCCTCGGCAGCAACGTGCTCTCGATCCACTGCGTGTGCACCGCGAAGGTGTCGGTGGCGAACGCCGCGTCGTCGAGCGCGAGCAGATCGAACGGGATGACGGTGGCCGGCCCCTCGACCACGAGCTCGCGCAGCGCCCGTCCTGCCCGCACGAGTGCCGCATCTCGGCTGTCGGCGTGCACGATGAGCTTCGCGATCATCGAGTCGAACGCGGGCTGAACGGCATCGCCCGCCTCGATCCCGCTGTCCCAGCGCACACCGGGTCCGCCGGGGATCCGCAGCGACTCCACACGACCGGGACTCGGAAGGAACCCGCGACCAGGGTCTTCCGCGTTGATGCGGAACTCGAAGGCGTGCCCTGTCGGCGTCGGGGTCTCGGTGAACGAGATGCCCTCTCCGAACGCGATGCGGAACTGCTCCCGCACGAGATCGGTGCCGGTGACCTCTTCGGTGACCGGGTGCTCCACCTGCAGGCGGGTGTTCACCTCGAGGAAGGAGATCGTGCCGTCTGCGGCGAGCAGGAACTCGACGGTTCCCGCACCGCGGTACTGCACCTCGGCGCAGATCGCCCTGGCCGCGTCGTGGAATCGCGTGCGCTGGTCACTCGACAGCCCCGGCGCCGGGGCCTCCTCGATGAGCTTCTGATTGCGTCGCTGCATCGAGCAGTCCCGGTCGCCCACCACCACGATGCCGCCGAGACCGTCGCCGAGCACCTGCACCTCGATGTGACGCGGGCTCTCGAGGAACCGCTCGACGAAGCACTCGCCGCGGCCGAAGGCGGCGATGGCCTCCCGGGTCGCGGCGTCGAAGGCGTCGGCGACCTCCGACAGCTCCCGCACGACCTTCAGGCCTCGCCCGCCACCGCCGAATGCCGCCTTGATGGCGATCGGAAGCCCGTGCTGCTCGGCGAAGGACACGGCCTCTGCAGGGCCGGCGAGGGGCTGGTCGGTTCCGGCCGCCAACGGTGCTCCGACGCGCTGCGCGATCCGGCGCGCGGTCATCTTGTCACCGAGGGCATCGATGCTGTCGGGCGAGGGTCCGATCCAGACGAGCCCTGCGCCTTCCACGGCTCGCGCGAACTCCGCGCTCTCCGAGAGGAATCCGTAGCCGGGGTGCACGGCATCCGCCCCGCTCTTCCGCGCCGCAGCGAGCAGCGCATCGATGGAGAGGTACGTGGCGGCAGCGGTGTCTCCCCCCAGACCCAGCGCCTCGTCGGCGAGCCGCACGTGCAGGGCGTCGGCGTCCTGATCGGCGTAGACCGCGATCGACGTGTATCCGGCTTCGGCGCAGGCGCGGATGACGCGCACGGCGATCTCTCCGCGATTCGCGATCAGCACCTTGGTCATGAGGTCTCCTTGACGATGAAACGAACTCGCGCACCGGGCGGCAGCTGCCCGGCGAGGTCGAGGCTGCGATCGGTGAGGGCGCCGATGATCGGATACCCGCCGGTGAGCGGATGGTCGGGCAGGAACAGCACGGGCTGACCGTCCGGAGGCACCTGGATCGCCCCGGTGACAGCACCCTCGCTGGGCAGCTCCCCGCCGACCGACCGTTCCAGGGGCACGGCTCCCTCGAGCCTGATGCCGACCCGATCCGAGCGCGGGGTCGCAGTCCACTCCTGAGCGGTGAGGGTGGCGAGCGCTGCCGCCGTGAACCAGTCGTCGCGAGGACCGAGAGTGATCTCGAGCTCGACCAGCTCGCCGGGTGCGGGGAGGGCCCGCGGCATCGCATCGGGCTCGACGGGATGCGGTGCGCGATCGCCGACACGGAGCACGTCGCCTGCGGCGAGCGCCGCCGGGCCGAGACCGGCGAGGGTGTCGCTCGCGCGGCTGTCCAGCGCCGGTTCCGCCGCCACACCGCCGCGGACGGCGATGACGTAGCGCAGCCCGCTCGCGGGGTGCCCGAGAGTGAGCTCGTCACCGTCGACGGTGGCGAAGGGCACTCCATGGGCGATCTGACGCGCCACGCCACCGTCATCGATCAGCTCGAGGGATCCGACGGCACCCGCGACGGCGGCGACCCCGGCACCCCGGAAGCGCAGCACCGCGCCCCCGACGCTCTCGAGCACGGCGGCACCGGTCTCGTTGCCCACGGCACGGTTCGCGTCTCGCATCGCACGACGATCGGCGACGCCTGACGCCGAGACGCCGAGCGCCGCGAAACCCGGGCGACCGGCATCCTGCACCAGCAGCTGCAGTGACGGCCGCACGATCTCGACGGCGGCCGGCATGGGAGAACCCGGGTCCGGCGCACCGGCGACGGCGCGGCGATCGGCGATACCTCGCTCGTCGGCCCGATCGTCTGCGTCGCCCGACGTCACGACCTGCTCGCGCACGCGTTCGAACCGCACGGTCGTGCCCGGCGAGAGCAGAGCAGGCGGGTCGCGGTCGATGTCCCACATCAGGGCATCCGTGCGACCGATGAGCTGCCACCCACCGGGACTCTCACGCGGGTACACCCCGGTGAACTGCCCGGCGAGCGCCACGGACCCTGCGGGCACACGCGTGCGGGGCGACGAACGGCGCGGCACGTCGAACAGAGGATCGCTGCTCACCACATAGCCGAAACCCGGAGCGAAGCCCGAGAAGGCCACCTTCCAATCGGCACCGAGATGACGGTTCACGAGCTCTGCCGCCGACACGCCCAGCAGGGCTGCGGCCTCGTCGAGGTCTTCGCCGTCGTACCGCACCGGCACCGTGACCTCGCCGGTGACCGGCAGGTGAGCGGTGTCGATGTCCGTCGCCGCGAGCGCCTCTGCGAGATCGCCGGCCGAGACGACGAGCGGATCGAAGCGCACGAGCACGGTGCGAGCGCCGGGGATGCGCTCGACCACACCGCGCACTCCGTCCCAGGCGAGGTTCAGGCGCATCGCCTCGTCGAGGTCGGCCGCCTCGACGAGAAGGGCGTGATCGGATGCGGTGAGGATGCGCATCAGACGAGGTACTCGGCATCCGGCACGTCGGTGATGAACATGTACCCCGGTGCATGGGTGATGGCGAACGGCGGCTTCGAGGCCATGATCGCGGCCTGAGGGGTGACGCCGCAGGCCCAGAACACCGGCACTTCGCCGTCGCGCACCTCGGGGGCATCCCCGAAGTCGGGGCGGGCGAGGTCGAGGACTCCGAGGGATGCCGGGTCGCCGACGTGCACCGGAGCACCGTGCACAGCGGGGGTTCGGCCGGAGATCTGCACGGCATCCGCCACTCGGTCCGCCGCGATCGGCCGCATCGACACGACCATCTCACCGCTCAGGCGACCCGCCGGTGCGCAGGGCACCGAGGTGCGGTACATCGGCACATTGCGACCGAGCTCCTGATGACGGATCGGGATGCCGGCCTCGACGAGTCCGGACTCGAACGTGAAGCTGCATCCGATGAGGAACGAGACGAGGTCCGGATGCTCCGCCCAGGCCGCCGTCGCGTCGGCGACCTCCTCGGCCAGCTCGCCGTCGCGCCAGATGCGATACCGGCCGATGTCCGTGCGGATGTCGCTGCCCGGCGCGAGCCGTGACTCCACCTCTCCCTGCTCGATGACCTCGAGCACGGGGCACGGCTTCGGATTGCGCTGTGCGAAGAGCAGGGTCTCGAAGGCCCAGTCCGCGGGCACGGAGATGAGATTGGCCTGTGTCAGCCCGACCGCGACCCCGCTGGTCGGCTCGGCGTGCCCTGCCCGGATGGCGGCACGGGCCGCACGCGCGTCGGCGAGCTGGTCTGCGGTGGCGAGGACGGTCATGTCAGACGCCCGCGAACGGTGCGATCGTGATGCCCGCTTGCTGCAGCATCCGCTTCGTCTCTGCCGCCATGGCCACCGAACCAGGGCTGTCTCCGTGCACGCAGATCGACTGCGCGCTGACGGGCACGTCGGTGCCGTCGATCGCGCGGATCACTCCTTCGCCGGCCAGGCGCACCATGCGCTCGGCGACCGCCGCGGGATCGTGCAGCACAGACCCGGGCTCGGTGCGCGAGACGAGCTGCCCGTCGGGCTGATACGCCCGATCGGCGAAGGCCTCTGCCGCAGTCTGCAGCCCCGCGCGCTCGGCGACGTCGAGCACGACGCCTCCGGCCAGGCCCAGCAGCACGAGGCTCGGATCGATCGCGCGGATGGCCGCCACCACGTCCTGCGACTGCCGCTCATCGCGGGCGATCGTGTTGTAGAGCGCTCCGTGCGGCTTGACGTAGGCGACCTTTCCGCCCACCGCGGCGGCGAGACCGATCAGCGCCCCGAGCTGATACTCGACGTGGGCCTGCAGGGTGGCCGAATCGATGTCGACCTTCGTGCGGCCGAAGTTCTCGTAGTCGCGGTAGCCGGGGTGCGCGCCGATCACGACGCCTCCGGCCACCGCGCTGGCGATGGTCGCGCGGATGCCCTCGGGGCTGCCCGCGTGGAAGCCGCACGCCACGTTCGCACTCGTCACGAGGTCGAGCATGCTCTCGTCGTCGCTGACGATCCGGTCGGCGACGTTCTCGCCGAGGTCCGAGTTCAGGTCGATCGATGCCATGGGGTCACGCTCCGGTTCCGAGGAAGGCGAAGATCGGGCCGACCGAGACGATGCCCATGTACCAGGTGAGCAGCGTCACGACCGTGCCCGCGATGAGCAGCCACAGCGGGTACTTCTTCGAGCCGAGCAGGTCACGACGGAACCAGCCGATGTACATGAAGACCGTGAGGCCGATGGGGAGGATGAGGCCGTTGAAGCCGCCGACGAACACGAGGATCGCAGCAGGCGCCGTGCCGATCGACAGGTAGACGATCAGCGACACGACGATGAAGGCGACGGTGGCCAGCTGCAGCGGCCAGCCGCCCCTGAGCTTCTTCGTGAAGGTCGAGAGGAAGGTCGCCGACGTGTACGCGGCGCCGATCACCGAGCTGATGGCCGCGGCCCAGAAGATCGCACCGAAGATGCGCAGCCCCGCGTCGCCGAGCACGGCGCCGAAGGCCTGTCCTGCGGGGTTCGCAGCCTGGCTCGACAGGTCGAGCGAGACGCCGGAGGCGACCACACCGAGGATCGCGAGGAACAGCACGTAGCGCATGATGCCGGTGACGAGGATGCCGTTCGCCGCGGCGCGCATCACCGGGCCGGCCTGCTCCGGACCGGTGTGTCCGGAGTCGAGGTAGCGGTGGGCGCCCGAGTAGGTGATGTATCCGCCGACCGTTCCGCCGACGATCGTGGTGATCGTGGCGAAGTTCAGTTCGTCGGGCACGAACGTCTGTCGCAGGGCCTCGCCGATCGGCGGCTGGGCGATCACCGCGACGATCACGGTCATCACGATCATGCCCACGCCGAGCACGATCAGCACGACGTCCATCACCGGGCCCGCCTTCTTGACGAGGAAGATGATGATCGCGAGGGCCGCGGTGAGTGCGCCGCCGAGCTTGGGATCGATGCCGAGCAGGGCGTTGAGGCCCAGTCCGCCACCCGCGATGTTGCCGATGTTGAAGGCCAGGCCGCCGATCACGACGAGCACGGCGATCAGGTGTCCGGAGAACGGGATGGCGCTGTTGGCGAGCTCTCCGGCGCGCTTGCCCGATGAGGTGATCATGCGCCAGACGTTCAGCTGCACTGCGATGTCGATGAGGATCGAGACGAGGATCGCGAACGCGAAGGCGGCCCCCATCGTCGCGGTGAACGTGGCCGTCTGGGTGATGAATCCTGGGCCGATGGCGCTAGTGGCCATCAGGAAGATCGCGCCGATCACGGCGCTGCGGCCTGCCCGCCTCTTGGCTCCGGCGAGGCGGACCTCGTCTTCTGCGGACAGCGGGGCTGCGGTGTTCTCTGACATTGCGGGGGATTTCCCATCGTCGTTGGTGGGTGTCGAGTGACACCCAGTGTAGAACGGATCGAGCAATATTGTTCAACAACTTTGTTTCGGCTGTGCTACGACCGAGTTGCGTTCGCGTGATGCCGTGGTCGCCCCCTCGAACGATCCGCCGCGCCTGCCGCCTACGATGAAGGCATGAACCAGCAGGGCATGCTCGCCGATGCGCTCCGTCAGCAGATCATCGACGGCGCCTTCGCCCCCGGTTCACGGCTGTCGGAATCGGCCCTCGCCGAGCACTTCGGCGTCGCGCGCAACACGCTGCGAGAGGCGTTCCGCGCGCTCTCCGAGCAGGGTCTTCTCGAGCACGTGCCGCACCGGGGTGTCTCCGTCGCGTCGCCCTCGATAGCCGACGTCATCGACATCTACCGAGCACGCCGCGTCATCGAGTGCACGGCGCTCCTGCACTCCGAGCCCGAGCACCCCTCGGTGCAGCGGATGCAGCAGGCGGTGCTCGCCGCCGAGAAGGCCGCCCGGGATGCCGTCCACGACGACGCGGGCGCCTGGCGCGAGGTGGGCAGCGCCAACATGGCATTCCACGTCGCCCTGGTCGATCTCGCCGACAGCCCCCGCCTGGCCCGCACCTATCGCGACCTGGCGGCCGAGCTGCGGCTGGCGTTCCTGAAGATCGACGATCCGCGATCGCTCCACGAGCCGTTCGTGCGCAAGAACCGCGCCGTGCTCGACACCTTCCTCACGCAGGGCGCGCAGGAAGGCGCGGCCGAGCTCGAGCGCTACCTCGTGCAGTCGGAACGCGTCGTGCTCGGGGCGTTCGCCCGGATGCAGCTGGGCTGATCCCGACCCTCGCCGATCGATGTCGGTGCCCGCGTCATTCCTCTGCGCGCAGCGCGCCGGACGCTCTGGTCCTCGCGTCGGGGTCCCGCGGAGCGAGCTGGAGAGGAAGCGGCGCCTGCGGCTCGGGGAGCCCGTAGAGCCGGTGCATCCAGCGGCGAGCGTCTTCGAGAGGATACGTGTCGCCGTAGACGGCGTACTTCATGAAGATGCCCTCGAGGGTGCTGCGCAGCATGATCTCCTCGAGCGTCGGATCCGCGGCGCCGCGTTCGCGGAAGACCCCGCGAACGATGTCCTCCGACGCCCTCGCCTCCTCCGCGTGCCGCTCTTCGGCCTCCGCATACAGGCGGTGGGTGGTCGGCTGCTGCTGCATCGCGAAGACCGCGCGCTGCACCGGAAGGGCGTAGCCCGTGGCGGTGAGGGCGCCGTCGATGATGCCGGCGAGACGGTCGTCGGCCGACCCCTCGGCCTGGGGGATGCCGAACAGCGTCTCGAACCACCGGTCGAGCACTGCGGCGATCAGCCGCTCCTTGTTCCCGAAGTGATAGTTCGCGAGGCCCTGAGCCACTCCGGCTCGCCGCGTGATCTCAGCGATGCTCGCGCCCGAGACGCCGCGCTCGGCGAACAGATCGACCGCTGCCCGCAGGATGGCTTCGCGGGATCGTTCACGCGCCGCCCGGTTGTGTTCGTCTGAACGTGCCATTCGTGTCCCGCTCCCCAGCATCAGACGACTTCGATTTCTCCCCCCGGACGCTATATATTAGCGACTGAATAGCTGTTCAAGCTATGAGCTACGCCAGGCCTCACCCTCAGGAGTGTGATGAGCGCGACAGGATGGTTCATGCGACCCCAGAGGCTCGCACCCTCCGAGCTGTACTCCACGGAGGACACCGAGGCGAACGAGATCGCCCTGGGCCTGCTGCAGATCAGCAGCCTGCCGTCCGGCCCGTGGAACGATCCGACGGCCCCCGGCCTCGGAACCGAGGAGAAGGCGCTGCTCGCCGAGCAGTGGGGCATCCACGATCGCGCGGACTGGCTCGGCATGATCGATCACCTGACCACGGTGCGACGACGACGGCATGGCTGGATGCTCCATCTCGCCGTGCGCAACGACCTGCACACAGCCCTCGGGCGGGTGCCGACGATGAAGGAGTGGCTCGCCGCGATCGCCGATGAGGGCGGGGACCGACGCGACGCACGACCTTTCGTCCGCGGCATCGAGCAGGAGGTGAGCAGGCGAGTCGGCAAAGACGTCGTGACGCCCGACCTCTACGTCCGCACCCTCGACGCATACGCACTCGGCCAGGTCGTGGCGATGACGACCTGGGGTGTGGCGCTCGGATACGCCGACGTCGCCGAGGCGCGTCGCATCATCCACCGGATCAGCGTCGACACCCGCCCGTCGTTCGTGTCGTGGGCCAAGATCGGCGTGAGCTACATCGCCGGACGTGTCATGCACTGGAGCGACGGCGATCTCGACGAGGACTCGTTCGAGAAGTACGGCGATTCGTCGCCCGTCTTCGCGAGTGCATCCACCGCGAAGCGGAACGGCCCGTGGGCGACGATGCCGTGGCCCGCGGTCATCGATCAGCGGTCTCGGCGCCGTCACCAGTACCGGATCACCTGACCGACCCAGACCCACGGATGCGGGCCGACCTGGAGGGGCGTATGGTCCGCATCCGTGTTCACTTCCGCACCGGCGGAGACGCGGATCGCGTGGAGCGGCTACGACGAGGCGCGCACCACGAGCTCGGTCGGAAGGATCGTCGTGTGCGCGGGGTCGCGACCGGCGAGGCGCGAGAGCAGCACTCCGGCCATCGCCTCCCCCTGCGCATACATCGGCTGTCGCATCGTGGTCAGCTGCGGTTCGGTGCTCAGCGCGACGGACGAGTCGTCGAATCCGACGAGCGCGACGTCTTCGGGAACACGGATGCCCGCGGAACGCAGCGCCGTCAGGGCGCCACGGGCCATGAGGTCGCTGGCGACGAAGATCGCGTCGGGGCGGCCCTCGGCGAGGATGCGGCGCGCCGCATCCGCTCCGCTGGCCTCGCTGTAGTCACCCGCCTCTTCGGCGAACGGCGAGAGCCCGGCGTCCGCCAGTGCGCCGCGGAAGCCCTGCACACGGTCGACCGACGAGACCATCGTCATGGGTCCCGAGATCGTCGCGATGCGTGTGCGGCCGGTCTCGATCAGATGCCGGGTGGCCGTGCGAGCTCCGGCGACGTTGTCGACGTCGACCACGTAGTCACCCTCGCGGATCCGCACCGGTCGGCCGCCCCAGACCACGGGCACGGCGTCGGCGACCCGGTCGATGAAGGCGTCGCTGGTGTGGTGAGACACGATGAGCGCGCCGTCGACACCGCCGTTGCGCACGAAGCTGGTCATCTTGTCGCCGGGATCGTCGCTCGCGATGAGCAGGTTGAGCAGGTAGTCCGACCCCCGGAGCGCACCCGTGATGCCCGCGACGATCGAGGCGAAGAACGGGTCGCCGAAGAAGCGCGTGGTGTCTTCGGGCACGATCAGCGCGATCGCGTGAGTCTGCCTCGACGCGAGCGAGCGAGCCGCGCGATTGGGCACGTAGCTGAGCTCCTCGATCGCGCGCTTCACCGACTCGAGGGCCTCAGGGCTCACCGCCGTCGAGCCGTTGACGACCCGCGACACCGTCGATCTCGACACCCCTGCGGCCGATGCCACCTCTTCGATGGTCGCTCGTGACGACACGGCTCTCCCCTCTGTCCGGCCGCGAGGCCGGATGCTCTCGACTGTCGCTGCCGGCGTCAGAGAGCGCGGGCGGCGATGATGCGAGCGTACTCCCGACCGGAGTCCTTCAGACTCCGCTCCTGGGTGTCGTAGTCGACGCGCACGATGCCGAAGCGCTTGTCGTAGCCCCATGCCCATTCGAAGTTGTCGAACATCGACCAGTAGAAGTAGCCGCGCACATCGACGCCGGCATCTGCCGCATCGAGCACGGCAGCGAGGTGCAGCCGCAGGAACTCGGTGCGGTCGGCGTCGTGCACACGGGTCTCGCCGTCTTCGACCACGGCGACGTCGTCGTAGGCAGCACCGTTCTCGGTCATGTAGAGCACGGTTCCTGCGGGCTCGGCGTAGTCGGTCCACACGCGCTGCAGCAGACGGGTCAGCCCCTCGGGCTGCACCTCCCAGTTCTGGGCGGTGCGCGGCAGTCCGCGTTCGACCGCGTAGATGCCATCGCTCGACGGGTAGGGGCTGCGTGCGGGGCGATCTGTCGCGGGCCCGCCGCTGACCGGCATCTCCGACGGCGCCGTGCCCGACACGAAGTCGCCGTGGTAGTAGTTGACGCCCTGCGTGTCGATGGGCTGCGAGATCACGTCGAGATCGCCGTCATGGACGGCATCCGTGAAGCGCGCCACCGCGTCGGCATCCACCGCCCTGATGTCCCTGATGATGTCGTCGGGGTACACGCCGCGGTAGATCGGGTCGAGGAACCAGCGGTTGAACTGGCCGTCGACCCGACGAGCCGCGTCGACGTCGGCGGGATTCGCCGGATCCGCCGGGTCTGCGACGGTGTGGTTCAGGGTGATGCCGAGGTTGAGGCTCGCATCCCGACCGCGCAGCTCGCGCACCGTCTCGCCGTGGGCGAGCAGCAGATGGTGGGCCGAGAGCAGCCCCTCGGCGACGCTCGTGTGGCCGGGAGCGTGCTCGCCGCCCGTGTAGGAGAGGAACGACGAGCACCAGGGCTCGTTCAGCGTCGTCCACACGTTCACACGGTCGCCCAGTGCGTCGTGCATCGTGCCCGCGTACTCGAGGAAGCGTCCGACGGTGTCGCGGTTCGTCCAGCCGCCGGTCTCCTGCAGCGCCTGCGGCATGTCCCAGTGATACAGGGTCAGCCACGGCAGGATGTCGTTGGCGAGCAGCTCGTCGACGAGGCGCTCGTAGAAGTCGACGCCCTTCGCGTTGACCGCGCCGCCGTCAGGACGCACCCGCGACCACGAGGTCGAGAAGCGGTAGGTCTGCAGCCCGAGCTCTTTCATGAGCGCGACGTCCTGCGGGTAGCGGTGATAGTGGTCGCACGCCACGTCGCCGTTGTCCCCGCCGATGACCGCACCCGGCTCGCGGCTGAAGGCATCCCAGATCGACGCGGTGCGCCCGTCTTCGAAAGCGGCCCCCTCGATCTGGTACGCCGCTGTCGCGGCGCCGAACAGGAAGTTCTCGGGGAAGGCGCGGGTCATAGGGGTCATCCTTTCACCGCGCCCGCCATGATGCCACTGACCAGCTGCCGGCCCGCCACCACGAAGAGGACGAGCAGCGGAAGGGTCGCGAGCACCGCACCGGCGAGCACGATCGAGTAGTCGATGTAATAGCCGGACTGCAGCTGGCTGAGCGCCGTCTGCAGAGTCGGGTTCTGCGGGGAGAGCACGATCAGCGGCCACAGGTAGTCGGTCCACGCGGTCATGAAGGTGAAAAGCCCGAGGATCGCCATGGCGGGCCGAGCCGCCGGGAGGCCGACGGTGAGGAACGTGCGGAACTGGTTGGCGCCGTCCATGCGCGCGGCCTCGATCAGCTCGTCGGGGATCACGTCGACCAGGTACTGCCGCATGAAGAAGACGCCGAAGGCGGTGACCAGGGTCGGCACGATGACCGCGCCGATCGATCCCGTCCAGCCGAGCTCGCGCATCAGCATGAACAGGGGGATGATGCCGAGCTGCGTCGGGATCGCCATGGTCGCGATCACGAAGATCATCAGTCCGTCGCGTCCCTTGAAGCGGAGCTTGGCGAACGCGTATCCGGCGAGCGTCGAGAACGTCACGACCGACAGCGTGATGATGCCGGAGATGAGGAACGAGTTCCCGAGCGCCAGCCAGAACGGGATCGCGTCGAACACCTTGGCGGCGTTGGCGAGGAAGTTGCCGCCGGGGATCAACGGCAGGGTCTCGCCGCGCGTCGAGTTGGTGCCGCTCGCCACGACGACCGACCACCACAGCGGGTAGACGCTGCCGATGATGAATGCGGCGAGCAGGCCGTAGGTGAGGAATCCGGGGCGGCTGCCGATTCCGGCGTTTCCGCCGACGGTGCCTCGGCGCCTGCGGATCTTCTCGGGGACGCTCAGCGCCTGTGTGGCGGTCATCGCGCGTTCTCCTCAGTGGTGGTGGCGATCGTCGAGCCTGCGGCTGCGGCCGTCGCGGCTGCGGCCGCGGCGGTGCGTGCGCGCCGTCGCGCGGCACGGTTCTGGGGAGCATCGCCTGTCGAGATCCGCCTCGAGATGAGGAAGTTGATCACTCCGATGCCCACGATGAGCAGGAACAGCAGGATCGCGACGGCGGATGCTTCGCCGAGGTCTCGACGGAAGAAGGCGAGCTCCCACAGGAACAGCACCGTGGTCTGGAACTGTCGGTCGCTGCCGCCGATGCCGCCCGCGGTCGAGACGTCGAACAGACGGGGCTCGGCGAAGATCTGCAGACCGCCGATCGTGGCCGTGATGATCACGAAGATGAGGGTCGGGCGGATCGTGGGGATCGTGATCGAGAAGAAGCGACGCGCGGCTCCTGCGCCGTCGAGCGCGGCCGACTCGTAGAGGTCGCGAGGCACCGCCTGCATGGCGGCGAGCAGGATGAGGGCGTTGTAGCCGGTCCAGCGGAAGTTCACCATCACGGCGATCGCCAGGTGCGAGAGCGCGGTGTCGTGCTTCCACTGCTGGTCGGCGATGCCGATCAGGTTGAGCAGATTGTTGGCGAGGCCGTCGGCCTCGTTGAAGATGCTCGAGAAGATGATGGCGACGGCGACGGGCGTGACCACGAACGGGATGAGGATGCTCATGCGCCAGAAGGTGGGGGCACGGAGGCCGCGATCGAGCAGGTACGCGATCACCAGGGCGACCGCGAGCTGCGGGATCGCCGACAGCAGGAAGATGCTCAGGGTGTTGAAGATCGAGTTCCAGAACATCGCGTCGCCGAGGATCTCGATGAAGTTCCCTGCGCCGATGAACTCACCCTGCCCCTTGAGCAGGTCCCACTCGTGCACGGCCACCCACACCGTGTAGAGCAGAGGGAAGAGTCCGACCAGCCCGAACAGCAGGAAGAACGGCGAGATGTAGAAGTACGGGGACGCGTTCTGGTCGAACCGCGAGAGGCGGTGCCGCCAGGGACGCCGGCCGGCGGCATCCGCCTTCGGCGCATCGGATGCCGTCTCGCGGCGTTCCGCTGTGAGGGTCATGAGGGGTTCCTTCGTCTGAGTGGCGCGTGTCGTCTCGCTCGGCTCCGCCGTGCTCGCTCAACGCCCGGAGAGTCGTCGGTCGTTGAGCGAGGAGCGAAGCCCCGAGACGAGACGCGGTGAGCGTTTCGTCTCGGGCGGCTCCGCTGCGCTCGCTCAACGACCGGAGGGTCAGTCGACCAGCTCGTTCAGGAGCTTGACCGCGGCATCCCAGGCGCCCTGGGTGTCGGTCTCGCCGCGGTCGAGGCCGCTGAGGGCCGGACCGAAGACGTTCTCCTGGATCACCGAGTCGTCGGCGCCCTTGAACTGCGCCACGACACCCTTCGCACGCTCGGCGAGGATGGCGCCGGTGGGCGCGTCGTTGAAGAACGCGTTCGGCGTCGCCTCTGCGGAGAGCGTCTCCTGCGCCTCGACGGTGGAGGGGAAGTTGCCCGCGGCGGCGGACTGCTTGACCTGCTGCTCGGGCTGCGTCAGCCAGTCGGCCAGGTCGGCCGCGGCTTCCTTGTGCTCGGAGCTCTCGGGGATCGACAGGAAGGCGCCGCCCCAGTTGGCTGCTCCGCCGGGGAACACGTCGGCGAAGTCCCAGCCGGTCGATGCGTCGCCGCCTCCGGCCTCGACCTGACCCTGCACGACTCCGAGCATCCAGCCGGGGCAGACGAACGTGGCGAAGGTGCCGTCGACGAACGACTTGCCGCCGTTCCAGTCCCATGCGGTCTGCGCGGCGGACTGGCCGCCCTCGGTCGCGGAGCCGAGCAGTTCGAAGCGCTCCTTGAGCTCGGCGTTGTCCTCGACGTTGAGCTCGCCATCGGAGGTGTAGTAGCCCTCGTCGAGCTGGTTGACCATCGCGTTCCAGACGAAGCCGGAGTGGTCGTACCAGGCCTTGCCGGTCTTCGCCGTGTACTCGGCACCCACCGCGAAGTAGTTCTCCCAGTCGCCGTTCAGCAGCTCGGCCACCGACTCGCGGTCGCTCGGGAGTCCCGCTGCCTCGAAGGCTGCGCCGTTGTAGCAGATGCCGCTCGGGCCGATGTCGGTGCCGTAGCCGATCACGCGGCCTTCGGCATCGGTCGCCTGTCCGTACTTCCAGTCGACCCAGTCTGCCTTGCGGTCTTCGATGCCGTAGTCGCGCAGGTCGACGAAGGTGTCGGAGACGTCCATGATGGCGCCGAGCCAGCCCTCCTCGATCGCGACGACATCGCTGAGGCCCGAGCCTGCCGCGATCTTCGTGAACGCATCGGTGCGGGCGTTGCCGCCGGTGTCGATGTTGGTCGCCTCGATCGTGACGTTCGGGTTCGCCTTCTCGTACTCGTCGTAGAGGTCGTCGTATCCGAAGGTGCCGAACGTCGTGACGGTCAGCGTGACCTTCTCGTCACCGGTGGCGCTGTCTCCCGAGTCGGCAGAGGCGCAGCCGGCGAGGGCCAGGGCAGAGACGGATGCGACGGCTGCTGCCGTCAGGATCCGCTTGCGGGCACGTGTGTTCACAGTTCACTCCTTTGTGGTGGGTCGTGCGGTGGTGGTGCGTGTGGTGCGTGTGGTGCGTCGGGGCAATGCGCGGAACTCCCGTGGGAGCGCTCCCACGCATTGATGAGAGACTCTATGGGAGCGCTCCCACGAATGTCAAGCCCTCGCGTTGGCGTACCCTTGACCGGTGCCCGACACCGAACTCTCCCCCGCCCTCGTCCGCGCCGAATCGCTGATCCGCAGCATCCCGGACTACCCGGAGGCGGGGATCATCTTCCGCGACATCACGCCGCTGCTCGCCGACGCCGAGGCGCTTCAGGCCACGACCGACGCGATCATCGCGCCGTTCGCAGGGCAGTTCGACGTGGTCGCGGGCATCGAGGCGCGGGGGTTCATCCTCGCCGGGGCGGCCGCCATCGCCGCCGGCGTGGGACTCATCCCGATCCGCAAGGCCGGCAAGCTCCCCCGGCCCGCGGCATCCGTCGACTACGCGCTCGAGTACGGCACGGCGACGATCGAGATGCACGACGACCTGCCCGCAGGATCCCGCGTGCTGCTGATCGACGACGTGCTCGCCACGGGTGGCACGCTCGCCGCAGGACGCGAGCTCGTGGAGCGCCTCGGCAGCCACGTCGTCGGGATCTCGGTGCTGTTCGAGATCGACGGCCTGGGAGGCCGCGAGGCCATCGGAGACCTGCACACCGTCTTCCACGCCTGACGCTCGCGCTCTCGCTCAAGGCGCCTTCCGCGAGCCGGTAGACTGGTCGCGCCCGTCCGCCCGCGACTCCCGCGTTTCGACTCCTCGCTGCGCTCGTCGCTCAACGACCGATAGCTGCGGCCTGCGGCCGCCAGGAGGATCCACATGCCCACCATCGTCGTCGACGTCATGCCCAAGCCCGAACTGCTCGACCCGCAGGGGAAGGCCGTCTCTGGCGCATTCTCCCGTCTGGGCGTCGAGGGCTTCACCGATGTCCGCATCGGCAAGCGCTTCGAGCTCACCGTCGAGGGCGAGGTCACCGACGAGATCCTCGCCGAGGCCCGTCGCATCGCCGACGAGGTGCTCTCCAATTCCGTGATCGAAGACGTCGTGGGCATCGAGGTCGCTGAGTGAGCGTCCGCATCGGCGTCATCACCTTCCCCGGCTCGCTCGACGACCGCGACGCTCAGCGCGCCGTGCGCATCGCCGGCGCCGAGCCCGTCGCCCTCTGGCACGGTTCGCACGACCTCGAAGGCGTCGATGCCCTGGTGCTGCCCGGTGGCTTCAGCTACGGCGACTACCTGCGCGCCGGAGCGATCGCCGCGCTGTCGCCGATCATGAGCGAGGTCAAGGACGCAGCCGCGAAGGGCATGCCGATCCTCGGCATCTGCAACGGCTTCCAGATGCTCGTCGAGGCGCACCTGCTGCCCGGCGGTCTGATCCGCAACGACCACCAGCACTTCGTGCGTCGCGACCAGAAGCTCATCGTCGAGAACTCCGACACGGCGTGGACGAACCGCTTCCGCACCGGCCAGGAGATCACGATCCCGCTGAAGAACGCCGACGGCGGCTACATCGCCGACGAAGAGACGCTCGACCGTCTCGAGGGCGAGGGTCTCGTGGCCTTCCGCTATGCGGGCGTCAACCCCAACGGATCGCTGCGCGACATCGCCGGACTCACCAACGAGGCGGGCAACGTCGTGGGGCTCATGCCGCACCCCGAGCACGCCACCGAGGCCGGCTTCGGCCCCGACACCTCGGCAGCCATGCGCTCCGGCCTCGACGGACTCGACTTCTTCACGAGCGCGGTCGCCGCGGTCGTGCGCGTCGCCGCGTAAGCACCGCCTGAGCACCGAAGGGCACGCGGGCGCGCCGGTCAGCAGCCCGCCAGGGCCGGGGCCGGTCGACGCGGCATCCGCACTCCTACCCGGGGTCGATTCCGCTCCCCTCACACAGCCGGGGTCGATTCCGCATCGGAAACGACCGAATCGGATGCCTTTTCGACCCCGCATCGGTCTGAAGATGCGAAACTGACCCCGCATCCGCGATCGCGTCCGGCGGAGTCGGCGCCGCTCAGTCGGCGGGAAGACTGAAGGGGTTGTCCCCCGCGGCCGCGAGCAGGTACCAGGCCGTCGCGCCGGTGTGAAGGCTGGCGTAGTAGAGGTCGCCGAAGCCGGAATCCAGGCCGTCGGTCGACGTCGCGACGATGCCCTTGCCGTCTCCGTTCGCCGCGTCGCGCTGACCCAGTCGGATGCTGCTCAGCAGCGCCTCCGCGCGGTCGGCGTCGCCCGCTCCGTCCCTCAGCTTCAGGGCGAGTGCCAGGTGGCCGCTGCCCTCGAACCACACCTTGGAGGTGTCGACGTGACTGATGGACGGGCCGGTGTACGGCCCGTCGGTGGCCATGAGGTTCGCGAGCGCCCAGTCGACAGCCGCACCGTACCGCGGGTCACCCGTGCCGAGCAGCGTCCAGGTCTGGGCGTCGAGCGGCACCGGATAGACGTTCGTGGTCGACCCGTCGAGCAGCGTGCCGGTGTCGACGTGACCGTCTACGCTCTGCATCGCGGCGACGAATGCCGTGGCCACCGCCGCTCTGTCGGCCCACACGGGGTCGCCGGTCAGCTGGGCCAGCTGCGTGAAGAAGCCGGCGATATCGGTGTTGTGCTCGGTGGACTTCCACTCCAGCGAAGAGCCGTTCTCGAGCTGACCCCCCGTATAGCCGAAGGGGGCCCGCGCCATGTCGGCGGTGTTGGTCTGGATCCACTCGGCGATCCGCACGGCTCCGTCGAGGTACTTCGACTCGCCGGTCGCGTGGAAGAGCCGCGCGAGCGCCATGCCCGCCCACGCCTGGTTGCCTGTGAAGGTGCCCGGGCCGGTGATCTCGACGCGCCCCTGTCGGATGCCGTGGGGTTCGTACGACGTGCGGACTCGCCCGTCGCCGATCGGATCGTTCGCCTGCACGAAGAGCAGGGTGTCGCCGATGGCCTGCGCCCGGCGGATGTCGTCCGACAGGCCCCTGGCGGTGTACGCGATCACGACGAGTGCGTCGTCGTAGACGAAGGACGGAGTGAAGTCCCACGTCGGCAGGTCGGTGAAGAACCCTCCCTCGTAGCTGCGAGGGAGGCAGTGCCCGGCACCGTCGCAGAACTCGTCGACACGGGCGTCGAGGAACTCGTAGGCCAGGGCGACGGAGAGCGTGGGGTCGGAGGCGACGTCGGCGGTCGGAGCGTCGGAGGGGCCATCACCCGAGGCTGCGGTCGTCGCGCCCGCGACCAGGGCGGCGGCGATGAGCGCGGCGGCGATCATCCACGGAGCCGATCGACGCGACGAACCCGACATCAAGACCCCCTCGGTGTGGACCGCGGTTCGAGTGCACGACCCGCGAGCGACCAGGAGGTCACGTGCAAAATGCTGGCATACCAAGAAGTCCGAGCGGAAGGGGCGAAGGTCTAGTCTTTCGCCTCATCCGGCGTGTCGCGCTCGCGAGTAGCATCCGACGCATGCCCATCACACTGGAGAACGTCGGCATCGCCGTGCGCGACCTCGACGCGACCATCGCCTTCTTCACCGATCTCGGCCTCACCGTGCTCGGCCGCGACGAGGTCAGCGGAGAGTGGGCCGACACCGCAGTCGGCCTCGACGGCAATCATGCGAAGATCGCCGTGCTGCAGACAGCGGACGGCCACGGTCAGCTCGAGCTGTTCGAGTACATCCACCCCGACGCGATCGAGACCGAGCCCACGCTGCCGAACGAGATCGGGATGCACCGGGTGGCGTTCTCGGTGGACGACATCGACGAGTCCCTGGCCATCGCCGCCCGGCATGGATTCCGGCCCCTGCGGGGAGTCGCGAACTACCAGGACGTCTACAAGCTCACCTACCTGCGTGGCCCGAGCGGGATCCTCGTGATGCTCGCGCAGGACCTCACGAAGGATGTCCCAGCCGGCTAGCCGAGCGCAGGCGGCCAGACGCCGATGATCAGCGCCATGACCACGATCGTGACGAGCTCGTGGGCGATGTTCATGGTGGTCAGCGCTGTCGGGCGCCCCTCGAACGCATCGTGGGTGATGAACCGCGCGGCGGTGAATCCGGCCCACAGCAGCACACCGGTGACGACGGCCGCCCAGAAGAACGACCCGTCGTAGAAGTGCCACGCGATGGCGGAGGCTCCGGCCAGCACCCAGGCCGTCGCGAAGCTCACGAACACGGTGGTGATGATCGCCATCGTCGCGCTCGAGCCCGGGCGATCCATGTCGACGTTCGCGAGCTTCGACCAGCGCGTGCCGAACACCTTCGGGGAGTACCAGATCGTGCCGACGACCATGCTCGACGCGGTCGCGAGCAGAACCGCCCAGTAGTTGATCTCGGGAACCATGACAGCCTCCAGTCGTCGGATGCCCGAAGCCTACTCCCGGGCTGCAAGTCGCTGTGGAGCGGCGTGGAATATCGCGTTGCCGAAACGATTCGATCGCAATGGTGGCAGACCTGCAAGCGTTTGCACTAATCTGATCCCATGGCACAGCTTGAGCAGATCGCAGCCCCCGGTTCCGAGTGGTGGCGCAGCGCGGTCATCTACCAGATCTACCCTCGTTCGTTCGCCGACGCCTCTGGTGACGGCATCGGCGACCTGCCCGGCATCACCAGCCGGCTCGACTCCCTGAAGGAGCTCGGCGTCGACGCGATCTGGCTGAGCCCGTTCATGACGAGCCCGCAGCGTGACGCGGGATACGACGTGGCCGACTACCGCGACGTCGACCCGCTCTTCGGCACGCTCGACGACTTCGACACCATGCTCGACGAGGCGCACGCCCGCGGCATCCGCGTCGTCGTCGACCTGGTCCCGAACCACTCGTCTGCTCAGCACGCCTGGTTCCAGGAGGCGCTGAAGGCGGCTCCCGGCAGCCCCGAGCGAGCACGGTACATCTTCCGCGACGGCAAGGGCGAGAACGGCGAGCTGCCCCCCAACAACTGGGAATCCGTCTTCGGCGGCGGCATGTGGGAGCGCATCACCGAGGCCGACGGCACTCCCGGCCAGTGGTACCTGCACATCTTCGACCCCACGCAGCCCGACTTCGACTGGAACAACGAAGAGGTGCGCGAGGAGTTCCGCTCCATCCTCCGCTTCTGGCTCGACCGCGGCGTCGACGGCTTCCGCGTCGACGTGGCTCACGGCATGATCAAGGCCGAGGGCCTGCCCGACTACACCCCGCCGGCCGACGCCGACTCGATGGGCGGCGGCGAGGACGACGTGCCGTACTGGGGGCAGGACGGCGTGCACGAGATCTACCGCGACTGGCACAAGGTGCTCGCCGAGTACGACGGCGATCGCGCACTGTGCGGCGAGGCCTGGATGCCGACGCTGAAGCAGACTGCTCTGTGGGTGCGCCCCGACGAGATGCACCAGACGTTCAACTTCCCGTACCTGATGACCGAGTGGGACGCGAAGGCTCTCGGCGACGTCATCCGCGAATCCCTCGACGCGTTCGGTGCGGTCGGTGCTCCGAGCACCTGGGTGCTGTCGAACCACGATGTCGTGCGCCACGCCTCGCGCCTCGCGCTGACCGCCGAGAACCCGCAGGGTGAGGGCATCGGCCCGAACACCCCGCACAAGCCCGACACCGCGATCGGACTCGCCCGCGCCCGCGCGGCGACGACCGTGATGCTCGCCCTCCCCGGCTCCGCCTACCTCTATCAGGGCGAAGAGCTCGGCCTGCCCGAGGCGATGGAGATCCCCGACGCGTTCCGTCAGGACCCGACGTGGTTCCGCACGAACGGCGAGCGCTACGGACGAGACGGATGCCGCGTGCCGCTGCCGTGGGAGGCGGATGCTCCGGCGTTCGGCTTCAACGAGACCGGCGCGTCGTGGCTGCCGCAGCCGGCCGACTGGGCCTCGTACTCGCGGGATGTCGAGGAGGTCGACCCCTCGTCGACGCTCGCGCTCTACAAGCGCCTGCTCGCCGGACGCCGGGAGTACGGCTTCGGCAGCGGCTCGCTGGTGTGGGAGGACGCCGGAGCGGATGCGGTGGCATTCCGCCGCGGCGACGTGCACGTGCTCGCGAACCTGGGCACCGAGCCGATCCCGCTGCCCGCCGACGCGTTCGTGATCCTGCAGAGCCAGCTGTTCGACGGCGGCGCTGTGCCGGTCGACACGGCCGTCTGGTACACCACGGCGTAAGCCGGACACGGTGGGGCCGCGGCATCCGATGGGGATGCCGCGGCCCCACCGACTCAGAGAGGAATCCCCATGGCGAGCATCGATGAGGTCGCCCGGCTCGCCGGCGTCTCGACCGCGACGGTCTCGCGCGCTCTGAGCGGCCGAGGCCACGTGTCGGAGTCTGCTCGCCAACGCGTGCAGGAGGCGGCGGCGGCGCTCGGATACGTGGTCTCGTCTCGAGCCTCGAGCCTGGCATCGGGTCGCACCCGCAACATCGGCGTGGTGGTGCCCTTTCTCGACCGCTGGTTCTTCAGCACCGTGCTGTCGGGGGTGTCGTCGGCGCTGATGCGCGAGGGCTACGACATCACCCTCTACAACATCACCGCCGACAAGGACGTGCGTCGCCACGTGTTCGACACGTTCCTGCGGCGGCAGCGCGTCGACGCCGTGATCGCGGTGTCGATCGAGCTCGACGCCGACGAGACGCAGCACCTGCTCGACCTCGGGCTGCCGGTGATCGCGATCGGCGGCCCGAATCCGAAGCTCGACACGCTGACGGTCGACGACGTGGCCGTCGCGCAGCTCGCCACAGAGCATCTGATCGGTCTCGGGCATCACGACATCGCCCACATCGGCGCGAACCCCGAGTTCGACATCGACTTCCACATCCCGACGAACCGTCGCCTGGGGTTCGAGAAGGCACTGGCGAAAGCCGGAATCCCCCTGAACCCCGCCTTCCTCGAACCGGCCGACTTCACCGTCGAGGGCGGGTACCGCGCGGCGAAGCAGCTGCTCGGCCGCCCGGGCCCCCGGCCCACCGCCGTGTTCGCGGCATCCGACGAGATGGCCATCGGCGCGATCCTCGCCGCCCGCGACCTCGGCTTCGCCGTGCCGGACGACCTCTCGATCGTGGGCATCGACGGCCATGAGCTCGGCGAGTTCTTCCGGCTCAGCACGGTCGACCAGTTCCCGCTGGGTCAGGGTGAGCGCGCGGCGGATGCCGTGCTCGCCAAGCTCGCCGACGGAGAGGCCGCGGGCATACCCGCAGCGCTCCCCTATGAGCTGAACGTCCGAGGAACGACCGCGCGCCTGGTCTGATCGCTGGCCCCGCGACGGGCCCACTCTCGTCGTCATCGCGCGCGTCGCGCCACGGCATTCCGACGCGCGAGGATGCTGCCGCCGATGACCGCCGCGATGAGGGATCCCAGCAGCACGCCGATCTTGACGTGCTCGTCGGCGATCGAACTCGACCCGTAGGCGAGCTCGCCGACCAGCAGGGAGACGGTGAATCCGATCCCCGCGAGGAAGGCCATGCCGGTCAGGTCGGGCCAGCGCAGCGTCTCGTCGAGGCGCAGCGCCGGCACGCGGCTGAGCAGGAAGGTGGTCGCGAGGATCCCGATCGGTTTGCCCAAGACGAGTCCGACGATGATTCCGATCGCGATCGGGTCGGTGAGAGCCGACCGCAGCCCCTCGACACCGCCGATGGTGACCCCGGCCGCGAAGAAGGCGAAGACCGGCACGGCGAACAGCGTCGCCACGACGCCCCACCGATCGGCGAAGTGCGGGGCCAGACCGTCGTACACCGGCTCGCCGTCGGCATCCACTCCCCGTGGGACCCTGGCACGCTCGGCCGGCACGACGGGCACGACGAAGCCCAGCAGCACGCCGGCGACCGTGGCGTGGATTCCTGCGGCGTGGATGCAGACCCAGACCGCGACGGCGAGGGGAAGCAGGATCCACCACGCTCGAACACCCTTCTGCACGAGGAGGGCGAATCCGGCGAGCGGAAGCAGGGCGAGCGTGAGCCACGGGAAGCTGATCGTGTCGGTGTAGAACGTGGCGATGATCGTGATGGCGATGAGGTCGTCGATGATGGCGAGCGTCAGCAGGAAGACGCGCAGAGCGGGCGGCAGGAACCTGCCCACCACGGCGATCACGGCCGCGGCGAACGCGATGTCCGTCGCGGTCGGGATGGCCCAGCCGCGCAGGGCGTCACCGTCGCTGGCGTTGATGACGGCGAAGATGACCGCCGGCACGATCACTCCGCCGACGGCCGCGGCGATCGGCAGCGCGGCCTGGCGCGGGTCGCGCAGGCGACCGGTGACGAACTCCTCTTTCAGCTCGAGACCGACGACGAAGAAGAAGATCGCCAGCAGGCCGTCGGCCGCCCAGGCACCGATGCTGAGGTCGAGGTGCAGCGCGGGGATGCCGAAGGTGAAGTCGCGCACGGACTCGTACCACGACACCGCGGAGGTGTTGGCGAGGATCAGCGCGGCGACGGTGGCGGCGAGCAGGAGCGAGCCACCGAGGACGTCGCTGCGGGCGTTGTTCCGGATGCCGCGCCACAGCTCGTGCGGAGCCAGGCGGAGACGGGGACGGGAAGGAGAAGTGGACACGAAGAGACCTCACGCGAGAGAAGGGGTGAACGGCGCGGAAGACCACACCCCATCGAGGCGTGGTCTAGTCGCGTGGCGGCGGGCAGCCCGCGATCTCACCGTGCGAGAGTGTGCCCCAGACGCTGGTCCAGCCATTCGTGCCCGGGTGCATGACGACGCGCATCGACTTCCTCATCGGGGTCGCCGAACGCAGCTCATGCGGAGCGCGCGTCGAGCCGGCGATCGAGAGAAGGGCCATGGAGCAAGCCTATCGGGGTGTGCCTGACCGACTCAGACGCGTCGCAGCGCTTCTCCGGCCGCGTCGAGCGCGCCGTCGGCGAGAGAGAAATACGCCCACTTGCCGCGCTGCTCGCGAGTGACGAGTCCGGCGTCGGCCAGGAGCTTCATGTGGTGCGAGACGGTGCCCTGCGAGAGGCCGACCGGGGCGGTGAGATCGCAGATGCAGGCCTCGCCGCCCTCCGCCGACGAGATGAGCGAGAGCAGGCGGATGCGCGTGGGGTCTCCGAGTGCTTTGAAGAGGTGCGCGATGCGCTCGGCCTCGGCGACCGGCAGCCCGGCTGCGGTGCCCGGGGTGCAGCAGGCGGTCTGCTCGATCGTCACCGGAAGCGTCATGCGACCATCCTCTCACGTATTGACATTCTTCGATACGTGCGCGACGCTTCTCATATCGATGATTTTCAATCTGAGGAGATGCGATGTCTGAACTGCCCGTCGTGGTGATCGGAGCGGGACCACAGGGCCTCGCCGCAGCGGCACATCTGATCGAACGCGGTGAAGACGTCGTGGTGGTCGAACGAGGGCAGGGGGCTGCGAGCGCCGTCTCGGAGTGGGGGCATGTGCGCCTGTTCTCGGCATGGCCGGAACTGACCGACTCGGCCGCCCGTCGGCTGCTCGAGCCGACGGGGTGGAGCGCCCCTGCGTCGGGCTACCCGACCGGGGCGGAGTGGGTGAGCGACTACCTGGCGCCGCTCGCGGGTGCTCTGGGAGGCCGCATCCGCTACGCGACGACCGTCACGGGAGTCGCACGCCAGGGGCGCGACAAGGTCGTCGACGCCGGGCGCAGGAGTTCGCCGTTCGTCGTGCACACCATCGACGTCGACGGTGTCGAGTCCCGCATCCTCGCCCGTGCCGTCGTCGATGCGAGCGGCACGTGGGGCATGCCGAATCCGGCAGGCGCCGACGGCTTCCCGGCGGTCGGCGAGCGGGCGGCATCCGATCTCATCTCGTACCGCATCCCGGCCGACGTGGCTGAGCTCGCCGGCGAGCACGTCGTCGTCGTCGGAGCGGGGCACTCCGCCACCCATGCGGTGCTGCGCCTGAGCGAGCTGGCTCGCCGCGCACCGGGAACCCGGGTGACCTGGCTGCTGCGCCGCGGCAGCGCCGCGAACGTCTTCGGCGGCGGCAGTGGCGACGAGCTGCCGGAGCGCGCCGCACTGGGCGCTCGCGCCCGCAAGGTCATCGACACGGGCGTGGTCGAGCTGGTCACGGGGTTCCGCGTCGCGGAGTTCCGCGCCGGGGGCGACGGCATGACGATCGTCGCCGAGGACGGACGCGAGGTGGCGGCTGTCGGACGGGTCTTCGCGCTGACCGGCTTCCGTCCGGACACCGGCATCCTGCGGGAGCTGCGCATCGACCTCGACACCTCCCTCGAGGCCGTCGCCGGCATCGCCGCAGAGATCGATCCGAACATCCACTCGTGCGGATCGGTGTCGGCGACCGGCGCACGCGAGCTCGCACAACCGGAGCCCGGGCTCTTCATCGTCGGCGCGAAGTCGTACGGCCGCGCACCGACGTTCCTCGCGCTGACGGGGTACGAGCAGGTGCGCAGCGTCGCCGCACACCTGGCCGGAGATCACGAGGCCGCGGCCCGCACTGAGCTCGTCCTCCCTGACACCGGCGTCTGCGGCGGATCGGGAGACTTCGGTGAAGCGGATGGTGCAAGCTGCTGCGCCGCACCGAGTGTGCTCCAGATCGGCAGGATTCCGTCGCCGTCGCCCGAGCCCGCACGCTCGCTTACCCTGGAGACATCATGACGACCACCACCAAGCCCTCCGTCCTGTTCGTGTGCGTGCACAACGCCGGACGCTCGCAGATGGCCGCAGGCTTCCTGCGCGAGTTCGCCGGAGACCGCATCGAGGTGCGATCCGCCGGTTCCATGCCCGCCGAGCAGATCAACCCGGTCGCGGTCGAGGCGATGGGCGAGCTCGGCATCGACATCACCGCCGAGCAGCCCAAGGTGCTTACGACCGAGGCCGTACAGGCATCCGATGTCGTCATCACGATGGGATGCGGCGACGCCTGCCCGTTCTTCCCGGGCAAGCGCTACGAGGACTGGAAGCTCGACGACCCGGCCGGCCAGGGCATCGACTCCGTGCGTCCGATCCGTGACGAGATCCGCCGCCGCATCGAGACGCTCGCGGGCGAACTGCTCGCCTGATCCCGACCCCTGCGCCTCGGGAGGAGAACTGCGCTTCGGGAGGACGGATGCTGCGGCATCCTCCTCCCGAAGACGAGATCTCCTCCCGAAGGCACGGACGGAGACGGATCAGCAGGCGACTCAGCGGGCGACGATGAGGCCCTGCGTCTTCTCCTGCACGGCCTGGAACCGACGCTGCACGTCGGACCAGTTGACGAGCTCCCAGAACGCCTTGACGTAGTCGGCGCGCACGTTGAGGTAGTCGAGGTAGTAGGCGTGCTCCCAGACGTCGAGCTGCAGCAGCGGGGTGACGCCGAGCGGGGCGTTGCCCTGCTGGTCGAACAGCTGGAAGATGACAGGTCGCGCTCCGACGCTGTCCCACGCGAGCACGGCCCAGCCCGAGCCCTGCACGCCGAGTGCGGTCGCCGTGAAGTGCGCGCGGAAGGCGTCGATCGAGCCGAACGCGTCGGTCAGTGCCGCCTCGAGCTCGCCCTCGGGGTTGCCGCCGCCGTCGGGCGAGAGGTTCTCCCAGAACACCGAGTGGTTGATGTGACCGCCGAGGTTGAAGGCGAGGTCCTTCTCGAGCTTGTTGACCGCGGCGAAGTCGTTCGAGTCGCGGGCTGCGGCCAGCTGCTCGAGCGCGGTGTTGGCACCGGTCACGTAGGCCTGGTGGTGCTTCGAGTGGTGCAGCTCCATGATCTTGCCCGAGATGTGCGGGGCGAGAGCCGAGTAGTCGTACGGCAGCTCGGGGAGGGTGTACGCAGAGGTCATGCTGTTCCTTTCGGTGGGGTTTCAGTGCTGGTCGTTCGGCAGCGAGTGGAATCGGCGGTCGAGATACACGAGCGGGCGGCCGGGCCTTCCGAGCAGCACCTCGTCGATCTCGGCGACCACGACGGTCGATGAGCCGACCGCCACGGTCGACATGGTGTGACCGCGCATCGCCGCTCGCGCCTCAGCCAGATAGGGCTCGCCGGTGGGGAGCGAGCTCCAGCCCTGCTCGGGGGTGAACCGATCAGCGCCGCTCACGGCGAAGCTCTGCGCCAGCGCGGAGTGCTCGTCGTCGATCAGGTGCACGACGAACGTGTCGGCCGAGAGGATCGACCCGGCACTGCCGGTCGCCCTGGTGACCGAGAAGACGATCGCGGCGGGATCGACCGCCACGGACGCGACGCTGGATGCCGTGAGGCCGACCGGGCCTGCGGGGGTCATCGCCGTGATGATCGCGACTCCCGCCGGATGCGCGCGGAACGCGGCCTTGAGCCCTTCACCGACCTCTGAGGGAACCGGCGCTGCGGGGTGCTGCTGACTGCTCATTCGGGTGCCTCCTGAGGCGGAAGTGCGGAGATGATCGGGTGGTCGCGCTCGATGATGCCCAGCTTCGCGGCGCCACCGGGTGACCCCAGCTCATCGAAGAACTCGACGTTGGCCTTGTAGTAGTCCTGCCATTCTTCCGGCAGGTCGTCTTCGTAGTAGATCGCCTCGACGGGGCAGACGGGTTCGCACGCACCGCAGTCGACGCATTCGTCGGGGTGGATGTACAGCGAGCGCTCGCCCTCATAGATGCAGTCAACCGGGCATTCGTCGATGCACGCACGATCCTTGACATCGACGCAGGGAAGGGCGATCACGTAGGTCATAGGGTGGCGGTCTCCGTTCGGGTCACGGTTGCAACCGTATGACCTCAAGTACACTTGAGGTCAAATCGAGGAGGTCGGGATGAGCGCAGACACCGACACGGACCGCACCGTCCACGGTCCTGACGAGCCGTTGACGATCGGCGAGATGAGCAGGCGCACCGGGGTCGCCCCCTCGGCACTGCACTTCTACGAGAGTCTCGGCCTCATCGCCTCTACGCGCACGGCGGGCAACCAGCGGCGCTATGCCAGACACATGCTGCGCCGGGTGTCACTCATCACCGTGGCGAAACGCCTCGGCATCCCCCTCGCCGACGTGCAGCACGCATTCGCCGATGTTCCGCTGACGCAGACGCCGAGTCACGAGGACTGGCAGCGCGCATCGCGACGCTGGAAGCGCGAGCTCGAGAAGCGCCGCGAGGGCATCGAGCGCCTGGAACGCGAGCTGACCGGGTGCATCGGCTGCGGTTGTCTGTCTATGAAGGCGTGCGGCCTGCTGAACCCGGGTGACGCGCTCAGCAGCCAGGGCGCGGGCCCGCAGCGCCTCCGCGACGAGGACGCCTGAGCGCCCCCGTCGCAGACGATCAGGCCACGGTGAACGCAGCGCTCAACAGCACCTCGTCGCGCGAGCTCGGACCCACGAGCAGTTCGAACGCACCGGATTCGACGCGACGGATGCCGGCGGCGTCGACGATCGAGCACTCCGCCACCGCGAGCTCGAGACGCACTCGCGCCGACTCCCCCGGCGCGAGGTCGACCTGACGGTAGCCCTTGAGCTCCCGGTCGGCCCAGCTCACGCTCGTGATGGAGTCGCGCACGTAGACCTGCACGGTCTCGCGCACCGGACGCTCGCCCGTGTTCGTCACCGTCACCTCGGCGATGATCGTGTCGTCGCGACCCAGCGTCGTCGAGGCGAGCGACAGCTCGCCGTACGACACCGTCGAGTACGACAGCCCCTCCCCGAACGCCCAGGCCGGGGACTGCGTGAGGTCGGCGTAGCGGTCGCCGTGCTGGCCGCGGATCTGGTTGTAGTACGTGGGCTGCTGACCGACGTGACGCGCGAACGAGATCGGCAGTCGCCCTGACGGCTCGACCGCACCCGAGATGATCTCGGCGAGCGCGCGCCCGCCCTGCATGCCCGGGTTCGCCGCCCAGATCACGGCGGCTGCCTGCGAAGCGGATGCCGGAAGCACCAGCGGCTTGGATGCGAGCAGCACGATCACCACGGGCTTCCCCGTCGCGATCAGCGCGTCGAGCAGGGCGTTCTGCCCACCGATCAGCTCTAGGGTCGCGGTCGAGCGCCCCTCGCCGACGAGCTCGATGCGGTCGCCCACGACGGCGACCACGACTTCGGATTCCGCCGCCGCAGCCACGGCCTCGGCGATCAGCGTCTCGTCCGGTGCGCTCGGCACGACGACCGAGGGCCGGGGCTGGCCGTCGGGGAACTTCGCGCCCCGAGGGTCTTCCTCGAGGGTGAGGATGTCGGCGCCGCGCGCATGCGTGACCGACCACCCCTCGACGCCTGCGAGGCCGTCGAGCACGGTGGTGATCATCTCGCGCGGCTGACCGTCGAGCCATCCGGCCTGGCCGGACCCACCGGCCCAGTCGCCGAGCTGCGTCTGGGCGTCGTCGGCCAGCGGCCCGACGACGGCGACCTTCAGCGCTGTCGCGGCATCCAGGGGCAGCACGCCGTCGTTCTCGAGCAGCACGATCGAGCGACGCGCGGTCTCGAGGTTGAGTTCGGCGTGCGCGGCGCTGCCGACCACGGCATCCAGGTCGTCCTGCGGAAGCCGCGGGTCTTCGAACAGCCCGAGCTCGAACTTGAGGGTGAGGATGCGGGCCACGGCGTCGTCGAACGCGTCTTCGGCGAGCAACCCGTTCGACACCGCCTCGAGTGCGCCCTCGAAGAAGCCCGGAGTGTTCATGACCATGTCGTTGCCGGCGCTCACGGCGGCGGCCGAGGCGTGGGCGTAGTCGGGCTGCACGTGCTGCTCCCACACCATGCGGCCGACGTTGTCCCAGTCGGTGATGAGTGTGCCTGTGTAGCCCCACTCGCCACGAAGAACGTCGCTGAGCAGCCAGTCGTTGACCGTGATCGGCACGCCGTCGGTCGTCTGGTAGCCGAGCATGAACGTGCGGCATCCCTCGCGGGCGACCCGCTCGAACGGCGGCAGGAACCACGACCGCAGCTTGCGCCGAGAGATGTCGGCCTCGCTCGCGTCGCGTCCGCCCTGCGTCTCGGAGTAGCCGGCGAAGTGCTTGGCCGTCGCGAGGATGGCGGTCGGGTCGTCGAGGCCGTCGCCCTGATATCCGCGCACCATCGCCGAGGCGAGTTCGCCGATCAGGAACGGGTCTTCGCCGAAGGTCTCGTCGATGCGACCCCAGCGCAGGTCGCGCGCGATGCACAGCACCGGCGAGAAGGTCCAATGGATGCCGGTCGCCGCGACCTCGACCGCGGTCGCCCTCGCGACCTTCTCGACGAGCTCGGCATCCCACGTCGCAGCCATTCCGAGCTGTGTCGGATAGATGGTCGCTCCGGGCCAGAACGAGTGGCCGTGGATGCAGTCCTCTGCGACGAGCAGCGGGATGCGCAGCCGTGTCTGGGAGGTCAGCTCGTTCGCCCGGATGATGCGCTCGGGCGAGGTGTGCAGGATCGAGCCGACGTGCTTGCCCAGCACGTGGTCGTCGAGGTCGTCGCGGGCGTCGAGCTGCAGCATCTGCCCGACCTTCTCCTCGACCGTCATGCGGTCGAGGAGGTCGGCGACGCGCGCCGCGATCGTCAGTTCGGGGTCGAGGTAGGGCAGGGATTCGGTCAGGGTCTGAGAGGTCATCACTTCGTGTTCTGTGTCTTCGTGTCGTGTGTCTGGTTCGTCGTATCGTCCGCGGCGTTCTGCACGGTACCCGAGTCGGTTGTCGGGATGCTGCGCACCGCCGTCACCGGGTCGTTCACGTTGAGCCCCTTCTTCTTCATCGCGCGGGCGCGCTCACCCGCCGACCGCAGCCGCGGGTTGACGTACTCGTCGATGCCGAAGTTGATGAGCGACAGGGCGACGCCGATGATCGCGATGCAGAGCCCTGCGGGCACGTACCACCACCACAGCCGCGGGAACGCGCCGTTCTGCTGCGCCCAGAAGAGGATCGTGCCCCAGTTGAGGTTGCTCACCGGGATCACGCCGATGAAGGCGAGGGTCGTGAGGCCGAGGATCGCCGCCGTGACGGTGCCGACGAAGCTCGACGCGATCAGCGCCATGAGGTTCGGCAGCATCTCGACCGTGATGATGCGGTGCAGCGGTTCGCCGTTGGCGCGGGCGGCCTGGATGAAGTCGCGGTTGCGCAGCGACATGGTCTGCGCGCGCAGCACACGCGCACCCCACGCCCAGCCCGTGAGTCCGAGCACCGCGGCGATCACGATGAGCGGCGGGTTCTCGAACTGCGACGCCACGATGATGATCAGCGGGATGCCGGGGATCACGAGGAACACGTTGGTGAGGGCCGAGAGCGACTCGCTCTTCCAGCCGCGCACGTAGCCGGCGATGACGCCGATCGTGATGGCGATGATCGTCGCGATGATGGCCGACAGGAAGCCGACCACGACGACGCCGCGCGTGCCGAAGATCAGCTGGCTGAGCACGTCTTCACCCATGTGCGTGGTGCCGAGCCAGTGGTCGAGCGAGGGCGGCTGCCGCAAGGCCGTGCGGTCTTTCTGCGTGGCCCCGTAGGGGGCGAGCAGCGGGGCGAAGATCGCGATCAGCACGAACACCCCGAGGATGATCAGGCCGGCGATCGACTTGGGGTTGCGGAACATGGCGAACGAGTGCGCGAGCTGCGACCAGAAGGTCTTGCGGCCGGGCGCGCCGTCGCGCGCGGTGCGGAACGTCGCGGTCTCCGGCATCCCGGTGGGGACCGTGCTGCCGTCGGGGGCCGTGGTGTCGGTCGAGGTGGGAACGCTCATGTCAGGCCTCCGTCTGGCGCGTGCGCGGGTCGAGGTATGCGTAGACGATGTCGGCGAGGATGTTGGCGACCAGCACCGACAGCGTGATCACCAGGAAGACTCCCTGCATGAGGGCGAAGTCCTTCGCATTGGTGGCGTCCAGCAGCAGCTTGCCGACGCCCGGGTAGCTGAAGACCATCTCCATGACGATCGTGCCGCCGACGATGAAGCCGATCGACAGCGCGAAGCTCTGGATCTGCGGCAGCACGGCGTTGCGGGCGGCGTATGCCCACAGCACCCGCCTGTTCGGCATGCCCTTCGCCTGCGCTACCGTGATGTAGTCCTCGTCGAGCACCGTGAGCATCATGTTGCGCATGCCCAGCATCCATCCGCCGAGCGACGCGATGATGATCGTGACCGCCGGCAGGGTGCCGTGCATGATCACCTGACCGATGAAGTCGAGGCTCCATTCGGGCGACTGGCCCTTGTCGTAGGCGTGCGACGACGGGAACCACTTGAGCGTCGACGAGAAGATCGCGATCGCGATCAGACCCAGCCAGAAGTACGGGATCGTGTTGAAGAACGTCGTGATCGGGATGAGCGCGTCGAGCCTGCTGCCGCGCTTCCAGCCGACGATCGCGCCGCCGATCGTTCCGAGCGCGAAAGAGATGATCGTGGCGATTCCGACGAGGCCGAGCGTCCACGGAAGAGCGGATGCCAGCACCTCGGTCACCGGACGAAGACCGTGCAGCGTGGAGATGCCGAGGTCGCCGCGGAACAGCATCGCCCAGTAGTCGAGGTACTGCTGCCACATCGACTTGTCGGTGTCGACGCCGAGCAGGATGCGCAGCGACTCCGCAGCCTCGGGGCTGACGTTGCGGTTGCGGGCGAGGTACGAGCTGACCGCGTCGCCCTTCATGAACCGGGGCAGGAAGAAGTTGATCGTGATGGCCGCCCACAGCGTGAACAGGTAGAACCCTGCGCGTCCGGCGAAGAACCGCCAGGGTACGAGCTTCCTCCCCTTCTGCGCGGTGGTCGCCGTCGTGCCGACCTCGAGCGCGTCGCGGTTCTCCTGTTCGATCTGACCCAGATCGGGGGATGCGGTGGTCACAGTGCACCTCCGTGCGAGCCGGTCGTCGCGAAATGCTTGTCGGGGTCGGGAGACGCCGCCCGCAGCTCGCGCGTGTAGGGGTCCTGCGGGTTGAGGATCACGTCGTCGGCATCGCCGTACTCGACGACGCGACCCTGGTTGAGCACCATGATCTTGTCGCTGAAGTGCCGCGCGGTCGCGAGGTCGTGGGTGATGTAGAGCACTCCGAGGCCCTCTTCTCGCTGCAGATCGGCGAGCAGGTTCAGCACCCCGAGACGGATCGACACGTCGAGCATCGACACGGGCTCGTCGGCGACGAGCAGTGACGGACGCGAGGCGAGCGCTCGGGCGATGGCGACGCGCTGACGCTGGCCACCGGAGAGCTCGTGCGGACGGCGGTCGATCACGGCATCCGCATCGAGACGCACGCGCTCGAGCAGTCGGCGCACCTCTGCCTCGGTCTCGTTCTTGGGCACGACGTCGTCGAGCCGGATGGGGCGCTCGAGGTGGTACCTGATCGAGTGGTACGGGTTGAGCGACGCGAACGGGTCTTGGAAGACCATGCGCAGCTGCTGACGGTACTTCCTCAGGCCCTTGCCGCGCCGGGGAATGGGCGTGCCGTCGAGCCGCACCTCGCCCGACGTGGGCGTCTCGAGCTGGGTGAGGATCTTCGCGATGGTCGACTTGCCGCTGCCCGACTGACCGACGAGACCGATGGTCTGGCCGGATTTCAGGGTGAAGCTGACGTTGTCGAGAGTCTTGAGCTGACCGGCTCCTCTGACGTTGTAGACCTTGGTGACATCGGCGAACTCGAGAGTCGTCATCGGGTCAGCACTCCTCTCGCGCCGGTGAGACGGGGGAACGACGACAGCAGGGTCTTCGTGTAGTCGTTCTGCGGGTTCGTCCAGATCTGCTCGGCGGAGGCGAGCTCGACGATCTCGCCCTCGCGCATGATCGCGATGCGGTCGCTGATCTCGAGCAGCAGCGGCAGGTCGTGGGTGATGAAGATGACCGAGAAGCCGAACTCGTGACGCAGCTGCGAGATCTGCTTGAGGATCTCGCGCTGCACCAGCACATCGAGAGCCGTGGTCGGCTCGTCCATGACCATCAGCTGCGGGCGCAGCGCCAGGGCCATCGCGATCATGACGCGCTGACGCATGCCACCCGACAGCTCGTGCGGGAACGAGCGCGTGCGCTGACGGCCGACCTTGACGATTTCGAGCAGCTCCTCGGCCTCGGCCCTGCGCTGCTTGCGAGTCATGCCGGGCCGGTGGATCTCGAACACGTCCTCGAGCTGCGAGCCGATCGTCGCCACCGGGTTGAGCGCGTTCATCGCGCCCTGGAACACCATCGAGACCTTGTCCCAGCGGAACTTCTGCATCGTATCGACGTCGAGCGCGTTGATGTCGACGTCGACACCGGATGCGTCGTGGAACGTCACGCTGCCGCCCGCGATCACGGCGGGAGCCCGCAGCAGACGCTGCACGCCGTAGGCGAGGGTGGTCTTGCCGCATCCGCTCTCTCCCGCGAGGCCGAGGATCTCTCCTCGCTGCAGTTCGAGCGTCACGTTCTTCACCGCCTCGACGGGCGGATCGACGTCGTACACGACAGAGAAGTCGCGCACGCTGAGCAGGGTTTCTGACATGGGATGTCCTTCGTCGGGGGGCGCGTTTCGTCTCGGTCCTTCGGTCCTCGCTCAACGACCGGGGAGGGTGGCCTCCCCCGGT
>Ga0308167_1000981_pt1 | contig 39413 bp, 41 predicted proteins | sample PhyCR1_2_FD_202138 | JGI IMG/M metagenome (GOLD analysis project Ga0308167, IMG submission 202138) | Phyllosphere microbial communities from UC Gill Tract Community Farm, Albany, California, United States - DLSLRC.R1 | ecosystem: Host-associated > Plants > Phyllosphere > Unclassified | place... | reverse complement strand
GAGGGGGACTTGAACCCCCACGCCCTTACGGGCACTACGACCTCAACGTAGCGCGTCTACCATTCCGCCACCCGCGCAGGTGTTGGATGTTCGTTGCCGAACGAAGATTTACATTAGCACGAGCTTCGAGGCACTCAGAAACCGGCGGTGACGCCCGGGCGCGCCACGACGTTTCGATAGCCTGGACCTCATGACTGACGTGGCTCTCCCCGAGGTGGTTCGCATCGCGAGCGACCTGATCCGATTCGACACCTCGAACTTCGGCGGAGGCAACGCGAAGGGTGAGCGTGAGGCAGCCGAATATGTCGGCGCCTATCTGCAGGACCTGGGTCTGGATGTCGAATACTACGAGCCGATCCCGCGGCGCACGAACGTGATGGCGCGCGTGCCGGGGCGCGATCGGAGCAAGCCGGCTCTCGTCGTGCACGGACACCTCGACGTCGTCCCGGCGATGGCCGAGGACTGGAGCGTCGACCCGTTCGCGGGCATCGTGAAGGACGGCATGCTCTGGGGGCGTGGAGCGGTCGACATGAAGAACATGAACGCGATGATCCTCACGGCCGTCGCAGACCTCCTGCGTGCGGGGGAGCAGCCGGAGCGCGATCTGGTGCTCGCATTCTTCGCCGACGAGGAGAACGGCGGCGTCGAGGGCTCGGCGCTCGTCGTCCAGAACCACCCGGAGTGGTTCGCGGGAGCGACCGAGGCCATCAGCGAGGTGGGAGGCTATTCGATCACGGTCGACGATCGCCGCGCCTACCTGCTGCAGGTGGGGGAGAAGGCGCTCATCTGGATCCGCCTCGTCGCGCGAGGGCGTGCCGGCCACGGAAGCCGACTGCACGACGACAACGCCGTCACGAAGCTCGCAGAAGCTGTGGCGGCCCTCGGGCGCACTCGATGGCCCCTTCGTCTCACTCCCACCACGGAGGCGCTGTTGCAGGGCCTGAGCGCTCTCACAGGCCGCTCCATCGACGACCCGGACGCGCTTGCTGCCGCCGCCGGCCCCGCTGAGGCGTTCCTCCGCTCATCGTTCCGCACGACGACGAACCCCACGGCGCTCACCGCGGGGTACAAGCACAATGTGATCCCCGAACGAGCCGAAGCGCTGATCGACGTGCGGGTGATCCCGGGAACCGAGGACGAGGTGCTCGCCGAGCTGCAGCAGATCGTCGGCGATGACATCGAGATCCAGACCGTCGTTCGCGACATCGGCATGGAGACGCCGTTCGAGGGCGAACTCGTCGAGGCGATGGTGGCGAGTCTGGGGCGGCACGACCCGGGAGTGCCGGTCATTCCGTATCTGCTCGGCGCCGGAACCGACAACAAGGCGCTGGCCTATCTGGGGATCACCGGGTACGGATTCGCGCCACTCCGCCTCCCTGCCGACCTCGACTTCACGGGGATGTTCCACGGTGTCGATGAGCGAGTGCCCGTAGAATCGCTTGTCTTCGGTCAGCGGGTGCTGGCCGATCTGCTGCGCACGTATTGAGCTCTCTGCTCCACGTCCGCGCACCACGAATCAGAAAGCTCCTCCATGCACTTGTTCGAAGCGCTCATCCTCGGCATCGTCCAGGGACTCACCGAGTTCCTCCCGATCTCCTCCAGCGCCCATCTGCGCATCCTCGGCACGTTCCTGCCGTCCGGCGAGGACCCTGGTGCCGCGTTCACCGCGATCACGCAGATCGGCACGGAGGCGGCGGTCGTGGTGTTCTTCTGGCGCGACATCGTCCGCATCATCGCGCAGTGGTTCCGCTCGCTGACGGGCAGAGTGCCGCGCAGCGATCCGGATGCCCGGATGGGCTGGATGATCATCATCGGGAGCATCCCGATCGTGCTGCTCGGCCTGCTCTTCCAGGATCAGATCGAGACCGTCTTCCGGTCGCTCTGGATCGTCGCGATCATGCTGATCGTGTTCGGCATCCTGCTCGGCGTCGCCGACCACGTGGGCGCGAAGCGACGCAAGCTCGATCAGCTCACCTATCCGCATGGCATCGCATACGGCTTCGCGCAGGCGCTCGCGCTGATCCCGGGTGTGTCGCGCTCGGGCGGGACGATCACGATGGGACTGTTCCTCGGTTATGAGCGCGCGGCTGCCGCGCGCTACGCGTTCCTCCTGGCGATCCCCGCGGTGTTCGGCAGTGGCTTCTATCAGCTGTTCAAGAGCTGGGACGAGCCTTCGTTCTTCTCGTTCGGCGACACGCTCGCAGCGACCGGCATCGCGTTCGTCGTGGCACTGGGCGTGATCGCGTTCTTCATGAACTACATCTCGAAGCGCAGTTTCCTGCCGTTCGTGATCTACCGCATCCTGTTGGGCACGGTGCTCCTGGTCCTTCTCGGCACCGGCGTCATCGCGGCATAGCAGCGCGGCACCGGAGACCTCCGGGCTCAGCGCTTGTGGTCTCCGGGGCCGTCGCCTCTGCGCTTCAGATAGCGCTCGAAGGCCTGAGCGATCGCATCGCCGGACGCATCGGGGGAGTCCCACGTGTCGCGGGTCTGCTCGAGCTGGCGGATGTACTCCGTCATGTCCTCGTCATCGGCGGCGGCGGCGTCGATCGACGCCTCCCACGCGGCGGCCTCGGTGCGAAGGTGGTCTCGCGGGACGTCGACGCCGGTCAGCTCCTCGAGCCTGTCCAGAAGAGCGAGGGTGACCTTCGGTGACGGAGTGGCGGAGGCGACGTAGTGCGGCACGCTGGCCCACAGGCTCGCGGTCGGGATTCAGGCGCTCTCGGCGAAGTGCTCGAACACGCTGAGGATGCCGACGGGGCCCTCATAGAGAGACCGCTCGAGGCCATGCGCTGCGCGGACCTGCTCGTTCTGGCTCGACGCGAAGATCGAGATCGGTCGCGTGTGGGGCACATCCGAGAGCATCGCGCCGAGGGTCACGAACCCGGTGATGTCGTCGCGAAGAGCGACGTCGATGAACTCCGCAGCGAACGACTGCCAGGTGCGCGCGGGCTCGACTCCCGTCAGCACCCAGAACTCGGGACCGGGCCCCGGGTCGCGCGGGCGCCACAGACCGGCCTCGGGCCAGGTGAGCTGGCGGCGGCCTTCGGCGTCCGTCTTCGTGGCCGGGCGGGTGTACTGATAGTCGAAGTACAGCTCCGGGTCGATGGAGTGCACGAGGTCGTAGTCGTTCGCGGAACGCAGCGCGGCGATCGCGCCGCTCGCGGCCTCACCCGCGTCGTTCCAGCCATCGAAGGCGACGATGACGATGCGTGAACCGAGGACATCCATCGTGGGCTCCCTTCGCCAATTCCGGATCGGTATCCCTCCAGGCTAGTCCGACCGCGCGGGGACCGGGCGGAGCCACGGGTAACATGGTTCGGTGAGCAGACAGCCCCGCGCGATCCTCTGGGACATGGACGGAACCCTCGTCGACACCGAGCCGTATTGGATGGCAGCCGAGACGGCGCTGGTCGAATCCTTCGGCGGGTCATGGACCCACGAGGACGCCCTTCAGCTGGTCGGCAACGGTCTCATCGACAGTGCGATCATCCTCCAGCACGCGGGGGTGGATATGGACGCGGACGCGATCATCTCGCTCCTCACCGATGGAGTGCAGGAGGCGCTGCGCACACAGGGAGTGCCTTTCCGCCCCGGTGCCCGCGAGCTGCTGCAGGACCTGAAGTCGGCGGGGATCCCCACCGGCCTCGTCACGATGTCGCTGCGCCGTATGGCGTTGAGCGTCGTCGACCTGATCGAGTTCGACGCCTTCGACATCGTCGTCGCCGGCGATGACGTGATCCACCCCAAGCCTCACCCCGAGCCCTACCTGCACGCGGCGTCGCTGCTCGAGATCGACATCGCCGAGGCCGTGGTCATCGAGGACTCGCCGACCGGACTCCGTGCAGGCATCGCCTCCGGCGCCGTCGCTCTCGGCGTGCCGCACATCGTCTCCCTCGACGACGTGGGCGCTCACGAGCTCTGGCCGACCCTCGACGGTCGCACGGCCGCAGACCTGATCGAACTCTTCGACCGCAAGACCTCCATGACGGGAGCCACCCGATGACCGACATCACCTCACCGCGGCCGAGCGGGCCGTTCCGGGAGGGCGATCGGGTGCAGCTGACCGGCCCCAAGGGTCGTCTGCATACCGTGACCCTCCGCGAGGACGGCGAGCTGCACACCCATCAGGGAGTGCTGCGGCATCGTGACCTCATCGGTCTTCCCGACGGTTCGGTCGCCGCGAACAGCTCGGGGCACGAGTACCTCGCGCTGCGGCCGCTGCTGCGCGACTTCGCGATGTCGATGCCGCGCGGCGCGGCGATCGTCTACCCGAAGGATGCGGCGCAGATCGTGATGCAGGCCGACATCTTCCCCGGCGCGGTCGTCGTCGAGGCGGGCGTCGGTTCGGGCGCCCTCTCGCTCTCGCTGCTCCGGGCCATCGGTCCGGTCGGTCGACTGGTGTCGTTCGAACGTCGTGAGGACTTCGCCCAGGTCGCCCGCGGGAACGTCGAGACATTCTTCGGCGAGACGCCGGACACCTGGAACGTGGTCGTCGGGGATCTCGCCGATGCGCTTCCAGCCGAGTTCCCGGCCGGCACGGTCGATCGCGTCGTACTCGACATGCTCGCACCGTGGGAATGCATGGACGTCGTCGCCGACGCACTCACACCCGGCGGCGTCGTGCTCTGCTACGTCGCGACGGCCACGCAGCTCTCGCGCGTCGCCGAGTACATCCGCGGCACCGGGCTGTTCACCGACCCCGAGGCGTCCGAGACGATGGTGCGAGGATGGCACGTCGAAGGCCTCGCCGTCAGGCCCGATCACCGCATGGTGGCGCACACCGGCTTCCTCCTCACGGCGCGCCGGCTGGCACCGGGTGCCGTGGCGCCGCAGGTGAAGCGCAGGGCCTCGAAGAGCAGCTATGGCGATGCGGATGTCGACGCGTGGACGCCCGGCGCCGTAGGCGATCGCGAGATCAACGACAAGAACCTCCGCAAGCGTGCCAGGGAGGCCGCGAAGGCCGCCGAAGGGGCACGTCTGGCGTCTGGTTCGCGCGAATCCGAGCCACCGACGGAATAGACTGGAGCGCGTGCGTAAAACGTCCGCCGTTCTGGCCACCCTCAGCCTCGCCGTCCTCACTCTGACCGGATGCGCTTCGGCGCCGTCGTTCGCCGGTGACGTCTGCGATCGTGCGGCCGCGTCTACTCCATCCATCAAGGATTCGGTGTCCGTGGAGGGCGATCTGGGTGAGGCGCCCGACGTCACGGTCTACAGCCCCGTGAAGGCGGACGAGACCTCGTTCGCCGACATCGTCACCGGCGAGGGGAACACCCTCACCTCGACTTCTCAGCCCATGGTGCTCGACATCGCCTTCTATGGCGGAGAGAGCGGCGAGAAGCTGTACGAGTCCGAATTCAACGGCGACCCGAGCCGCGTGCACAGCATCTCGTACTGGGCCGAGCGGTCCGCCGGACTCGAGACGGTGCTCGAGTGCGCCACCGGCGGAAGCCGGATCGTCGCCGTGCTGACCCCCGAGGACTTCGGTGAAGCCAATGCCGAGGCATTCGGACTCGCGAAGGACGAGAACGTCGTCGCGATCGTCGACCTGCAGGATGTCTACCTGGCCCACGCCGAAGGCGCATCCCAGTTCAACGACGCCCGTGGCCTGCCGACCGTGGTGCGCGCTCCTGACGGGACCCCTGGCGTGATCATCCCCGACAGCGATGCTCCGACGGAGGCTGTGACTCAGACGCTCATCAAGGGCGACGGTGCGAAGGTCGAGAAGGACTCGACGATCGTGACCAACATCATGGCCCTGGGCTGGGATGACAAGACCGTCACATCGAGCAGCTGGGGCGCGGAGCCCAACATCGGTCCGGCAGCGGAGGAGCTCGTCGGCGCGACCGTCGGGTCGCAGCTGCTCGTCGTCGTGCCCGAAGCCGACGGAAACCCGGCGACCGCCATCGTGGTCGACATCCTCGGCATCGTTCCCGTTCCGGAGCAGTGATGGCCGCCCGTATTCCCGCGGAAGAGCGTCTGACGAACCTCGTCGTGGCGCTCATGGCCACGGAGATCGGGCTCACCAAGCAGCAGATCCTCGACAACGTGTCGGGCTACCGTCAGCGTGCCGATGCGGGCGTGCGCTCGGATGCGCTCGAGAAGATGTTCGAGCGCGACAAGGACGAGCTGCGTACTCTCGGCGTCCCCGTCGAGACGATCGGCGACCAGGCTGATCCCAATGACCTCCGCGAAGCCCGCTATCGCATTCCGCAGGCGGAATACGACCTGCCCAGCGACATCGAATTCACCGCTGCTGAGCTCGCTGTGCTGCAATTGGCCGGCAGCGTCTGGAGTGCCGAATCCGCATCGGGCGACGCCAAGGCCGGCGTGCGCAAGATCCGGGCACTCGGGATCGACGGCGACGAGCCGATCATCGGCTTCGCGCCACGGATCACCGCTCGCGATGCGGCGTTCCCGCAGCTGCAGGACGCGATCGAGAAGAGCCGCGTCGTCGTCTTCGACTACCTCAAGCCGGGGGAGCACGCGCCGCGCCGCCGCAGCATCCGTCCGCTGGCTCTCGTCGACTACGAGGCGAGATGGCATGTCTTCGGCGTCGACGTGGACATCGAGGAGGACCGCATGTTCCTGCTCAGCAGGATCGTCGGGGACGTGAGGATCACGACGAGGGCCTTCGACTCCGCCCTGCGCGAGGGAGCGGGGGAGCGTGCACTGAGTGGTCTCGAGCGCGTCGCCTCTCAGAACTCGGCGCTGCTCGAGGTCACCCCTGGCACCGAGGCCTCGCTGCGTCTGGGCCGCCGTGCGACGCCTGCGGCGACCCAGGGAATCCTCGTGCCGTTCGTCGACCTGCATATCTTCGCCGACGAACTCGCCTCGTACGGCCCCGAGGTGCGGGTGGTCGAGCCCGTCGCGCTGCGCACCGCAGTCGTCGATCGCCTGAGCGCGGTCGTCGCGACCAACTCGGACGCAGGGGAGTCACGATGAGCGCTCAGGCGAAGCCGCTGCTCGCCGCCGACCGCGTCCGCGTCTACCTGACGCTCGTGCCTTACCTTCTCGAGCACGGCCAGGTCTCGCTCGCTGAGGCGGCTGCGGAGTTCGGGGTGACTCCGGCGGAGATGCGACAGATGGTCGAGAAGCTGACCGTCATCGGCCTGCCCGGTGATTCCGGCTTCTGGCAGCAGCCGCAGGAGATGTTCGACATCAACTGGGACCTCCTCGACGAAGAGGACGTCATCGAGATCACCAACGATGTCGCCCTACGGCGGGTTCCGCGCTTCACCGCCCGCGAGGCCGCAGCGCTGCTCGCCGGTCTGCAGATGGTCGCCGCCGTGCCGGCGGTCTCCGACTCCGGACTCGTCAGCGGTCTCATCTCGAAGCTGTCGCGCGGTGCGGCAGACGCCCCGGCAGAGGTCGTCGTCGCGCCGAGCGCTGTCGACGAGGTGCGCCAGGTCGTGTCGCGCGGTGTGCAGAACGGTGTCGCCGTGTCGTTCACGTACCAGGCGCCCGATGCCGCACCCACCACGCGAACCGTGGATCCTGTGCAGGTGCTGATCACGAACGCACAGTGGTATCTGCAGGGGTGGTGCCACATGCGACAGGCGATGCGGACGTTCCACCTCGATCGGGTGAGCGATGCGCGTCTGACGGACATTCCGATCACACACGCCGGTGACCACGTCCCGGAGGCGTTCACCGCCGTCGAGGACGAGGGCGAGGTCAGAGTGCGTGTGCCCGAGCGGATGGCGCCTCTGCTCGGTGACTTCCTCACCGCGGACAACGCCGACGTCAGTGACGGGATCGTAACCGTGCGGCTGCACCTGGCCGACCCTCGGGGTGTGAAACGACTGGCGGCGAAGTTCGGCGGAGCCCTCGAAGTCGTGGATCCCGGCGTCGCCCGCACGGCTGCACGCGAGTGGGCCGCCGCAGGACTCGCGCTGTATCGCCGACCAGACGGCGACAACGCCGGTTAGACTGCTACTAAACGACGAAGGAGAATCATGGGCGCTTTCGGTTGGCCACATCTGCTGATCATCCTCGCCGTCATCCTGCTGCTCTTCGGTGCGGCGAAGCTGCCGGCACTCGCGAAGAGCCTCGGGCAGTCCGCCCGGGTTTTCAAGGGCGAGATGAAGGCGATGAAGAACGAGGACGCGACTGACGCCGCGGATCCGGCATCCCCGACTCCCGCGGCCACCACCGCGGACACCACGGTGACGGCTCGCGACACGGATCCGGGTCAGCCTCCTCGATCCGCATAGTTCGTGTCCGCTCTCGAATCCGCCGATCCGGGGACGCCGGGCCGCGACAGGCGGATGTCTCTCGGCGCGCATCTGATCGAGCTGCGTCGGCGACTGTTCATCGCGGCCGGCGCTCTCGTGGTCGGCATGATCATCGCGTTCATCATCACCGGACCGGTCATCGATCTCCTGTCGATTCCGATCGCTGCGATCGCCGAAGAAGAAGGTCGCGAGTACGTCGGCCTCAACTTCACGACCGTCACGAGCGGGTTCGATCTCCGGATGCGCATCGCGTTCGCGATCGGTCTGCTGATCTCAGCCCCGGTCTGGCTCTGGCAGGTCTGGGCGTTCGTGATGCCTGGACTCACGAAGAAGGAGACCCAGTACACCTGGGGATTTCTGGGAGCTGCCATCCCGCTGTTCTTCGGCGGATGCACTGTCGCATTCTTCGTCCTCCCGCACGTGATCGAGATCATGGCGGGCTTCGTGCCGACGGGAATGGCGCAGTTCTTCGACTACGCGACCTATTACGACTTCGTCTTCAAGTTCCTGCTTGTGCTCGGCATCGCCTTCGTGCTCCCGGTCTTCCTCGTCGCGCTCAACCTCGCGGGGGTCGTCTCGGGCAAGGAGATCCTCAAGGGATGGCGCGTCGCCATACTCGTGTGCACGATCTTCGCGGCCGTCACCACACCGCCCGCCGATGTCTTCTCGATGCTGCTGCTGATGGGGTCCATGATCGTGCTGTACTTCGCGGCCACATTGATCTCGATGCTCTTCGATCGGCGCAAGCGCAAGGCTGATGCGGCCGCGGGCATCGAACCCGTGAGCGCATGAGCTCGCCGGCAGAGCGATACGCCGCGGCTCGCGAAGCCGCAGGGCACCCGGCGACGGTCGCCTTCGCCGCGAATCAGAAGTTCGAGCTCGACCCGTTCCAGATCGAAGGGTGCCACGCGCTCGAAGACGGGAGCAGCGTGCTGGTCGCCGCTCCCACCGGGGCGGGAAAGACCATCGTCGGAGAGTTCGCGATCCATCTCGCGATGCAGACGCCGCGCGACAAGGCGTTCTACACGACGCCGATGAAGGCCCTCTCCAATCAGAAGTTCCGCGAGCTGGTCGACGTCTACGGCGCCGATGACGTGGGTCTGCTCACGGGTGACACCAACATCAACGGCAACGCTCGGATCGTCGTCATGACGACCGAAGTGCTGCGCAACATGATCTACGCCGATTCCGCAGCGCTGCGCGACCTTCGGTATGTGGTGATGGATGAGGTGCACTACCTCGCCGACCGATTCCGCGGGGCGGTGTGGGAAGAGGTGATCATCCACCTCCCGCAGCAGGTGCGGCTGGTGTCGCTGAGCGCCACGGTGTCGAACGCCGAGGAGTTCGGCGATTGGCTCGACACGGTGCGCGGAAACACCGAGGTGATCGTCTCGGAGATCCGACCGGTGCCGCTCGAGCAGCACGTGCTGGTGCGTGATGATCTGCTCCCGCTCTTCGACGACCGCGCGGGCATCGCGACGGCTCTGGTGAATCAGGAGCTGATGCGAATCCGCTCGTCCACCGGTTCGAACTACGACAACAACCGTGAGGCGCAGTCCTACCGCAGCAATCGTCATGCGGGACGGCAGGCGCAGCGTCCGCCACGCGGAGGACGCCGTGCGGTCCGCTCGGCGAACGTGCAGCGGATCGAGCGCATGGACCGCCCCGACGTGGTGCGGCTGCTCGAGGCGGCCAACCTGCTGCCGGCGATCTTCTTCATCTTCAGCAGGGTAGGCTGCGACGCTGCGGTGCAGCAGGTCCGCAGATCGGGTGTCCGTCTGACCTCGACCGAGGAGCGGGCCGAGATCCGCGCGATCGTCGAAGACAGGACGCGGACCCTGCAGGATGAGGATCTCGGTGTTCTCGGATACTGGGATTGGCTGGAGAACCTCGAACGCGGCGTGGCCGCCCACCACGCCGGGCTCCTGCCCGCCTTCAAAGAGGTCGTCGAGGAGCTCTACAAGCGCAAGCTCGTGAAGGTCGTGTTCGCGACCGAGACCCTGGCGCTCGGCATCAACATGCCCGCACGCACCGTGGTGCTCGAGAAGATGGAGAAGTTCAACGGTGAGGCCCGGGTGGCGATCACCTCGGGGGAGTACACCCAGCTCACCGGACGAGCCGGGCGACGGGGCATCGACGTCGAAGGCCACGCCGTGGTGCAGTGGACCGAGGGGATGGATCCGCAGGCGGTCGCCGCACTCGCCTCACGTCGCACCTACCCGCTCAACTCCAGTTTCCGTCCGACGTACAACATGGCGGTCAACCTGATCGACCTGTTCGGCAAACAGCGGGCGCGCGAGGTGCTCGAATCGTCCTTCGCTCAGTTCCAGGCCGATCGCGCGGTGGTCGGACTCGCCAGGCAGGTGCGTGAGGCCGAGGAATCCCTCGACGGCTACAAGGCGGCGATGGTCTGCGACCACGGCGACTTCTTGGACTATGCCTCGATCCGCCGAGAGCTCAGCGACCTCGAGAAGAAGAACCGTCAGGACTCGAGCGCTCCGCGGGCATCGCGCGACAAGCGCATGAAGCAGATCCAGAGCCTGCGCACCCGGATGCAGCGGCACGGCTGCCACCGCTGCCCCGATCGCGAGGCCCACGCCCGTTGGGCGGAGCGGTACTGGAAGCTCAAGAGGCAGAACGACCGCATCCGTCGTCAGATCGAGACGAGGACCGGAACGGTGGCTCGCGTCTTCGATCGTGTCGTCGAGGTGCTTGAGACGCTCGACTACCTCCACCGAGACGAGAACGACGAGACCACTCTCACCGAGGCCGGTCGGACGATGCGTCGCATCTACGGAGAGCGTGATCTCCTGGTCGCAGAATCCCTGCGGCAGGGTCTCTGGAGCGGCCTGGACGCTCCGTCGCTCGCCGCCATGGCCTGCTGCCTCGTCTACGAGCCGCGACGCGACGAGGCGAACGCGGGCGAGCGCGATCTGCCGAGAGGGGCTTTCCGCGCAGCCTACGAGAAGACCACGACTCTCTGGGCCGAGCTCGACGACCTCGAGAAGGATCACCATCTTCCGGGGTCCGAGCCCTTGGCTGCCGGTCTCGCGGGCGCAATGCACTCGTGGGCCCGGGGCGGGATGCTCGATCGCGTCCTGATCGACGCCGACATGGCCGCGGGCGACTTCGTCCGGTGGGCCAAGCAGACGATCGACCTGCTCGACCAGCTCTCGATCGTCGCGGAGGACGGCGCCCTGGCGCGCAATGCCCGCGTCGCTCTCGACGGCGTGCGCCGCGGCATCGTCGCCTACTCCTCGATGTGAGAACGGGACCGATGCCTGATTCCCCAGCGCGACAGCGCCCTCTTCTGCCGCTTTCGCTCGCCCTTCCCGTTGCGGCCCTGGCTGCGCTCCTGATGAATCTCTCCTACCCGGATGCCGCGGTGTGGGCACTGGCGTTCCCGGCCACCGCGTTGCTGCTCGTCGCGCTCATCGGCCGTCGGGTCGGAGGCGCGCTCGCGGTGGGGCTGGTCTACGGGGTGATCTTCTTCGGACTGCTCGTGTCGTTCACCTCGCGCTACCTCGGCCCGCTGCCCTGGGCCGCACTGAGCGTCCTCGAAGGCGTCCTCACGGCGGTGGCGCTGATCCTGATCACGCTCGCCTATCGATGGATCCCCACAGCCTTCCCTGGCGCCTGGGCGCGCCTCCTGCTTCTTCCGGCCGTCGTGGCCGCGCTGTGGGTCGGGCGCGAGGTGTTCGTCGGCTCCTGGCCGTACGGAGGCTTCCCGTGGGCCCGTCTGGGCATGAGCCAGGCCGAGAGCCCGCTGGCCCCGGTCACCTCGTGGATCGGCGTCAGCGGTCTCAGCTTCCTGATGGTGTTCCTCGTCGCCCTCCTCATCCAGGTGATTCGCGAACGTGCCTGGCGACGCCCGACCGCGCTGATCGCACCGGTCATCGTGACGGTGGCCCTGCTCATCACGCCCCTGTTCCCCACGACCGTCACCGGGTCGATGCGCATCGCCGCGGTGCAGGGGAACGGGCCGAGCGGGTATTTCGACGAGCGCCAGCCCTACTCGCTCATCGACGCGCAGACGGACGCGACCGAACCGCTCTACGGCGAAGACGTCGATCTGCTGGTCTGGCCCGAGGGATCGCTCGACTTCGACCCGTTCCAGTCGGATTCATTGGCGCGGAGGATGAGCGCGATCACCTCGCGAATCGGCGCGCCGCTGCTTGCCAACGCCGCGACGGAGCGAGAGGGCCTGTTCTACAACACCTCACTGCTGTGGACGGAAGACGGCGGGGACGGGCAGCTGCACGACAAGCGGCACCCGGTTCCCTTCGGCGAGTACGTGCCCGACCGTGCCTTCTTCAATGCACTCGCGCCCGATCTGATCGGACTCATCCAACGCGAATACACCCCGGGAACGAACCCGCCGGTCATCGATGTCGACGGCGTGAGGGTCGGATTGGCGATCTGCTTCGACGTCATCTACGACGACGTGATCAGCGAGGGAATGGCCGAAGGAGCCGAGGTTCTCGTCTTCCAGACCAACAACGCCGACTTCCGAGGCACCAACGAGAATCTGCAGCAGCTGGCATTCGCGAGGATGCGGGCGATCGAGACCGGCCGCAGCGTCGTGAACATCTCGACGGTGGGCACGAGCCAGATCATCCGCCCGGATGGGTCCACCGTATCGAGCCTCGACGCAGGAAAGGCCGGAGCGCTGCTCGAGGATGTCGAGCTTCGCTCCGGCCTGACAGCCGGTGTCGTCACCGGCCCCTGGATCCAGATGCTGCTGCTGTGGGGCGGGCTGGGCGCGCTGGCCTTCGGGCGGTTGCGCGCCCGTCGGCGCTAGGCGCCGATCTTCTCGCGGGTCGGGTCTTCACCTGCACCGCGGCGCGCGCGGATGAAGGCGAGTCGCTCTTCGAGCAGTTCTTCGAGTTCTGCGCGTGTACGACGCTCGAGAAGCATGTCCCAGTGCGTCCGGGCTGCCTTCTCGTCGGTCGCGTCGAGCGTGACGGCCTGGCCGTCGACGTTCAGGCGGGCGTCCGCTCCGCAGGCACGGCATTCCCAGGTCTGGGGCGGTTCTGCGTCCGCCGAGAACATCAGGTTCGTGACATGGCCGCAGGTGTCACAGATGTAGGTGGTTTCACGGCGCTCCATGAAAACGACGCCCTCTTCGCTCTGTAGGCTCTGGGCGCCGAGTCGGATGCCGCGTAGGCTGCGATCTGCCATTGTGTGGTCCTCTCGTCGCTGTCAGGTATAACGCTCCAGCCTGTGCGCTTCATCCACGCGGGCGGAATCTCGGCGCGATTCACAGCGGAATCCCAGCGCCACAGCGTAGAGGCGGCGTGGCGCGATCAGCGGCCGATCGTCGCCAGCGCGAGGTCCGCGCGGTCCGTGACGATCCCGTCGACACCTGCATCGACCAGCCGTCGCATGGAGTCGGCGTCGTTCACCGTCCACACGTGAACCTCGACGCCGCGTCGGTGCGCGGCGCTGATCAGAGGGGGAGTGAGAACCTTCACACCGCGGTGACGCTCGGGGATCTGGAGGACGTCGATGTCGCGCAGCGCGCGGCCGGGGGAGACGCGGACAGCCGAGAGGGCGCGAACTGCGGCGATGGTGCGACTGCCACCCGATGTGGCCGGTCTGAGAGCGGCACCGGCACGGAGCACCGATGCGATCGTGGCGCGACGGTCGGAATCCGAGAAGCTGGTGACGAGCACACGGTGCGTGTGATCTTCGAGAATCGGGCCGAGGGGCTCGGCGGCCTCGGTGGTCTTCACATCGATGTTGAAGCGCGTCGTCGGGAATGCCGACAGGGCCTCGGCGACGGTGAGGAGACCGCCGTGATCGGCGAAGATCGCGGCGAGCTCACGGGTGCGTACATCCCGCACGGGTCGGGGGTCGCCGGCAAGGCGCTGCAGCGTCGCATCGTGGAAGAGAACGACGTCACCGTCGGCCGTCATCCGGCAGTCCGTCTCGATGTACTCGGCGCCGGCGGCGTGAGCCGCGGCGAAGGCCGCTGCCGAGTTCTCCCAGACGCCGGAGTCCTCGCCCGCCGTGGTGATCAGACCGCGGTGAGCGAGGACTCGGGGGTGGGCTGCCTTCTCGAAGTAGGGGTGCGTCACGCGCCCGGGTGGTTCGTCGGAGGCTGTCCGGGCTTCGGCGTGAACGCGGTGCCGATGCCCTTGAGCGCCTCGGTCAGCTCGCTCGGGATGATCCAGAGCTTGTTCGACTGTCCCTCGCTGATCTTCGGCAGCATCTGCAGGTACTGGTAGGCCAGCAGCTTGTCATCCGGCTCACCCTGGTGGATGGCGGTGAAGACATTCTGGATCGCCTCGGCCTCACCCTGGGCGCGCAGCACAGCCGCCTGCTTGTCACCCTCTGCGCGGAGAATCTCCGCCTGCCGTGCGCCCTCCGCCTCGAGGATCGCGGACTGCTTGGTTCCCTCGGCCGTGAGGATGGCCGCACGGCGGTCACGCTCGGCGCGCATCTGCTTCTCCATCGAATCCTGGATGGAGATGGGCGGGTCGATCGCCTTCAGCTCCACTCGCCCGACGCGGATGCCCCATTTGCCGGTCGCCTCGTCGAGAACGACGCGGAGCTGGCCGTTGATGTTGTCGCGGCTCGTCAGAGCCTCTTCGAGGTTGAGGCCACCGACCACGTTTCGGAGGGTCGTCGTCGTGAGCTGCTCGACCGCACCGAGGTAGTTCGCGATCTCGTATGTCGCGGCGCGAGCGTCGGTCACCTGGAAGTAGACGACGGTGTCGATCGAGACCACGAGGTTGTCCTCGGTGATCACAGGCTGCGGCGGGAACGAGACCACCTGTTCGCGCATGTCGATGAGGGGCCGGAGGCGATCGATGAAGGGCACCAGGATGTTGAGTCCGGGCATCAACGTCTTGTGATAGCGGCCCAGGCGCTCGACCACGCCGGCTGTGGCCTGCGGGATGATGCGGATGGAGCGAGCCAGCGTGACCACCACGAAGATGATGATCGCGATGACGAGTATCCACCCGATCGCGGCGGGGATGAACGATGCATCGTCCAAGAGGTTCTCCTAGTCGTTGACGGGACGGACGGTCGCGGTCGCGCCGTTGATCGCGATCACTGCGATCGGTGAGCCCTGGGGGATCGGCACGGCCCCTGCGGTGCGGGCGGTCCAGGTGTCGCCGTTGCTCAGCTTCACCTGTCCGGAGATCTGGGTGATGTCCTGCAGGGCCGTGCCTCGCAGATTCAGCAGGGCCTCGACGTTGGACTTGGTCGGGTCTTCGCCGCGATGCAGACGCTTGATCAGCGGCGGACGCAGGAAGAGGATGAACAGTGCGGCCGCCGCCGCGGCGATCAGCACCTGGACCCACACCGGGATGCCGAGGAAATCGGTGACGAGGCCGACTGCGCTGCCGAAGCTCAGCATCAGGAAGGTGAAGTCGAGAGTGAGCATCTCGATCACGAGGAAGATGGCGATCAGGATCAGCCACCCGATCCATGCCCATTGGTCGATGAACTGTACGAATGTCGCGAAGTTGTCCATGCGGCCTCCTTTGCGGTCAACCTATCACGCGGCACGAGCCGGTTCCCGGTTCGAAGGGGCCGGCTTGATAGTCTGAAAGCGCCGTGTCATCACGGCGATTCACGCATCAGAGGAGTCACCGTGACCGACGTTCTTCCCGCAGGTTCTCTAGAGGGCAAGGTCGCCCTCGTCACCGGCTCGTCTCGAGGAATCGGGGCAGACACCGTGCGCTACCTCGCCGAGGCGGGGGCGGACGTGGTCATCAACTTCCGCAACAAGGCGCCGCGCGCCGAGAAGCTCGCCGCTCAGCTGCGCGAGCTGGGGCGACGCGTGCTCGTCGTCGGCGCCGACCTCACCGACCCCTCGTCGGTCGGCGAGATGTTCGATGCGGTGAAGGCCGAGTTCGGTCGCCTCGATGTGCTCGTGCTGAACGCATCAGGGGGCATGGAATCCGGGATGGCTGAGGACTACGCGCTGACGCTCAACCGCGACGCGCAGCTGAACGTCCTCGACGCCGCTGCCCCTCTGCTCGGCGATGGGTCGCGGGTCGTCTTCGTGACGAGCCACCAGGCCCACTTCATCCGCACCACGCCGACGATGCCGGAGTACGAGCCGGTCGCGCTGTCGAAGCGTGCAGGTGAGGATGCGCTCCGCGAGCGCATCCCCGGTCTCGCCGAGAAGGGCATCGGGTTCACCGTCGTCTCCGGCGACATGATCGAGGGCACCATCACGGCGACGCTTCTCGAGCGCGCCAACCCCGGCGCGATCGCCGAGCGCCGCGAGTCCGCAGGCAAGCTCTACAACGTGTCGGAGTTCGCAGCGGAGATCGCACGTGCGGCAGTCGACGCCGTTCCTGCCGACAACACCCGGTTGGTCGGCGACGTCAGCGCCTTCGAGGCCGAGTGAGTCTCTGAGACCAACAGAGAGAGCCCCGTCCGGATGGACGGGGCTCTCTGCGTTTGGAGGCGAGTCAGATCGCGGAGTCGGCCTTCGCCGAGGCCACGAAGTCCTTCGCGTCCTTACCGAGGGTGATCGCGCGGACGATCTGCACGATTCCGAGAACGACGAGCGAGATGCCGAGCACCAGCCAGAGCACCGCCGCCGCGTACAGCGGGGAGAAGAGCACGACGATACCGGCGATGATGCTGAGCAGTGCGTAGAGCAGCGTCCAGACCCGCGAGCCGTCCTGTCCGAGGAGGGACAGCGCCACCACTCCGTCGACGATCCAGCTGATGCCGATGAAGATGACGACGACGAGCGCGAGGGTCGCCGCGGCGACTCCGAGGTTCGCGAACGCGATCACGCCGGCGACGATGTAGACGAGGCCCAGCACGATGTGGCCGACTCGAGCCCATCCGCCCTTGACCTTGGAGAAGATGCCCAGGCCGATGTAGACGAGACCTGCGATCACGAGGTAGGTGGCGAAGATGCCTGTGACGATCACGGCGGACTTGAGCGGCCAGACGAGCAGGACGATGCCGGCGATGAGGGCGATGGCGCCCGAGACCGCCAGCACCACGCGAATGGACTTGAACAGTGACTTCGCTTCGGTTGCGAGTGGATCAGACATGGTGGGGGACCCCTTTCTGAGAAAATCCTGTGAGGGATGGTCACAGAGTAGCGCTGTCCGGGGCGGGATGGGGGGAGGTCGATATCGATATGTCGCGGACGTTCACACGCTGTTACGCGAGGTCATGCGAAAATCGGGGGGTGACCCCGGACGACGATGCGCGGCTCCGCGAGCTCGTCGTGATGCGCAGAGTGCGGGATCGCATCGATCGCGAGTACGCGACGCCTCTCGATGTCGAGGCTCTGGCGCGCGGCGCGCACATGTCGGCGGGGCATCTGAGCAGGCAGTTCAAGGAGACCTACGGCGAATCGCCGTACTCCTATCTGATGACGCGGCGGATCGAGCGGGCCATGGCATTGCTGCGCCGCGGCGACCTCAGCGTCACCGAGGTGTGCTTCGAAGTGGGGTGCTCATCGCTCGGCACCTTCAGCACACGATTCACCGAGCTCGTCGGTGTCTCACCCCGCGTGTATCGTGAGCGCGCAGCGGATGTCGACGGCATCCCCACCTTCCAGGCGAAGCACGTGATCAGACCGATCAGGAATCAAGAAGCGCCGCGCACGGGCGCGCACCTAACGTGAATCCCATGAGAATCAGCATCCACTACGCATTCCTTCCGCACACCGACGCCGATGCGGCCCTCGGCTTCTATCGGGACGCCCTCGGGTTCGAGGTGCGCAACGACGTCGGCTACGACGGTCTCCGATGGCTCACGGTCGGCCCGCAAGGACAACCGGAGACGTCGATCGTGCTGCACCCGCCGGCCACAGACCCCGGGATCACCGACGCCGAGCGACAGACGATCCTCGAACTCATCGCCAAGGGCAGCTACGGCGCGCTGACGCTTGCGAGCGACGATCTCGACGCCGTGTTCGAGCGTCTCGTCGAGAGCGGCGCGGACGTGGTCCAGGAGCCCATGGACCAGCCGTACGGCGTGCGCGACTGCGCGTTCCGCGACCCTGCGGGCAACCTTCTCCGAATCAACCAGGCCGGCTGACCCCGGTCGCTACTCGAGGATCCTCATGACGACGCACCCCGCTGACGGCCACGACATCATCCGCGTGCAGGGTGCGCGCGAGAACAATCTGAAAGAAGTGAGCGTCGACATCCCCAAGCGTCGTCTCACGGTGTTCACCGGTGTCTCGGGGTCGGGCAAGAGCTCACTGGTCTTCGACACGATCGCCGCCGAGTCGCGGCGCATGATCGATGAGACCTACAGCGCGTTCGTGCAGGGATTCATGCCGTCGGTGCCTCGCCCCGACGTCGATGTGCTCGAGGGACTCACGACCTCGATCATCGTCGATCAGGAGCGACTCGGGGCGAATCCGCGGTCAACGGTCGGCACGGTCACCGATGCGAACGCGATGCTGCGGATCCTCTTCAGCAAACTGGGCCAGCCCTACATCGGGGGCCCCACAGCCTTCTCCTTCAACATCCCCACCCAGAGGGCCAGCGGGGTGATGACAGGGCCGGGGGGCGAGAAGAAGATCGTCAAGGACGCGATCTACCTTGGTGGCATGTGCCCTCGGTGCGAGGGCAGGGGAGCGGTGTCCGACCTCGACCTCACTCAGATCGTCGACGAGTCGAAGTCCCTCGACGAGGGGGCCATCATGGTCCCGGGGTACACCGCGGACGGCTGGATGGTGAAGGGCTTCTCCGCGTCGGGGTTCTACCCGGCCGACAAGCCGGTCGCCGAGTTCACCGAGAAGCAGCGCCACCTGTTCCTCTACGGCGAAGTCACGAAGGTCAAGATCTCGGGAATCAACATGACCTACGAAGGACTCATCCCCAAGATCACGAAGTCGATGCTGTCGAAGGATCTCGACGCCCTGCAGCCGCACATCCGCGCCTTCGTCGAGCGCGTGGCGACGTTCGCGACTTGCCCGGAGTGCGACGGCACCCGTCTCACCGAGGGGGCTCGGTCGTCGAAGATCGACGGCATCAGCATCGCGGATGCGTGCCGCATGCAGGTCACGGATCTGGCCGAATGGGTGCGCGGTCTGGAGCTCCCTGGCGCAGCTCCGCTGCTCGAGGCGCTGCGTGCCAACCTCGACGCATTCGTCACGCTCGGCCTGGGGTACCTGAGCCTCGAACGGCCCTCCGGTACGTTGTCCGGCGGAGAGGCGCAGCGCATCAAGATGCTGCGCCATCTGGGGTCGTCTCTCACCGACGTCACCTATGTGTTCGACGAGCCGACCATCGGCCTTCATCCGCACGACATCCAGCGCATGAACACGCTGCTTCTGCGCCTGCGAGACAAGGGCAACACGGTGCTGGTCGTGGAGCACAAGCCCGAGACCATCGTGATCGGTGATCATGTGGTCGACCTCGGTCCCGGCGCGGGAAGCGCGGGAGGCGAGATCTGCTTCGAGGGAACCGTAGAAGGCTTGAAGGCCAGTGGCACGCGCACGGGTGATCATCTCGACGATCGAGCAGTGCTCAAGGAATCGGTGCGCAGCAGCACCGGTGCGATCGAGATCCGCGGTGCCAACGCCAACAACCTGCAGGACGTCGACGTCGACATCCCCACCGGCATTCTCACTGTGGTCACTGGGGTCGCCGGTTCGGGCAAGAGCTCGCTGATCCACGGATCGGTGTCGAAGCTCGAGGGCGTCGTCGCGATCGACCAGGGTGCGATCAAGGGATCACGACGGAGCAACCCCGCCACGTACACCGGCATGCTCGAGCCCATTCGCAAGGCGTTCGCGAAAGCCAACGGCGTCAAGCCCGCGCTGTTCAGCGCGAATTCCGAAGGAGCGTGCCCGACATGCAAGGGCGCCGGTGTGATCATCACCGAGCTAGGGTTCATGGACACGATCGAGACGCCGTGCGAGGACTGCGGCGGCAAGCGGTTCCAGGCTGCCGTCCTCGAGTACAAGCTGGCAGGCAAGGACATCACCGAGGTGCTGGACCTGCCTGTCGCCGAGGCGAGGGTGTTCTTCTCCGAAGGGGAAGCGAAGCTGCCCGCCGCCGCCACGATCCTCGGTCGCCTCGAAGACGTCGGCCTCGGGTATCTCTCCCTCGGGCAGCCGTTGTCGACGCTGTCGGGCGGCGAGCGTCAGCGCATCAAGCTGGCCATCCAGATGGGGGAGAAGGGCGACACGTACGTGCTCGACGAACCGACCACGGGCCTGCACCTCGCGGACGTCCAGAACATCCTCGGCCTTCTTGATCGACTCGTCGAATCCGGCAAGACCGTCATCGTGATCGAGCACCACCAGGCGGTGATGGCTCACGCCGACTGGATCATCGACATCGGACCGGGCGCGGGCCATGACGGAGGTCGGGTCGTCTTCGAGGGAAGCCCGGCGGATCTCGTCGCGGCCAAGTCGACGGTCACGGGGGAGCACCTGGCGGAGTACGTCGGCGCGTAGGGGAGGGGCCTGCCTCAGTCCCGGCGCGCGACGATGGTGAAGGTGCAGGGGATGAGGTTCCGTTCCGCCTCTGGCCACGCGTAGCCGCCGGACACCTCGACCATCCGCGGGCTGAACTGCCAGGGGAGTGTTCGTCCCTCATCGAAGTGCAGGAGGCGGAGACCGGCTCTCAACAGCGATCCGAGGATCTCGGAGAGGGGGTGCGGCCACTCGTAGGTGCGCGGGTGAGCGACCTTGCCGTCTCCGGCGTAGGTCGACTCGTCGTCCCATTGCTGCGCACGGCCGTCGCCGAAGTACGGGTAGCGGGTCGTGAGTTCTTGGGCGCCCTCGTCGAGAGCCAGCAGCGCAGGATGGCCGTCGCGGATGAAGAACGTCCCACCCGGACGCAGCAGAGCGACGATCTGGGCCGCCCATCGGTCGAGATCCTCGAGCCAGCAGATCGTCCCGATACTCGTGTAGACGATGTCGAAGTCGCCTGACACCACGTTGCTCGCATCGAGGACGTCGGTCTGGACCCACGTGGCCGAGACCCCGACGCGGTTCGCGAGTGCCTCTGCGGCTTGCAGCGCCGGCTCCGAGAAATCGACGCCGGTCACGATCGCCCCGGCACGCGCCAAGGAGATCGTGTCCGTGCCGATGTGGCACTGGAGGTGGCACACGTCCAATTCCGCGAGCGTTCCGCCGCGCACGAAACGGTTGAGCACCGGCAGGTCGTCGCTCACGACGTCGCTGATGTGAGTCGGCTCGTCGTACGCGTCCAGACCGTATGCCGCTTCGTGCAACGGGACGCGATCATCCCAGTTCTGTCGGTTGGCGTTTCGCGCCGCTTCCCAGTCGATCTCGACGTTGCTTCCGTTCACGTCACGAGCCTATCGACCGCTCCGATCGCGGCAACGTAGTAACGCCGATAATGAACATTATGTCAGAACACGTCAGAATCGGCCTCCCCGTCGCTTATGGACCCGCGGTGTCGAAGCCAGTCACACTCCCATAGCTGTCACGACCAAACCCGCGCCCGCAGCGGTGAAGGCGCCTCCGAGCGCGCCCCGCAACGGAGCCGGCTGTCTGCGGACTGCATCTGGCTGTGGAACACGTGTCCGCCTCGTTACGGTCACCATGGAGTGCCTCGCAGGTCGATGTCACCCTCCGGCCATAGATCTGCGTCAGCGCCCGAGCCGGCCGAGAAGACGAGTATCGGCCCCGCCGAAGATGTCACCGTCTCGTTCGAGTCGATCATCGAGACATGACGTTCTACGGCGTTCACCCGTGACCAGCCGGTGCGCTCGTAGAACGGCACGACCTCCTCTCGGCACCCGAGGTAGCCGAAACTCACACGATCGTCGTCGCGCATCGCCTGCTGCGCGTGCGACATCACGAGGCGACCGAGTCCGTCGGAGCGGCAGTCCGGATGGACGAGGACTCCCCCGGTTCCGGCGACCGCGACCTCGCGTGCGCCGACGCGTATGAGGCGCCGTTGAAACCCGACGTGCGCGACAGCGATGGTGCCACGGAACACGATCGCGTGCACATCTGCGGGCGAATACCCGTACGGGCGATCGGGGTTCCACTCTCCATGCTCCGCTCGGTACTCACGATCGAAGAGTTCTCTCAGTGCCGCCGATTGCGATTCGGACAGGGCATCATGCTCGACGATGTCGACTTGGTGAGTCATTCAGAGCCCCCGTGCGTCGGATCGACGGCGGTGGGGGTCGCAGGCAGCGCCGTCTCGAGAGTCAGGTCGAGTCGCGGGTCGAGTGCGGTGCGGGTCATCGGTTCTCCTCCGGATCGGCCATCAGGGCGTCAAGGCGGTCAGTGCGGTCTTCCCAGACTCGCCGTTGCTCGTCGAGCCAGTGCCCCACGACCGCGAGGCGGTCGCGATCGAGTGTGCAGGTGCGCACGCGACCGCTCTTGGATGTGCGGATGAGTCCGCTGTCCTCCAACGCGTGGATGTGCTTCATGAACGACGGAAGCGTCATCGCGAAGGGCTGCGCGAGCTCGCCCACGCTCGCCGGGCCGCGACCTAGTGTGCGAACGACCTCGCGGCGAGTCGGATCCGCGAGAGCAAGGAAAACCGCGTTCTCGTCCTGATCGTTAGCCATGAAGATAAGTATTGATCACGGGAACAGTTAGCGCAAGGGCAAAGTTTCTGCGGGTCTCTCCATGCAGATGAGCCCCTCTCGGTCGTCCCACGACGCGGCGCGTTCGAAACCGCGCGATTCGTAGAGCCTGATCGCCGGCGCCCGCCACTCCCAGACGGACAGCCGGACGCGTCCTGTTGTCAGCGCCAGTGCAGCATCCAGCAACGCGGATCCGAGACCACGTCCACGGAGGTTCGGATCTGCCCAGAGTCTCTTGATCTCGGCCTCTCCCCCATCGACCCGTACGATCACCACACCGACGGGCCCCTGCTCGGTCATTGCGAGCAGAGTGGTGCAGTCCGCGTAGGCGGCGACCGGATCGGACACCTCGCGCTCGTAACTCGGCGGCAACGCTGCCAGCCCTGCAGGCGATGCCTCGGCATACTCGACCTTCTCCGCCTCGGTCTGCAGCAGATACGTGCGGACGAGTTCACTCACCGCGGTCGTGTCCGCGTCATCCCACGTCGACGCACGGACGCGGAGCGACCGACGGAGTTCGTCATACGGAGGATGAGGATGAGGATGAGACGTCACACACTCATTCTGGCGTCACCGCGCAGCCCAGACCCCGAGCTCGTTGCCACTCGGGTCGATGAAGTGCAGTCGCCGTCCACCGGGGAACTCGTACGGCCCCTGGACCACTGCGCCGCCCGCGTCGGTGATCGACTTCTGTGTGGCGTCGAGATCGTCGGAGTACAGCAGCACGAGCGGCCCGCCGGGCGGACGCCCCTGGTCGGAGAGAAGCAGACCGCCCACCTCCGTGCCGTCTCCGGTCAGCGAGGCGATACCCGCGTAGGCGGGACCGTAATCCACGAAGACCCAGCCGAACGCGTCTCGGTAGAACCGCTTCGCCGTCTCGAGATCATTGACGACGAGCTCGACGTAGTTGATGGAGTGGTGCACGGGTACAGGTGTCATGCGGCCACGGTAGCGAGAGCGTCGGACATCCGGCACCCCCTGCTCGAGTGTCCTCGCGTCGGGAGACTCTCCCACGAGGAGTACCGTGGGAGGAGTGCAACAGGTTCCCCGCTCCCCCGTGACCACCCCGGGTTGGAGGGCCTGGCTCATCTGGGGCGTGGGTGTCGCAGCCTACGTTCTCGCCATCACCAACCGCACGTCGCTCGGCGCCGTCGGCGTGGAGGCCGCTGATCGGTTCCAGGCCGATGCGTCGACCCTCGCGCTGTTCGCCGTGGTGCAGCTCGCCGTCTACGGCGGGATGCAGATCCCCGTCGGAATCCTGCTCGACCGCTTCGGCTCCCGCCCCATCATGACGATCGGCATGCTGCTCATGGCAGCGGGCCAGCTCACGATGGCCCTCTCCCCCGGCATCGGGATCGCGATCTTCGCCCGCATCCTTCTCGGCGCTGGCGACGCGGCGATCTTCCCCGCCGTGCTGCGATTGGTGGCGACCTGGTTCCCGGCGCAGCGGGGACCGATCATGGTGCAGTTCACCGGCATCATCGGTCAGGCGGGCCAGTTGATCGCACTCGTACCGCTCGCAGCTCTTCTGCACGCGACCACGTGGACGGTCACCTTCGGCAGCATCGCGGGACTCGGCGTCCTGTTCACGATCCTCGTCGCGCTCGTCATCCGCAATCACCCCGCCGAGCGCGGCGCTGACGTGACGATCGACACCGACACGGGCGTGATCCGCGTCGTCACCTCGGCCATCGATACGGGCGTCGGCATCCGCGCGGCCTGGGCCCACCCCGGCACGCGTCTCGCGTTCTGGTCGCACTTCACGACGCCGTTCGCCGGCACCGCCTTCATCCTGCTGTGGGGAATGCCGTTCCTGACCGCGGCTCAGGGACTCGACACCGCGCACGCCGCGGGGATCATCTCGGTGTACGTGGTCGCCGGAATGGCGCTGGGTCCCATCATCGGCGACCTCTCTCGTCGTCTGCCCAACCAGCGCTCGCTCGCACTCGTCCTGCCTGCCGTCGGTGTGCAGGTCGTCGCATGGGTGGCCGTCCTCGCTCTGCCCGAGCCGGCTCCGCTCTGGCTGCTCTACCTTCTCGCCGTGGCTCTCGCGACAGGAGGCCCGGCGAGCATGATCGCCTTCGACCACGCACGCACGCATAATCCCTCGCACCGCCTGAGCACCGCGACCGGGGTGACGAATGCGGGCGGGTTCATCGCTGCTCTGATCGCGATCTTCCTCATCGGGCTCGCTCTCGACCTGCAAGGGGCGGGAACGCCGGAGACCTACTCACTTGAGGCATTCCGGGTCGCGTTCCTCATGCCCATCCCGCTCTGGATCCTCGGCGTCACCTTCATCCTGATCGAGCGCAAGCGCACACGCATCAGGATGGGCTTGGATCCCGAGAGGCGACGCTGACTGCTTCTAGGATGAGGCTCATGCCCACGAGCTTCACCTTCTCGAACGACCGCGCCCTGATCGATCGCGACCTGGTGCACCGCTGGCTGAGCGAGGAGTCGTACTGGGCGAAGGGCCGCAGCCGCGCGACCCAGGACGCCGCGATAGACGCGTCACGCAACTACTCGATCCGCGACGACGCTGACCGGCAGGTCGGGTACGCCCGCGTCGTGACCGATGGAGTCACCTTCGCGTGGCTGTGCGATGTGTTCGTCGACGAGAAGGCCCGAGGACACGGAATCGGGCGGATGCTGGTCGAGGGGGTGCTGGAGGACCTCCGCGAATCCTCGACCGTCAAGCGCATCATGCTCGCCACCAGCACTGCCGGCGGTCTGTACGCACAGTACGGCTTCGCACCGTCGGCCGACCCCGACCACTACATGGTGAAGCTGATCGACCGAGGGTGATGTCAGCGCCCCGGTCGCCTCAACGGTGTCCATCCGAAGGGCACGGGGCCGTCGACCGCTGCACGCTCACGATCTGCTCGCGCTGACCAGCCCTGGGCGTCATCCGATGAGTTGAAGCCTCCTCGGGCGACACGCATGCCGACGTCCTCGTGATGCATGCGGGGTCCTCCCCCGCGGCGCACCGACGCCCGGACGCTCCAGGAGTCGTCGGCGAACCCGCCGCCTCGGAACACCCGATAGTCGTCGTAGCGGGCCGGATCCAGAAGATCCCAGCACCACTCCCAGACGTTGCCGAGAGTGTCGAAGAGGCCGTGCAGGTTCGGCAGCTTGCCACCGACATCCTGAGGAGAGGAGACCGCGTCGGCGCTCGTCCAGGCGGCGTCGGCGAGCGGAGCGTAATGAGGACCGACCGAGCCCGCCCTGCAGGCGTACTCCCATTCGGCCTCAGTGGGCAGCCGATACCCGTCACCTGTCGCATCCCAGCTGACGTCTTCGCCGTCGAAGCGATAGACCGGATCGAGCCCCTCCCATTCGGAGGCGGCATTGCAGAAATGGATCGCCCGGAGCCAGCTCACATCGACTGCAGGACGCCGCGGATGCCGTGATGCGATGGGGAGGATCTCCGCGAGCTGCTCCTCGGTGATCGGGAACACGCCGATCTCGAAGTCCTCGACCGCGACGGTGCGCTCGACCTTGCGACGCGCATCATGCAGAGTGACCGAGCCGCCTGTGATGCGGCGCATCTCGATGTCGGTCACGCGTGCGGAACCCTCTCGACCCAGTCCGGGTACTTCGCGGCGCGGCCGTCTCCGGAAGAGGTGCGTGTGACGCGCCGTCGGACCCAGGGGCCGACGAACTCACGGTAGTAGGCGAGACCGGCCGGGCCACCTGCGGTGAGAGCGGTCGGAGACCACCACGTCGACGGCGGCTCGAACCCCAGGCCGTGGAGCACTCGCGCGGCGACACGATGGTGACCGGCGGAGTTCATGTGGAGCCGGTCCGCAGACCAGTACTTCGCATCGGCGAGTTCTCGGTCTGGCCAGTTGAGTGCCCGCACGACGTCGTCGCGACCCTCCACCCGGCGCAGCACCGCGTCGGAGAGCAGGTCGCCGCGCCGTTGCACGAGCGACCCCATCGGAAGCTGACCACTCGGATTCGCCCCGGAGAGCAGGATCAGGGTGACGCCCTCTTCGTCACACCGGCGCAGAACCCGACTGAACGCGTCGGCGATGTGCTCGAGGTCGGTCCTCGGTCGGAGCATGTCGTTTCCTCCGCCGTTGAACGACAGATGCGTCGGACGCAGCGCGAGCGCGGGTTCGAGCTGCTGCTCGACGATCGGCCAGGCGAGCTTGCCGCGGATCGCGAGGTTCGCGTAGCTGATCGGGTGACCGGCGGCATCGGCCCATCCCTGAGCCACGAGGTCCGCCCACCCTCGCTCACGGCCGTCGGGGAGATCATCACCCACTCCCTCGGTGAAGGAATCTCCGATGGCCACATAACGTACTTCTGTCACCTCGACAGCCTATTCCCGCGCACGGACACTGAGGCGTTCACCGGTCGTCGAGCGCCATTCCCCCGCGATCGACCAAGCCCCAGGCCGCTCCTGCCGCAACGATGAAGCACGCGCCGAACACCGCGAACAGCACCGGCGCCCCGCCCGCGACGAGCACGATGGGCACGGCGAGCGGAGCGACGATCGACGCGATGCGTCCCACTCCCGCCGCCCAGCCCGCTCCTGTGCCCCGCAACGAGGTCGGGTAGATCTCGGGAGTCACGGCGTACAGCGCGCCCCAGGCGCCGAGGTTGAAGAACGAGAGGGCCATGCCCGAGGCGATGATGGCGGTCTCGGTCGTCGATGTCCCGAAGAAGACAGCCGACACCGCCGAGCCGACGAGGAAGACTGAGAGCGTCGTGCGCCTGCCCCACACCTCTATCAGCCACGCGGCGACCGCATATCCCGGCAGCTGAGCGAGAGTGATGATGAGCGTGAACCCGAAGGACCGTACCAGATCGAATCCCGCATCGACCAGGATGCTGGGGATCCAGATGAACGCGCCGTAGTACGCGAAGTTCACGCAGAGCCAGACGAGCCAGAGGCACATGGTGCGAACCCGGAACTCCGCGTTCCACAGCGTGGTCAATCGCGCGCGGGTGGTGACGGCGATCGCGCGCGACGCCGGCTCTCTCCTGATCGCAGGGCCCGGTTCGACACCCGCGTCAGCCTCGAAGGTCGCCACGATCCGATCGGCCTCGGCGATGCGGCCGCGCGAGGCGAGCCACCGCGGCGACTCCGGGAGCCCCCACCGGACGATCAGGGCATAGACGGCCGGGATCGCGCCGAGTGCGAAGGCCCAGCGCCAGCCGTCGTCGGATGCGGGGATCACGAAGAACCCGATCAGGGCGGCCGCCGTCCACCCCAGCGCCCAGAAAGCCTCGAGGATGACGATGAGCCGGCCACGGATGCGAGCGGGCGCGAACTCGCTCACATACGTGGAAGCGACGGGAAGCTCGGCGCCGAGACCCAGTCCGACGAGGAACCGCAGCACGAGGAGCGCGGCGAGCCCGCTCACGAGTGCGCTCGCGCCCGTGGCGACGCCGTAGATCAGCAGCGTCAATGCGAAGACCTGGCGCCGCCCGAGCCTGTCGGCGAGGAGGCCGCCGAGGGTCGCGCCGATCGCCATTCCGATGAAGCCGACCGATGCGATCCATCCGGCATCCGTCTTCGTCAGACCCCACTGCTGGGTGAGAGCCGCGAGGATGAACGAGATGAGTCCGACGTCCATCGCGTCCAGAGCCCAGCCGACGCCTGAGCCGGTGAGAAGACGCAGGTGACGGCGCGTGAACGGGAGCTCATCGAGACGTCCGGCGATCGACGCCCGGCTCGGCAGCGCGGTGTTGGCCATGGCTACATCGTAGATGTGACGCGCGCGCCGCCGAGCACGTGCGTCAGTCGCGGTCGGCGAGCAGCCGACGCACCCGAGGGATGACCTCTGAGCCGTAGAGCTCGATGCTGCGCATCATCGCGTCGTGAGACAGCGTGCCGGTGGCGTACTTCATGTCGAAGCGGCCGAGTCCGAGCGTCGTGACGGTGTCGGCGATCTTGGCCGCGACTCGCTCCGGGGAGCCGACATACAGAGCTCCCGCAGGTCCCACGTCGTTCTGGAAGCGTGCCCGGCTGTACGGGGGCCATCCTCGCTCGCGACCGATGGTGTTGTTCATCGCCTCGAACCCGGAGTACGCGGCCTCCCATGCCTCCTCATCGGTGTCTGCGATGTGGCCCGGCGAGTGCACGGCGATCGGGTGCGAGGTCGTGCCGAAGGATGCCACCGAACGGTGGTAGAGATCCACGAACTGACGGAAGCGACCGGCAGGGCCTCCGATGATCGCAAGCATGAGGCCGAGACCGTGACGTGCCACCCTCACGACGGACTCAGGGCTGCCGCCCACCCCGACCCAGGTGCGCAGACCGTTCTCCGTCTTCGGGAAGACGTTCGCGTTCTCGAGCGAGGCGCGCATCGATCCCGACCAGGTCACCGGTTGCTCTTTGAGGAGTTCGACGAAGAGTTCGAGCTTCTGCTCGAAGAGGGCGTCGTAGTCGCGGAGATCGTAGCCGAAGAGCGGGAAGGACTCGATGAAAGAGCCCCGGCCGAGCACGACCTCGGCTCGTCCGTTCGAGAGGGCATCGAGGGTGGAGAAGCGTTCGAACACGCGAACAGGGTCATCCGAGGACAGCACGGTGACGGCGGTTCCGAGACGGATGCTCTTCGTGCGACCCGCGATGGTGGCGAGCACCATCTCCGGTGCCGACACGGCGAACTCCGTGCGGTGGTGCTCCCCCACGCCGAAGAAGTCGACACCGACGCTGTCGGCGCGCTCCGCCTGCTCGACGATGTTGCGGATCGTCTGCGCGCCGGTGAGCAGCTCGCCGTCGTCGCCTCTCGTGATGTCGCCGAAGGTGTCCAGCCCGAACTCGATGCTCATGTCAGCCCTTTCTATTCAGCTGAATGAACAGCGGATCCGGTCGGCGCATTCCCTCAGCGCGACAGAAGCGCGGTTCGGAGTGTGTCGAGTCCGACCCCGCCCATGTCGAGAGCACGCTTGTGGAAGTCCTTCACATCGAAGTCCGCGCCCCGCTCTGCCTGATACGCGTCTCGCACCTGCTCCCAGATGCGCTGACCGACCTTGTAGGAGGGCGCCTGGCCCGGCCAGCCGAGATAGCGGTTGACCTCGAACTGCACGAACTGATCGGACATGTTCACGTTCTTGCGCATGAAGTCGAGTGCGTAGTCGGCGTCCCAGGTGCCGTCGCCATCGAGACGCGGCTTGCCGAGGTGCACTCCGATGTCGAGCACGACACGGGCCGCGCGCATCCGCTGGCCGTCGAGCATGCCCAATCGGTCGGCCGGATCGTCGAGGTAGCCGAGTTGCTGCATCAGACGCTCGGCGTACAGCGCCCAACCCTCTGCATGGCCCGAGGTGCCGGCAAGCAGTCGCCGCCAGGAGTTGAGCTCGGTGCGGTTGTAGACGGCCTGCGCGATCTGCAGGTGATGCCCCGGGACACCCTCGTGATAGACCGTCGTCAGTTCGCGCCATGTGTCGAACTCGGTGACGCCCTCGGGAACCGACCACCACATGCGCCCCGGACGCGAGAAGTCGTCGGTCGGACCGGTGTAGTAGATGCCGCCCTCTTGCGTCGGCGCGATCATGCATTCGAGAGTGCGAATCGCCTCGGGGATGTCGAAGTGCGTGGCGCCGAGCTCTGCGACGGCGCGGTCGCTCGTCTCCTGCATCCACTTCTGGAGAGCGTCTGTTCCGACGAGCTTGCGAGCGGGATCGGCCTCGAGGTGGGCGACGGCCTCTTCGACCGAGGCGCCGGGGAGGATCTCGTTCGCGATCGCGGTCTGTTCGGCGACCATGCGGGCCAGTTCCTCGCGGCCCCAGTCGTAGGTCTCATCGAGGTCGATCGTGGCACCGAGGAAGCGACGGGAGTTCAGCGCATAGAGCTCTCGTCCGACGGCATCGACCTCCGTCGCGACGGGAGCGAGCTCCTCGGCCAGGAAGCTGCGAAGTTCGTCGTACGCGACTCGCGCCGCAGCGGAGTTGTCGGCCAGAGTGCGAGCGAGGGATGCGGGGAGGTTGCCCTCCTGAGGAGTCGCTTCGGCCACGAACGCGGCGAAGAACCCGTCGTCGGCCGTGTAGCGGTCGATCTGCGTCGCGACCTCCACCACCTGGCGCCGAGCCGGGGTGATCCCGGCGGCGATGCCCGCGCGGAGCGTCTCGGTGTATCCGCGGAGCGCATCGGGCACCGCGGCGAGACGCGTCGCGATGACGCTCCAGTCGTCCGCTGTGGCCGTCGGCATCAGATCGAAGGCCGACCGCACGTCCTGCGGCGCTGAAGCGATGACGTTGAGGTCTCGCAGGTGCCACTTCGCGTCGTGCAGCTCGAGATCCAGGCTGAGCTCTGCCGAGAGATCGGTCTTCGTGACTTCGTCGATCGCGTCGACCGGGTCGAGTGCCTGCAGCTTCGCGAGCGTCGATCGCGTTGCAGATGCGATCTGCTCGTGCCCCTCGGGGCTCAGATCGCCGAAACGGTCGTTGACCTCGTCTCTGCCGATGTAGGTGCCGAGCGTCGGGGCGAGCACCGCGATGGTGTCGACCCACTCATCGGCGACTTTGTCGATGGCAGACGGAGTGCGGGGAGCTGAAGTCATCCCTCCAGCGTAGCCCCGCACCCCCGGCGCAGGATATCGGTGTGCCGCGCAGCCGTGCTCTGCACCGTGGAAGTCACGACGCGTCGGCCAGCCTCAGTGCGCGGCCTCGTTCCAGTCGTGTCCGCGGCCGACCTGAACGTCGAGAGGCACGGTGAGGTCCGCTGCATCGCCCATGCGGGTCCGCACGATCCGCTCCGCCGCGTCCCACTCCCCCGGTGCCACTTCGACGACGAGTTCGTCGTGGATCTGCAGCAGTGCGCGCGAGCTGAGACCTTCTGACCTCAGGTCCTCGTGGATGTGCAGGAGTGCGATCTTCATGATGTCCGCCGCGCTTCCCTGGATCGGGGCGTTGAGCGCTGCGCGCTCGGCGTTCTCGCGAAGCACGCGGTTCGGGCTCGCAAGGTCGGGGAACGGGCGGCGGCGGCCGAAGATGGTCTCGGTGTAGCCGACCTCCTTGGCCTTCATGACGGATGCCCGCAGGTAGTCGCGAACCGCTCCGAACCGAGCGAAGTACTCGACCATCAGCTGCTTCGCCTCGGACTGCTCGATGCGGAGCTGCTTCGACAGCCCGAAGGCCGACAGGCCGTAGACGAGCCCGTACGACATCGCCTTCACCTTCGTGCGCATCGCCGAGGTCACTTCGCTCGGCTCGACACCGAACACCCGCGCACCGACGAACCGATGCAGGTCCTCACCGCTGTTGAACGCCTCGATGAGACCTTCGTCGCCCGAGAGATGTGCCATGATCCTCATCTCGATCTGGGAGTAGTCGGCGGTGAGCAGAGACTCGTAGCCCTCTCCCACCTGGAAGGCGCTGCGGATGCGACGTGATTCCTCGGTGCGCACCGGGATGTTCTGGAGGTTCGGATCGGTGCTCGACAGGCGTCCGGTCTGGCTGCCGGTCTGCACGTACGTCGTGTGCACGCGGTGATCGTCCTGGATGGCGGTGTCGAGCGACTCGATGATCTGGCGCAGCTTCGTCGCCTCGCGGTGCTGCAGCAGCAGGCCCAGGAACGGATGCGGGTGGGACTCCTGCAGGTCGGCGAGCACTGCGGCATCCGTCGAGTACCCGGTCTTCGTCTTGCGGGTCTTGGGCAGCTGCAGGTCGTCGAACAGCACCTCCTGGAGCTGCTTCGGAGAGCCGAGATTGAACTCGCGACCGACGATGCCGAACGCCTCCTGAGCGAGACCCTCGGCCCGCGTCGCCAGCTCGCCGGAGAAGGTCGACAGCACGTCGTGCGACACCGCGACACCGGCGACCTCCATGTCGCCCAGGGTCAGCAGCGTCGGCAGCTCGATGTCGGTGAGCACGGTGGCGACGGATTCGGGAATGTCCTCACGCAGCGCGGCGGCGACACGGAGCGCGAACCAGGCCTCCTGCGAGGGAGTCGCGCCCTCGGTCTCCGGAACGAGCTGCGTCGGGTCTGCCTCCGGCAGCTTCTCGCCGAGGTAGCGCTCTACGAGGTCGCCGAGCGTCTTGTCGGGGAAGCTCGGACGCAGCAGCCATCCCGCCAGACTCGTGTCATAGGCCAGGCCGCTCATTCGCACCCCCAGGCGGAGCAGAGCCTTCACCTGGGGCTTCGCGTCATGGAGCACCTTGGGGCTCGCGGACTCGAGCCACGGCCGCAGGACTTCGACGACCTCGTCGTTCCAGTCGAGTTCACGGAGCTCGTCCCCGGAGGCGGCACCGAGTCTCGTCGGAGCCGCGCCCTGCACGACGATCCGCACGGCGACGTCGTCGGTCTGCGCCTCGGCCCAGCTGACGAACTCCGCCGCGGTGACCTCGGTCGGCTCGGGCAGCACCACTGTCGTCGTCGGATCGTCGGCGACTTCGCCGGCGCCGACGGCCTCGAAGACGCGAGGCAGCAGGGTGCGGAACTCGAGGCGGGCGAAGATGTCTCGCACGGCCTGGGCATCGATCGGTGTGACGGCGAGGTCGTCAGGCGCGACGGGAAGTTCGACGTCACGCAGCAGTCGGTTGAGGCGGCGGTTGCGACGCACGTCTTCGATGTGATCGCGCAGATTGCCGCCCACGACGCCCTTGATCTCGTCTGAGCGCTCGAGCAGGTCGTCGAGCGAGCCGAACTGGGTCAGCCACTTCACGGCCGTCTTCTCGCCCACCTTGGGCACACCGGGAAGGTTGTCGCTCGTCTCGCCGACGAGAGCCGCGATGTCGGGGTACTGCTCGGGTCGGACCCCGTAGCGCTCCTGCACGGTCACCGGGTCGTACCTCTTGAGCTGCGAGACGCCCTGCACCGACGGGTACAGCAGCGTGACGTCGTCGGTGACTAGCTGGATCGTGTCGCGGTCTCCCGAGACCACGAGCACGTCGTATCCCTGCTCCGCTCCCTGCGCCGCGAGCGTCGCGAGGATGTCGTCGGCTTCGACCCCTTCTTTGGTGAGAACCGGGATGGACATCGCGGCGAGACAGTCCTGCAGGAGCGGGATCTGCCCCTTGAACTCCTGCGGGGACTCGGAGCGGGTCGCCTTGTACTCCGGGTAGACATCCGTGCGGAACGAGTGGCGCGAAGTGTCGAAAGCGATCGCCATGTGCGTCGGCTGCTCGGCCTTGATGAGGTTGACCAGCATCGACAGGAAGCCGTAGATGGCGTTCGTGTGCTGATTGTCCTTGGTCGTGAAGTTCTCGACCGGCAGGGCGAAGAAGGCACGATAGGCGAGCGAATGGCCGTCGACGACCATGAGGGTAGGCTTTGCGGAGTCCGTCACCCTGTCAGCCTAACGAGGACGACGGACACCCGCTGAGGAGGAACTATGAGCGACACCGCGACCAGTGCAGGACTCGACTGGGCGACAGCCCGGGGAATGGGTGCGCTCGCTCAGAAGATGGGCATGGAGTTCCTCGAGTTCACCACCGAGCGCTGCGTCGCGACGCTGCCCGTCGAAGGCAACACTCAGCCCGTCGGCCTCATGCACGGCGGCGCCTATGTCGTGCTCGGCGAGTCGCTGGGATCCATGGCCGCCAACCTGCACGCGGGTCCAGGGCGACTGGCCGTCGGCGTCGACATCAACGCGACGCACACGCGATCGGCGACGTCCGGCGTGGTGACCGGCGTGTGCACGCCCGTGCACCTCGGGCGCAGCATCACGGTGCACGAGATCGTCGTCTCCGACGATCAGGGCCGCCGGTGCTCGACGATCCGCATCACCAACATGATCAAGGACGCTCCCGAGGCTCGCTGAGAGGTTCGTCCAGCAGCAGCTGGAACAGCAGGTGGTCCTGCCACTCCCCCGCGATCCGCAGATACTGCGGTGCGATGCCGATGCGCTCGAAGCCGTTGTCCGCGAGAACACGCTGTGAGCCGGAGTTGTGCAGCAGTGTCGCTGCCTGCAGGCGGTGCAGTCGCACCTCGTCCCGCCCGTAGGCGGAGACGAGGCGCACCCCGCGGGAGGCGAGACCGCGACGGAGCCGCGTGTGATCGACCCAGTAGCCCAGATCGGCGTTCCAGAACGCGCCGCGAACGATGTTGTTGAGGTTGATCCGTCCGCGGATCTCGCCGTCGGACGACTCGATCACGAAGCGGATGTTCCGGCCAGCAGAGGCTTCGATCACGCACTGCTCGGCGTGGAACTCCTGCCACTCCGAGGTGAAGAACTCCGGTGACCTGAGTGGCTCCCACGGTGCGAGGTGCTCTCGGTTGGCCGAATACGCCCTGGCGAGTGCAGGACCGTCGCCGACCTGCACAGGACGCAGCAGATGCTCCGCGTCGAGCGGGAGCAAAGGCTACTTCTTCGGAGCGAGCTGCTCGATGATCGCCTTGGCGACATCCTGCATCGTGAGGCGGCGGTCCATCGATGCCTTCTGGATCCAGCGGAACGCCTCGGGCTCGGACAGGCCCATCTTCTCGTTCAGCAGGCCCTTGGCACGATCGACGAGCTTGCGGGTCTCGAAGCGCTCGACCATATCGGCGACCTCGGCCTCGAGCGTGATGATCTGCTCGTGACGGGCGAGGGCGATCTCGATGGCGGGCAACAGGTCGTTCGGGGTGAAGGGCTTGACGACGTAGGCCAGTGCTCCGGCCTCGCTCGCGCGCTCGACGAGCTCCTTCTGGCTGAACGCCGTGAGAAGGACGACGGGTGCGATGTTGCCCTTGTGCAGCTTCTCGGCTGCGCTGATGCCATCGAGCTGCGGCATCTTGACGTCCATGATGACGAGGTCGGGGCGGAGCTCGGTCGCGAGAGCCACGGCCGTCTCGCCGTCACCTGCCTCACCGACGACATCGAAGCCGTTGTCGCGGAGGATCTCGACGATGTCGAGACGGATCAGCGACTCGTCCTCGGCGACGACGACGCGTCTGGGTGCGGATGACGTGGGCTGTTCTGCTGCCTGTTCTTGCTCGGTCACAGACCCATCCTAGTGGAGACCACCTCTGAGGTCCCCCGATGGTGTGGCGGGTGACGGTGAGCACGGATCGCCTGCGCTAAAGTCGAAGACGCTACACACGAGCCGGCGTGGCGGAATGGCAGACGCGGAGCACTCAAAATGCTTTGTCCGAAAGGGCGTGTGGGTTCGAGTCCCACCGCCGGCACATCAGTTCAGATGCTGATCCATACCTGACCGTCGATCAACAGATATCGATCGAGGGCGGGGCTCATCGCCTCGAGGATCATCCGCTCAGCGACCGCAGGGTGGTCGGCGGTGACGACGTCTCGCGGAACCACGGACCGGATGATCGCGTCGAGGTTCTCATCGGTTGCATCGACGTGAAGTCCGCCGACCAGCACCGGTTCATATGTCTGCCCGTCGTGCACCCGGTGTCCGTCGGAGTCGACGACGGTGTCGCATGCGTGACTCTGCGCAAGATAGGCGGGGACGCACGCGATGGCCTCGTGGGTGCGGAAGCGACCTTTGAGGCGGAACCTGACGCCGATGCTTCCCGGCTTCCTCGAAAGGAGGGGCGTGTCGTCGGGATCCGGGAGAGCGCCGGCGGGATACCGCTGAGGTGCGGATGGCGCTCCGACCAGCGGGCGGGGGCGGTCGGGTCGCTCGGCCACGGCGGGGTCGATGGTCAGGTCATCCATGTGTGCGGGTGCGGGGCTGCCGCCGTGCGGGCGGACTGCGCCTGACCAGAGTACTAGTCCGCGGCTGAGAAGCCGCGGAGCCGTGGACGACGGGTCGGTGAAGCCCGAGGGGTGACACGTCGTTCACCGCTCGGACAGCGCAGCGACCTCTGCGAGAACCCGGGGGTCCGCGAGAACCCGGAAGTGCCCGCCGGAGTCGAGACGCACGTTCTTCATCGCGCCGCTGAGCTCGCTTCCCTCGGGGATGTGCGGGTCGAAAGCCGCGTAGATCGACACGATCCGACGGTTGACGTCCACCTGGCGCGCGAGCTGCATGATCGAGGGGTCCGAGGGTGAGAACGCGCGGAGAGAGCGGACGGGAAGCATCCGCGCATAGCGGGAGCCGCCGAAGGGCGTGGCCACCGCCACCATGGCGCGCACCCGGAAGCCCGAGGGACCAGCCATCGCCATCTTGCCCGCGAGTCCGCCCTTGCTGTGCGCGACGATGAGCGCATCGGTGAGTTGCGCCGACTCGAGGAAGTCGGTCATGAGCTGGGCCGATTCGATGACGGGGCGGCGGTTGTGCCTGAGCGAATCGAGGACATGCACGGGGTGCCCCCGGGCGTGCAGAGCTGTGATGAGGGGCTGCATGAACCGCCATGTCTCGTACACGCCCGGAAGGATCACGATCGGAGCCTCGGAGCCGGTCGCGAAGGAAGCGGCGTCGCGTCGGTCGACGGCAGCGCGCAACTGCCAGTACACGGCATAGGTGTAGTCGGCGATCCACCAGGCGGCTCGTCTCAGCGTGCGGATGGCGCCCATCCTTCGATCGCTTCGGCGACTGCCTGCGGCGCCGAGAAGTGCACGTTGTGCTGCTGTCCGGGGATCTCGACGACCACACCGTCATGCGCCGCGGCGCCGAGAGCGTGGCTCCATTCCGACCCCGCGACCGGGTCGTCGCCTCCGCGGATGACCAGCACCGGCATCTGCAATGCCGGAACCGTCGACGCCGTCGAGTACTCGATCATCCGCCGTGCCTGCTTCAGATACCGGCGGATGCCGCAGCGCAGGTAGTCGACCAGGACGACGGCGTTCGCTGCCGGGGTCTCCCCCAGCGTGTCGACCACGAGTGCGCGTGCCTGCGCTCCGAGCGTGCGGTGCCGCTCATCGACGACCGCGCCGATCAACACGATGCCCTCGACAGGCTCCGGACGCGCACGCGCAGCTTCGAGCACCCACTGGGCTCCCATCGAATGCCCGACGTAGACGACGCGTCCGAGCCCCAAAACCGCGACGAGCTCTGCCAGCAGGCGCCCCATGTCCTCGACCTCGAGATCGCGCTCGGGCTGCGGCAGCCCGGCGAAACCGGGGAGGTCGATCGAGATCACCCGTGCAGACCTCGGCAGGGCCGCGTGCAGAGGAGCGAAATACCGATGGGACATGCCGATGCCGTGGACCAGCACATATGTGACGACGCCTGGCGCGTGCGTCTCGGTGCTCTCGTGCAGACGGAAGGCGTGGCCCGCCACGACGATGCGCCGAGAGAGAAGGGTCATCCGCTCACCGTAGGTGCGACGCGCTCTCCCGCACCAGACGCTTGACATGGCCGCCCTGGAACACCGCCGAACGGACGACGAAGGGGCGGAACAATCGTTCCGCCCCTTCGCTGTGCGACCTGGATCAGATCGTGGCTTCCTTGTAGATCGGCGCTGCGCCGTTGACGGCGTCCCCGATCTTGTGGACGCGGATGTCGTTGGTCGAGCCCACGATTCCGGGAGGGGAACCCGAGATCACGACGACCTTGTCTCCCTCGACGGCGAGTCCGCTCGAGAGCAGATAGTCGTCGACCTGCAGATACATCAGGTCGGTGTGCTGCACCATGTCGACGAGCTTCGAGCGGATGCCCCAGGTGAGGGCCATGCGTCGACGGATGCTCGGCTCGGGGGTGAACGCGATCATCGGGATGCGCGAGCGCAGACGCGAGAGGCGGCGAGCCGAGTCACCCGACTGCGTGAACACGCAGAGGTACTTCGCGTCGACGAACTCTGCGACCTCGAGAGCGGCGAGGGTGATCGCACCTCCCTGGGTGCGCGGCTTGGTCGTGAGCGGAGCGATGCGCTCCAGACCGTGCTCCTCGGTGGACTCGATGATGCGAGCCATCGTCTCGACGACGACCACGGGGTAGTCGCCCACGCTGGTCTCGCCCGAGAGCATCACGGCGTCTGCACCGTCGAGCACGGCGTTCGCGACGTCCGAGGTCTCGGCGCGCGTGGGCACCGGGCTGTTGATCATCGACTCGAGCATCTGCGTCGCGACGATGACCGGCTTCGCCATGCGGCGCGCCAGTTCGACGGCGCGCTTCTGCACGATCGGCACGGCCTCGAGCGGAAGCTCGACGCCGAGGTCACCACGGGCGACCATGATCGCGTCGAACGCGTCGACGATCTCTTCGAGCGCATCGACGGCCTGAGGCTTCTCGACCTTGGCGATGACGGGGACCTTGACGCCCTCTTCGGCCATGATCTCGTGCACGCGGCTGATGTCCTCCGCGTTGCGGACGAACGACAGGGCGATGAGGTCGGCGCCGATGCGAAGGCCCCAGCGGAGGTCCTCCTCGTCCTTCTCACTCAGAGCGGGGACGTTGACTGCGACACCGGGCAGGTTGATGCCCTTGTTGTTCGACACGGCGCCAGCGACGATCACGCGGGTCGTGACGGTGACGCCGTCGGTCTCGACGACCTCGACGCGGACCTTGCCGTCGTCGATGAGCAGGAAGTCTCCCGGCTTCACGTCGTTGGGCAGGCCCTTGAATGTCGTACCGGAGATCTCCTTGTTGCCGATGATGTCCTCGGTCGTGATCTTGAAGATGTCGCCGGCGGCGAGCTCGTAGGGGCCGTTCTCGAACTTGCCGAGGCGGATCTTCGGTCCCTGCAGGTCGACGAGGATGGCGACGGCGCGGCCCGCGTCGTCGGCGGCCTTGCGCACGTTGGCGTAGTTGTTCTCGTGCACGGAGTAGTCACCGTGGCTGAGGTTCAGGCGCGCGACGTCCACGCCGGCGTCGATCAGTGCACGCACGGTTTCATAGGTGGAGGTGGCGGGGCCCAGGGTGGCGACG
>Ga0308167_1000980_pt1 | contig 39454 bp, 39 predicted proteins | sample PhyCR1_2_FD_202138 | JGI IMG/M metagenome (GOLD analysis project Ga0308167, IMG submission 202138) | Phyllosphere microbial communities from UC Gill Tract Community Farm, Albany, California, United States - DLSLRC.R1 | ecosystem: Host-associated > Plants > Phyllosphere > Unclassified | place... | reverse complement strand
GTGCCGCGCAGCCTCGCGAACATCTACCGCGAGCTGCACGACGACCTCGGCCACCCGCCCGTCGCGCACGGCGACCTCACCTCGTGGCAGCGCAACGGGGTCATGCTGCTCAACCGCGTCCTGACGGTGCGTCCCGGCGAGGCCGGCTCGCACCGCGGCAAGGGCTGGGAGCCCGTCACCCAGCGTGCCGTCGAGGTCCTCGCGGCCCGCGGAGGACCGCTCGTGGGCCTGCTCTGGGGGCGCGACGCGGCCTCCCTCGCGCCCCTCCTCGGCGAGGTGCCGACCGTGCAGTCCGCCCACCCGAGCCCGCTCTCGGCGTCGCGCGGCTTCTTCGGGTCGAGGCCGTTCAGCCGGGTCGACGAGCTGCTCGTCCAGCAGGGCGGCACGCCCGTCGACTGGCGCCTGCCCGGCCAGCCCTGAGGCCGCCTGCGCGATTCAGGAACCCTCCGGCCGTGATTCCTGCACCGTGCATGGTTCAGGACTCGCGTTCCCCCCGTCGCGTGATCCAGGACCGATCTTCCTGAATGAGGAGGCGGCGGCAGCGGCGTGCCAGAGTGGGGGCGTGCTCGAGGAGGAATACCAGCAGAGGCGGCAGCTGCCCCGGCGACTCCGTCCTGCGCCGACGCCTGAGCCTGAGTTCTCGTTCGAGATCAGGCCGCTCGAGCCTGTCGACCTGCCGTACGTCCGCGAGATCCACTCCCACTACGTCGCGAACTCGAGCGTGACCTTCGACGAGAAGGCCACGACCCTGGCCGAGTGGCGGCGCAAGGCGGCCGTCGGCCAGAAGCTCGGCATGCCGTTCCTCGTGGCGGTCAGCCCGGCCGGCGAGGTGCTCGGCTACGCGCACGCGACGCCGTGGGGCGGCAAGGCCGCGTACCGGTACACGGTCGAGACGTCGATCTTCCTCCGGGCGGCGGCGACCGGTCGGGGGCTCGGCCGGGCCCTGCTGGAGGCGCTGGTCGAGGCCTGCAGGGAGGCCGGCATCCGCGAGATGATCGCCGTCATCGCCGACGCCAAGGCCGACGCCTCGATCGCCCTGCACGCGCGGCTCGGCTTCGTCGAGGTGGGCCGGATGGGCCGGGTCGGCTTCAAGTTCGGCCGCTGGCTCGGCACGGTCACGATGCAGAAGTCGCTGAAGAAGCGTCGCCGTCGCGACGTCGCACCGCGCGCCTGACGGCCGTGCGCCCTGCGCCTAGGCTCGGTGCGTGTTCGAACTCCACCACCTCAGCGCCCAGGAGCAGTGGGACTGGCTCCGCCGCGGCGAGGTCACGCCCCGTGAGCTGACCGACCACTACCTGGCGCGGATCGACCGGCACGACCCCGGCGACGACGGCGTCGGCGCGTTCGTCGCGGTCGGGGCCGACGCCGCGCGCGACCGGGCCGACGAGCTCGGGCGCGCGGGCCGCAGCACCGCCCCGCTGTGGGGCCTGCCCCTGGCCGACAAGGACCTCACCGACCGTGCGGGCCTGCCGACCGGCCTGGGCTCACGGCTGTCGCGCGGGCGCGTCGCCGAGCAGGACTCGGAGATCTCCGCGGTGCTGGGCGAGGCCGGCGCGGTCAGCCTCGGCAAGACGGCGACGCCCGAGTTCGGCCTCACCGGCTACACGGAGCCCGTCGTCGGTCCCGTCACGCGCAACCCCTGGCGGCGCGACCTCGGCGCGGGCGGCTCCAGCGGGGGAGCGGCGGCTGCGGTCGCCGCCGGGCTGCTGCCCTTCGCTCCCGGATCGGACGGCGGGGGCTCGATCCGGATCCCCGCGGCCATGACCGGGCTCGTCGGCCTCAAGCCCTCGCGCGGCCGGGTGCCGGCGCAGTCGGGCATCACGAGCCTCGGCGGCCTCGCCGTCGGCGGCCCGATCGCCCGCACCGTCGCCGACGCCGCGATGCTGCTCGACGCCATGGTCTCGCCCGACGGCCGGGCGCCGCGCGACCACTTCGCCCTGCGGGCGCCCGGCTCGCCCGACGGGGCGTGGCTCGGGACCGCCGTCCGCGGCGAGGGACGGTTCCAGCTCGGGGTGCTGACGGCCAGCCCGTGGGACGACGCGTACGACGTCCGGGTCGACCCGCGCCTCCTCGGGGTGCTGTACGACACCGCCGACCAGCTCGACGCCCTCGGGCACGGCGTGGACGACGCCTCGCTGCCCGGCTCGGAATACCCCACCCTGTTCCGGACGATCTGGCAGGCCGGCGCGGCGGGCATCCCGGCCGAGACCGACGACGACTTCGCCCTGCTCGAGCCGATGACGGCGTGGCTCGTCCGGCGGGGCCGCGAGCTCGGCGCCCGCGAGCTGGGAGCTGCGCTGGCCGGCCTCAGCGCCTTCGAGCAGAGCGTCATCGCGGCCTTCCACCGCTTCGACGCCGTGCTGACGCCGTCGCTCGCCCTGCTGCCGCCGGCTCTCGGCTGGCACGACGCCGACGACCCCGAGCGGGCCTTCGAGCAGCAGTGCCTCGTGTCGCCGTTCACCTCGTTCGTCAACGTCGCGGGCCTGCCGGCGATCACGCTGCCGGTGGCCGAGGTCGACGGGCTGCCCGCGGGGGTGCAGCTGATCGGCCGACCGGGCCGCGAGGACGTGCTGCTCGCGATCGGTGCGCAGCTCGAGCGGCGCCTGCGCTGGCAGCGGCGGCACCCCGACTGCTGGTGAGGAGCGCGGTCAGGGCCCGTCGAGCGTCGGCACCGACGCGATGAGCCGCTTCGTGTAGTCGTGCTGCGGCCGTCCCAGCACGTCGACCGTGGCCCCCTGCTCGACGATCCGCCCGCCCTGCAGCACGGCCACCCGGTCGCTGAGGTGCTGCACGAGCCCCACATCGTGCGAGACGATCAGCAGCGACAGCCCGAGGTCGTCGCGCAGCTCGGCCAGCAGGCCGAGGATCTGCGCGCGCACGGTCACGTCGAGCGCGCTCATCGGCTCGTCGCCGACCAGCAGGTCGGGGCCGTGCACGACGGCACGGGCCAGGGCGACGCGCTGTCGCTGGCCACCGCTCAGCTCGTGCGGCCAGAGGTCGACGCCCCGGGGGTCGAGTCCGACACGGTCGAGCACCTCGGCGACCATGCTCTCGTGGTCGCCCGGCACGTGCAGCAGGCGCAGCGGCTCGGCCACGACGTCGCCGATCCGCATGCGCGGGTCGAGCGAGCTGTAGGGGTCCTGCAGCACGACGCCCGTGCGGCGGCGCAGCCAGCGGAGGCGCGACGCCCGGTCGGGTCGCACCTCGCGCCCGTCGAACGTCACGGTGCCGGCGGTCGGCCGGTCCAGCGCGAGCAGGAGGCGCACCAGGGTCGACTTGCCCGACCCGGACTCGCCGATCAGGGCCACGCTCTCGCCGCGCCCGACGTCGAGGTCGGCCTCGACGAGGGCGTGCCGCACCGGCCCGGGCTGGAACGGCGACCGGCGGGGGAGCGTGAAGGTGCGCGAGAGCCCTCGGCCGCTGAGCAGCGGCTCGGCGCCGGCGTCGGGTCCGATGTCGGTGCCGCCGCCGTCGTGCTGCGCGTGCGAGTCGGTCACGGTGCCCTCCAGGTCGTCGCCCGCGTGGCCTCGACGAGGCCGCGCGTCACGGGGTGGGCAGGTGAGCCGAGGAGGCGCGCGACCGGCCCGCTCTCGACCACGCGTCCCCGGGACAGGACCGCCGCCTCCTCGGCGACCTGCGCCAGCACCGCGAGGTCGTGGGTCACGAACAGGAGTGAGGCCCCGCGCTCGTCGACCAGCCGGCGGAACAGCGCGAGCACCTCGGCCTGGGTCGTCACGTCGAGCGCGGTCGTCGGCTCGTCCGCGAGCAGCACGGCCGGGCGGGCGATCAGCGCCGTCGCGATGACGGCGCGTTGCCGCTGGCCGCCCGACAGCTGGTGCGGCCACGAGTCCGCGACCGACTCGTCGAGCCCGACCTCGGCCAGGGCCCCGACGGCCCGGCGGCGCGCGTCGGCCCGCGAGACGCGGCCGTGCAGGCGCAGCGGCTCGGCCACCTGACGCCCGATGGTCATGACGGGGTCGAGGGCCGTGCGCGGGTCCTGGAACACGGCCGCGATCGTCGCTCCCCGCAGCGGGGCGAGCTGCCGGTCGGAGAGGCCGACGAGCTCCTGGCCGTCGAGGCGGATGCTGCCCGTCACGACGGCCTGCGGCGGTAGCAGGCCAAGCACGGCGAGCGTCGTCATCGACTTGCCCGAGCCGGACTCGCCGATCAGGCCCAGTCGGGCGCCGTCGGCCAGGTGCAGCGAGACGCCGTCGACGACTCGGCGCCCGTCGATCGTCACGGTCAGGTCGTCGACGTCGAGGCTCACGAGGTCACTCCGGGGGAGGCGGCGGGGGAGTCGGCAGGGTCGGGCGCGGCCGTGGGGGCGACCGGGTCGCGGGGGTCCACAGGCGCCGCGGCACGTCGCCCGCCCCCGCGGAGGCGCGGGTCGGCGGCGTCGCGCACCGCGTCGCCCAGCAGGTTCAGCGCCAGCACGGTCAGCGTGATGGCGAGCCCGGGCCAGACGATCGTCCACGGGTGCACGCCGAGGAACTTCTGCAGGTCCGCGAGGAGGCGCCCCCACGAGGCCGTCTCGGCCGACGCCCCGTAGCCGAGGAACGACAGCCCCGCCTCCGCGAGGATCGACGTCGCCATCGCCAGCGACAGCTGCACCACGAACACCGGCGCGATGTTCGGCATCACGTGCCGCAGCAGCACCGTCGCGGTGCCGGCGCCCGAGGCGCGGGCGGCGGTGACGTAGTCCTCCCGGGCGACCCGGCGGATCTCGCTGCGGGAGACGCGCGCGATGGTCACGCCGTAGCCGAGGCCGGAGGCGACGACGACGACGCCGAGCGACCCGCCGAACGCGGCGGCGAGGGCCATCGCGACCAGGATCGTGGGGAACGCCACGAGCACGTCGATCAGCACCGCGACCGACTCGCGCACGGCCCGGGCGGTCAGCGAGCCGAGGGCGGCGAGGCCGAGCCCGACGACGAGCGCGAGGAGGCCGGCGGAGACGGCGACGACCACGGTGGTGCCGCTCGCCGCCATCACGTAGCTGGCGATGTCGCGGCCGACGGCGTCGGTGCCGAACAGGTGCGCGCCCGACGGAGGCAGCCACGCCGAGTAGGGATCCGTGCGGAACGGGTCGGCCGGGGTCCAGACCCGGCTGACCGCCGCGGCGAGGGCGACGAGGGCCAGCCAGGCGACGGCCGCCGCGCCCTGGGGTCGGCGCAGCAGGGCGCGCACGAACGAGCCGCGCCTCATCGCTCGACCTCGCGCAGCCGGGGGTCGAGCCGACGGTGCGCGACGTCGACGAGCAGCCCGACGAACAGGACGATCGCGGTGAGCGTCATCAGCTCGCCCTGGACCTTGGTGAGGTCGCGTCGGCCGACGTCGGTGACGAGCATCCGCCCGAGGCCGGGCAGCGTGAACAGCTGCTCGACGACGACGGCGCCCACCACGAGCCCGACGACCTGCAGGCCGAGCACGCTGACGACGCTGAGCATCACGTTCGGCAGGCCGTGCCGCAGAAGTGCGCGGTCGAGCGTCATGCCCTTGGCCGCGGCGGCGCGGACGTAGTCCTGGTCGAGCGCGCCGATGGCGGCCGACCGGGTGAAGCGCAGCAGCACCGCACCCTCGATGATGCCGATCGTGAGTGCAGGCAGCACGAGCGAGCGGAGTGCCCTCCCGGGGTCCTGCCAGCCGTCGAGGGGCCAGCCCTGGGTGGGCAGCCAGCCGAGCGTGACCGCGAAGAGGGCGATGAGGAGCATGCCGAGCCAGACGGCCGGCACCGCGGCGAGCAGCTGCGAGCCGACGCCGACGACGAGCCCGGCGGGTCGGCGGTGCCGGGCGGCCGCCCAGACGCCGGCGGGCACGCCGATCAGGAGCCCGAAGACCAGCGAGAGCCCCGCCAGCGGCAGGGTCACGCCGAGCTTCTCCGCGATCTCGCCGGCGACGGGGCTGCCCGTCACGAGCGACTCGCCGAGGTCGAGTCGCAGCAGCCCGCCCGCCCAGTCGAGGTACTGCGCGGCGATCGGCCGGTCGAGGCCGAGCTGCTCGCGCAGCGCCGCGACCTGGGCGGGCGAGCCCGTCGTGCCCGCGATCGACTGCGCGACGTCGCCGGGCAGGAGGCGGAGCGTCGCGAAGATCAGCACGCTCGCGACCACGAGCCCCAGGGCGAAGAGGGCCGTGCGTCCGAGCAGGAAGCGGGTCACTCCGAGACGGCCAGCGCGGACAGGTCGAGGCGGGTGCTGGTGGACGACGTCGGGAAGCCCGTCACGCCGTCGCGCACGGCCGTCAGCGTCGTGGCGGTGTACAGCCACTCGGCCGGGGCGTCCTCCGAGACGATCCGGGCGGCCTCGGCGAGCTTCGAGGCGGCGACCTCGGGGTCGGTCGCGGCCAGCGACTCGGCGTAGAGCTGCTGGACGGGAGCCGAGTCGTAGCCCCAGTAGTAGGTCGGGTCGGCCCAGTTCGAGAAGTCGTGGGTCTCGGCGTGGTTCACCATGCTCAGCTGGAAGTCGCGCGTGCCGCCGTCCGCGGGCGGCGCGAGCACGTCGTTGAGCCAGGTCGTGAAGTCGACCTGCTGCACCGTCAGCGTGACGCCGACGTCGGCGAGCTGGGTGGTGAGCACGTCGCCGATCGCGGCGGGGTAGAAGTTCGCGTACTCGAGCGTGAGGTCGAGGTCGTCGGCGTGGCCCGCCTCCGCCAGCAGCTGCTTCGCCTGGTCGGGGTCGTAGGCGTCGACGTCCGTCAGGTCCTCGTAGCCGGGGTCGAGCTCGGGTATCGGGCCGCCCTGGTCGACGGCCGAGCCGCCGACGGCCGCGATCAGCGCGTCGTTGTCGACGGCCATCCGGATCGCCTGGCGCACCCGAGGGTCGGTGAAGGGGGCGACCGCGTTGTTGAAGGCGAGGGTGTACTTGTCGGTCGTCTGGCCCTTCTCGACCGAGATGCCGTCGACGCCGTCGAACTGCGAGGCGAGGGTCGCGTCGACCGCCGTCTGCACGTCGAGGTCGCCCGAGAGGGTGGCGTTGATCGCGGCCGAGCCGTCCGTCACGTAGCGGAACACGACCCCGGCGACGCCCGCGGCCTCGCCCCAGTAGTCGTCGAAGCGCTCGAGGCGGAGGCTGTCGCCCTGGGTCCACGAGGCGAGCGTGAAGGGCCCGGTGCCGTTGGCGGTGGTCGAGAGGTCGTTGGTGGCCGCCTGCTCGAGCACGAGCCCGGCACGGCCGGTCAGCGCGAACAGCAGGGCCGAGTCGGGCTGCGACAGCGTGAGCACGACGGTGTCGTCGGCGGGGGAGCTGATGTGGGCGACCGAGGCGAGGTCGGCGTGGCCCGCCAGCGACTCGTCGTCGGCGACCTGCTGCAGCGACCACACGACGTCGGCCGCGGTCATCGCGGCGCCGTCGTGGAACGTCACGCCGTCCTGCAGCGTGAACGTGTAGGTCAGGCCGTCCGCGCTGATCGTGTGCTCGCTGGCCAGCACGTCGACGATCTCGTTGTCCTGCGTGCGGCCGACGAGGCCCTGGTAGACGTTGTCGATCAGCACCTGGTCGAGGGCGATGCCGGAGGTGGTGCGGACGTCGAGGTCGGAGGGCTCGAGCACGAGGCCCACGGTGACCGTCGCGTCGGATCCGCCGCGCGGGGCGTCGGAGCCGCCCGCGGTGCACCCGGCGAGCAGGGCGAGGGAGGCGGCGGCGGCGACCACGGGGACGAGGAGGCGGGAGGGGCGCATGGCGGTGGAGGTGCCTTTCGGGAGCGGTTCGGGTCGGCGTGCACCGTCGCTCGTGGCGACCTGCACGCTCCGGTCGAAGGAGGACCGTCGTCGCTTGTGGACGTCGGGCCACGGCTGGCACGTCGTCGCTGCCGGACTGACGCGCCGCCCCTCGCCCCCAGGTCGCTGCCGGACCCGTGGACGTCAGAGAATCTACTACACGGGGGTCGGCCCGGCACCGGGCCGCGCGTGCGCCCGTGCGCGGGCGGTGCCTGTGCACCTGCCGCGAGCGCAGGCCGCCGAGTGGCGGATGAGGCAAGCCTCACCTACATTGGGCGGGACATGATCCTCGACTTCGCCGACCCGCCCCTCCCGTACGACGCGATCCGCGTCCTCTTCGCGGGCGACGCCTCCTCGGTCCCCACCCTGCGCGCCATGCTCGCGGCCCTGCCGATCTGCGCCCGGGGCCAGGTGTTCGTCGAGGTCGACACCGCGGCCCAGATCGAGGAGCTGCCGTCGCCCGGCCGCGTCACGGTCACCTGGCTCGCCCGCGACCGCCGATCGGGCGCGCCCGGCAGCGGGCTCTCCTGCGCGTCCGGCGAGGCGGTCGAGCGTGCCGTGCGCGCGTGGCTCGCCGAGATGTACGTCGACGCCGACGCGCTGGCCGAGGCCGAGCACGTCATCTGGCTCGGGGGCCCCGAGGGCTTCGCGTGGGATCTGCGCCGCGACCTGCACGACATGGTCTCGCCGCACCAGGGCGTGCCCTCCGACCGGGGCGCGACCGCCGTCTGAGCGCGCGCCTCCTCGGCTCGTGGTCGACACCCGTCGTTCGACGTCGAGACGGCTCCCGTCGACTTAGGTTAGGCATGCCTTAGGCTCGACCTGTGACGATCACGACAGAGGCCCCGCCCGAGGCCCGCCCGAAGCCCGCCCACCGCCCGTACCGGGTGCGCGTCGCGGCCCTGCAGGCCCTGAGCCCGCACTTCGTCCGTGTGACCTTCACCGGCCATGACCTCGCCGACTTCGGCGTCGACGGCCTCGACCAGCGGATCAAGCTGGTGCTGCCCCTCGAGGCCACCGGCTACGACACGTTCCCCACCGACGACTGGTGGCCGTCCTGGCGGGCGCTGCCCGCCCATCAGCAGAACGCCTTCCGCACCTACACCGCCCGGGCCGTCCGTCCGCACCTGCGCGAGGTCGACGTCGACTTCGTCAGCCACGGCGACCAGGGAGCCGCGGCCTCCTGGCTCGCCCGCACCCGCGTCGGCGACGAGGCGATGCTGATCGGTCCCGACGCGACGAGCGGAGTGACCGGCAGCGGTGTGGAGTGGGCCCCCGGTCGTGCCTCCACCGTGATGATCGCCGGTGACGAGACCGCCGTGCCTGCCATCTCGTCCATCGTCGAGTCGCTGCCGGCCGACGCCCGGGGCTGCGTGTTCCTCGAGGTGCCGACCGCGGACGACGTGCTGCCGCTGGTGGCGCCGCCCGGCGTGACCGTGCACTGGCTGCCGCGCTCCGGCAGCGGGGCGCCGGCGACCGACGCCGCCGTGGACGTGGCCGTCGACGCTGCCTACGGCGCGCCCCTGCAGGCTGCGGTGCGCGGCTGGACGGCCCGCTACGTGACAGCCTGGCACCGCGGCGTCGACCTGGAGGAGGTCGACATCGAGCACGACGTCCTCTGGGACGTCCCCCAGGGCGAGGCGCCGCACGGCGCCGCCCTGCAGGGCGAGCTCTACGCCTGGCTCGCGGGCGAGGCCGGCGCGATCAAGGCGCTGAGACGGTTCCTCGTGAGCGAGGTCGGCGTCGACCGCCGCCAGGTCGCCTTCATGGGCTACTGGCGGCTGGGCCGCGCCGAGATGTAGCTGCCGGCTGGCCCGCCGGTCAGACCTGAGGGTCGACCCCGACGATCTCGCTCGTCCGGTCCCAGAGCGCCTCGGCCAGCAGGTCGTCCTGCGCGTGCCGGTGCAGCCGGCCGTGCGGCTTCAGCTGGTCGAAGTAGGTGCCGTTCTCGACGCTGACCGAGCTCGGGCCCGACAGCTGGATCAAGGGCACGGCGCCCGCGTGGGCCGAGATGCCGTAGTTGCCGTTCGAGAGCACGTTCGCCATCCGCCACATCGGCGACGACGAGCCGAACGACGTCTTGACGATCCCGGGGTGGAACGAGAACGCCTCGAGGCCGGTTCGCCGGGCGAGCTCGCGGACGAACAGGATCGTCTCGATCTTGCTCGTGCCGTACTGGCGCCAGCCGCCGAGCCAGGGCCGCTTCGCCCAGTTCAGGTCGTCGAGCCGGACGCTGCCGAACAGGTTGGCCACGCTGGCCGTCGAGACGACCCGGCCCGAGCTCTCGAGCAGCCGGGGCAGCAGGAGGCGCGTCAGCAGGAACGGCGCCAGGTGGTTCGACTGCAGGATGCGCTCGTGCCCGTCGTGGCTGAGGCCTCGCTCGCTCACGAGGCCGCCCGCGTTGTTGGCCAGCACGTCGATGCGCGGGTACGCGTCGAGCAGCTCGTCCGCTAGGCGGCGCACATCGTCGAGCCGGTCGTAGTCGGCCAGGAACGCCCGCCCGCCGACCTGGTCGGCGACGGCACGGGTGCGCTCGGCGTTGCGGCCGACCACGGCCACCTGCGCGCCTCCCGCCGCGAGCTCGATCGCCGCCTCCCGGCCGATGCCGCTGCTGGCTCCGGTGATGATCACGGTGCGGGTCATCGATAGCCGCCTTCCTCGAGGCCTGCCTCGATCTCGAACCTGTTCGTCAGCGGGTCGCTGCCGGCCAGGAAGTACAGGAACGGCATCAGCATGCCGTACTTCTGCCACTGCCTCACGTGGACGGCCTCGTGCTGCAGCACGCGGGGCCCGTCGTTGTCGCGGGTCAGGTAGACCCGCCCGACGCAGGTGCCGCCGCGCTTGAACGCCCACCGGGGGAGGCCCCGGCACACGATCAGGTCGCCGACGACGCGCACGCGGCCGACGCTGAGCGGCACGCCGATCGCGAGCCCGACTGCGGTCGCCCACGCGCAGCCGAGGCGCGAGACCGGCGAGTCGAGGAGGGGGTTCCTCACGGACGCCCGTAGGCGTCGAGCAGGCGCAGCCAGATCTCGCTCACCGTCGGGTACGCCGGGACGGCGTGCCACAGGCGGTCGATCGGCACCTCGCCGACCACGGCGATCGTGGCGGCCTGGAGCAGCTCGGCGACGTCGGGACCGACGAACGTCGCACCGACGATGACCTTGCGGCCCTCGTCCACGACGATCCGGGCGTGCCCCTCGTAGTCGTCCGAGTGCAGGGCCGACCCGGCCACGCCAGCGAGGTCGTAGTCGACGACCTTCATGTCGATGCCGCGCTTCTCGGCGGCGTCCGCGGTGAGGCCGACGCTCGCGACCTCGGGGTCGGTGAACGTCACCTGGGGCACGGCGGCGTCGTCCGCGGTCGCGACGTGCGCACCCCACGGCTCCGTCTTCAGCTCACGGCCGAGGGCACGGGCGGCGATGACCTCGCCGGCGGCGCGGGCCTGGTACTTGCCCTGGTGCGTCAGCAGCGCACGGTGGTTCACGTCGCCGACGCCGTAGAGCCAGTCGGTGCCGTGCACGAGCAGCGTGTCGTCGACCTGCAGCCAGTCGCCGGGCTCGATGCCGACGTTCTCGAGGCCGAGGTCGGAGGTGCGCGGCACGCGGCCCGTCGCGACGAGGATCTCGTCGGCGATGACGACGCTGCCGTCGTCGAGGGTGACCTCGACCGTGTCGTGCTCGGTGCGGAGCACGGAGGCAGGGGACGAACCGACGCGGACGTCGACGCCCCGCTCCGTCAGCGTCTTGCCGACCAGCTCGCCGGCGAACGGCTCCTGGCCGCCCAGAAGTCCGCTGCGGGCGATGACCGTCACGGTCGAGCCGAGGCCCTGGTAGGCGGTGGCCATCTCGAGAGCGACGACGCCGCCTCCGACGATGACGAGGCTCTGGGGCACGGTCTGCGCGCTGGTGGCCTCGCGGCTCGTCCACGGACGCGCCTCGGCCAGGCCGGGGACGTCGGGCAGCAGGGCGGTGGAGCCGGTGGCCGCGACCACGGCGTGGCGGGCGGTGTGCACGGTGCCGTCGACCGTCACCTCCTTGACGCCGGTGATGGTCGCGTGGCCGCGGAGCAGGGCGATGCCCGCGCCCTCGACCCAGTCGGCCTGCCCCGAGTCGTCCCAGTCGCTCGTGAACGAGTCGCGTCGGCGCAGCACCGCGGCGACGTCTACGTCGCCGGTGACGGCCTGCGCGGCGCCGCTCACGGACTTCGCGGCCCGGATCACCGAGGTGGAGCGGAGCAGCGCCTTCGACGGCATGCAGGCCCAGTACGAGCACTCGCCGCCGATGAGCTCGGCCTCGACGAGGGCCACCTCCAGCCCGCTGCGGGTGGCGTAGTCCGCCACGTTCTCGCCGACCGCGCCGGCTCCGATCACGATGAGGTCATAAGTCGTCATGGGTCAGACCGTAGTCCCGGTGTCCTGTCGATCGCCGGGGGAGCGCCCGCCGCCTGCATGAACGCTCGCTGTACGGATTCTGAGTACTCCGTGACAGGGGAGGACGTGGCGGGCCCCAGGGCGTACGGTGCTGGAAAAGGCGCAGACAGCGCCGTTAGCGAGGAGGTCACCATGGGACTCGACGACAAGATCAAGAACGCCGCTCAGGACATCGCCGGCAAGGCGAAGGAGGCCATCGGAGACCGCAAGGGCGACGACAGCCTCAAGGCCGAAGGTCAGAAGGACCAGGCCGGCGCGTCCGTCAAGAAGACCGGCGAAGACGTCAAGGACGTCTTCAAGTAGGTCGGTCCGCCTCGTTCTCGAGCCCGTCTCCCCTCAGGGGAGGCGGGCTCCTGCGTTTCCCGATGCGGTGACCCGAGGAGGCGGTCAGTCGCCCTCGTACTCCGCGCTCGTCCTCGAGAGGAACGCCTCCATGCCCCGGCGCGCGTCGCCGGTCCGCATCAGCCGCACGAGCTCCGGCTGCAGCCGCGCCTCCGCGGCGGCGTCGCCCTCGCGCACCGCGAGCCGGGCGTTCGCCAGCGTCGCCTGCACGGCCAGGGGAGCCTGCGCGGCGATGCGGCGGGCGAGCTCGAGGCCGCGGGTGCGGGCCTCACCCTCGGGGACGACCTCCTGCACGAGCCCGATGCGCCGCGCCTCCTCGGCGTCGAACAGGTCGCCCGTGAGCATCCAGCGCATCGCGTCGCCCCAGCCGACCCGGCGGGGGAGCCGGATCGTGGCGCCGCCGAACGGCAGGATGGCGCGGCTGACCTCGATCTGGCCGAAGCGAGTGCCGACCTCGGCCACGACGACGTCGCTCGCGAGGACGAGCTCGACCCCGAGCGTGAGGCAGGTGCCCTGCACGGCAGCGACGACGGGCTTCGTGAGCTGACGCCCCTCGACCTGCCAGGGGTGCAGCCCGCCCTCGGGGACGACGTCGAGGCCGTCCTCGCCGACGGCGGGCGCGACGTCGCCGAGGTCGAGGCCCGCCGTGAAGTGCTCGCCGTGGCCGACGAGCAGGCCGACCCGCAGGGCGGGATCGCGGTCGAGCAGCCCGTAGGCGAGCGAGAGCTCGCGGAGCATCCGGAGGTCGGCCGCGTTGCGCTTCTCGGGGCGGTCGAGGCCGATGACGAGCACGTGCCCGTCGCGCTCGACGGAGACGCGGGGCCGGTCGTCACCCACCGCGCCGCCGCTCGCCGCGTCGCCGCTCGCCGCGCCGTCGGTCATCGGGCCAGTGCCCCGACGACGCGGAGGATCGTGCCCATGTCGTCGGCCGCGGCAGCCGCGTCGACCGGGGCGAACGAGCACAGGCCCGCGCCGACGAGCGGGAAGCGCTCCTTGAGGGCGGTGATCGTGGCGATCAGGACGGCCGGGTCGAGGCCGAAGGGGACCGGCTCGAGCAGCCCGTCGAGGGTGCCGGGGTCGAGCACGTCGAGGTCGACGTGCACGTACACCTCGGTGGCGCCGGTCGCGGCGACGGCCTCGACCACCTCCTCGGGGGTGAGGTCGAGCGACGACACCGTGCGCACGCGGCGGCTCTCGACCCAGGTGTCCTCGGCGTCGTCGTAGGTGCGACTGCCGGCGAGCACGATCCGCCCCGGCTCCAGGCGCCGCGCGCCGGGGCCGGCCTCCAGGGCGCCGAGCTCGTCCGTGCCGTCGCCGGTGAGGGCCCGGAGGACCATGCCGCTGAAGGCGCCGCTCTCGCTGGTGCGCGGGCTGTGCAGGTCAGGGTGCGCGTCGAACCAGACGACGGCCGTGTCGGGGCCCAGCGCGTGCTGCACGGCGGCGTACTCGACGCCGCAGTCCCCGCCCACGACGAGGGCGGGCGACGCCTCGGCCTCGAGCTCGCGGCGGAGCGACGCGGCGACGGCCACGACCGACGAGAACCTGTGCACCCGGGTGCCGAGCGAGTCGCCGGCGCCGACCGGCACCTCCACCACGGTGGTCGACTTCGCGGGCAGGTCGCCCAGGACGGCGTACGCCCCCTCGGCGAGCCGCATCGCCCTCGACGACGGAGAACCCTGCCACTGCGGAACAACGACGAACCTCATGCGCGTGAGTCTGGCACAGGGCGGTCCGCCGAGCGCCGGGGCCTGGTCATCGTGCGGTCAGGACCCGCGCGTCGTCCGTGCGACGCCACGGGTCGCTCACCCGGGCGACCAGGCGCTCGAGCGGGCCGCGTCCGACGAACCGGCGCCAGAGGACGGCCCAGGCGATCGTGAGGACGATCGCCGCGACGAGCCAGCCGAGGGGCAGGCCGTAGCGGCCGCCGTCGAGTCGGTAGAGCGTGAAGAGGGGAGCCGTCAGCACCAGGTGCGCCGCGTAGATCGTGAGCGGCTGGCTGCCGACGGCGGCGAGCGGCGAGAGGCCCGTCGCGAGGAGGCGTCCGCCGGCCCAGGCGGGCCGGGTGGCGAGCAGCAGCAGGCCGACGACGGCCAGGGCCGTGCCGCCCGATCCGACGATCTCCGCCGGCGCGCCCTCGTGCGCCGCCGGGTCGAGGGCAGGCCACGAGGAGGCGCCCGGCAGCCACCGGGACCCGTAGCCGACGACCGCCGCCACCGTCCCCCCGACCAGCAGGACGACTCCGGTGCGCAGCCGACGCAGGTCGCTGCGGGCGGCGGCGAGCCCGACGAGCAGGAAGGGCAGCCAGACGAGCGCCGGGTACGAGCCGACGAGCAGGGCGTCCTGTGCAAGGCCCACGATCCCGCCCGCGAGCGGGCTGCCGAGGGTCGTCACGGGCACCTGGTCGGCGAGCCACGGCGCGACGACGGTCACGACCGCGGCCAGCGCGAGCAGCACGGGACGCGGCGCGAAGAGGACGACCGCGAGCAACGCGAACATCACGCCGTAGTACGGCAGGATCACGAGGACGTACTCGTTCCAGGCCTGCAGCACGAGGCCCAGCAGCACGAGGACGGCGGCCCGGATCAGCACGGAGCCGACGACCTGCGCGCGCCGTCCCCGGGCGACGGGTCGCGCCCCGCCCGAGGAGAGCCCGAGCGAGATGCCCGCGAGCGTCGCGAAGAGGATGGCCGACCGGCCATCGAACACGCGCTCGTCGAGCTCGACTCGCGGCCACATGTGCGCGGCGAACATGCCGAGCACCGCCAGCCCCCGCGCGACGTCGACCGCGACGACGCGCGACGCCCCGCCGCCCCGCCGACGGACGGCAGGAGGCGGGGCGAGGGAGCCGGAGGCGGTGGTCACGCGTCGAGCGCACCCAGCTTCAGCGCGGCCAGGCGCGCGTCGACCTCGGTCTGCTGGTCGAGGTCCTCGAGGCCCTCGAACTGCGCGTCGAGGCTCGACGCGGCGAGCTCCTGCTGGCCCAGCACCTTCGCCTCCTCGCGTCGGACCTTGTCCTCGAAGCGGCCGATCTCGCTCGTGGGGTCGAGGACGTCCATGCTGCCGAGGGCGTCCGCGACCTGCGACTGCGCCGCCGCGGTCTTCGAGCGGGCGACGAGCTCGTTGCGCTTCGAGTCGAGCTGGTCGAGCTTCGAGCGCATGCCCGTGAGCCCGGCCTTCAGCTTGTCGACGACGACCGTCTGCGAGCCGATGGTCGGCTCGGCGTCCTTCGCCTCCTTCTCGGACGAGATCTGCTTGCCGAGGGCGACCTTGGCGAGCGCGTCGAACTTGTCCGCGTCGGCGGCGTTGCCGGAGGTGCGGAGCTGGTCTGCCTTGTTGCTGGCGGCGAGCGCCTTGCGCTCCCAGTCGGCGGCCGCGGCGACGTCCTCCGCGTGGTCCTGCTCGAGCAGCCGCAGGTTGCCGATCGTCTGGGCCACGGCCGACTCGGCCTCGGCGATGCTGTTCGTGTAGTCGCGCACCATCTGGTCGAGCATCAGGGCAGGATCCTCCGCCTGGTCGAGCAGGGCGTTGATGTTGGCGCGGGTCAGCTGTGCGATCCGGCCGAAGATGGACTGCTTCGCCATGGTGGTGTCCTCTCGTGGGTGGTGCGTCGATCCCGCCGGGCGGCGCCCGCCGGGGAGTCTGGTCGTGCTCGTTCTGGTGTTCGTCCTGTGCGCGTGGGCTGCGGGTCCTCGGTCAGAACCGACCGCCGCCGGAGCGACGTCCGCCGCCCCCGCCCCCGCCTCCGCCGAAGCCGCCGCCCCCGCCGCTGCGCCCGCCGAAGCCGCCGAGGCCTCCGAGCCCGCCGCTGCCGAAGCCGCCGCCGCCGCTGCCGAAGCCGCCGCCGCGCCCGCCGCCGCCTCCGCCGAGCAGCCCGCCGAGGACGATGCCCGTGACGATGCCGCTCAGGTCGGCCCCGCCGCCGCGCCCGCCGCCGCCGAACGGCACGCCTTGCTGGTACGACGAGACCTCCGCCTGTGCCTCGGAGGCGGCCGTGCCGGCCAGCTGCACGGCGAGGTGCGCCTCGCCCAGCGCGCGGTCCCGGTCGGAGGTCGCCAGCGAGACGGAGGTCGCGAGGTGCCGCTCGGCCTCGGACAACCGGGTGCGCGGCTGCGGGCCCACGGCGCCTCGCCGGGTCTCGATGAAGTCGCGGGCCGCGCTGATCTGGCTCCGTGCCGTGAGGAGTGCCTGGTCGAGGGCGGCCTGCGCCCTCCTGTCTTTCTCGACGGCGTCGCGGAGGGCGACGAGGGCGGCGTCGATGCGGACGTTCGCGGTGTCGAGGCCGGTCAGCACGGCGAGGGGGTCGTCGGTCTGCGTCTCGCCCAGGGCGACGGCCGCGCGGGCCGCAGCGACGGCGCCGGCGACGTCGACCCCCTCGGGCACCCGGTCGTCGGGGAGCGACTCGGCCGCTGCGACGTCGCGTCGGAGGTCGGCCGAGAGAGCGGCGATCGTCGTGCCCGCGGTGCGCAGGGCCTCGGACGCCTTGTCGACCGAGCCGACGAGCTGGTCGACCTGGCCGAGCGACTGTCGTGCCGCACGCACGGCCCCCACGGCCTCGCCGGTGTCGCCTCGGCCGACGGCCGCGGTCGCCGTGGCGGCGGACTCGTCGGCGAAGGCCAGGAGGCGGTCGGCCTGGTCGGGCGCGTCGGCGACGGTGGCCACGGCGCGGGCCGAGTACGTCTGCTGGAGCTGCGTCAGCAGCGACCGCGCGCGCTGCACCTTCTCGCGTCGACCAGAGACCTCACCGGGCAGGGCCGCCGCGTCGCGCGGGGCGCGCTCCTCGTCGGCGCGCAGCGCGTCGAAGGCCGCCGACTGCTCGTCGAGCGACCGGCCTGCCTCGTCGCAGAGCTGGACGATGCGCTCGGTCCACTCGCGACGCTGCTCGGGCGAGTCGGGCACGGAGTCGTCCAGCCGCTGCTGCAGCTCGAAGGCCTCCCGTGCCTGCTCCTTCGCCGAGGTCAGCGCCGCGGCGAACGGGGCGACGGCCTCGTCGCCGAACTGGGCCGCGGCGAAGCCGACCTCCTGCGCGCCGGCGGTCAGCTCGTCGTCGAGGGCGACGAGCAGGGCGGCTGCGCGGCGGTCGAGCTGGGCCTGCACCTCCTCGGCGGAGCGGAACGCGCGTCGGCGTGCACGGCCACGGACGACGGCGAAGACGACGGCGCCGATCGCGGCGAGGACGACGAGCCCGACGAGCGCCCAGAGCAGCCAGGAGAGATCGGGGCCGGCGGCGTCCTGCCGGATGCCGTCCGCGAGGGCCTCGGCCGCCCCTGCCCAGTCCGAGTCCCGCAGCTCGGGCTCGAGGACGTCCGACTGGAGGGACTCCTGCTGGCCGGCGGTGATCGTCGAGCTCGAGGAGACGGAGAGGTCGTAGACCCGGTCGTCGACCGCGACGCTGAGGAGAACGTCGTCCGTGCCGAGCTGGTTGCGCTCTGCCGTGGCGATGCCCCAGGCAGCGCTGTCGGCGGGGGACTCGAAGGAGTCGACGTAGACGACGAACAGGTCGATCCCGGCATCGGCGGAGAGCTGGTCGAGGCTGTCGGTGACCTGCGAGACCTCGGCCGTCGAGAGGACGCCTGCGTCGTCGAGCACGTAGGCGCCGTCGAGGTCGACGGGCGACGACGCCGCGGCCGGCGTCGCGCCGAGGCCGATCGCCCCCACGGCGAGCAGTGCGGCCACGCCGCCGGTGACGGCCCTCCGCACCCCTCGTCGGTCTCGTCGACCCCTCGCGCTGACGGTCACGGTTCTCCCCTCGTCCCGGTGGCTGGAGTCTAGCCACGGGCCCACGGACGGGGGCCGGGCGGGGCGCTCAGGGGGAGCGAGGGGAGCCGTGCCCGACCTGGGGAGGGAACTCGGCGGGGCGGGAGCTCAGCCGACGAAGAGCAGGACGATCGAGGCGACGGCGCAGAGAGCGCCGACGCCGATCAGGATCCAGCCCACCGTGCGGAGGGCGCGGCCGTCCTCGTGCGGCGGGTCGAGCCGGGGCCGGGTGGGCCGCCACGGGTCGTAGTGCACCGCGAGCTCGGTCTCGACCGGGGTGTCGACGGGGTGGTCGTCGAACTCCGTCTCGTGCAGCTCGCCCGAGGAGTCCATCCACCTCGCGGTGGCCGCGTGCGCCCAGTCGGGCGCGGGGATGACGACGGCGACGGTCTGCTCCCAGCGGCGCGAGCGCGAGCGCATGACGGTGCCGGCGAGCAAGAAGGGCGTGCCCACGACGAACCCGAACCAGCCGAAGAGCTCCACGACGGGGGAGATCACGGTGAGGGCGTCGGACACCCCTCGATCGTACTGTGGCCGGGCCGCGTGGTCCTGCCGCCCTAGACTCGTCCCGCCCCGACGACCCCGGAGACCTGCCGACCGTGACCCGCCCCGCCGCCCTCGAGCGCGTGCCCGCCCCGCTCCTCGCCGTCGCGGCCATCGTGTCGGTCCAGTTCGGCGCCGCCCTGGCCCGCACCCACTTCGACGCCCTCGGCCCCCTCGGCGCGGCGGCGCTCCGCCTGGGCTTCGGCGCCCTCGTCCTGCTGCTCGTGTTCCGGCCGCGCGTCGGCGGCTGGTCGCGCCGCACCTGGCTCGGCGTCGTCCTGCTCGGCGTGGCCCTCGCCGGGATGAACCTGCTGATCTACCTGGCCATCGACGTGGTGCCCCTCGGCGTCGCGGTCACGCTCGAGTTCCTCGGCCCGCTCACCGTCGCCCTCGTGCAGACCCGCCGGTTCGTCGACGCGGCCTGGGCCGTCCTCGCGCTGGCGGGGGTCGTCGTGCTCGGCCTCGACTCGAGCGGGGCCACCCCTCTGCTCGGCGTCCTGTTGGCACTCGGGGCGGGCGCTTTCTGGGCGGGCTACATCGTCGCCAACGCCAGCCTCGGTCGGGGCGACGACTCGCTCGGCGGCCTCGCCGTCGCGATGACGGTCGCCGCGGTGATCGTGGTGCCGCTGGGCGCCGCGGACGCGGCCTCGGCCGTCTCGGTCGACCCGAGCCTCCTGCTGGTGTTCCTCGTCGTCGCGGTGCTCACGAGCGCCCTCCCGTACTCGCTCGAGATGGTGGCCCTGCGGCGGCTCCCGACACGGGTGTTCGGGGTCCTGTCGAGCCTCGGCCCGGCGACGGCCGCGCTCGCGGGCCTCGTCGTGCTCGGCCAGGCCCTGGGCGCGCGCGAGCTCGTGGCCCTCGCCCTCGTGACGGCCGCGAGCGTCGGCGTCACGGCCACCGCGCGCCGTCCTCGTCGCGACGGGCCGCTCGTGGAGCCGCCGCCCACCTGACTCCGTACCCCTGCCGTACCCCTGCCGCACCCGTTCCGCCGACGGGTGGTGAGCGGGCGGTCCTGGACTGACGAGGAGGGGTCGTGGCCTGCTGTACCCCGTTCACGGGGCTTCGCGGCGGCTTCGCGGGGTACTCTCCGGAGACCGGCCCGACCCGAGGCCGTCTGACCTGAGGAGGACATCATGGGTGCTGTTCTTGAGAGGACGTCGCGAGCGGAGGTCGTGCCCCTGGGCGACGGCTTCCACCGGGTGTCCACCCCCACCGCCGGCGTCATCGGCTTCGTGCACGAGACCGAGGGCCGCTTCGAGGTCCTCCGTGGCCGCGTGCGATCGGCCACCCGCGCCGAGGGCGCGTACCGCACGCTCGACGTCGCCGTCATCGCGCTGACGTACAGCTGAGCACGCGACGAGCGGTCGACCGCCGGCAACGACGCCGGGGGCCGACCGCCCGCTGGCGCGACAGCCCGCCGACATGACGAAGGCCCCGCATCTGCGGGGCCTTCGTCGTTCCCGGCTCGCAGGCCGAGGAGGTGCACGTGCCCCCAGAAGGATTCGAACCTTCGCCCCTGCCTCCGGAGGGCAGTGCTCTATCCCCTGAGCTATGGGGGCCAGGGACGTCGACAAGGCTAGCAGCGATTGCACGCGGTCACGGACGTGGTCGACGGACGCGGCGACCGGACGGGAGCAGGCTGGGCCTGTGACCCCTCCCGACCCCGCGCCCGGCGCCTCCTCGTCCTCGTCCTCCTTCCGCGACCGCGTGAGGGGGGCGGCATCGCCGAGCCCCGACGTCCGCGAACTCGACGTCACGTCGACGCCTGCCGACCCGGTCGCGCTGTTCCTCGAGTGGCTCGACGCCGCGGTCGCCGCCGGTGTCGTCCAGCCGCACGCGTTCACGCTGTCGACGGCCTCGACGGCGTCGGGCCCCGCGGCCCGCACGCTCCTGCTCAAGGACGTCGACGACGCCTTCTGGTTCACCTCGTCGGCCCTGAGCCCGAAGGGGCGGCAGATCGCCGAGGACGAGCGCGTCGCGCTCACCTTCTTCTGGGCGGCGCAGGGGCAGCAGGTCCGCGTCACGGGCTCGGCGGTCGCCGGGCCCCGCGACGTGGCGGAGCAGGACTTCCGCCACCGGCACCCCGACTCGCGAGCCGTCGCCGTCGCCGTGCCGCAGAGCACGGAGATCGACGACGTGCGGGCGGCCGACGAGGCGCTCGACCGTGCCCGCGCCGAGGTGCAGGCCGACGACGACCTCGTGCCCGACGACTGGACCGCGTACCGCGTCCTGCCGGTGTCGGTCGAGTTCTGGCAGGCCACGACGGGCCGCGACCAGGTGCGCGTGCGGTACGACCGGGTCGGCGACGACTGGCGCCGCGCCTCCCTCTGGCCCTGAGGCAGCGACCGGTCCTGCTGTCGGGCCGACGCCGGCGTCGTAACGTCGCGACACACGGCTGGTCAGGGCCGCGACCGCCGACGACCATGGAGCCATGACTTCCTTCCTCGTCCGCCCCGGGTCCGCTGCCGTCGTCGCCGCGCGCCCGATGCTGGCCGTGGTCGAGGTGACGGCACACCGGCCCCACGCTCCGCGGTACCACTCGTACGTCCAGACGCTGAACGAGCGCATCGTCGAGGACGCGATCGCGCTCGGCTGGGACGCCCGGCGTCTCGCCGCGGGCGACCTCGGCGCCGCCGAGCTCCTCCGTGCCACCGAGGGCGCCTCCGCGATCGTGATCGCCGGGGGAGAGGACCTCGACCCGGTCGCCTGGGGCGGACGCCGCGGCTACGAGGGAGAGGGCCGGCACGACGAGGAAGCGGACGCCGGCCAGATCGCCCTCGTGCGTCGTGCGCTCGTCCGGTCGACCCCCCTGCTCGGCATCTGCCGCGGGCACCAGGTGATCGACGTGGCGCTCGGCGGCACCCTCGTGCCGCACCTCGACGACGCCGACGGCGCCCACCGGGGCTCGGGAGCGGTCGAGAGCCTCATGGTCGACCACGACGTCGAGCTCGCCCCCGGCAGCCGCGTCGCGGCGGCGCTCGGCGGCACGACAGCCCGTGTCCGCAGCGCGCACCACCAGGCCGTCGACCGGGTAGGCGAGGGCCTGCAGGTCGTCGCCCGCACCGCCGACGGCGGGATCGAGGCCGTGGAGCACGAGACGGCGCCGATCACGGGCGTGCAGTGGCACCCGGAAGACCGCGGCGCCGACCGGACGCAGCTGCCGCTCCTCCTGTCCCTGCTGGCGGCCCAGGCCGCCGAGGTGACCCGCGCCGCCTGACCGCCGCCTCCCGCGCGCCGTCCCGACGACCGCGGCTCGGCTGGTGGTCGACCGCCCCGCCGGTCGCCCCGCGCCCAGCCGGTAAGATCGACGACCGTGACTCCCGCCGAACTCTCCACGTCCCTGCTCGCCGTCGTCGACGGGGTGCTCCAGCGTCGAGGCGTTCCCGCCGGCGTCGTCGTGACGCCCGCCGACGTCGTGCTCGAGCGGCCCCGCAACCGCGACCACGGCGACTGGACCACCAACGTGGCGATGAAGTTCGCCAAGCGGGTCGGCGCCTCGCCGCGCGACCTCGCGACCGAGATCGCCGCCGAGCTGGCCGAGGTCGACGGCGTGTCCGACGTCGACGTCGCCGGCCCCGGCTTCGTCAACGTGCGGCTCGACGCCGCCGCCGCCGGCCTGCTCGCGAGGACCATCGTCGAGCAGGGGGCCGAGTTCGGCCGCGGCTCGTACTACGACGGCGTCACCATCGACCTCGAGTTCGTGTCGGCGAACCCCACGGGGCCGATCCACATGGGCGGCGTCCGCTGGGCCGCCGTCGGCGACAGCCTCGCCCGCGTCTTCGAGGCGCAGGGCGCCCGCGTCACGCGCGAGTACTACTTCAACGACCACGGCGGGCAGATCGACCGCTTCGCCCGCAGCCTGGTCGCCCGGGCGCTCGGCGAGCCGACGCCGGAGGACGGCTACGGCGGGCAGTACATCTCCGACATCGCCGACCGCGTCCTGGCGGCGACCGACGTCGACGTGCTCGCGCTGCCGCGCGACGAGGCGCAGGAGGCCTTCCGCGCCGCCGGGGTCGACTTCATGTTCGCCGACATCAAGCAGTCGCTGCACGACTTCGGCGTCGACTTCGACGTCTACTTCCACGAGAACGAGCTGCACGAGTCGAAGGCCGTCGAGCGCGCCGTCGCCCGGCTCCGCGAGCTCGGGCACATCTACGAGGCCGAGGGCGCCACCTGGCTGCGCACCACCGAGTTCGGCGACGACCGCGACCGGGTCGTCATCAAGACGGACGGCGAGGCGGCGTACATCGCGGGCGACCTCGCCTACTACCTCGACAAGCGCGAGCGCGGCTTCGAGCGCAACCTGATCATGCTCGGCGCCGACCACCACGGCTACGTGGGCCGCATGATGGCGATGTGCGCGGCCTTCGGCGACGAGCCGGGCGTCAACCTCGAGATCCTCATCGGCCAGATGGTCAACCTGCTCCGCGACGGCGAGCCGATGCGCATGTCGAAGCGCGCCGGGACGGTCGTCACGATGGAGGACCTCGTCGACGCCGTCGGGATCGACGCCGGGCGTTACTCGCTCGTCCGCAGCCCCGTGAACAGCTCGATCGACATCGACCTCGACCTCTGGACGCGGCGCACCAACGACAACCCCGTCTTCTACGTCCAGTACGCACACGCCCGCACGCGGTCCGTGGCGCGCAACGCCGAGGCTGCCGGCGTGACGCGTGACGCGTTCGATGCCTCCCTGCTCGTCCACGAGACCGAGAGCGCCCTGCTCGGCGCCCTGGCCGAGCTGCCGCGCGTCGTCGTCCAGGCCGCCGAGCTCCGCGAGCCGCACCGCGTCGCGCGCTACGTCGAAGAACTGGCCGGCACGTACCACCGCTGGTACGACAGCTGCCGGGTGACCCCCCTCGGCGACGAGGAGGTGACCGACCTGCACCGCACGCGCCTCTGGCTCAACGACGCGGCCGGGCAGGTCATCCGCAACGGCCTCGGCCTCCTCGGCGTCTCCGCTCCCGATCGGATGTGACGAGGGCATGAGCGACGTCGACGACTTCTTCGCCGAGCGGGCCGTCCCGCGCCGCCGTGCCCGGGGCGCCGCCGCCGGTCTGTTCGTGCTGGTCGGCGTCCTGGTCGTGCTCGCGATCCTCGCGGTCGTCGCCGACGTCGTGACCCGCGGCCTGGTCGAGCAGCGCGCCGCAGCCGAGATCTCGACCGCGACCGGCCTCGACGACGTGGCCGTCGACGTCCACGGCACCTCCGTGCTCTGGCAGATCGCGCACGGCTCGCTCGACGACGTGACGCTGTCCTCGGGCTCGGCGGGCGACCCCGTCTCGTTCCGGTTCGACGTCAGCGACGTCCCTACCGATCTCGAGGGCACCTCCGGCGCGGTCACGGGCACGCTCTCGGCAGACTCCGCGACGGTGAGCTCGCTCGAGGGCGTCTCGTCCGCCGGCGCGACCGTGACGCTCGGCGACGGCGACATGACCTACGCACGCAGCTTCGACGTGCCCCTGCTCGGGGCGGTGCCCGTCGACGTGACGGCCACGCCCGCGATCGCCGACGACGGCCGTGCCCTCGACTTCACCCCGACGCGGGCGTCGCTGCCCGACACCTCGCTGTCGCTCGACCTGACGCCGTTCCTCGGCGACTTCGCCCAGCGCGTCTGCGTCGCCGAGCAGCTGCCCCCGGGCGTGGTGCTCACGTCGGTCGACGTCGAGCCGGGCCGGGCGCAGCTCGGCCTCCGGTCGGACGGGCTGCCCCTGACCTCCTCCGGCCTGGCCGCGAAGGGCAGCTGCAGCTGATGCCGGGGCACCGGTCGCCGCAGGGCTCCGTCACCGACGGTCGCTGTCGCTAGGCTCGTCGTCGTCCCGCCCCTCCCGATCCCCACCGAGGTCCCCGTGTCGCCCAACCCCCTCGCTCCCGACTGGCTGCTCGAGCCCGACGACGTCGACGCGCTCGACCGCTCGGTCTGGTCGCACGGCGCCCGCCGCGGCGACGACGGCGTCGTCGCCGTCGCCGGCGTCCGGGCCACCGAGCTCGTCGCCCGTCACGGCAGTCCCCTCTACGTCGTCGACGAGGACGACTTCCGAGGGCGCGCCCGCGGCGCGAAGGAGGCGTTCGACCGAGAGCTCGGACGCGTCGGCACCAGCGCGATCGTCTACTACGCCGCCAAGGCCTTCCTGTCCGTCGAGGTGGCCCGCTGGGTCGCCGAGGCGGGCCTGCGCGTCGACATCTGCACCGGCGGCGAGTTCGCCGTCGCCGCGGCGGCCGGGGTCGAGCCCTCGCGCATGGCGTTCCACGGCAACAACAAGTCGCTGGCCGAGATCGACCGCACCGTCGCGGCGGGCATCGGCAACATCGTCGTCGACAACGCGGAGGAGGTGGTGCGGGTGGCCGAGGCCGCGGCCCGTCACGGCGTCGTCCAGTCCGTCCGCGTCCGCGTCAACAGCGGCGTGCACGCGTCGACCCACGACTACCTCGCGACGGCCCGCGAGGACCAGAAGTTCGGCATCACCCTCGCCGACGCACCCGCCGTGGTGGCGGACATCCGCAGCCGGCCGTCGCTGCGGCTCCTCGGCCTGCACTCCCACATCGGCTCCCAGATCTTCGGCTCGGACGGCTTCGGCGAGGCCGCGCGCCGGCTCCTGGCCCTCCACGCCGAGCTGCTCGTCGACGGTCCGGTCCCCGAGCTCAACCTCGGCGGCGGCTTCGGCATCGCCTACACGTCGGTCGACGACGCACGGCCCCTCGACGAGCTCGCCGCCGCGCTGGCCGACATCGTCGCGGCCGAGTGCGCGCGGCTCGGCATCCCGCTGCCCGTGGTCGCCGTCGAGCCCGGCCGGGTGATCGCCGGGCCCTCCGGCACGACCCTCTACACGGTGGGCACTGTCAAGGACGTCGCGGTCACGGTCGACGAGCAGACCGGCGAGACCGCCGTCCGTCGGTACGTCAGCGTCGACGGCGGGATGAGCGACAACGCCCGGCCGGCCCTCTACGAGGCCGACTACTCGGCACGCGTGGTGAGCCGCGCCTCCTCGGCGGCCCCTGCCCTCGTCCGGGTCGCGGGCAAGCACTGCGAGAGCGGCGACCTCGTCGTGCTGGCCGAGTACCTCCCCGCCGACGTCGTGCCGGGCGACCTCCTCGGCGTGCCCGCGACGGGCGCGTACTGCTGGAGCCTCGCGAGCAACTACAACCACGTCGGGCGGCCCCCGGTCGTCGCGGTGCGCGACGGGGCCTCGCGGGTCATCGTCCGCGGCGAGACCGAGGCCGACCTGCTCGCCCGCGACGCCGGCCTCGACTGAGCCTCGCGGCGCTCGTCTCCCGACCACCCCCTGCCCCTCAGCTCACGGCGCCCCGACCGGGTCGCCTCCACAGAACGGAACACCATGGACGAATACCGCAACGTGAGGGTCGCCCTGCTGGGCGCCGGATCGGTCGGGTCGCAGGTGGCCCGCCTGCTCCTCGAGCACGCCGACGAGCTGGCGGGCCGTGCCGGCGCCGGCCTGCAGCTGGTCGGCATCGGCGTCCGCGACGTCGACGCACCCCGCGACGTCGACCTGCCGCGCGAGCTGTTCACCACCGACCTCGAGTCGCTCATCCTCGGGGCCGACATCGTCGTCGAGCTCATGGGCGGGCTCGAGCCGGCCCGCCACCACGTGCTGCAGGCGCTCCTGTCGGGGGCCGACGTGGTCACGGGCAACAAGGCGCTGCTCGCGCACCACGGCCCCGAGCTCTTCGCGGCGGCCGAGCAGGTCGGCGCCCAGCTCTACTACGAGGCGGCCGTCGCCGGAGCCATCCCCATCATCCGGCCGCTCCGCGACAGCCTCGCCGGCGACCGGATCCGCCGGATCATGGGCATCGTCAACGGCACGACCAACTTCATCCTCGACCGGATGGACACCGACGGCGACACGCTCGAGGACGCCCTCGCGACCGCGACGGCCCTGGGCTACGCCGAGGCCGACCCGACGGCCGACATCGAGGGCTACGACGCCGCGCAGAAGGCGGCCATCCTCGCCAGCCTCGCCTTCCACACGACGGTGCCCCTCTCGGCCGTGCACCGCGAGGGCATCACGTCCGTGACGCACGAGCAGGTGCAGGCGGCACGCAAGGCCGGCTACGTGGTCAAGATCCTGGCGATCTGCGAACGGCTCACCGACTCCGACGGCGTGGACGGCGTGAGCGCTCGCGTGTACCCCGCGCTCGTCCCGCTCGACCACCCGCTGGCCGCCGTCCACGGGGCGAAGAACGCGGTGTTCGTCGAGGCCGAGGCCGCCGGCGACCTCATGTTCTACGGCGCGGGCGCCGGGGGAGTGGAGACCGCCTCGGCGGTGCTCGGCGACCTCGTGTCGGCTGCGCGTCGACACGTCATCGGGGGCCCCGGCGTCGCCGAGTCCACCCAGGCCGACCTGGCCGTGCTCCCCATCGGCCACGTCGTCACCCGCTACCAGATCACCCTCGACGTCGCGGACCAGCCCGGCGTCCTCGCCGAGGTCGCGACGGTCCTCAGCCAGCACGGCGTCAGCGTCCACAGCGTCGAGCAGACCGGCGGGCTCGAGCCCGGCGCGTCCCGTGACGAGGAGGCGCCCCCCGCGACCGCTACCCTGATCATCGGCACGCACCGTGCCCGCGAGTCCGACCTCGCCGCCACGGTCATCGCCCTCCGCAACACCGCGGTCGTGAACTCCGTCACGAGCGTCCTGAGAGTCGAAGGAGCCTGATGGCCCACCAGTGGCAGGGTGTCCTGCGCGAGTACGCCGACCGTCTCGACGTGACGGAGGCGACCCCGGTCGTCACCCTCGGCGAGGGCGGCACGCCCCTCATCCCGGCACCGGCGCTGTCCGCGCGCACCGGGGCGAAGGTGTTCGTCAAGTACGAGGGCATGAACCCGACCGGCTCCTTCAAGGACCGCGGCATGACGATGGCCATCTCGAAGGCGGTCGAGCACGGCGCCAAGGCCGTCATCTGCGCGTCGACCGGCAACACGTCGGCGTCGGCCGCCGCCTACGCCGCGCACGCCGGGATCACCGCGGCGGTGCTCGTGCCCGAGGGAAAGATCGCCATGGGCAAGCTCAGCCAGGCCGTCGCGCACGACGGCCAGCTGATCCAGATCCAGGGCAACTTCGACGACTGCCTCGACATCGCGCGCGACCTGGCCGAGAACTACCCGGTGCACCTCGTGAACTCGGTCAACAACGACCGCATCGAGGGCCAGAAGACGGCCGCGTTCGAGGTCGTCGACGTGCTCGGCGACGCCCCCGACTTCCACTTCCTCCCCGTGGGCAACGCCGGCAACTACACGGCCTACACCCGCGGCTACCGCGAGGACGTCGAGGCCGGCCGGTCCACCCGCCTGCCGCGGATGTTCGGCTTCCAGGCCTCCGGGTCGGCGCCGATCGTGGCCGGCGAGGTCGTGAAGCACCCCGAGACCATCGCGAGCGCGATCCGGATCGGCAACCCCGCCTCCTGGCAGCTGGCCCTCGAGGCCCGCGACCTCACGAACGGCTGGTTCGGGGCGATCACGGACGAGGCGATCCTCGCCGCCCAGAAGATCCTGGCGGCCGAGGTCGGCGTCTTCGTCGAGCCGGCGTCGGCGATCAGCGTGGCGGGCCTGCTCGAGCGCTCCGACGCGGGCGTCGTCCCGGCGGGCGCGACGGTCGTCCTCACGGTCACCGGCCACGGCCTGAAGGACCCGCAGTGGGCCCTCCGTCGCGCCGACGGCTCCGAGGTCGCGCCGACGGTCGTCGAGAGCGACACCTCGCGCGTCGCCGAGGTGCTCGGGCTCGTCCCGGCCTCTGCGTGACCGAGGCGTGCTGATGACCCGAGCGGACGACGTGCGGTCGGTGCTGGTCCGGGTGCCGGCGACCTCGGCGAACCTCGGTCCCGGCTTCGACACGCTCGGGCTCGCCGTCTCCCTCTACGACGAGCTCGTGGTCACCACGACCACGGGCTCGGACGTCGAGGTGCACGTCGAGGGCGTCGGGGCGGGCGAGGTCCCTACCGACGAGAGCAACCTCGTCGTGCAGGCGATCGCCGCGGCCTACGCGTCCGTCGGCCAGCCGCTGCCGGGTCTCCGGCTCGAGGCCCGCAACGTGATCCCGCACGGGCGCGGCCTCGGCTCGTCGGCCGCCGCCATCGTCTCCGGCGTCGTCGCCGCCAAGGGCCTGCTGGAGGGGGTGGTCGAGTTCTCCTCCGCCGACCTGCTGCGGGTGGCCACCGAGATGGAGGGGCACCCCGACAACGTCGCCCCGGCGCTCTTCGGCGGGCTGACCATCGCGTGGATGACCTCGTCGGGCCCCGCCCACAAGCGCCTCCTGGTGCACCGGGGCGTGTCTCCCGTCGTGTTCGTGCCGGAGTCGACCCTCTCGACGAAGCTCGCGCGCAGCCTCCAGCCCGCGTCGGTGCCGCACGAGGACGCGACGTTCAACGTGTCGCGCTCCGCGCTGCTCGTGGCGGCGCTGATCCAGAGCCCCGAGCTGCTGCTCGCCGCCACGGAGGACAGGCTCCACCAGAGCTACCGGGCGAGCGCCATGCCCGAGACCGACGCGCTGATCTCCCTGCTGCGGGACGCCGGCCTGGCCGCGGTCGTGTCCGGCGCGGGGCCGTCGCTGCTGGTGCTCGGGAGCGACCCCGCGCAGCGTCTCTTCGCAGCGGACCTCGTGGCCGAGCACTCCCTGTCCGACTGGCGCGCCGTCATGCTCGCCGTCGACCTGCGGGGTGCTACAGTGAAGCCGCACCCGGTAGAGAATCAAGATCCCCTGGGCATCTAGCAGCATCTCCTCGGTTCTCGAGTAGGTGCATCGAGTCCCCAGGCTCGTCGATCCCCCCGGGCCGCACATCCCGTAGTGCACATCTCGCAGCGTCCGTCCGCCTGTCTGGCGTACGTGCGCCGCACCTCCGTGAGCTCCTCTGCGCATCCCGCGCAGCGCGCATCCGCGCAGGGCCTGCCGACAGGGCAGACCCCAGGCCACGAGGTGTGACCAGCTCAGCCTCGCGGCTCTCGCGGGGGAGCGGAAGGAACCCAACACCAGTGTCAGACGTCGACATCCGCAACTCTGCGGACACCACCGCCGAACTCAGCGCCATGCGCCTCCCGCAGCTCCAGGCCCTCGCCTCCTCGCTCGGCATCAGCGGTCTCTCCAAGCTCCGCAAGGGCGATCTCGTCGCCGCGATCGCCGCCGTCCAGGCGCAGTCGGCCGGGGGCAGCGCTGCCCCGGTCGAGGCCGCCGAGCCCGTCGTCGCGCAGCCCGTGCTCGACGTGCCCGCCGAGACGGTCGCCGACGCACCCGTCGAGGTCGCCGGCGCCGAGCCGGCCGAGGCCGACCAGGTCGCCGCCGCCGACGAGGCGCCCGTTGCCCCGACCCGTGCCCGTCGCGGCTCACGACGCGCCACCTCTGCTGCCGGCGCCCCCGCCCAGCGCGGCGCGGGCGACCACGTCAACGGCGGCGAGTCGGGCGTCGAGCCCGTCCTCGAGGCCCCCGCCACGACCCCCGTCGAGGCTCCCGTCGCGCAGGCCGAGCAGGCTCCCGCGGCAGAAGCCGCGCAGGAGGCGCCCGCCGCCCCCGAGCGTCCCTCGCGCAGCCGCCGTGGGTCGCGCCGCGCCTCCGACGCGACCGTCGCCGAGGCTCAGGCCGCGGCGCAGGGCGAGCAGCCCTCCGACGTGACCACGGACCTCGACTCGTCCGTCGACGACGCCGAGCGCGCCCAGGGCGACCAGGCTGCGAACGACCAGGGCCAGGGCGACCAGTCCGGCCAGCAGGGCGGCGGCCGTCGCAGCCGCAGCCGTGGCCGCGGAGACCGCAAGAACGGCCAGTCCGGCCAGCAGGCCGCGGCCGGCGACCAGCAGCAGGACCGCCAGCAGCAGGGCGGCCAGAAGGCCGACCAGCAGCAGGGCGACCGCCAGCAGCAGGACCGCCAGCAGCAGGACCGTCAGCAGCAGGGCGGCCAGAAGGCCGACCAGCAGCAGGGCGACCGCCAGCAGCAGCAGGACCGCCAGCAGCAGGGCGACCGCCAGCAGGGCACCGGCCCGCAGCAGCAGCAGGACGAGAACGGCCGACAGGGCCGTGGCCGTCAGCGTGACCGCAAGCGCGGCCGCGGCGTCCAGACGGACGAGTTCGAGCCCGAGATCTCGGAGGACGACGTCCTCATCCCCGTCGCCGGCATCCTCGACGTGCTCGAGAACTACGCCTTCGTCCGCACCACGGGCTACCTGCCCGGCGCGAGCGACGTCTACGTGTCGCTCGGCCAGGTCAAGAAGTACCACCTCCGCAAGGGCGACGCCGTCGTCGGCGCCATCCGCCAGCCGCGCGAGGGCGACCAGGGCCAGGGTCGCCAGAAGTACAACGCGATCGTCCGGATCGACTCCATCAACGGCCAGCCCGTCGAGGAGGCCGCGAAGCGCGTCGAGTTCGGCAAGCTCACGCCCCTCTACCCCCAGGAGCGACTGCGCCTCGAGACCGAGCAGCAGAAGCTCTCGACCCGCATCATCGACCTCGTGTCGCCCATCGGCAAGGGCCAGCGCGGCCTGATCGTGTCGCCGCCCAAGGCCGGCAAGACCCTCGTGCTGCAGGCGATCGCCAACGCCATCGCGGTGAACAACCCCGAGGTGCACCTCATGGTCGTCCTGGTGGACGAGCGTCCCGAAGAGGTCACCGACATGCAGCGCACGGTCAAGGGCGAGGTCATCGCCTCGACGTTCGACCGCCCCGCAGAGGACCACACGACGGTCGCCGAGCTCGCCATCGAGCGAGCGAAGCGCCTCGTCGAGCTGGGCCACGACGTCGTCGTGCTGCTCGACTCGATCACCCGTCTGGGCCGCGCCTACAACCTGTCCGCCCCGGCCTCCGGCCGCGTGCTGTCGGGCGGCGTGGACTCGTCGGCCCTCTACCCGCCGAAGCGCTTCTTCGGCGCCGCTCGCAACATCGAGAACGGCGGATCGCTGACCATCCTGGCGACTGCGCTGGTCGAGACCGGCTCGAAGATGGACGAGGTGATCTTCGAGGAGTTCAAGGGCACCGGCAACATGGAGCTCCGCCTCTCGCGCCACCTCGCCGACAAGCGCATCTTCCCGGCCGTCGACGTCAATGCCTCCGGCACGCGTCGGGAAGAGATGCTGCTCAGCCCCGACGAGGTCAAGATCACGTGGCGCCTGCGTCGCGCCCTCGCTGGCCTCGAGCAGCAGAAGGCGCTCGAGATCGTCCTCGGCAACCTCAAGGAGACGCAGTCGAACGTGGAGTTCCTCGTGCAGATCCAGAAGTCGATGCCCGCCAACGGCCACGACGCCGGCCACAAAGACCACTGATGTTCGAGTCGGTGTCCGTGCTCCTCGCGGAGCACGACGACCTCCAGACGCAGCTGAGCGACCCCGCGGTCCACGCGGACGCTGCGCGTGCCAAGAAGATCAACCGCCGCTACGCCGAGCTCAGCCGCATCGTGGCTGCCCACTCGGCGTGGCAGCAGGCGGGCGACGACCTCGAGGCCGCGCGCGAGCTGGCGAAGGAGGACGAGGCGTTCGCCGACGAGGTGCCCGCGCTCGAGCAGGGCCTCGACGAGTCCCAGGAGAAGCTGCGGCGCCTCCTGATCCCTCGTGACCCCGACGACGGCCGCGACGTGATCATGGAGATCAAGGGCGGCGAGGGAGGCGCGGAGAGCGCGCTCTTCGCCGCCGACCTCCTGCGCATGTACCTGCACTACGCAGAGGGCATGGGCTGGAAGTCCGAGATGATCCAGAGCGACGACAGCGACCTCGGCGGCTACAAGAACGTCCAGGTCGCCATCAAGTCGAACGCCACGGATCCCTCGCAGGGCGTCTGGGCGCACCTCAAGTACGAAGGAGGCGTCCACCGCGTCCAGCGCGTCCCCGCCACGGAGTCCCAGGGGCGCATCCACACCTCCACGACCGGGGTCCTCGTGTTCCCCGAGGTCGACGAGCCGGAGGAGGTCGACATCAACCAGAACGACCTCAAGATCGACGTCTACCGGTCGTCCGGCCCCGGGGGCCAGTCGGTCAACACGACCGACTCGGCCGTCCGCATCACCCACCTGCCCACGGGCATCGTGGTGGCGATGCAGAACGAGAAGAGCCAGCTGCAGAACCGCGAGGCCGGCATGCGCGTCCTGAGGGCGCGGATCCTCGCGCGTCAGCAGGAGGAGCAGGCGGCGATCGCGTCCGACGCCCGCAAGAGCCAGATCCGGGGCATGGACAGGTCGGAGCGCATCCGCACCTACAACTTCCCGGAGAACCGCATCGCCGACCACCGCACCGGCTACAAGGCGTACAACCTGGACGCCGTGATGGACGGGGCCCTGCAGCCCGTCGTCGAGTCGTGCATCCAGGCCGACGAAGAGGCCCGGCTCGCCGAGATCGGCGACGCCGCGTCGTGAGCGACGCCGTCGCCGACCTCGGGCACGCCCGCACGGTCGACTCCGCCCTCGCGGCGGGGTCGGCCGTGCTCTCGTCGTCCGGGGTGCCGACGCCGGACGTCGACGCAGAGCTGCTGCTCGCCCACGTGCTCGACCTCGGTCGGGGCGTGCTCCGCGCCCGGGTCGTCACCCGGTCCGCCCTGACGGCCGACGCCGCCGGGGCGTTCGCCGCCGCGATCGCCCGGCGCGCCGCCCGCGAGCCGCTCCAGCACATCACCGGCACCGCTCCCTTCCGGTCGATGCAGCTGCACGTCGGGCCGGGCGTCTTCGTGCCCCGGCCCGAGACCGAGGGGGTGGCGCAGCTGGCCGTCGACGCCCTGCGCGCCGCGGCCGAGCCTGCCCCGATCGCGGTCGACCTCGGCACGGGGAGCGGTGCCATCGCCCTGGCCATGGCCACGGAGGTGCCCCGCGCGTCCGTCGTCGCGGTCGAGCTCTCGGCCGAGGCGGCCGTCTGGACCCGTCGCAACATCTCCGCGGTCGGCGCCGAGAACGCCCGCCTCGTCGTGGGCGACCTCGCGGACGCCCTGCCCGAGCTCGACGGCACCGTGTCCGTGGTCGCCTCGAACCCGCCCTACATCCCCGTCGGGATGGTGCCGCGCGATCCCGAGGTGCGCCTGCACGACCCGGCGCTCGCCCTCTACGGGGGAGCCGACGGCCTCGACGTCGTGCGCGACCTGTCGGCGACGGCCCTCCGCCTCCTGCGCCCCGGTGGTGTGCTCGTCATCGAGCACGGCGAGGCACAGGGAGGCGCCATCCGCGACCTGCTGGACGCCGACGGGTGGCGGTCGACCGTCACGCACCCCGACCTCACCGGTCGTGACCGTGCGACGACGGCGGTGCGCTGACGCCCTCTCCAGGTCGTCCGCACTATCATCGTCAGGTCATGGCCTCCCTCTACGACCTCTCCGTCGACTCCGAGCTGCTCGCCGGCATGCGCCGAGCACGCGGCGCCATCGGCCGGGGCGAGCTCGTCGTCCTGCCCACCGACACGGTCTACGGCGTCGCCGCCGACGCCTTCGACCCCGGCGCGGTGCAGAAGCTCCTCGACGCCAAGGGGCGGGGTCGTCAGTCGCCGCCTCCCGTCCTGATCAAGGGGCAGGACACCCTCGCCGCGCTCACCTCGACGGTCCCCGACGTCGTCAGGCCGCTGCTCGACGAGTTCTGGCCGGGGCCGCTCACGGTCATCTTCCGGGCGCAGGCGTCCCTCAGCTGGGACCTCGGCGACACCCGTGGCACCGTCGCCCTGCGCGTGCCGAGCCACCCGCTCACCCTCGAGCTGCTCGAGGAGACGGGGCCGCTCGCGGTGTCGAGCGCCAACCTCACGGGCCAGGCCGCGGCCGAGACCGCCCAGGCGGCCCTCGACATGCTGGGCGACTCGGTGTCGGTGTACCTCGACGCCGGTCCCGTGGGCAGCGGCTACGATCGACGACCCGGCGCCAACACCGGTTCGACGATCGTCGACGCCACGGGGGCGTCCGACGGCGTCGTCCGCATCGTCCGGCACGGCGTCCTGCCCGACTCCGAGATCAGACGCGTCGTCGGGGCCGACGCCCTCGCGTGAGGTACTACCTGCTCGCGATGGTCATCGCGGCAGTCGTCAGCTTCGTGCTGTCCGTCGTCGTGTGGCGCCTCGGCCTCCGCTTCAAGCTCTACCCGACGATCCGCGAGCGAGACGTCCACCAGACGCCGACGCCGCGGCTCGGGGGAGTGGCGATGTGGGCGGGAGTCGTGGTCGCCCTGCTCGCCGCGTGGTTCGTCTTCCCCCTCATCTCCGGCGTCGACTACTTCCGGCTCGTGTTCGCGGACCCCGGCCCGCCGTTGGCGATCCTGGGCGCGGCGACGATCATCGTCGTGATCGGCGTGGTCGACGACCTCTACGACCTCGACTGGATGACCAAGCTCGCCGGCCAGATCATCGCGGCAGGCGTCCTCGCGTGGCAGGGCGTCCAGCTGGTGTCGCTCCCGATCGGCGGCAGCCTCGCCATCGGTTCCCCCTACATGTCGCTCATCCTCACGATCCTCGCGATCGTGCTCGTGATGAACGCGGTCAACTTCATCGACGGCCTCGACGGGCTGGTCGCCGGGGTGACGATCATCGCGAACAGCGTGTTCTTCATCTACAGCTTCGTCATCTCGATCACCATCGGCCAGACCGAGTACTTCAACCTGGCCGCGTTGCTGACGGCCGTCCTCATCGGGGCCTGCCTCGGCTTCCTGCCGCTCAACTGGCATCCCGCCCGGCTCTTCATGGGCGACGCGGGCGCCCTGCTCACCGGTCTCGTGATGGCGACCAGCGCCATCTCCGTGACGGGCCAGATCGACCCGGCCACGATCTCGCGGTCCGCGCTGCTGCCGGCCTTCATCCCGATCCTGCTGCCGTTCGCCGTCCTGGTCGTGCCCCTCCTCGACTTCGGCCTCGCCGTGCTGCGTCGCGTGAGCGCCGGCAAGTCGCCGTTCACGGCCGACCGGAAGCACCTGCACCACCGCCTCCTCGACATGGGCCACTCGCACTTCCAGGCCGTGCTGATCTTCTACTCGTGGACCCTCGTCGTCTCCGTCGGCTGCCTGATGTTCCTCTTCGTCAAGCCCGCCTGGCTCGTCGGCCTCTTCCTCGGCGTCGGCCTCGTCGTCTGCGCTGCCCTGACCCTCGCACCGCTGAGCCGCAGGAAGCGCGTCGAGGTCGCCGTCCAGAGCACCCGCACCGCCGACCTCGCGGCGAGCGAGTCGGGACGCTTCGACCCGCTCGACGAGGCCGCCGGAGTCCTCGACCCGTCCGACACCGACACGGCGCAGAACGCCGTGGTGCCCGAACTGACACCCCCGGAGGAACGCCCATGAACGCCCGATCGATCTTCACCAAGATCCTCACCTACACGGGGTTCCTGGCCCTCGCGATCGCCGTGGTGGGAGGCGGTCTCGGGTATGCCCTCGCCGGGACGGACGGGCTCTGGAGCGCGCTCGTCGGGGTGGCCCTCGCCGTCGTCTTCGCCGGCATCACCGCGGCGAGCATGCTCATCGCGATCCGGTTCCGCCTGGCGGCCTTCTTCGGCATCGTGATGGGCGCCTGGCTGCTCAAGCTCGTCATCTTCGTCGTGCTGCTGGTCCTCGTGAAGGACCAGCCGTTCGTGAACGACGTCGTGCTCTTCCTGGCCCTCGTCGTGTCGATCATCGGCACCCTCGCCATCGACGCCCTGGTCGTCGTCCGCGGTCGCCTCGGCAACGTCAGCGACGCGGTGCTGCCTCCTGCGCCCCAGGACTGACGGGTCCACGGACCACGACGACGAGGCCCTCTCGGCCCCGTCCGCGGCGGCGGCCGGGTCATGTTCCTTGCAGGGCATGAAAAGACCGTCGTCGATTCGTGCCAGCGCCGAATACCTTGATAGAGTCATGACCGTTCCCCGGCCGCGATTCTCTGCGGGTTCGGATGACAACCCCACCAATCGTCGCGACACTTCAGGGTGCTCGCCCCGACACAGGAGATAGCGCTGATAGCGAACGCTGTGAACCTGCTCTCCGCTGCCGAGACCGGCCACGGAGACGGGGGATTCCACGCCCCGACTCTTGACGAGTTCTTCCCGTCCGCGATCTTCTTCGAAGGCACCCCCTTCGAGCTGAACCGCATCATGCTGGTCCGCCTCTTCGCGATCGCCGTCATGCTGCTGCTCTTCTGGCTCGCCCTCCGCAAGGGGCGCCTCGTGCCGTCCCGCGGCCAGAGCATCGCCGAGCTCGGCCTCGACTTCGTCCGCGTCCAGATCGTCGAAGAGATCTTGGGCGAGAAGCTCGGCCGAAAGTACCTGCCGCTGCTGGCCGCGATGTTCTTCGGCATCTTCGCGATGAACATCACGGGCATCGTGCCCGGGCTGAACATCGCCGGCACCTCCGTCGTCGCCATGCCGCTGCTGCTCGGCGTCGTCGCGTACGTCATGTTCATCTACGCGGGCTTCCGCGAGGTGGGCGGGGCGACCTTCTTCCGGAACGCGCTGTTCCCGGCCGGTGTGCCGTGGTACATGTACATCCTGTTGACGCCCATCGAGTTCATCAACATCTTCATCGTCCGGCCCATCTCGTTGGCCCTGCGACTGCTGCTGAACATGATGGTCGGCCACCTCCTCCTCGTGCTCTGCTTCGCCGCGACGCACTTCTTCTTCTTCAGCATGAGCGGTGGGTTCATGGCGTTCGGCGCCCTGACCCTCATCGGCGGATTCGTGATGACCATCGTCGAGATGGCCGTCGCCGTGCTGCAGGCCTACGTCTTCACGCTCCTCGCCTCGGTCTACATCCAACAGGCCGCGTCGAACGAACACTGAGCGTCGAACGAACACTAAGAACGACGGGGCCCGTCGCCTGACGAGCCCCGCCCAACCGGAAGGAAACACAAGTGGACACCACCACGATCCTCGCTGAGATCAACGGCAACATCGCGACCGTCGGCTACGGCCTCGCAGCGATCGGCCCCGGCATCGGCATCGGCATCGTCGCGGGCAAGACCGTCGAGGCCATGGCACGTCAGCCCGAGCTGGCCGGCCGCCTCCAGGTCACGATGTTCCTCGGCATCGCGTTCACCGAGCTGCTGGGCTTCATCGGCCTCGCCGCCGGCTTCATCTTCTCCTGATCAGTTAGGACGACACACCGATGATCGAGACGATCCTCGCGGCCGAGGGCGGTGCTCCCGAAGGGGCTGCCGTCTTCTTCCCCGCCGGTTACGACATCCTCTGGTCTCTCGTCGTCTTCGTGGTCATCGCCGCGTTCTTCGGGATCTTCGCGATCCCGAAGTTCCGCAAGATCCTCGACGAGCGTGCCGAGCGCATCGAAGGCGGCATCGCCCACGCCGAGGCCGCTCAGGCCGAGGCGGCGAAGGCCCTCGACGAGTACAAGAAGCAGCTGGCCGACGCCCGCGCCGAGGCGGCTCGCATCCGTGAGGCCGCTCGCGCCGAGGGCGCCGAGATCCTCGCCGACCTCAAGCAGCAGGCACAGGCCGAGGCCGATCGCGTCACCGCGAACGCCCACGTCCAGATCGAGGCCGAGCGTGCGGCTGCCGTCGCGTCGCTCCGTGCCGAGGTGGGCTCGCTGGCCATCGACCTCGCGTCGGGAGTCATCGGCGAGTCCCTGGCGGACGACGCCAAGGCATCCGCCGTCGTCGACCGGTTCCTGGCCGACCTCGAGGCCGACCAGAACACGAAGGCGGGCCGCTGACGATGGGCTCCATGTCCCGTGAGGCGCTCGGGTCGGCGAGGTCCACCCTCGCCGACCTCGGCGGTGCCGCGGACCTGACGACGGGCGAGCAGGTGCTCGACGCCGGTCGCGTCATCGGCGGCAACGTCCAGCTCCAGGCCTACTTCGCCGACCCCGCCGTCGACGCGGCCACCAAGAAGCAGCTCGTCGACCGCGTGTTCGGTGCCTTCACCGAGCCGGCGCGTGCGCTGGTGCTGTCCGTGGTGGGTCGCCGCTGGTCCTCGAAGCGCGATCTCCTCGCGGGCATGGAAGAGATCGGCATCCGTGTCGTCGCCTCCACGATCCCCGACGGCAGCACGATCGCGAACGAGCTCTTCGCGTTCGACGCGGCCGTCCGCTCCGACTCCTCCCTCGAGCTCGCCATCGGCACCAAGCTGAGCGATCCCGAGGCGAAGGCGGGCCTCGTGCAGCGCCTGCTCGGGGGACGCGCGAGCGAGCAGACGATCACGATCGTCGGCCACCTCGTCCGTCAGCCCCGCGGCCGTCGGATCGGAGAGCTCCTCCGCACGGCAGCCGAGATCGTGTCCGACCAGTCGGACCAGCTCGTCGCCACGGTCACGACCGCGCGCGTCCTCGACGACGCCCACGCGGCCCGCCTCGAACAGGGTCTGTCCCGGCAGTTCGGGCGTAGCCTCCGCATCAACCAGGTCGTCGACCCCGCCGTGATCGGCGGGCTCCGCGTCCAGGTCGGCGACGAGGTCATCGACGGGACCGTCGCCACCAAGCTCAGCGCGCTCCGCCTTCAGCTCGCCGGCTAGGCACGCACCCCACACAGACTCGAGGCCTCCTGAAGCCTCGCTACGAATAGGAATCACAATGGCAGACATCAAGATCAGCCCCGATGAGATTCGCGATGCGCTTAAGGACTTCGTGTCGTCGTACGACCCGTCCAAGGCCTCGACGACCGAGGTCGGCTACGTCACGGACGCCGCTGACGGCATCGCGCACGTCCAGGGTCTCCCCGGCGTCATGGCCAACGAGCTCATCCGCTTCGCGGACGGCACGCAGGGCCTCGCCCAGAACCTCGACGAGGACGAGATCGGCACGATCGTGCTCGGCGAGTTCTC
>Ga0308167_1000979_pt1 | contig 39485 bp, 38 predicted proteins | sample PhyCR1_2_FD_202138 | JGI IMG/M metagenome (GOLD analysis project Ga0308167, IMG submission 202138) | Phyllosphere microbial communities from UC Gill Tract Community Farm, Albany, California, United States - DLSLRC.R1 | ecosystem: Host-associated > Plants > Phyllosphere > Unclassified | place... | reverse complement strand
CGAAAAACATCAATTAACTATAGTTTAATTATTGCCCTTTATAATTTTAAGGGGCAAGCTTTCCTGTTGCATTGACTAAAGCAACTATTATCTAATCTGTGATACAGGTTAACCGGGGGTTTCCCCGTCTGACACTTATCAGTTGCTGAAGACATCGCCACCAAACTGTTCAGCCGTTATACGAAGCCCCTCACTATTATCGTTACAGATACCGCCAGCAGCGAGTAACCGGCCGACGTTTTGTTCCGTAGGTTACTGGCTGGCTGTCTCCCGCCTCCCACGCTGAGCTGCCTTAATGAGGTTGGCGCAGGTTTTCCGTCAGAGCGTCAGTGATCGCGCTTACTCACTGCAGGATTAAACGCACCGATAATGTTTTCGCTCCACCGAATCTGAAGGCATTTTCATCGCCGCAAATTAACTTACCGTTGTCGTCAATGTAAAACAGCCCGGCGGACAGAACACACACATCATTCAGGCATACCACATCACCACACTCTATCATGGCTTTTAGTTGTTCCTTTGACCGCTCTCCGTGTCTGGAAAGCGTTCCGGATTATCCCTCGACAGGCAAATAAGACGGTTTTCTGGCAGGCTCAATCCCATATAAGCATCCCTGTGTTGTCTCTTTCATTCCCAGGGGGATAATCGGACTGCAGGAAAGTGAATTAAATAATCTGGCAACGAAAACCCGATGTCCCGGTGGAGGTATACCAGAATACAGTGAGCAGGTTACAATGCAACTCAATCAATTGCGCATGCACGTATTTTTTGGCAAGAAAATCTACGAGTTAGCCGTACATGTCATAATAATTTAATGCACAATGTGAGAGGATTTACATCATTCAATTTATAAGTAATTTTTTAACTTCTGCCAGAATTAACTCACACCTTATAAAAATCATTTCTTAATGTTACTTTTCCTCTCAATCGCTCTGACTATAATCTGATAACCAATGAGTGTTACCATTGTACATATCACTAATAGCGCAATCCCCACGAAACCCTCAATATCGCGTTGATTAAATAGCTTTGCTAACTCTGTCCAAAACTGCTGCTCTCCTTGTGTCGATGGATCTGACGGTCTTACCAGAAGGAACGTCATTACAAACAAAGATACTGCGATAAGGATTCTAAACCCCGCTGGGACACGTTTTGCTTCCATTTAAAACCACCTCAATTGTGCCAAAAGACATTAGTCCATTACGTAATTTCACTTGTGAAGTAGAGAGTAATGCTTGCCGAATAGCGATGAAATCAGTTCTGTGTTGCAAAGTGATACAACCTAAAGATACACCAAGAGGCCCGCGAGGATGTAGTCTGAAATTCCCTCGCTCTACATTATTAACCCACATATGGTCATCTATCCTTCCATCATCACGATACAAAGCAAACCATTCATACTTGATAACTGGCGTTGAAGTAGGCCATGAGTAGAAATCATGCAAGTCAGTTCGGATTATACCTTTCCAGCCACCGGTTGGGCGCTTAACGATGTGATATAAACCATCAGGTATTGGCCCGTTGTCTGGAACTGCAATGCATCCTGCACGATTGCGATATTCCCTGTTACCAGAGTACGCCATAAACGTCCCTATCCCATACATGAGTAAAGGTGAGTAATCTGCATCATTGACAGTGAAAATTCCTTTTAATGCCATGTCTGGCTCCTTCTACTTTGATCATTTTATAGATGAGTGTGATTTATCATAATGCCTCATCATAAAATGAAAATGATCTGCGTCTAATATTCAACACAACAATGAGTTAGTGATATATCTAATACTTACTGTATTTCTATTTCGCCAACGTGCTGAAAACTCTGATAGAGTTTGATAACTCAGTGCTGAATGTAGATAACACTCTTTATAATCCTACCGCCAGATTTCCTGCGCCAGGTTTAGAAAGTAGCTTTGTGAATAGTATGCTTACGGGGAGTTTCGGGGCAAAAAACTCGGCTCTGGCCTCACGAAGAATGCTGATTTGGAGAGCCATTTTTATACGCACGCCTTCAAATTGCCGATGAAGACAGCAATAACATTGCAATATGTTAATTAATAGTGAGCAGGTCAAAACCAGTCAACGTGATGGCATTCTGTTCGCCACGTAATATTTAATATCATCGTAAGCTTTCGATGACCTTTGAAGATGGCCAGACATTGAAGATCCGTTTTGATCAGGGAATGGGCTACCATGCATTAACTTTGTATCACAGCGGTATAGCTTTAAATTCAGCGATAACGTTTCTTTGCGGTCAGGTAATAAGGCGCTGGTCTGCAAGGAGGAAAATGTGGCCAACAGCAAAGAAAGTTAGGCAACTGATGTATTTGTGGAAGTGATCGCGTCCTGATATTTAACCGCTCCCGATGCGATATCGGGAGCGGTTTTACACTCAGACGACTTTCTGTTTACCGGCAATGACCTGAATAAACTCCTGCACCTGTTTTTGTTTCCGCGCTGACAGCTTGCATACCTGGCGCAGAGACTGCATCAGTTCGCTCTCCTGCCGGGCGGTGAGCACAATACAACCTTCCATTACCTTTACATCTACTGCTGTGCCAGTGGTAAAACCGGCAGCTTCCAGCTATTGTCCTTTCATGGTGATGGCAGGTATCCGGCTGTAATCCGGATAGCGGCTTGCATAGCTAACGGTTAATTTCCGGTTATTTTCAGGAGAGACTTCTGGTTCAGTCGGTTGTGCAATAGAATGGGCGTCAGTCATGATTACTATTCTCCGTAAATAGTGATTGTGATTAGCGGCGCGGGTGTGTTGCAGCACATCCGCACCGCGCTAAATACCTGTATATATCATCAGGAAAGAGAAGAAAAGTCCAGCTAAAAACAGTGTGAAATAAGTAAGTTATAAAATCATTTTAATATAAAGCGTAAGTTTTATCTGGCAGGAAATAATAATAACCGCACCAGAAAGGTGCGCAGAAAAATAAGAATTAATATTTTTTACGCGTGACTTTTTTAACTGTACTGACTGCACGTTTGGATTTAATTTTTCCAGCAACGCGGCGGCGCTGCTGTCAGCCAGTCAGGTCGATATTGGGCTTATTTTCCTGAAATAATCAGCGCGGAAATAAGCCAGTTCAATCAATTCAAACCAATACCTTCAACCCATGCTTCTGCACCACTTTAAGCAGTTTCAGCGATAATCCACCTGGACGCTTTACCCCACTTTCCCATTTCTGCACCGTTGACACACTGGTGTTCAGATAGCTGGCAAAAACGGGCTGGCTGACGTTCAGCTTCTCACGCAACGCCTTAATCTCGATGGGTTGCAGCTCATCCACATTGTTGAGGCACGCTTTATCAAAGTTGCGCATCGTTTCCTGCGGGATAGCATCGACGCTTAATAATCCAGAAGCCGCGCTGTGGATGGCCTCAAATGCAGGACTCTTAAATTTACTTTTTGCAGTCATGGCAAATCTCCACCAGTTCTTTACTCTTAATCAGTGCCGTGATCTTTTCATCGCTAAGAGCAGCATAGTGCTTTGCTAACTCACGAAATCCGGCCAGCTCGCGATTATCAATATTTGTCATATCCTGTTTGGCATAAAGGAACGTGTAAAACCAGTGCTCCCCACCTTTCGCCAGGATAATGGCGCGATCGCGATTCTGGTTCAGACTCTTCTTGTAAACACCACCACCAGGATGATTGGTATTTTTCCTCTATAACCCCTCTGTCAGAGGTGCCAGACAATAATTTACATGTAATCCCAAAATACCTTTTGATTAGTCGCCTGGATATCGCCAGACACTTCACTCTTCTTAAATGAAGGGATAGTCTTAAACATCACTTAACATCGGTCGTTTTGTAAGCTGTGTGCAATGGTAGCGCTAATAGGGACATTATGCTTCATCACTATCAGGCAAAATCAGTGGATGATATCTACCTTGATGACTTTCCCAACATCATCCACCCGAATATGGCAGCGCGTTACCTTGAGGAGACCGCTCGGCCAAATAGAATCATCCGGGAGTGGGATTTACCGGGCAACTATGGTCTTTTTGTCAGCCGATATCGTCAGTTCCACTTTCAGCAGCCCTGGATGGCATACCGAGACGTGCTGGATGACATTCGATCCGGGAAGGTTGTTTTACTGGGAAATGACGCAATTGGTCATTTCATTACGGGGGTGCAAACATCCTCTGGCAACCTCCGGAATGACCTGCCTTTGTTTCTACACTCCCGGCTTAGCTACCTGATCTCACATCAACTAAAACGCCCGGTATACTACGTTCGCCCGTTAGTGTCCATTCAATATGCTCAGTCTACAAAAACCATCAACAGTAAAGCAGCGGGTCGGCTTCTGGCCGCTGGGGGTATTTACAACGGCAATATTGAGGGATTCAGGAAGACCGCAGAGCAACTCGGCGGGGATGCACCAGCGGGTTACGAACAGGTCGTGGATAACAAAGGGTTACTTATCACCGGTGCATCTGTTGCTGCCGGGCTGACAATGGGAAGAATGCGATTTCCTGAGTTAGAAGAACTTGAGCACTTTGGTGCCAGAGGGGCCGCCTCAGGAAGAGAGTTTGACCCGGAACTAGCCGGAGGGCCGATTGAAAATCTGACAACCGATGGCGTTAATGTAACCCATGAAGGGATAGCAACCGTTGAAAAACATATATCTCGATTCGATCACGACCCTGCAAATGACGTAATGATAGGCAGGCTGAAAAGCATCGTAAAAGGAGAGATGTACCCTGAGAAGGTGGATTTAAACTACTACACTCATGAATGTCGGGAATATCAGCGTTACTGTAACTTGGGATGGGAAACGGGTGAACCGGACTGTGTTGCAGGTTATGATATGTGGAATAATACCCATACGGCAACGCTGGAAGATTTTAAACTCAAAGACGGTGATTTATTCCACCCGGATGCACTGAAATGAAGATGACTAATACTGAACTTAATGTCTTAAAAGTTATGGCAGAAAAAGACATAGACTGGACATGGATGATACTGGATCGCACCCTTGCTACACGGGGTATTCCCGGATTTAGCAATGTTGCGACGATAGTAACCAACCTGATGAACGATGGAATGGTAGATACTGTTTATAACGAAACCTCATCAAAACCAAGGTATCGCGTATCTGAGCAAGGACACCAGTTATTGGGACAAATCGGCAAGGTTATAAACCCATCCGATATCCCATGATTTGAGGTTAATTATCATGGATATGAAACATCTCAGGCTTTGCCGAACGGGCTTTCACATAGCCAAGGCTATGATGAATCTTTTTTCCGGGTCATGTGCAGGTAAAACCTTATCGAAACGGGATAGACCACAAAACCCGCCTGCATCCATTACCTGATGGGGATTGAGGCAGGTTGATTCAGGCTTTGGAAGCATAAATCCCAGGCACAAAAAAGCCGCCCTTGAGCGACTAAAATTTGCATACCTGGTGCGAAGACCGGACTCGCATTTTCGACATAACCATCTGAATAATATAAATATAAAAACAAAACAAATCTCTTTATATACTCACTTATATACTCAATAAATTTTAGTTTACAACCATTAAAAATCAATGAGTTAAGCCAAGTGGTATATTCCCAGCTTTAAGCCGTTTTTGCTAGTAAGAAACAGCGGCAAAAGACTAGTTTCAACGGGGCGTAACTAACATCCCCGATATCCTCTTTGGTGATATGTGCAGTATTGCACTGGCTCCCCCTTAATATTACCGTTGGGGGGCAACGGCGAAACAGCATGAACATGCCCGGGTTCATCAGCAATGTGAAGGGTTCAGCCGTTAGTATTTACGGCATCAATCGGCTCAGTCAGTTCCCCCCACCCACCAACGTCTACGGCTATTTCCATATTGAGCACCCAGAACACTGATATTGTCAGCGTTAACACTCAGACCAATTTTCATCGTTTGGGCTCCAGCGGTTTGTTGCCACCAGTGATATCGGCCACCATTCTGTAACTGTTGCGGGTCATCAGGCCGCAGGCTTTACGGGCAAGTAGGATATTGATACGGGTAATAAGTGCTGACTGCTCAGTGAAACTGAATCCCGGGCGGTCGGTGCGCACCAGTTCGTATTTTTCAACGATAAAATTGACGGCATCGCACAGCGATATACCAGCGTCAATGTGTGCCTGAATGATGCGCTTGTCGGCAAAAGGGGTGTCATTCAGTGCCAGGCCATAGTGCTGCGCCAACAAATGGGTCAGTAACATCTGCCAGACTTCGACTGGTGACGGGCAGGCGCGAGCCGCCCGTTCTGGTGAAACAGGTAAGGTTTGCATGCTAATACTCTCATTTGTAGATGAAGAAAAGGGGGGAATAAGAGGGACAGTGGTAACGGTTTGTTATGCGTTTGTCGTGGGGGTAGGATAAATCGAAATATACAGATAACCGCAACTACCCCGCGTGTCTGCGTCGCAGGTTAATCCTTTCGCATGCATCGTGACACAGTGCGGGTGGCGGGGATTAAGCCCCCGCTGCTCAGCATTAGTTCTAACTGTTTCAGCAGCAGCGGGAAGGCCTAGTCGAGGTGACGCAAATCTTCATTACTGAATGTACCGGTGATACTGCCGCGGTCAGCCAGGTAGTGCAGACGGCTGCCTTCCTGCACCAGACGTGCGCCAAAGCACGGGGTGATATCGCGCTTCAGCCCCCACCACGGTTCTGTGACGTCATGATTTACGGCGGGTGTAGCTGGTGTTGTTTGCGACAAGGTAGTGCTCCTTAAATAAGGTTAATTGAGGGTGACGCTGCGCAGGACCACATACGGGCCATGGCGGTCCTGACGACGTTCAGCAAAGACCGCCAGCACCCCACGGATGTCCTGGACCTCACGACCGGCGTAATGGCAGACGCTGCCGGACCATTTGTATTTTCCAGTACAGAAGGGAAACAACCGGGATTCGGGATGCTGACGGTATATCGTCATCGCCTGGCGTTTACTGATAATTTTCATTCCCCCCCTCCCTACAGCCAGCCACGTTCAGCAAAGGAGACAATACCCATCCCGCCGATGACCAGGTGGTCCGGCAGGCGAACATCAACAAGGGTGAGTGCAGTTTTCAGGCGCGCCGTAACCTGGCGGTCGGCATCACTGGGTTCGGCATGCCCTGACGGATGATTGTGGGCAAGGATGACGGCAGCAGCGTTATATTTCAGCGCTGCCTTCACCACCTCACGGGGATGCACCTCTGTGTGGTTGATGGTACCGGTGAACAGTATTTCGTGAGTAATGAGGCAGTTCTGATTGTCGAGGAACAGAACCATGAACACTTCGCGTTCTTCCCTTGCCAGCTGCAGGCGCAGCCAGTCCCGGACTGCACTGCTGGAGGTGAAGGCCACACCGGGTTCACGTAGCTGGCGTTCCAGGATGCTCAGCGCGCTCCGCAGCGTTCGCTGTGCATGCGGGGACAGGACAGATGGTGGGTGAGGATGAATTAATGAAGGGAACATATCGGATTGTGACGGTGCGGGTAACAATGTGGTGTTCGTCATAGGCAGCAATTCCTAATCAATGATGCGCATAATCGCGTGACATTCCGGGTGGCGGAGTGCGTAGTCGCGCAGACGGTAATAATGCTCAGTCATGGTGTCGCATTCGGTACGACAGGCATGATGACTGTACTCAATGAGACAGACCGCAATACCAGCGGCTTCAGTGCTCATTTCTGCATCGTTACCGTTCATATTGTTGAACAGTATCCATTTTTCTTCATTGCCGCTGCTGGCCTCCAGTGCAATAAAGGCTCCACCGTTGCTCAGCGTGTAAAAACTCCAGATACCGCCGCCGTAATCCTCACAGAAGCGGTCCATCCAGGCGAAGATGCGGGGTTCCAGCGTTATCCACTGCGGAATGGTGCCGAAGTGTTGCGGCCAGAAGCCGATGCGTTGTTCATCGGGTACTGGCGTGGCGGTGATAATTAACTGTGGCTCGTTAGCCGGGGTGAGGGTGTGTTGTGTCATGGTGCTCTCCGGGAATGAAAACGCCAGCGACTCAGGCTGGCGTGATGGCGAATAAATGATGTGGTGTGAAGTGTGATTCCGGATTAAGTACGTGTGAAATTAGTGTGCTGATGGCTCCTTCAGAATACCGTGTTGCCGGATATACAGGTTAAGCCCGGCACCGGCATCAGGTTCAAAATTCCATGCCCGCCAGACCATCCGGCCTTCGGGGTCACGAACAACCAGGCGAAAATGGCTTCTCTGGTCATCTTCAATGGTGATATTGCGGTACGTTGCCGTGACGGCTTCCGCCTGCACCCGGGTAAAAGTATCCGGTGGCAGCAACACTGGTTGGGGCATTTCTGGCTCCTGATAAAAGAAAACCCCGGCAGCCTGGAAGTTGTCGGGGTTAGTTTTCGGAAGAAAATACAACTATCAGTCGTTACCGCAGCCTCCGGGAGCGGGCAGGACCTTCGCGGCGTTCGTCGGGTCAGCACTGAAAGTGCCCGCTTTGCGGTCATTGACGTAGACTTCGAACTGCCGGGCCTTGCGGATATCGCTGATGAAGTCATACCAGGCATTATCCCCGTTACGCCAGCCTAGGCTGGACGGTATAACGTACTGCTGGTGATTCATCACCACCATGATAGTGGTGCCGTCATCGTGCGAACTGACCATTCTGTTACCCGTCTGGGTCAGAAAAACTGAATGCTGGTAGAAACCGTTCTGATCAGGATTTCCAGTACAGTTGATGGTAAACATCTTCCCGCTGGCGTCCGTCACGCTGTATTCCGCATTGCCCTGGCCGTAACCCTGTTGCCAGAGTCCGGGAACCGCAGAGGCATTAAAGCTCGCGAGCAGTGTGCCTGCCAGTACAAACCGGCTCAGTGAATGTATTTTCATTCCTGTCTCCTTTGTCGTTGTCTTTATTCCCGATTATCAGGATTTGAGGGTATCAGCAGCCGTCCCATCAGTTTGCCGTCATGGGAATATTCAAGGAAACGCTCCCGGGTGCGTGGGTCAGTCTTCTCGTGGTATTCCAGGCTGATGTTGTCGGCAATACAAAGCGCATTCATCAGCGGCTGAACGGTTTTTTCCTCCATATCCACCAGATAGTAGTAATTACCACCCTCGCAACCATCGGGTGACTGGCGGGTACGTAAGACCTGCAGAGTGGGGCCAGAGAGAGTAATCTGCGACCACTCTTCCCTGACATCATCCTTGCGATTAACCACTTCGCTGAAGCGCGGCGGGGTGAGGTCCTTAAATTTACTGATAGCCTTCTGGTCATCACTCCGGTCATCGCAGGCGGCCAGAAACAGGCTGGCGATAAGCACCGTCAGCAGAGATAGTGTTTTACGTTTCATTTTTTCTTTCCTGAAATCAGACGAACCACTTTGGCGAAAACATAAATCCCCACAAAAATACCCACCGGCACACCGACGAACGGCGTCAGTGCAACACTGGCAGCACCGGCTGCACCGCCGCCCGTCAGCAGAGCGGCAACGGTGGCAATGGTCAGGGCGATGAGGCTGTCGGACACCCCGGTTTTGTTCAGAATGATGACGATGACAACAATGGCGATAATGGCAATAACGGGCATCGGGCTCCTCCCTGCTGCCGGGTTGATAACAACGCCTGTGCTATTCCGGTGAGCTGTCAGCCGGAACAAACGCAAGCAGTGACTGCTGGATAAAACGAAAATGGGGTAAGGCATGAATGAAGACCGGGTCCTCGACCAGGCGGCACAGACTGTCATTGCGGCGGAAAGTCTCCTGCAGGGGCTGAACCAGATGGATTTCATCCAGCGTGAATACGACGATATGTCCGTCGTGTTCAGCAACCAGATACCAGGCCTGCTGGTGGATGAGCAACCGGCAGGGTGCCAGTCGCTCACAGCGACGACCTTCTGCAATCAGCGTCACCCGCCTGCGCCCGGTAATAGCCTGAATCAGCCGCCAGAACGACAGTGGCCCTGACGGCGAAGGAACCGGATTTGCTGGTGCTATCACGCAGGGAGACTCGTCACACATCAGCAATGCGTTCACCAGGCGTCGGTCAAGGTCAGGAAAAAGACCTGCCAGCCCGCTTCTGTGGGCAAAGATAAGCACGTCGGGCACCATCTGTGTCTCATTGCCAGCAGTGCGTAAGCGGCAGTAACCGGACTGATATTCCAGGTCCAGATACATCAGCCGCTCACGAAAATCACGCCGCAGTGTGCGCACCGACACCCCAAACTCAGAGGCCAGTTTGCGCACACTCAGCGTTTCCCCCGCCACCAGGCGGCTGATTATCAGTGACAGCCTGACGGCCAGCCTGTCATGGCGGCGTTCTGCCTGGGTCATGAGTGGTTCTCCGTGAAAGTTAACTGACTGAAAGTAATGTGATTACTTTAAAGAGGGGCGCGGACAGGGTATGGACACCGCAGAAACTATTTTTCATTTCTGCGAAAGTCAGATGTGGCAGGGGTTGCAGGCCATAACAGGGAGAGTGTGACCTACTAGCATGTCGTATCGCGGACAGGTTGTGTCCGACATTAACAACATGGCAACAAAGAAGCTGACTACTGAAGTTGAGCGAGCAGTGTTTCTGCCATCACCCACAGTGCCCGGTTAAGCTTTACATCCCCGTCAATACCACGCACAGCACGGGTATGCGTCCGCCCGCCTTTAACATTACGGCCACTGAGCCCGCCCTTAATCAGGTTTTCCTGCACACGCTGATATGTGGTCCACAGGTCATTGCTCTCATCCTGCCAGCGGCGCGGGGAGAGTATCTGCGATTCACTGACAGGCTGGTGGTCCTCACCAAAACGATACGTGAGTGCAGCTTTTGCCAGAGCCTGCTGAGCGGAAGGTGGTAATAGCAGCGATTGCATGGCATCCAGCTTCTCCTCCACTCGGTCAAAAATCCCCAGTACTTCATACGCCCCCTCAATCACCTGACTCACCACATCTCCTTTGTGCGGCACCCGCACCTCGGCAAACGACTCACCGCAGACAAGGCCGTTCTGACAAACCGCACGAAATAATCCCGGCAGCATCTGATACGAACTTGTGCCGTCATGCGAGTTGAGCAGAATGATTTCTGGGACCTGTTTACCGGTAATCTGTCCCTCCCGGCGCAGGCGCAACATGTGCTTTGTGTGTTCCCGACGAACCGGGTCACGTACCCGGGTCTGACAGGCAAAGAATGGCTGGAAGCCTTCCCGCTGCAGACTGTCGAGCAGAGAGATGGTGGGTATGTAGGTATAGCGTTCACTGCGGGATTCGTGTTTGTCCTCGCTGAACACACTGGGCACCACACGAAACAACTCCTCGCGGGTTAACGGACGGTCACGACGGATTAGATTTGCTGCACCAAAGCGCGAAGCCAGACGGGTCATAAGCAGACTCCTCAAAACGGGAAAAACAATAAATGAAAGCCCCGTCGCACAGGCGACAGGGCTCAGGGAGTAACAGGTAAGAATTAAACACTCAGAAGAAGAAATCCCAGACGGCGCGGGCCACTGAGATTACTGTATTGCGCACGGCCTGAATGACGGCCCGCACCGGGCCGGGTATCAGGGGAAAGGCACTGACGCTATCGAGTACAGCACCTACCGTTTCACCAAAATCGCTACGGGCCTGCTCCCGGACTACCGTCGTGCGAAAGGGATGTTGCAGTTGTGCCACCACCGGGCTGCTGGCCTCACGCGGCAGACACTTAATCATCCGCTCTGCCATCACCCGTAGTCCCCATTGCAGGCGGACCGACACGGCACACGCCGGATACACGGGCTGGAATAGTTCATGCAGCAGGCAGATTTTGCGGCTGATATTTTGTTTCTGCTCTGTGGACAATCGCTCTCCACCGCTGGTGGGCTCGGCCTTGTCCGACTGGCTGATAACAAACAGCACCTTATGTCGTTATGCTTCACCAATCACCTGATGGTAAAAATGTTCATCCACCGCCAGTGCCCGATCATCAGCCTTAATCAGCCACAGCACCAGGTCGAGCCGGGGAAGTTGTTCGCGGTACAGCGCAGCATACTCGGTATCGCGAACGCCACTTTCGCCCACGCCAGGCAGGTCTACGATAGTCATAAAGCGCTCACCGACTTGCAAACGAAATCGCAAAGGTTCACGGGTGCAGGCCGCGACATCGCTGACCGGCGATACCTCACCGGCAAACAGGGCATTGCACAGGCTACTCTTTCCCGCCCCGGTTTTGCCCATAATGCCAATCACCGGCTCATAGTGGGTTAAATGATTTATCTGCTGCAATATGCGTTCAGACACCCATTGCGGCAGGCCGGAAAGCGAATAGTTTAGTGCCTGTAAACCCTGTCGGTTATTCATGACTACTCCTGCAATAAATAAAACAAAAACGGCAGAACCGTGAAGTTCTGCCGTTATGCTGGTATGTTCATGAAAATGATATATATCTGAATATAGTTTGAATGATGGTTTGCGATTGAATCACCCTAGATACTTCCAGTAATCATAAGGAAGGTTAATGGTGGCTTTAGGAGGGTATAGCTGATTAGGTAAGGCTTTATCGATGTGCAAAGCAGCGATAAAAATAAACCCTTCCTGAAAGGGAAGCACTGGAATCCATGAAAGATAAGCGGAATTAAGATGCCTTTTTTTTCTGCGCATATATTCATCAATTCCTGCATTACAAAAATCAACAGTTCTAACATAGCAAAGTGATTGAATGTCAAATAAATACGACTCAACAACAAATAATGGAATTTCTATTTGAATCAGATCATAGTCAAACCTCTCACCAGACTTTTTATTTACGCACAAATAAACATAGCGTGATATACAATCACCGTCGGGCATATAGGATTTTATTTTATTCTCAATTCTCTCCATAAACCCACTATTGTAAGAGTCCCATTCAGATATTGCAGGAAGGAAAAAGCTTTCAACCGGATTTGGGTGAACATTGAATATAAGCTTTTCAGACAGATAGTGAAGATATTTAAAAGTAGAGTCATCTTTATGCTGCTGAGTTTCGAAGTGACGAACCTCATGATAAAAAATGCTAAAAAGCCTGCTTTCAACCTCCTGAGTAATTCTATTTTGATATGTCACAAAATCAAGAATAGGTGCAGTGGATCGTAATAACTCGCATATGACTTTCGAACGTGACGTGCCACTGGATTCGGCATACCTGTCGATTGAATTAATCGTTAAGTTATCATCGGTGTTAAATGTTATTATCTTTATCATAACTGTTATGCATTTTGTTGATTATGCATAAAAACCTATCACGAAGGCCAGTAAAATGCCAGATCGCACTGCAAAACTTCAGATTTCGCGCACACATTTCTTCCTGCATAAGGCCACCATGAAAACCTGCGATAGAATCCCTGAAGCCATCTGTTATTACTGAATTAAGGTTAATTAGTATTATCACCCGGAGTTAACCATCCTCCTCCTGTAATCAATACTCATCCCTGTATAAAAAATACATCACACATCTATCTATTGAACCCCGTTTAGTTTGAGGATAGATCGTGAAAGAGCCCTACAATGCCAACCCGAATTACCCTATGCATCTTTTACTCCTCGAAGAGATAAATCACCACCTAGATGAAATGTTTGAGCGTTATTCCCGCTTACTGGCTTTTCGTATGGATTTTGGCTGGAAACAAGGAAGTGAACGCTCGCAGCGTAATCTCATGGATGAGATGGATGGCGAGATACAGCATCTGATGGATGTGGTATTTGGCCGAAAAATGGTTATTGGGTACTGCTGGGTAATTGAATACAGACAGCGTAAGGGGTTGCATGTGCATGCCATGCTTTATCTTGATGGGCAGAAGCATCGGAAATTTTATCCGACCTCGCGTGCAATAGGGGAAGAATGGCGCAGATTGACTGACGATGAAGGTATCTTTCATCTGTTTTCCAAGAAAAAGCATTTCGTTGCGAGTTCCGGAACGATAGTGGATCACCGCAACAAGCAGGCAGTTGATGAACTACGTTACGTAATTAGTTACTTAGCCAAGTCTGAGCAGAAGTCCCGAGGGGTTATTGCAGGAATGAATGCTATACCACCACGAAACCGTAGAGGCAGGCCCAGGAAGGAGTAGCGACAGGTAAACGTTGAGCCGAAGTTTTTTTACAACAGAAGCCATTGATGTGGAGGAGCTGACGGTAATGATTGGTTTACTAGCAGCTCCGGTTATTCATCTTTAACCGGAACACATCACCATGTATACAAAACCTGCACTGCTTGAAGATCAATTCATTGATATGAAATTCATTACCCAGCTTACTGGCCTGAGCGATAAATGGTTTTATAAGCTGATACAGGATGGATTATTTCCTAAACCGATTAAGCTAGGCAGAGCTTCCCGCTGGCTAAAGAGTGATCTGGAAGAATGGCTATATTACCGTATTTACGAATCTCGTAATTAAACCCTATGGCCCGGAGAAAATGCTTTCATCTGTAATCAAAATTAAGCGTCCCCTTCCCTCCTCGTCAAAGCCAAGACTAATCAATACACAAGCGTTTACGTGACTTACTGTTCGTGAGATCATACCTTCAAAATCTAAATCATGGGCAGCTTCAACAGATTAGCTTGGAAATCGTTATAAGTTAACACCTAAACTCAGTGAAAACGCCGGCGAAGTTAAGCCAAAATGAGATAACTACATGATTTCATTAACAGCTAGTCAGCTGAGTTCCTTTAAGAACGAGAAGATTATTAGATGAAAAAAGTATCTTGTGTTGATTTATTTTGTGGTGCAGGCGGGTTGACACATGGTCTTGTGCTTGAGGGAGTACCTGTTGTCGCAGGTATTGATATTGATCCTGCCTGCAAGTTTCCCTATGAGACTAATAATCAAGCAAAATTTATTGAAAAAAGTGTAAGCGATTTTACATCTTCAGAATTAAATGAGCTTTACGCTGATTCAGATGTGAGGATTCTTGCAGGTTGTGCACCTTGCCAACCGTTCTCAAGCTACGCAAGACGCTATGAGCATGGTGGTAAGGATGGGAAATGGGGGCTATTGTACGAGTTTTCTCGCTTGGCTGAGGAAACGTGCCCAGATCTGATCACCATGGAGAATGTCCCTTCCGTTGCAAAACATGAAGTTTTCAACGACTTTGTCGATACCTTAAAACGCATTGGCTACCATGTGTGGTATAGCGTGATCGATTGTACGTATTATGGTGTTCCCCAAACGCGCAAACGCATGGTACTACTCGCTTCACTACATGGCGAAATTAAGCTAACTGAGTCAACTTGCATTCAACCCATTACAGTACGGGAAGCAATTAGAAATTTACCTGCTATAAAAGCTGGTGAGTCAGACATTGGGGACAAGTTGCATGTTACTTCAACGTTGTCAGTGAAAAACCTACAACGTATCAAAGCTTCTAAACCCGGTGGGACGTGGCGTGATTGGCCAGAGCATCTAGTTGCCGACTGCCATCGCACCGATAGAGGTAAAACATACTCAAGTGTCTATGGCCGTATGGAATGGGATAAACCAGCTCCCACAATGACCACGCAGTGCTATGGCTTTGGGAACGGCCGCTTTGGCCATCCAGAACAAGACCGGGCAATATCTTTGAGGGAAGCCGCTATCCTACAAAGTTTTCCTCAAGACTATGTATTTGTTCCCAAAGAACAAAAAGTAAGTCTTAGAATTCTGGGGCGTATGATAGGTAATGCGGTTCCTGTGAAGCTTGGTCAGGCAATCGCTCGTAGTATCAATGCACACCTTAGTGATGTGAATTTAGCCTGAACGAAGTGAGAACGTTTAACCAGCTACTGGGCATAGTGAACCGGAATCTGAATAATGTATGGATATTTCGAATAAAATAAACCAGGTCCAAAGAAGTACTCCTGAGCCAGGACAGCTCGTTGAAGTTCGCCGACGCCAATGGATCGTTGTAGAAGTCTCATCCTCTCAATTACCAACTGCTTCATCTCAGCAGCATGCAGTGACTCTTTCTTCTATTGATGAAGATGGTTTAGGGGAATTACTTGAGGTCATCTGGGAAATTGAACCAGGGGCTCAAGTAATTGAACGCGCTGGTTTGCCATCAATTACTGGCCTTGATGACTCTGACACCCTGGAAGCCTTTCTTGATGCTGTGCGCTGGGGGGCAGTGACCAAAGCAGACCACCGTAATTTCTTACAAGCACCTTTTCGTAGTGGAGTCAGCATTGAGGACTTCCAACTGGATCCTTTGGTACGTGCAATTGACATGGCTCGTGTCAATTTACTCATCGCCGATGACGTAGGCCTTGGTAAAACCATTGAGGCTGGGTTAATCATTCAAGAATTGTTACTTCGACATCGCGCTCGTACGGTTTTGATTGTCTGTCCTGCATCGTTGCAGGAGAAATGGCGTTTGGAAATGCTGGAAAAATTCGGCCTAGAATTTCATATCGTCGACACCAGTTATATCAAGACATTAAGACGCGAACGAGGAATTCATGCCAATCCGTGGACATCGCATCCACGATTAATCACTTCGATGGACTGGGCCAAGAGCGGCGAAGGCCTACGCGCCATGCGTGATGTTCTCCCCCTAAAGACCAGCTATCCACGCAAATTTGACATGCTGGTCATTGACGAAGCACACAACATCGCACCAGTAGGTGGAGCAAGCTACGCCATGGAAAGTCAGAGGACTCGATTCATCCGTTCGATCAGCCCTCACTTCCAGCATCGCTTGTTTCTAACCGCTACACCACATAATGGCTATACCGAATCTTTCACTTCTTTGCTAGAACTGCTGGACGATCAACGCTTCGCTAGGAACGTACTTCCAGACGAGAAACAGCTGAATCAGGTGATGATACGTAGACTCAAAAGTGATTTAGTCGATTCAGAGGGTAAGCTGCTCTACGCTCAACGCAAACTCGAAGCCTTATCCGTCGCATACTCAGCACAAGAGCGCTCTATCCACGATAAACTAAATGAATACTGCAAAAGCAGAGAACAAGGTGCAGAGAAAGCTAATAAAATCTTTGGGACTGCCTTTGTCAATCAGCTGCTGAAGAAACGACTATTTTCCTCACCTTCAGCCTTCGCATCCACGCTTGAAAAACACATAGCAACTTTAACACATGGCAAGCAAACCAGTGACAAGAACGCTATGGCAGAGCGTATTCTGCACAAAGCAATTCTTCGGGCTGAAGAGGATTACGCCAACGATCAAGAGGTAGAAAACGCCCAAGCAGAGGCCGTTGAAGAAGCCTCTCGTCACACCCTACCGCTAACGCCCGACCAGAAACAGATATTGGATGACCTGCGCCAATGGGCACAAATAGCCAAGAACCAAGTAGATGCGAAAGCTAAGGGTGTTCTTGATTGGATTGACACAAATTTAAAAACACATGGTCAGTGGAATGAACACCGGGTGATTCTGTTCACCGAATATCGAACCACTCATCAATGGATGCACGAGATTCTTGCCAGCCATGGACTTGGTGGCGAGCGATTGGCTATTCTACATGGCAGCATGGCGCAGGATGAACGCGAGAAAGTCAAAGCAGCATTCCAGACATCACCTAAAACCTCTGCCGTTCGCATCCTACTTGCTACCGATGCCGCTTCAGAAGGTATCGATTTACAGAATTACTGTAATTACCTAATCCATCTAGAGATTCCTTACAACCCCAATGTGATGGAACAACGTAATGGGCGTATCGATCGCCACGGACAGCGCCAGAAAGAAGTCGTGATCTGGCATCCCGTGGATGGAAGTGAAAACGGTGATCTTCGTATCGGTGGTCACGGTGACGACATCCTTCGAGCTCTACGAAAACTCGAATCAATGCGAGCAGACATGGGCAGTGTCAATCCAGTCATCGCACCACAAATGTCAGGTTTGATTGAAGGCTCTATCAAAGAAATTGATACTCGTCTAGCTGAATCCAGAATCGCAAAAACCAGACGCTTCATTACTGCTGAGCGCGAACTTAAAGAACGAATTGCTAAGCTACATGATCGACTCCTGTCTGCTAAGCATGATTTTCATCTTACTCCTGAACATATCCGCATGGCCGTTAATACCGGTCTCACACTTGCAGGCCGTCCAAATCTAGAGCCTTTTGAGCTACCGGATTTGCCTGCTGGCTCTGTATTCAAGATGCCTGCACTGTCAGGTACATGGGCACGCTGTCTTGAAGGATTGCGACACCCCTACACCCAGCAGATTCGCCCCATAACATTTGATCACTCAGTGGCTAAAGGTCGCGATGATGTCGTATTGGTCCACTTGAATCATCGTTTAGTGCAGATGTGCCTGCGTTTATTACGAGCCGAGGTGTGGGCACATGATGATGTAAAGAACTTGCATCGAGTTACAGTACGCTCAGTACCAGACACATTACTTGATAGTCCTGCTGTGGCCGTCGTCTCCCGATTGGTCATCACAGGGGGTAATCACCATCGACTTCATGAAGAGTTGACAGTTGCGGGGGGCTATCTTGGTGACAAAGCCTTTCGACGTGAAGAAGGCGTCAACAAAATTCAACAATGGTTCGAACAAGCTAAATCATTGACCACTGAATTTGCGCTATTTGATGCCTTACGCGTTCGTTTTAATCGTGCACAAAACAGCATTCTTCAGTCTGTTGAGGCAAGATCAAAAGACCGTCTGCAAAACCTAACTAATACCCTTCAGACCCGTAAAGATCGTGAATTGGCTGATATCAGTAATGTTCTCAACGAACTTGAAAGAACTATTACTGCTGAGTTGGCGAAAGATCAACAACCTATGCAGTTTTCACTATTCTCAGAAGATGAACGAATACAACTCAGACGTGACAATGCTGCCTTGGAAGCTCGTCTTGCACGCATACCGATAGAGCGCGAACAGGAAATACAAGCAATTGAAACTCGCTACACCAAAATTGATGACCGCACTTTCCCAGTTGCAGTCATTTTTCTCGTTCCTGAATCTACTATTCAGAGGGGTGTAGCATGAGTTTGACTAATCTACACGCTGATTGGCTATCACTGATCGACATTTCAGGACCCTTTCTCGCAATTCCCGTACTGATGGAGACCTTCCCTCAGGGGCTAGAAGAACTCAACGGAACCAAACGCAAACGGGTACGTCAGGCCTATGATGAATGGCGTGAAGCGCTGGAACAGGAAGATCCTCAGTTAATTGAATTACACTATGCATGGCTTGATGAGGTCCTATCTCGAGTCCTTGATCTTGATGAAGATGGTAAAAGTGATGTACTAAAACGCGTTGAATGGTGCGCAAACCATCTGGAATCAGTGCTACCGGACCATGGTGTAGCCCAGTACCCAGATTTAGCCGTTGTTGATGAGCAACGTGCAAACAAGCCTTTGATGCTCATACACACCTATACACCTGACGTGGATCTTGAGGCCACGATGAAACGGGATGGATGGCTAACTACCCCGGCAGACCGCATGGTCCAGTTATGCCGCTCTCTTGATTGTCGTCTCGGGTTAGTGACTAACGGTGAACGCTGGATGTTAGTTGATGCGCCAGTTGGTGCGGTTACCTCCTTCGCCAGCTGGTATGCACGCCTATGGAACCAAGAGCCAATTACATTGCAGGCTTTTGCGCACCTGCTCGGAATCCGTCGTTTCTTCGTTAATGAATCCGAACAATTACCAGCATTGTTCGACTGTTCGCTGAAATACCAGGACGAAGTGACCGACGCTTTAGGTGAACAAGTCCGCCGCGCCGTAGAAGTATTAATACAGTCCCTCGACAAAGCTGATCAAGATCGTAATCGCGAACTACTGCACAACGTCAAAGAGACCGAGCTTTATGAAGCCGCACTGACTGTCATGATGCGTCTGGTATTCCTTCTCTCGGCTGAGGAGCGCGGACTACTACTCTTGGGAGACGAACGCTACGAGACCAACTATGCGATTTCCACTCTACGCATGCAGTTACGTAAAGAGTCTTCAGAAATCCTCGAACGACGTTGGGATGCCTGGTCACGCCTGCTGGCAATCTTCCGTGCAGTTTACTGCGGCGTAGAGCACGAGAACTTGCGTCTACCCGCATTGGGTAGCTCACTGTTCGATCCCGATCACTTCCCTTTCCTTGAGGGAAGGGCCAAAGGTTCTAATTGGCGAACAGATACAGCTAAACCATTGCCAATTGATAACCGTACTGTTCTGCTCCTACTGGAAGCTATTCAGCAGTTCCAAGGTCGCACACTCTCTTATCGTGCATTGGACGTAGAACAAATAGGTTATGTCTACGAAGGTCTGCTTGAACGCACCGTCAGGCGCATCGGTGAAGTCACGCTAGAACTAGATGCAACAAAAAAAGCGCAATCACCTTGGGTCAAATTGGCTGAGCTGGATTCTGCAAACATGGATGGTATTGAGTGCTTGGTCGAATTGCTGCAAAAACGCTCTGGTAGTTCTATCAGTAGGGTGCGAAAAGATCTGACTAGGACAGTTGATGACACCTTAGCCGATCGCCTCTTAATAGCCTGCCAAGGCGATATACAACTACGCGACCGAATCAAACCCTACGTTCACCTCCTTCGAACCGATACTTGGGGTTATCCTCTGATCTATCCTGCCGGGGCTTTCATTGTCACTAGCGGCTCTAACCGGCGGGAGACGGGAACTCACTACACGCCTAAATCCCTTACAGAAACCATCGTAGCTGAAACACTGACGCCGTTGGCCTACGTCGGCCCAGCGGAAGGTACACCGCGTAAAGGGTGGCAACTCAAATCCCCAGAGGAACTACTGGACCTCAAGATCTGCGACCCCGCGATGGGATCAGGGGCCTTTCTAGTACAGGTTTGTCGCTGGTTGGCAGATCGACTCGTTGAAGCCTGGTCCTTAGCTGAAGCAACCGGCAAGTCGATAAATGTGGATGGCCAGGTGCTAGACGAGCTGCATGCCAAGGAGTCGCTGCCACTTGACACTGATGCCCGCATCGTTATTGCCCGCCGTCTTATTGCCGAGCGATGCCTATTCGGCGTAGACCTAAACCCACTGGCAGTAGAACTCGCTAAGCTATCTATCTGGCTGGTAACGCTGGCCAAGAACCGTCCATTTGGCTTTCTCGATCACAATCTGCGCTGCGGCGACAGCCTACTCGGGATCCATCGGCTGGAGCAGCTTACTCAGCTTTCGATGAAGCCAACCGGGCAATCTAAACTGCACCTATTTGGCCAAAAGGTTGAACAAGCGTTACAAGGAGTTATTGAACTTCGACAGCAATTGCGCGAAATGCCTATCCATGACATCCGCGACGTGGAAGTCATGGCGAACTTGAACGCCGACGCACGCAGTAGGCTAGAAGTTACCAAGTGCATCGCCGATACATTTATTGGGGAAGTATTTGAGGCTAGCAGCGGTAGCATCTCAGCGATGGAAAAAGGGCTGGCCTCGTTGGCCATCCAAGCTGGGCAAGCCTTAAAGGGCGAGTGCGACCAAATTGCATTATTGCGCCAAAGGTCTGTTAAATTGCTCTCGACAAACCTTTCTGCCAACAAGCCAACGCATAAACCGTTCCATTGGCCTCTGGAATTTCCAGAAGTATTCGCTCGCGGTGGCTTCGATGGGATCATCGGCAATCCACCTTTCTTGGGCGGGCAACGCATTACTGGGGTTGCAGGTACGGCTTTCCGTGACTGGTTGGTAACACACATCGCAGAGGGTCGGCGTGGCTCAGCGGATCTGGTTGCCTATTTTTTCCTGCGAGCATGGAGTTTACTCCGTGAGGATGGCAGCTTCGGGTTGCTTGCAGTCAACACAATCGCGGAAGGTGATACGAGACAGGTCGGGTTGGAAGCCCTAGTCAGTGCAGGTGCCGTCGTCCATGCAGCTTATCCAAACGAACCATGGCCCGGGAAGGCTGCTGTCGTTACTAGTCGCGTGCACATTCACAAAGGCGAGTGGAAGGGTGAACGGATACTGCTTGGGAGACCAGTATCATTCATTTCAGCCTTCTTATCTGATCGTGAAGAGTGGAGTCCAAAAAGGTTGAAGGTTAACGAAGGGCTGGCGTATCAAGGTTCAATTGTTTTAGGTATGGGCTTCCTGCTTATGCCAGACCAAGCTCAATCTATGTTGGATGCTGACCCAAAGAATTCCGATGTAATCTTCCCGTACATCAACGGTGATGACCTCAATTCTGACCCAGAGCAGAAACCGAGCCGTTGGGTAATCAACTTCTGGGATTGGCCAGAATCTAAGGCGAAGAGTTATACCCTGCCATATGAGCATCTGGTACAAAACGTCAAAGAGGAGCGTCTTTCCAACAAAGACAAGGGAGCACGGGAAAAATGGTGGCAATTTCTGCGGGCTCGTTCCGAATTGTATCACGCTATAGGTAAGGGTAGATATTTTGACCGTCACCCCAAAAATTGGTATTCAGAAACGAGCCAGATGGAAAGGGTGTTTTGTCTATCACGAGTCACCAAATTTATAGCTCCGGCGATAACACCCTCAAACTTTATCTGGTCAGATAGCATGGTCATTTTTTGTTCTTCTTCGTTTGATTTTCTGGCTCTCTTATTTAGTCAAATACATGAAGTATGGGTCCGTAAAAACGCTTCTCGTCTTGAAAGCCGATTGAGATATACCCCAAGTGATGCGCTTGAGACATTGCCTCTTCCTCATGCATTTTCAGATGAGTTGTGTGTTATTGCAGAGCAATTTGCAAATAATCGCACTGCGATTTGCAAGGACAAGAAAATAGGCTTGACGAATTTATACAACCGTTTTCACGACGATAATGAACGAGATCCCTGTATTGAAAAACTACGAGTGTTGCAACGTGACATAGATTCTAGCATAGCAAATTCCTACGGCTGGCATGACCTCAACCTCGAACATGGATTCCACGAAGTTCCATATTTGCCCGAAAATGACCGGGTTCGCTTCACTATCTCAGATGCTGCTCGTATCGAAGTGCTACAGCGGTTGTCGAAACTGAATCACCTGCGCTATCAGGAGGAACTCGCTGCTGGCTTACATGTAAAAGGGGCTAAAGCCAAGACATTAAGTACGCCACGAAAATAATACCCAACATTAATTTCTAACTAAGTTTAATTTTGAGAAGGGTAGTTCATTAATGATCAACGTAAGCCCCGTTGATCTTGTTGTGATGGCTCAAAACTTCGTCTAAAGCGGTATGGAGGGAAAAAATGATAAATGATAAACCAACCAGATCACCTAATGCATGGTTCGCCATTGACCATGGCCAAGTGAAAGATCCCACCTTAGCCCTCTATACACAGCGCTTAAAAGGTGAGCGAGCACTCAATCAAGGCATTTCGAATGACGATTGGATCGTGAGTTTGGATACCTTCGGCCATATCACTAGAATCGCACGTATCCTGCGTATTCGTTCAGACCTCGAAACCACCACACTCTTTTTTGATCGAATGTTGCAGGTTGAACCGCCAGTTTCAATTGGTATGACCTCTATCAAGCTACCTTCTAAAGGAAGTTCTGGTCGTATTCAATGGAAAGACTTCATTGAAATGCTCCCTGATGTACTACACACGAGCATTGCTGAAATACCTACTATCAAAGATCAAACATACATCCGCGAATTACTTCAGTTGGCTGTAATGGATGACTTGCTCGGTCCGGCGGCCGGCCCTAATGAACTTATAGTCGATATGGGGGTTAGAGACCGTTATTTGGTCGGCAAGCTAGCACCGCGTGAAGCAGCCAAACGCGGCTCAGAGTTTCCAGTAGATCCAGAAAATGCAGACGATGATGCTGGAGACCAGATTGTTAAAGCTCAGACGACAAGAGTTAATTCTCCAACAGTAGCTGGTCGTGGAGAACCTGACGCACCGGAAGAAATTGATGCCGCTAGCAACCAATCATTGATACCAAGTAGCCTCGGAATGACTTTCTGTGTAGACGGCGATGTTGCTCAAATCGAAATCGAAGCTCGTTGGGGACGATACGAACGCAGCGAAGATCATGAGATCTACAGAACTCGCAAAAACAAGGAAACAGGAGTCGAAGAGCAGACGAAAGCCAAAGTCTGGCAGCGCATCCCTTGTGGTGGGAAAAGAGTATTATCGCTTACCGAAGGGGTTATTTCACCAGAACCACTAGACTGCACCATTCCAGAAGTCCTGATACAAGGTACCATCCGTCCCAAAAATGAGAATGGCGATCGGCTAGTCACACTATTCCTTGTCAATAATCAGGAAGAACCGCCTTCTAATCGTGACTCGGCATGGGTTTTCCAACCTGAATTGATTGCTCGACCAATACAAGATGCTGTCGACCCATTTGTTTTTAGGCGTAAACCTGTTCTGAATGCTGACGGTATGGATCCTGAACGCGAAGCATTAGAAATGATTTACCAGAACCGCGTAGAGTTTGCAGTAGGGCATGGTGTTGCGGTACATGCTGAAACTGCGGATAACGTAGAACTAGCGACAGAAATTCGTACGACTGTGATGCCTCAGTACGAGGTACCAAGAACTGAGACGCCTGGTCTTGATATATCTGATCGGCCAGCGCTGCAGAAAATGGTAAGTAGTGGTTTCCTTGATATGCAGACACTGGCGACTTTGGATATAGATTCGCTCGTTAATGCATTGAGTATGCTGACCAAGGACTACGATGCGTGGATAAGTGAGCAGTACTCAAGCATGGGAACCAAGGCTACAAGATTTGACGCTCAAGCCCAAGCAGCCATGGATAGATGCAAAGAAATTCTTATCCGCCTACAACAAGGTATTGACACACTTAAACATAATGAAAAAGCGTTGCTGGCTTTCCGTTTCGCTAACCGGGCAATGGCAGCACAGCGCATACGCAGTTTATACGCACTGGATAAACGTCGTGGAAAAGATGTTACGGTCGAAAAATATAATAAAGAAAAAAACCGTAGCTGGCGCCCTTTTCAGTTGGCATTCCTGTTGCTCTCCATCCCATCGTTGGCAGACCCGTGCCATCCCGATCGAGTACAACCTGTAAATGCTTATGCTGACCTACTGTGGTTTCCTACTGGTGGCGGCAAGACTGAAGCCTATTTAGGTGTAGCGGCCTTCACTATGGCCATACGGCGTCTACAGGGTAATTTAGGTGGGTATGATAGCTCACGCGGCTTAGCCGTTATCATGCGATACACACTTCGCCTGCTAACACTGCAGCAGTTTCAGCGTGCGACAGCTTTGATTTGCGCAATGGAAGTATTGCGCCGCGAAGCACAAGATAATGGAGATAAATCCCTTGGTATAGAACCTTTCACTATAGGTCTTTGGGTCGGAAATAAGGTGACTCCGGGTTCTACCGAGGACAGTCATCGAGCCGTTGAAGATGCCCGTAATCCAGGTAAGTACAATGCAGGTGCAGCTTCACCCGCCCAACTAACCAGTTGTCCTTGGTGTGGTACCGAAATAGCACCAGGACAGGACGTAGAGGTTCACAAGGACAAATCGGGTGGCCGAACTTTCGTTTACTGCGGTGACAAAAAGGGGCGTTGTGACTTTTCAAAGGGCAAATCAAGCAATCAATCACATCCCGGTATTCCAGTATTGGTAGTGGATGAAGAGATCTATCACCGCCCTCCAACGATGATGATTGCCACAGTGGACAAGTTCGCCATGATGGCGTGGCGCGGTCAGGTACGGACACTCTTTGGCCGGGGGGGACAGGAATGTACGCGGCATGGTTTGCTCTGGCCAGGAGCCAACTGCAACGGCAATCACCCAGTCTCCAAGGGGCAACCTTCCACTAAGGCGAAAACTATCGGCCCTATCCGACCACCAGACCTTATTATCCAAGATGAGTTCCATCTCATCAGTGGGCCTCTGGGCACGATGGTAGGGTTATATGAAACCGCTGTTGATGAGTTGTGTAGTTGGACACTTGATGACAAGACCGTCAAACCGAAAGTCATCGCTTCTACAGCAACCGTCCGCAAAGCTAAAGAACAAGTAAACAGCGTCTTCATGCGCAAAGTAGCAGTGTTTCCGCCTCATGGATTGGATGTTGAAGATAACTTTTTCTCGGTTCAACGTGCAATAAAAGAGAAGTATGGTCGTCGTTATCTCGGCGTATGTTCACCCGGTAGCTCAAGACCTGCAATGTTAATTCGCGTTTACACTGCTTTCCTAACCGCGGCACAAGAATTATTTAACCACTTTGGTGAACCAGCCGATCCCTACATGACTATGGTCGGTTATTTCAACTCGCTACGTGAATTAGGTGGGATGAAACGACTGGCAGAGGATGATGTGCAGACACGTTCTTATCGGGTCCAAATGAGTATGGTTGAGCGGCCCGCATTGGCACAACGCAGTATAAGCAACATTCGCGAACTAACTTCCCGCGTATCTAGCCAAGACATTCCTAAATACCTTGATAACTTAGAGGTTAAATTCAAGTCTGAATTTGATACAACTACCGGTAAATATGTTACCAGATGGCAGGAAGGTGATACTCAAGCCATTGATATCGTACTCGCCACCAACATGTTGTCAGTAGGTGTTGATATCAATCGACTTGGTCTCATGGCAGTGAATGGTCAACCCAAAGGAACAGCGGAATATATTCAGGCTACCAGTCGCGTGGGGCGCTCATTTCCTGGTTTGGTTTGCACCGTACTCACATGGGCTCGTCCGCGAGACTTATCTCACTATGAAACATTTGAACATTATCACGCCACTTTCTACAAACATGTAGAGGCTCAATCGGTCACCCCATTCTCTCCTCGAGCTATGGATCGCGGTTTAACAGGGACTCTGTTAAGCCTTGTACGTCTGGAGAATGACGCATTCAACCCGAATGAAGGCGCAGGCCAATTGAGTACGTCTAATCAATTCGAGATCAGCAATGCCATCAAAGTGCTGGCAACAAGAGCAGGTAATGTTGCGGAAGACAACTCGCGTAAAAAATTAGCAGAGAATGAATTGAAAGAGCGTGCCGATGAATGGATGAAAAAAGCATCTATGGGCGGAAGAATCCTCGGATATGAAAAGCGTGGGCCTGAAAAGGATAAGACAGTTAATTTAATTGAATCTCCAGGCCTGAAGCCGTGGGATAACTGGACGGTTCCAATGTCGATGCGAGAAGTCGAACCGGGCGTACGACTGATAATGAACAAAAACCATATCACTGATGATAAAGATTGGAAGCCACGTCCCGCAACGAAGGATGAGGATTGAATATGAATATTGATGAGAAAACACCTGTGGGTGAAGTACGCCCCAGCCAATTACTTTGGACCTATGGGCCTGGAGCGCTAATTGATCTTCCAAATCTATCTGTCGTAACGCTTGGAATAGACCGGTGGGAAAAGAACCGTTGCCAGCCAATTCAGGAAATCCGGCTGCTTGAAGCAGTTCGGAAGAAATTGGGAGATCAAGTTGAAAGCTTGCGTATGCCACCATTTCAGAAAGGTGAAGTGGTCGATATGTGGTCTGCTGAAGCAAATATAGGAGTTCCCGTTCGTCCTTTCCCACGGTGGCTACGTTGCGTAAAGTGTGGGCTTCTTTCACCTTATGATGCTGGATTATTTGAGATCAAAGAAAATCGGTATAGACCCGAACGCACTCGCTTTCTCCATAAAGGCTGCCGAGGTTCTAAAGGAGATCAGCCTGCCAGGGACGCGGATGCCGTACCTGCCCGTTTCCTGTTGGCCTGCCGTGATGGTCATCTTGATGATTTTCCTTGGCATTACTTTGTTCACGGCGGCAACAGCTCGTGCAAAGGGACGCTGCGATTCTTTGAAAGTGGAGCCTCGCTACAAACCGAAAATCTATGGGTAAAATGCGATGAATGCGAAGCCTCGAGGAGTATGGCACATGCGTTTGGTAAGGCAGGCAAAGAGAATCTTCCTGCATGCAGAGGACGTCATCCTCACTTGGATTACTTCGACACCGAATGCGATGTGGAACCACGTGCAGTATTGTTAGGAGCCACTAATAGCTGGTTTCCGATGACGCTGTCTGCACTCGCGATCCCTCTGTTGCATGTATCACCATTACATCAGATTATTATTGATTATTGGGATGATCTCGCTGATGTGGAGGATCGTTCTGAGCTGAAGGGGATACTCAAAGCGCTCAAGAAAAGGGGTGAGGCTCAAGGCATTGAGAAACATGACCCAGAGACAATTTGGTTAGCTATTGAAGCGCATCGGTCCGATAATTGTGAAGAATCTGTCGGTGAGATCGATATAAAAGGGCCAGAGTGGGATGTTCTAATAGAACCAAATCCCCCCGCAGACTACCCACATTTCATGAGTAAGAAGACCTGTACTCCTCCACGATTTTCACCATTTATCGAACGAGTATTACTCCTAGAACGGCTACGTGAAGTCAATGCATTAGTCGGATTTACTCGAGTTGAAGCTCCTGAAGAATCTGACGATCTGAGTGAACGTGTTCAAATGGCTAATCTATCACGAAACAGACCTGACTGGGTGCCAGCCAGCCAAGTACATGGCGAAGGTATCTTCCTCCAATTTAATGAAGAAGTCTTAGTTGCTTGGGAGTCGCTGGATGCGGTCAAAAAAGTGGACAAAATGCTTCGTGATGGGCATACCGGATGGCGAAATTCACGTCATCTAGATCCCAATGAGGGCTATCCAGGTATTCGCTTTGCCATGCTTCACACACTTTCACACGTGCTGATTCGTGAGCTGGCACTGGAATGTGGATACAATGCCGCGAGTATTCGTGAACGCATCTATGCCAACACAACCTATGATAGTCCGCAGGCTGGTATCCTTATCTACACAGCTGCCGCCGATTCAGACGGTACTCTGGGAGGTCTAGTCGATCTTGGTAAACCAGAAAATCTAGGTCGGTTAATAGTACAAGCGCTGAATCGCTCAACGGTTTGCTCCTCTGACCCTCTATGTTCTGAACATGATCCAGCGAAGGATCGCTCGTTGCATGGTGCCGCATGCCATGCATGCAGTCTAGTAGCCGAAACCTCTTGCGAGAAGGGAAACCGCTACTTGGATCGAGCTCTGCTTGTACCAACACTTGAGTACGCTGATGCAGCTTTCTTCAAGGATTTATTAAATGGATGAACTTCTGGAAGCCATTTCAGCATTGATCTCTCTTGTCTCATCCGAGAAGGTAAGATCCATCGCTGAGCACATGCGTCGCATTAACGCCAACAAATCTATGGCCACACTAGACAGTGTGGTCAGTACCCCGATGGCTGCGACGGTGGTCAAACAACTCGCAATCGCTTGGCAGAAGACTTCCATCAGCCCAAATGAGTTAGCAGCTATGCTTCTTGCTGCCAGCCACATATATTCCAAAGTTACTTCTGAGCAATCCACTGAATTAGTGTGGACCGGCCCAACTACACCATTTGTTTCAGCGCGCCGCACCGAGCAATCATTACTGCAGGTTATTAGCGCAGCAGAGCGAACTCTGTTCATTACTAGTTTTGTCGCTTATAACGTTCCGACTATAGCGAAAGCACTAAACGCAGCAAATGAGCGTGGAGTTATGATCTCAATTTTACTTGAATTATCCCAAGACCAAGGTGGTAGTATAACTTTCGATACGATCGCAAAGATGAGGATACAAGTGCCTTCCGCCAAGCTTTATACATGGCAAGATAAGGACAATGAATATTATGGCGGATGTGTCCACGCAAAAGTTGCAGTTGCTGATGGCAAGGAGTGTTTTATTACCAGTGCAAACCTAACCGAACATGCCATGGAAAAAAACATAGAAGCAGGCGTGCTTATTTCAGGTGGAAGCATTCCAAAGCAACTTAATGAGCATCTTTTTTCACTTGTTAAAACAAAAATAATTAGTTTAGTGTGACAAATTATATTCATTGCTCAGATTTGAGATTAGATATATTAGTCGCAACCAGATCTAACTGCGTGCTATACAATCGGGGAAAAGTGGACATAGTACCTGAAAATAGCATTCGTAGCAGCACCTCGGATACTCCTAAATTGTTTGTGGCGATTCATTATAATGATATCAAAGCAACTATACTTAAATCACGGCATGAGTCACATACAGTCATCCCCCCGCAATAAACCAACAATACTTTAATATTGTTGGTTTATTGTGACTTTTAATAACTCAGGTGTTTTATATTACAATTGAATAGTGCAATTTATCTCTGAACAGAGATTTCAAAATGCCAATTAACGTTCAAGCAACTGAGATAAATTTTCAGCTTCTAGTACAACACCATCTACAGCAACGACTTCTGGCGGCGCCAAGTGAGAAATGAACTTAACACAGCCCACTCAGATCTTACCGATGAAAATAACACACCAATGAGATAAAGAGAATCACGCAACGAATTATTTTCAAAAACCTCATTTAAGAATCTCTTGGTAACTACTTAGAGCTCTTTTATATATTAAATCACTTCTATTACCTAAATTATCAATCACATATTCATATCCAAATTTCAAATCTAAATCTCTAACGAAACTTTCAGTTTCAGACGAGATGATATCAATTGTACTAGCTAACTGAACTCGCCCCAAAGTAGACGACGAATTCCATGCGTATTTTGGAGAGTGTTTCAGCATGGCTACAAGTTTTATTACTTCTGCCATAATGAAGTTTCCATCTAATTTATCATGTGATGATTTAATAAAACTAGGGTATCGATACCATTGAAACTCATCTATTATAGAAAAATCAATTAGGCTTTTCCTTGGAATAAATGCAGCAAAGGGTATTTTTTTTAACTCAGAGACTAGCTCTTGTTTGATAAATATTCTTGCGCCTTTACCTGCTCCCTCGAGTTTCACCGCATCTGTTACTGCACCACCACAAATAAACATTCCGAGCTTAGTATTTATTTTTTCGGGTTCAACAATCTGTCCATTTGCGAGCCCCCCTCTACAAAGGAGTCCGCCCAGAACAGACCTCCACATTATATCACGAGCTACATTAACAACCACATTCGGGTCTTCTGACCAAATAAAAGCACAATCAGATAGTTGTGCCACCTTGACGTTTTTTAGGTCTTTTGTAGCAGATACTAATATTCTTCTGAATTTTAATAATAATTTTGCACAAAACTGATGTTCTGAAAAACAACTATGATAACTAAAGTTATGCGCCAGAAAATCCTTTTCACTAATGTCTACTTTTCCTTGAGTCAAAGCGCCAACGCCAAGAATATCTACAAAAAAAACCGCTCCAGTGTATTCTTTCAAAGAACCCCCCAATAGTATCCTTAATCAAAATCTGACATAGGCTTAGGAAGAAGCAATTCTTCTTATCATGTCAGTGATTCTGCTTAATTTAAGCTCAGTCGAAACTGAAATCAATAGCAGTACTAAATTAGCAATATCCGATTCTTGCACGTGTTGTGTGAAAATTCAGACTAAGAACTGAAATGCGTGAAGCTATGCAAAATCTGAAACTGAACGACTGAACAACTACGCAGAGACACAGTTTTCAGCTCTGCTTTTTGCCGCATCGTTTTCACACCGCCTGTGCACAAAGAGAACGTAATGCGTATGTAATGCTTTGCCATCTACTATAACTTACTAACTCAAATGATATGACACGTGCTTAATGGGTTAGGCATTTCTTTGACACGTACATCATGACCAGGGAGATCGCGGCGCAAAAGATAAGCAGGGAATCAGGTGCAACATTGCGGTACTACCGCTCCTTCTGAGCGCCGGTAAGAGCGAATCTGCCGGAAAAAGTGTATACTTTAAACATAAACAGGCTAAAAATGGTTTGAAGCAATTAGTAGTTATATTCTTTATTATTTTCACAGGTGGGTAGTATGAGTTTTTCGCAAAAAGAAATCGAAGAGCATGAACATTATGAATCATATTATTTCTGCAATATTATCAAAAACGTATTGAGCAATCAAAGTGCTTATATGAGAGGTCTAAATGATTATTATGGCGATGGTCAATCTCTTGTATTCGACAAGGCGTTTCCAAAATGGTCTAACTTCCATTACTTCATTGAATTTATTATTGATTCTGTGTATCTAGAGAGTTTAAACTATAATAATCTTAAGACGCGTCTGAAGGCATTAAAAAACCACGCAAAAGATTTTGGGGCAAACCCTAGTGATGCAGTTGTTTCTTTCAATAATATCCGACAATCATACTTGCTGTATCTTAATAAGATAAATGTATCTTTGAGTGTAAGCACCGCAACTGAATTAGAAGGTTTTCTAATCGATTTTTATGAGAGCTTGGAGTTTGAAGAATATAAAGAAAGAACTATTAAAGAGGTGTTTTATATTTTATTTGGGGACCGTTTTGTTTTACAGTTATATAATGAGATGATCGCTGAGGTTAGAGAGGGAGATTGGGATTCTATAAATTATACGGAAAGTGTCACTACAAAAAAGGGATATCTAAAAAGATCAGCGATCCCAAAATGGGTACAAAAAGCTGTATATCATCGAGATAAAGGTCGCTGTGTGCTATGTAAAAAAGATTTGACTGGATTGATAAATATTTACAACAAATCTAATTACGATCACATCGTTCCATTAGCTAGGTTTGGAATCAACGATGTTTCTAATATCCAATTACTCTGTGAAACATGCAATCAGAAAAAAAATGCAAATAACAATCAATCTTCAAAAGACTATTTTCCTTGGTATGTCATTGGAAAAAGTTAGCATTTAGACTCATGGATAAATATTAATGGCATATCGGAAATAGTCACCTAAATTATCAGCATTAGCCACATTAAGCTAAAATGCCTATATCGCGGTATAATGACCGGAATTTTACCTTGGTATTTTTCAGATAAAAGAGAAACCGTTTCGTTTACCTCCACCTAACAAATGCAGCTTTTATTTCTGAGTAAGACATAGTGGTAAAACGAAAGACGCTCATGACAAGGCGAACGTAGACCTTGCTTCATCAAGCGATTCTTACCAAAGCGGAGAAGGTCACCACAAAAGATTAAGTATGAGCCAATGCAGATAATTGTTGCTGAATATTAAATCAGCATTCACCATCCAACCTTAGGTGAAAAAGACATCTGACTAATGATACTGCCAAATGCCTTTATGACGAATACTCTGCATTAACCGGGAAATCTCATGCAACCAATTTATTACTTTTATCTATTTTCCAACATTGATTTTCGCAAAATCAAACGGACTAACCCCCTTTTCCCGATTCGCATCCAGATAATCCGCCCACCACTGCACCATCAGCCTACGCTCCCCCAAGTGTTCAGCCTTATGAATATAAGCCGCACGCACAGAGTTACGTTCCTGGTGACTCATCTGCCGCTCTACCGCATCCTTTGACCACAATCCCGACTCAATTAATGAACTACAAGCCATGGTTCTGAAACCATGCCCGCAAACCTCAACTTTCGTATCGTAGCCCATCACCCTCAACGCCTTATTCACCGTGTTCTCACTCATCGGTTTACGAGGATCGTGATCGCCAACGAAGATCAGCTCTCAGTTTCCACTCATTCTTTTGATCTGTTCCAGAATGGTCAGAGCCTGGCGGGATAAAGGAACAAGATGAGGAGTCAGCATTTTCGATCCTCGATGTGAATGCTTCACACCTTCCAACGGCTCACGCTCTCCTGGAATCGTCCACATAGCAGTTTCAAAATCTACTTCTGACCAGCGAGCAAAACGTAACTCACTAGATCGAATGAAGACTAACAACGTCAGCTCCACAGCTAAGCGTGTTAGTGGTCTGCCGGTATATGTGTCGATACGATGAAGTAGTTCAGGAATACGATTAAGTTCTAGCGCAGCGCGATGTTGCCGTTTTGCTGTAGCTACCGCTCCAGCGATCTCTTGTGCAGGGTTGTAATCAATTAAACCACTTTGCACGGCAAATCGCATAATTGCTGTAGTTCGTTGTTGTAGACGCGCCGCCACCTCAAGACGTCCAGACATCTCTACGGCTTTAATGGGAATAAGTAAATCTCTGGTTTTTAGTTCAGCGATATTCCGCTTACCAATCGCATCGAACAGATTATCTTCCAGGCTTTTGAGAACACGGCCACTGTGCGACTCAGACCACTTTTGATTGCTGGCATGCCAATCTCTGGCAACAGATTCAAATGTGATGACCTCTTTAGCCTGTTCTTCTTTCACAGCACGTTTATGCTCACGAGGATCGACACCGGCAGCAACAAGCCTCCTGGCCTCTTCCCTCTTTTGACGAGCATCGGCCAATGACGTTTCGGGGTAAACACCAAAAGCCATCAGATGTTGTTTACCACCAAAACGAAAACGAAAGCGCCAATATTTAGAACCGTTAGGGTGTATCAACAAAAACATGCCATCGCCGTCTACTAGCGAGTATTCCTTTTCTTCTGGTTTTGCCGAACGCACTTTGGTATCAGTCAGGGCCATGATGGTATTCCTTCCATATGCTGCCGTGAGTATATAAGCATTATCGAACCAGCATATATACTCGGTTCTATACTCACAAGCATGTTGATGTGGGGTAACTCAGATTGACGTCAGTTGACTGAAAAGCGGGGCAAGGCCTTGCGGGTACTGGATTTTAGGCACAAAAAAAGACGTCTATTGACGTCTATTGATGTTCCGATGGTGCCGAAGGCCGGAATCGAACCGGCACGCCTCGCGGCGGTTGATTTTGAATCAACTGCGTCTACCGATTTCGCCACTTCGGCACTGAAGGGTATGCGGAAAACGTTGAGGATTATACCGTTACCCCCTGTTTCCGCAACCCTTATCGGCAGGCGAAGGTGCAACTGCTGAAAAAACCGTCTTTTGGGTTCTCAGGTTCACCTGCTTAACCCGAAACAGGCTTCACATCCGTTACCAGAGTTGGCAGATCCCAGGTGCCGCCCGCATGGATATAACGGCACATGCCGGTCCCGCCTTCATAGCTTTTGCGGAAGGCCTTGCCGTCCCAAACCCAGCTTTCCTGGCTCATGCAGTCACCAATACCGCGGCCTTTCTGCACATTGGTAATCTCACCTTTGTCGTAATCCGACCCGGAAATGGTCACCAGTACCGGCGTGCCTTTTAGCTGGTCATCAATGACCCAGTAGCCATATCCTTCGTTATAAGCGGCACGCCAGCAGAGCGCTGAAAGCAAAGCGTGTGTGTCGTCCAGTGGCGTAAGCGTGAGTCCATCGGTTTCCGGATCACTGTTTTCTGCAGGTGAATACAGGCTGTCGCACGTGTCATCGTCATTGTGATTGACCGTTGAAAGCAGTCGGGTTTTCAGCGCGTCGATTTCTGGTGCGGTCAGCAAACGGGGTTCGCCGCTGAGGGTTTTTGCCGCCTGAATAACCGGTGCGGGCACAGCCTTAGCCACGCTGCTCTCCGGTTTATTGCCTTTTTTGGTGAGTGCACCTGGCGTGCCGATACGGCCCTGCACGTCGTCCGCTTTCAGCAGCACGGCATAAGCGCCTTCGCCAGAAAGCAGGAATGGCTTTGTACCGCCTTTAAATTCAACTTTACCGCTGCCTTTGACGGCGCTGATTACCGCAGAGGTCTGGCTGGCCGACATTCGCCAGTTATCGTCAGCCGCCACCAGATCGCCTGCTGATTTCCCGTCGATCCACAGCGTCAGCTTTTCTGCCGGTTCGCTGTCATCTTCGGTGTCGCCCAGCGTCACCTCTCCCACTGGCTCTGTTCCAGGTCCAGCGGCGCGGGTGAGCAGGATGGAGCCGGAGGGATCCTCTTCTTTGGCATAACCCGCAATGCGACAGGTCAGGGTGTTATCGCAGACAACTTCCCAGTCTTTGTGCTCAAGCGTTTTTCCGCTCTGGGCGGCCTGAGCCGACAGGGAGAACGCCGCCAGTACGAAAAGCATCGGTTTATAGTTCACTTTATTCCCTCAGGTTTTATTTCTGATATCAGCACAGGTATCACTCTTTCACCATCGGTGTAAGGGAACCCAAAGCCATTGTTAATCGCCGCCAGGCTTTGAAAAAAGGCTACGCCCCGTCCTGGGCGATGCGCCTATCGGGTCACTCTCTCTTTTTTGTTAAGCGCTTCAACCAGCACGCTATGCAGCTGGCCGACAGAGAGATCGCGGATGACAGGCGCAGGAATACCGCGCAGTCGTCTGCAAAGATAAACAATGCCAAAAAAATCGATGCCTTCACTATGGAAAAGATATTCGTTTTCTTTCAGAGAGAACGCCTTCCTGAAACCACCTTCTTCTGCAGAAAAGCTCACGCCGAAAACTTTTTCGGCCTCCTCCAGCAATTCAACACCATCATCGCCGGTAATCCCCAGATCCTTTTCCAGCCAGGTATTTTCATCGATTATTTCACGTCTGCATCCTGCAAAATCGCGGACAAAAGCGATAACGTCCGCCATTGAGGGTTCCATATCATTGCTCATGCTAAAGCGCTCCGCGCTATCCTGCCAATTTACAGTCGTCCTAAGGTCATTTCCTGCACCTCAGCCGCTGGATTGGCCTCTTTCACGGCGGCAAGAAAACCGGCAAAATCCCGATTGAAAAGGGTGTAGTTGTTCAGGACTCTGAACTCCCTTTCGGTTTTATAAGCTCCGGTAACGTAACGAACCAACCATACCCGGCGATTGCTGACTTCAGTTCCGGTAACTTTTATCCTGATAATATTTTCCAGCGGAACTTTGCAAAGCGTTTCGCCTTCACGCTGCTGATACAGGAAGTCGCTGTCATAGTAATAATCTTCCGTGTTCATGCCCAATTTTTTCAATATCGGCGTATTAGCCGATATCTTTTTCATCTCTCCTGGAGAAGGAGGGAGCCCTTTTTTAAAGGGCAAAGGCCTGAAGCAATAGCAGATGAGCAAAATGAAGAAAGCTAACGACAGCAGTGAGAAAATAAAATAAACAAACTGATGCATTTAAATGACCCGACCTGTTCGGATAGCTCCTGATTATATCGAAGAAGATATGATGCCGTTATCCGTTTTTACCGCCCTGCCCGCTCATCTTTCAGTGCAGTACGATCTGCCTGACGCGTACCAGCGACAGACATTGCTGCGCACCTGCCGCACAACTGAGTTGCCTGAATAAATCCGGCTATGGCCCAACGTTTTAGCCTGAGTATCCTCCCTCTACTTACCTCTCACGCTGATGTTGTCTTGATTGTCTTACAGCGCCTGTTCGCCCTTAGAAACGCCCAAGCGCCTCCCCACCTTTACGGTTTACATTTACCTGCATTTGTTATGTGATCCTGTTACGTGAATTCTTCGAGCTGTCTCGCAAAACAGGATCCTGCATGCGCTTTTACCAGGCCGATCCCCGCCTTGAAAACTACTGGCGCGGCGTTATCCTTTTTGGCAAAAACGTCGCCTCCTATAAGTTTGCTCTTGCCCATGCGCTGTACGACCTGAAGCAGCCGGACAACGATTTGATTACGCTGGAAGCGCTGGCCGTGCCTTTTGTGCGGCATTTATGTGCCCACCTGCGTCATGCGCCAAAGCAGATCACCAGTAAAAGCAGCGAGTTTCTGGAGGCATGCAGACAATTCAACGCAGGCGAAATCAGCGAAGAACAGTTAATTGCCATTACCGTTAAGCGCGGGTTCGCAAACGTCATCGATGCTTTTCATAATGTGAATCACGCCGAGATCGACAAACGCTTTTTCCTGGATGAACGGCGAAGCCATAAAGGCATCCGGCTTACGGAGAACTTTTATCAGCTGACGGAAAACGAACAGTTTGCCAGTCTGAAAGCGGAAACGGATGCCAGATGGCGGCTGGTAGAAGAAGCCTGGGCGATGAACGTTTCACGTAACCTGATTGCGGTTGATTATGACGATAATGACAAGATGCTTTTCAGCCGCCAGAGCGGTCGCCGCGTCACCATTACCAGCTGCCGCAGCAGCCTGAACGGCTACCAGAAAGGCCGGTGCTTTTACTGCTTTCGCGCCATTGGCGTGACGGGTGGCGAAGAGAACCTGGCGGATGTCGATCACTTTCTGCCACTGATGCTCAGCGAGCAAATCGGCAACCTTAACGGTGTCTGGAATCTGGTGCTGGCCTGCCAGACCTGTAATCGCGGCGCCCAGGGTAAATTTGCACGCATTCCCTCAATAACACTTTTGCAGCGACTGCATGATCGAAACGAATACTTTATTAACAGTCATCTGCCACTGCGGGAGACGTTAATCCGCCAGACCGGCGCAACGCCAATGCTGCGGCACAGCTTCCTGCAAAACAGCTGGGATACGGCAAAATTTGCCCTGCTCCACGAGTGGCAGCCAGCGGCACAGGGAGACAGCCTGTTTTGAACAACGAAGATTATTACCGACAGAACGCTCAGCGGTTTTTTACCGATACGGCAAGCGCGGATATGTCTGCGCTTTACCCGCCTTTTATTGACTGCCTGCCGCCGGGTGCTCGCATTCTGGATGCAGGCTGCGGTTCAGGCCGTGACGTTAAAGCCTTCAGCGAAATGGGTTTTATCGTCGAAGCCTTTGATGCCTCGGCGGAGCTGGTTGCGCTGGCTCGCCAGTTATCCGGGAAGCCTGTAATGCAGATGCGCTTTCAGGATGTGGATGCGGTTGAAAGATATGACGGTATCTGGTGCTGCGCCTCGCTGCTGCATGTTTCCGAAGCTGAACTACCCAGCGTCATGACAAAACTGGCCATAGCGCTGAAGCCTGGCGGCGTAGGGTATCTCTCTTTTAAACATGGCCGCGGCGAACGGGAAAAGGACGGACGCAGTTTTACAGATATGGATGTGGCTGGATTACAGAAACTGGTAGATGGGGTTAATACACTCGGCGGTGACATTCTGACTAAAAATAAGATGGGGATAAAAAGAGAGGCTGGCTCTGAGGGCATAATGGGGAACAGGTTCGCTATTGAAACAGAAAAAACCTGGCAGACCGGTGATGTACGTGCAGGACGCGGTGACGAAGTCTGGCTGAATGCGATTATCAGGAAAAAATAACGCAAAAGAGCCAACCTCTCGGTTGGCCCCTTCTTGCATCTTGCATGCTCAGCATCGGGCATCAGCGGTGCCCATTAGCGCCTGTTGTTGTCAGGATAAGCGCCTCAATGCGAGTGATCGTGCAGTTTGTTCCCGACCTTATCCTTCACTTCGCTGGCTTTCTCACTCACCTTCTCAGTCAGGCTCTCTTTGTGGTCACGGTTATGTGCACCTGGTGACTGCGTGCCTGCTGCGGCGGTCGCAGGTTTTACCCCTGCGGTCGTACCCGGAAGTTCGCGCTCCAGACCACCTCGTGCATGGTCGATATCCACTTCCTGACGACGCACCGTGTCGTTAATGGTCTCGGTACGATCGCTGCCGTCGGTACGCACCACCACTTCTTCTTTCACGTGGGTCGTTTTGTTGATCACCGGCTGCTCATGCGTCTCAGCAACTTCTACGGTTTTCTCTGACCAGTCCACTTCACCAGCCAGCGCGGGTTCATTCACCGAACGGCGGAAGATGTCAGCGTGCTGCTCATGCAACGAGATATCTTCAGATACGGTATCGGTCACGGTATAGCGGCGAACACGGGTAGAGCCTTCGCTCACCAGACGTTTACCCACTTCAACCTGCTCTTCGGCCAGACGCAGAATGTCAGCTTCGCTCTCATCACCGGTCAGTGAGGTGCGTCGCGGTTCAACCTGGCGGTCGTTGGTCTCACCGGCAAACTGCTTGCCTGCCGTCGTCGGGTTGATGCCCGGCGCGGTGG
>Ga0308167_1000978_pt1 | contig 39620 bp, 37 predicted proteins | sample PhyCR1_2_FD_202138 | JGI IMG/M metagenome (GOLD analysis project Ga0308167, IMG submission 202138) | Phyllosphere microbial communities from UC Gill Tract Community Farm, Albany, California, United States - DLSLRC.R1 | ecosystem: Host-associated > Plants > Phyllosphere > Unclassified | place... | reverse complement strand
AAGCTGCGGTTTTTTTGCGCCTTGCTGTTGGCGATGGGGTGGGGGCCGGAGCACGTCACAACACTATCGGCTTGAGCATCGCCAGTCGAATTCCGTCAGGAAACGAATTGTTCAGGTCCGACTAATTGTAGGGTGCTGTTATCGGTCTGGCGAACATAGGAAGTGGGGTATTCCAGAAAGCGTTCAACGCGTTCTGTGATCAGTATCTGGCCTCGATTGGGGCGCACTGGCGCTTGCAGGCCAACATGACTTGACAGAGCCGCATTTCCCAAGCCGGCGGATAGAACGACCCGGGCGGCGTGAAATGTTTTAGCGGCGGTCTTGATCGCAAAGCCCGCGTCGCTCACATAGGCAATCGATTCCACGCGCTGCTTGCCTTGTATAGAAACACCCCGTTGCCTACATGCGGCGTATAAAGCACGAAGCAGCAATAATGGGTTTACATGTCCATCCATCTCAGTAAAACTCGCGCCAGCCACACTGGGGCCAATACCCGGCAGGAATGATTCAAGCGCCGACCTTTCAAGCATCCGGAACGGATAGTTGCCGCCCACCGACGTACGGATGCTTTCCAATCGCGCCTGGCGTTTGGCTAATTCCAAGTCGTCGAAACATAGGTGAAAACCGCCCCGCTGCTCCAGTTTCGAATCTACGCCGGTTTCATCGAAAAGAGACGACGCGAAATTTTTCCACTCTTCGGCTGCAATGCGGGTCCAGCGCGCATAGGAACCCGAGCCATAACCTTTATTTTGGACCCACACCAAACCAAAGTTTCCATGGGCGGCACGATGGCTGGTATCGTCGGCATCCAACACAGTCACCGTTTGCCCCTGTTTTGCCAAACCATAAGCCAATGCCGTCCCCACTAACCCGGCACCGACGACCACGACATCAAGTGATTTCATTGAATTGGATTTTCCCGTTCAAGCGCACAGATCTCGGGGAGTTGATGAGCCTTCATAGGTGGTACCACGCCATGCCACAACGCTACTTCAACCAGTGCCGATAACGCGCTGGGGGCTTGCGCCAGCCTCGACGTTCCGGCATCCAGCGTCAGCACGTTCGGGTTGCCATGCCGCTCCAGTGTGGCGCTCTCCGGATCGAACCATGCGCCAGTGGGCATTATGACAACTTGCCTGACCAAGTCGGTGGTTACGACTGCTCCTGCTAAACATGCACCTCGCTCGTTGAACACGCGTACGACGTCCCCGTCACGAATACCTCGTGTGAGCGCATCTTCCGGGTGAAGGAAAATGGGTGCCCGACCTTGTATTTTTTCAGCCAATGAAACACTACCGGCATCCATTTGGGAGTGCAGCTTGTCAGCCGGTTGATTCGTGATCAAGTGTAGGGGTGAAATTGCCGTCGTATTGCTACCAAGCCATTCTTTGGGCGCTAGCCAACTAGCATGCGGCGGACAGTCGTCGTAAGCAAACTGGGCGATGGTCTTTGAGTAGACTTCTATTTTTCCCGAGGGCGTGTTCAAGGGACACGCTAATGGGTCGCTTCTGAACGCCTCGAACAGGACGAAATGCTTTTCGGGAGGAGGAAATTCAATATGACCCGATTGCCAAAATGCATCGAAATCCGGTAGTGCCATTCCTTGTTTAGCGGTGCCATCGACAACATCCTGATAAATGCGCTGCAGCCAGCCGCGCTCGTTCAAGCCGTCGCTAAACGCCACTTCGTGGTCCGCACGCGCGGCTAGATCGCGGTAAATATCAAAATCGTTCCGCGCATCGCCCACTGGCGAAATCGCACGATGCATCGCTAATATAAAGCGATCGCGTGATGAGCCACCGATATCGTTCCGCTCCAATGTGGTAGTTGCTGGCAACACAATGTCGGCCCGGCGAGCCGTTGGCGTCCACCATGCTTCATGGACCACGATGGTCTCTGGCTTTTCCCACGCCCGCATCAATCGATTCAAGTCCTGATGATGATGGAACGGATTTCCACCGGCCCAATACACCATACGAATGTCTGGATAGGTCTGCGTCTTGCCATTGAAGTCATATTGCTGCCCTGGCGATAAAAGCATGTCTGTCAGTCTGGCAACGGGGATGCCTTTACCCAATGGGTTTTTTCCAGTTGGCATTTCAAGCCCTGGGAAATCGCCACGAGGGTTCCCTACCCCATTCATCGAGCCGTGCCCAAACGCGAAGCCGCCGCCGGGCAAGCCGATCTGGCCCAGCATCGCAGCCAATGTGACCGCCGTCCAATAAGGCTGTTCCCCATGATGCCCGCGTTGTAGAGACCATGCGACCGTTATTAAACATCGAGAAGACGCAGCGCGCCTTGCCAAGTTGATGATGTGCTTTTCGGGAATACCGGTCAGTGCCTCCGCCCATGCGGCACTTTTGACAACGCCATCCGATTTGCCCAATAAATATTGGGCAAACGCGTCGAACCCTTCGCAGTATCGATCCAGAAAGGCCGCGTCATGCAGTCCTTCAATCAACAATGTATGCGCCATTCCCATCATCAAGGCCGTGTCTGTATTGGGGCGCAAGCCAATCCATTCGGCATTGATGTTTTCCGGGGTGTCGGCACGAAACGGGCTCACCGAAACAAATTGAATTCCCGCGCAGTATGCTTCGTTTAGCCACTGACCCATTACGTGTTCGCCTGCACCGCCAGACGTAATGTCGCCATTCTTCAAGGCGAGTCCGCCAAATGCAATGATTAGACCTGTATTGGCAATGATGCTGTTCCAGTCCGTAACACGGCCACTGACGGGCGCATACGTACCAATCACATGCGGCAGAAGAAACTGCGCGGCGCCCCAGCTGTAATTACCTTGTTGATCGATACAGCCGCCACCAGAATACAGAAATCGATGCGTCAAGCTGCGCGCATGATGTAGACGCCCCGCCGAGGACCATCCATAGGAGCCCCCAAATAGACCTTGCGCGCCATGTTGCGCCCTAACCCGCTGCAGCTCACCCGCAACGAGATCCAGGGCCACGTCCCACGATACTTCCACATACCCTTCCACGCCGCGAGCGGAACGATCCGATCGCTCTCGAGCGGCAAGCCATCCCCGCCGCACTGCTGGACGCTTTACCCGTAACGGTGAATACACCTGTTCCACCATTGCTTTCAGAAGTCGGGAAGGAGCCGGATCCTTTTTAAAAGGATCACAACGGATTAATCGCCCTTCACGAACAATGGCTTCAAATGCGCCCCAATGCGACAAGGAAGGGAAACGCTTCTCGCGACCGTCATGATCGAGGTCAAACTCACTATCGCCATTGCCTTGCGAATCGCCAGCGGTCTCGTACGTTTTGCTAGCCATGGTTTTCCTTTGTCGCCGCCAATATTTTTTCAGACTAGCGATACATTTTCATGGCGTCGAAGGCTTGCGACAGATCTGCAATCAGATCCTCGACATCCTCGAGTCCAACATGTAACCGGTACGCTTGTCCCGCATACGGCCAGGGAGCGACCTCGCGTTCGCCGTCCGGATTGAACGGTACGATAAGGCTTTCGTAACCGCCCCACGAGGCACCGAGGCCGAACAATTTTAGCGCGTCAATAAAAGCCGTCGTTGCGGCAACCGGTGCGGGCTGCAACACAATACTGAACAATCCGCTCGCCCCGCGATAATCACGTTTCCAGAGACTATGGCCTGGATGTGAAGGCAGTGCAGGATGAAGAACCGTATGCACTTCGGGGCGAGTGGACAACCACGTCGCCACGCGCACGCCACTGGCAAAGTGTTGCTTCAAGCGTACCGACATCGTCCGTATACCACGCAGCGCGAGATAAATATCGTCTGGCCCCGCGGTATAACCTAGATCCTGCGTTGTTTGTTTGATTTGCGGCCAGGCGGACGAATTGGATGTCACTACGCCCAACATCGCGTCCGAGTGCCCGACGATATACTTGGTAGCGGCTTGAATCGAAACGTCCACACCATGTTCGAATGGCTTGAAGTAAAGCGGTGTTCCCCAGGTATTGTCCGCGATCACCGTAAGACCGTGACGATGTGCGATACGTGACAGGGTTGGAACATCTTGCATTTCCAGCGTCTCGGAACCTGGGGATTCGATATATAGCACCCGTGTGTTCGGCCGGATCAACGCTTCGATCGATTCGCCGGCGGAAGGCACGTAAAACGTCGTTTCCACACCCATCCGCTTGAGTAGGCGAATCGCGAAACTCCGTGTAGGAGAATAAGCACTGTCCGTCATCAGCACGTGGTCGCCGGCGGCGACAAAGGAGAGCAATGCGCCGCTGCAGGCGGCAAGACCCGATGGATAGACCAACGCACGATATCCCCCCTCAAGTGTGGCAATCGCTTCCTGAAACGCATGCGTGGTAGGTGTGCCAAAACGACCATAATACGTGCCGACAGCACCTGAGCGTTGCGCTTTTTTCTTTTCTTGCCATTCCGCAAGTGACGATGACAAGATCGTGGAACCGCGAATGATCGGGGTATTAACCACGCCGTTAAATTGCTCTGGATGCCGTCCAACGTGGACGACGCGCGTTTCGTCCTGGAGATGACTCGCCATGAATAGGTGCCCGTTGATGGAAAACATTGGAAATCCTGATGTAACGTCTTCCAGACAGTCTCATCAAGATGTTGGCGTGGCTAGAACGATTGCTGCAGACCGACGCGAACGGCTAGCTGATTGGCTGTCGTCGATGCCGTGAGCAAATTTAAGTTCGCGACGGCTTTTTGCCCCATCGAGTTCGTTCCCGACGCATGTTGCCAGGCACCGATTACATAGAGGCTCGTTGATTTTGACAACGCATATTGAGAACCCAAGGTGAGCTGCTCATATTTCGCCGCTTCCGCTTTGGTATAAGCAAATGACGAGGCCAGTGCCAACGAAGGGGTCAGCTTGAATTTGTAAATCAGTTCTGCACTAGTAAGTACTGGGTTGATGCCACCGACAGGCGTAGTCGTGGTTTTCTTTACGGCGTTGAATTGCGTCCGTGTCAATGTCGCGGCCAGGGTTGCGCGTCCCAAGACATACGCGCCGCCAATACCATAGGTGTCGATACTTGCCGCCGACGTATAACCTTTGAATATGGGATTCGTGACAGGGTTCGTGAAGGTCGTGTTGGCAACGGCTGACGTGCTCGCGTCAAAATACGTTACGGCAGGATTGTTAATATGATGAAAAACGGCACCTAGGGAAACGGGGCCTGCTAAATATTGCGTGCCCAAACCCCACACTTGGTTCGTGCCTATTGAACCGGCAATCCCACCGACACCATACAAACCGCCCACGCTCAACCCATGATAGCTTTGCGAAGAAAATTTTATGGTGTTATTAAACTTGTAGTCCGCGAAGGTGTTATCGAGATCCCCCGCATGCGCCGCCATGGACCCACCGAACAGAACGGACGCACTGTATGCGCCTAAATAGGTGACCATGACATCATCTTGACGCCCTAGCGTAACTTGCCCAAAGCGATTCTTCAGCCCAACGATGGCCATACGCCCGAATTCTCTAGAATTCTGCAGGTTGGCCCCTGTCATCATATTAAAGCCGTTCTCCAACTGGAATAACGCCGACGTACCCCCGCCAAGATCCTCTGTGCTTCTGAGGCCCCAGCGGCTGCTTCCACGCCCCCCGCTGGTGGCTTGGAAAGCACTTTTTCCACCCGCGTTATTGGTGTACGTCACCCCACCGTCGGCGATGCCGTAAAGCGTCACGCTACTTTGTGCAAGGGCTTGCATCGCGTTTGCGCCCAACGCTGCGCACAGCCCCATACGAACACCGAAAAACACCAACAGATGTCGACATTCTCCTTTCTCTTGCGCAGTCCCGATGAATCTTTTGCTTATGTATTTTTTCATTCGTGATCCTATATTTAAAATATAAATGCAGTTAAGAAAGAAACTAGCGATTTACCCGTTATTCATGAAACGTGCTGCGTCTGTGTCAAGGTTTGTAATTCCGGCGAATGATATCGCGCTAGGAACGCTTGTGTGAGAGGGTGCGATGGTACGTCTAATACCTGTCGTGCCGGACCGATTTCCACGACCACACCATCTCGCATGAACACCACCTGATCAGCGACGTCGCGAGCGAAGTTCATTTCATGCGTGACCAAAAGCATCGTCATGCCTTCATTTGCAAGGGCTCTTATCACATTCAGAACTTCGCCGACTAATTCGGGATCGAGAGCAGATGTAGCCTCATCAAACAGCATTACCTCGGGGCGCATCGCCAAGGCACGGGCGATCGCCACGCGTTGCTTTTGTCCCCCCGACAGACGATCCGGATACATGGCCGCTTTATCTTCTAGTCCTACCTTAGCCAGCAAGGCCAACGCTTGAGTCCTGGCCTCTGTTTTTGGCGTATGCAATACGGATAACATGCCCTCCATCACATTCTGGAGTACGCTCAAGTGCGGAAACAGATTAAAGTGCTGAAATACCATCCCGGTGCGGGCGCGGAATTCCGATAGGACTTTATCTCCTGGAAGACGCGTTTTAGCGCGGTCGAAAGATTGCAACGTACGTCCAACACGAATGGAACCGGTGTCAGGAATCGTCAGTAGATTGATGCTGCGTAACAACGTTGACTTCCCGGAGCCGGAAGGACCGATCAGAGCCACCACTTCCCCTTTCCTTACGTTCAAGGAGATGTCGCGCAGGACCAGATTATCACCGAACGCCTTGCTTACGTGATTGACTTCTATCATGTTTTCCATATCATTCATCAATGTGCCGATACGGTACCAAAGCTGCTCTCGATACGCCGAGACGCAAACGTCGCGGGTAAAAGCAAGGCGAGATAAACCAAAGCGACGATGGAATAGGACTCTAGCGGGCGGAACGTTTCGTGTGCGATGGTTTGTCCTTGATACAAGACATCAGGCAAAGCGAGAACCGATAGCAGCGATGTGTTCTTCAACTGCATGATCGATTGATTCATGAGCGCCGGTATCATCCGGCGACAAGCTTGCGGCAATATGATGCGTAACATAATCAGATGGCGGCGCATTCCCAATGCCTTGGCCGCCTCCGCCTGGCCCCTGTCAATGGAAAGCACGCCACCACGGACGAGTTCCGAATAAAAAGCACCGCCATACAATGTCAGTGCCAGCACGGATGCCGTGGCTGCTGACATTTGCACGCCGGTCAATACCGGAAGTGCATAGTAAAACCAGATCAGTTGCACCAGAACGGGAGAGCAGCGAAATATTTCGACATAAAAACGGAAAGGCCCGGCAATCCAACGGGCCGTTGATAAACGTCCCAGACCGACTAAAAGCCCTACGCCCATACCTGCCACGATCGTGATAAGGGTGTATCGCAATGTGTAGCCAATACCCACCATGAAAAGCTGCCAGTAAGGCAGAATGTCAGAAAAATTCCAGTGATACACGTCGCCCCCGTAACTTAAAAGTTGACTTGCGATGGAATATCACTGGGCTTCACCCCCACCAGCTTCTCTAGATTACTCAACATGATCTGCTTGATTTTTCCGCTCTGATGCATGCCTGCCAACCACTTATTGAAGTACCCCTGCCACGCATCGCTTTCTTCCTTGGGCAGTGCCGCATTGGTGGTGGTAGACGCCATCGGTAGAGGCACGATAAGGTGTCCCATCGACGAATTTTTCTTCAGCATTGTCAATGCGAGAATGATGACGGTTACCTGGCAATCGGCCCGGCCGGCCTGTACTGCCAACGTTGCGTCATTCGTCTTGTCGAATCGCATGATGGTGGCCTCCGGGCAAGTCTTGGTCACCAGGGCATCGTAGGACGATCCGAGATCCACCGCGATTCGTACGCCTTTCTTGTTAAGCGACTCCCAAGTTGTTGGGTTAAAGCCAGGACGGGCCACCAATGAATTGGCGTTATGAAAAAGCGGATCGGAAAACGCGACCGCTTCGCGTCGTTGCTCCGTGGGAAACAAACCAAAAAATACATCTATCTTACCGGCCTGTAGATCCAATACCGCGTTACCCCATGTTGTTTCGTTAATCTGAGTAGTTGCGCCCAGACTTTTCGCGAGGTCCGAGGCCATATCAATCATGCAGCCTTCCCATTGATTGCTGACGATATTTTTGTAGTAGTAAGGGGTACCACCACGAACGGCACCGATACGCAGGATTTTGGTCTTTTGCACTCGTTCAAGCGTGTTTCCGAACGAAGGCTGTGCCCACGTTTCATGAGCGAAAAAGCTCGCACTAATCAAGCCGCCTGTCTGTAACAAAAACGTACGTCGATTAGACATTCTGTAACCCCGTTTTGTAGTGTGCTTGCGCATCAGTAATGGTGACGTCATGCGGCGCCAATCCAAGACTGGACTGAAGTGACAGCGGCAAGCCACGCCATGCAACCATTTTCACAAAAACTGGATGTTCCCCGGTATAACGCCTCTGTCAGAACGTGCCCGGATAACTGCCGCCATCGACCAACAGATTTTGTCCGGTGATATATCCTGCATTTGCAGAACAGAGAAAGGCGCAGTACTGTCCAATCTCCTCGGCGGCGCCATAGCGCTTGGCCGGTGTCGATTGCTGCCGCGCGTCCCAGATCGCTTGAAAATTTTCATCCGTGACATTCGGCATGTTACGAATGTGGCGAACTTGCGCGTCAGTGGCAAAGACGCCAGGCAAGAGGTTGTTGATCGTGACGTTGTGGGCTACCGTCTGCCTGGCCAATCCGCCAACGAAACCTACCAATCCCGACCGCGCACCGTTCGACAGGCCCAATTCACTTTGCGGTATTTTTACGCTGCGGGACACAATATTGACGATCCGGCCAAATTTCCGATCCATCATCCCGTCAACCGTGCGCCGGATCATTTCGATCGGCCCGAACATCATCTGGTCGATCGCTTGTATCCAATCGTCACGACGCCAATTCCTGAAGTCTCCCGGCAATGGTCCGTCACCGTTATTGATCAAGATGTCAGGTGCCGGACAACTTGTTAAAGCGGCATCGCGTCCTGCTTCCGTCGCAATGTCTGCTACCACGACATCCACGAAATGCCCGCTGATCGCCTCGATTTCTTCCGCTGCGCTCCGCAACGTGGCCAAGGTGCGCGCGGCAATGGTCACTTGCACGCCTTCCATCGACAGTTGCAGCGCACATGCACGTCCCATACCTCGGCTACCGCCAAAAACAAGCGCGCGTCGGCCGCTGATCTGAAGATCCATATTCTTTTTCCCTTTTCGCGCGCTGTTTAGCGTTCGAGAGGCCGCATTGGGAAGTCATATTGTTTGTCCAGGCCTAGATGACGTACCGCGCGTAGCCCGCGTTCGAGCGCCTCGCCTTCCAAGCCACGCAAAGGACGGCGCAAATCGCCAGCGGGCAATCCAACCGCTTTCATCAAGCATTTCACTGCAACGGGATTTATCGCGGAATACGTGTAGTGAAGGATGGGCAGCATGCGAAGGTAGGTCGCCTTGAATATTTCTGCTTGCTCAGGTGTTTTCCAGGGCGTAGAAATCGTTGCAATCTCAGCTGGTGCAATGTTGCCCGTCATATTTGCGGTACCATGCCCACCCAGACTCATGGTAGGCACGACCAATCCCAGGTTCGGTGAGTCGCAGCACATGATGGATACATCCGTGTTCGCCGCGAGCATTTGCGCAACCTGTCCTACACGGGTAGTCGATTCCTTATGAACCACATAATTTGGGTGCTTGAATATGCGGATCAAGCTGTCCCAATGTAGATCAGTTTTTACACGCGGCGGATTGTTATAGATACCTAGCGGCAGATCGGTCGCATCGGCCACTTCCAGGAAAAACGACTCACCGTCTGTTTCTGGGGCACAAATATAAGCCGGCGCGGCGAGGATCGCGCCATCTGCCCCGGCATCTTTCGCGAATTTGATATTGGCGATTGTCATATCGGTGTTGCCGCCCGTACACCCATAGAAGAAGGCCATTTTCCCGGTCTTCATCTTTGCCGTTTCGGCAATCAGTTGCTTACGCTCATCCGGCGTCAGCATGGATGCTTCGCCTGTCGAACCCATGAAAAGGATGGCTTTTGTACCGTTATCTTCTTGAAATTTTAGTAGCGTTCGAAACGCTTCGAAGTCAATCGATCCATCTCGATTGAAAGGGGTAATTAGTGCAACGAATGATTCTTCGATTTTCATCTTTGCCATTTTCCGTTCCTTTTTTTCGATTTACCAGGTGATGAGCATCGCGCTCATCTTGATGTACTTGCCGAAAATGTCCGCACGCGTTTCAAGAGAATCGCGAGAACCATTTACCTATATGTCGGTGATGAATCAAGTATTGACAGCGAAAATTATCCGAGCAAGCATGCTTTATTGAAACTCAATTACTTTTGGTAATCACATGAACCTCGCCGACCTTCGCTATTTCATCGCTGTCGCCGAAACGGGCTTGCTACACAGGGCGGCGTCGGAAGTGGGTATGAGTCAGCCGGCGCTTACCAAGGCGATACGCCGGCTTGAGGCACAGTTGCATGTTCCGCTGTTTGACCGTACTCCCAAAGGAATGCGTTTGACGCAATTCGGTACGGCTTTTCAAGAACACGCGCGCGGTCTGGTGGCGGGCTTTCAGCAGTCCCTGAATCAAATCGAAGAATTACACGCGGGACAACTTGCAAAAGTACGCGTGGGGGCGGCCCCTGCCGCCGAGCCGTTAGTGGGTCGGGCTTTTTTGGCACTCTTGAGAAAACGTGCTGCAATGCGCATGGAAATCAAGGTGCAATTGTCCGATGGATTGCTGCGCTCCTTGATCGATGGGGATATCTACATTGCCGTTTCTCCCCTTCCTAGTCAACTGCCAGACGAGATACGTGCTCGAATACTATTTGATGAACCAACATCCATTGTCTGCAGAAAAGGGCATCCTCTGTGTGCGGCAAGGGATGCGGTAACCCCGGTGGAAATAGCGGCTTGGACATGGATCCTGCCCTCGACGCACGTCTCGGCGCGTCAACGAATCGATGGCTATTTTAGGAAACACGCATTGGACGGACCCAATGTGCAAGTAGAAAGTACCTATGGATCACCGGTCGGCGTGTTCACGCTGATCGCGAATAGCGACATGATCGGGGTCTGCAGCGGCCAGCATCGGCCTATCGCGGAGCAATTGGGCCTCGCGGTCATACCGGCGCCTGATCTGCGATGGTCGCGCAAGATTGCTTGCCTCATTCGTAAAACAGGAAAACTATCACCGCTTACTCAGACTTTCATCGAGTACATTGAAGCGGAAGCCAAGGTCATGCGTAACAATATTGACGCGCGCGCCGCCGATAGCACCTGGTAGCGCCCGTCCCTTGGCGCCGGAACGTCATTCAACGCTTTTTCATCTATCAATGAACCGATCCAAAAGCGACTTGCGCTTTAGCAAAAGCGTGCCGGCAAGTCGTCCGGCTAGTGCGACGGGTCAGCCAGCAACGACGCGTAGCCGCAACATGCCGCCTGGTTCAGACTGAATCGCGAGGTTTGCATAATCCGGCACAGCCAGGTGGGGCGTATTGACCGGATGGTCGTGCGTTGCCGTGATGACCACGACGTTGCTACCAGCAGCCTCGCCGGAGCGGACGCCGGCAGGCGCATCTTCCCAGACCAGGCAGTTCGGCGCAGTGAAACCCAGGCGTCTTGCGCCATGTAAGTAGGGATCGGGGGCTGGCTTTCCGTGCTGAATCTGCTCGGCAGTCACCAGTACGGGTGGGACGGCGATCCCGGCTGCATCCAGGCGCGCCAGCGCCAGCGCCTCGCTTGCTGAGGTAACGATGGCCCACCTAGTAGGCGGCAGGCTATTAAGGAAGCGCAAGACGCCTGGCAACGCGGTGACGCCGTCGAGATCGGCGATTTCCGCCGCGTTCAGCCATGCCGCCTCTTTTTCGGGATCAGCGCAGGTGGGGGCGAAACGCTTGACTGTGTCGATTGCCCGCACGCCATGAATATGCGGTATCACTGATTCAGCGTCCAAGCCCATTTTCTGGCACCAGGCCGTCCAGATCCGTAGCGTGGCGGGAATGCTGTTGATCAGCGTCCCGTCCATATCGAAAAGAAACGCGTCGTAGGCGCGGTCGAGCGTTGGATGCTGCGGAGCGATGTCAGGCATGCGATACCGTAAAAGTGGAAGGTCAACCGGAATTTTACCGTGTATTGACATCCGCTTCTCCGATCTGCGGCAGGTAGTGATGTCGCATACCGCTCAGGTTTGCTCGAACATGCGCGAACACACCCATCCTCGACCGTCCCGTATAGCGGATCTGGTCGGAAATCTGCCTGATGTCGCTTACGATTTGCTATGCTACCAGCTGACTATACTACTTCGGCCTCGTGCCTGTTCGCCATGCGCTTGCTGCTTGCCTTGATTCTCCCGTGGTTGCAGTTCTTCACGATTGGACGCCCTTTCGCAGGCCTGATTTGCCTCCTACTGCAAATTACCGTGATTGGTTGGATACCTGCCGCAATCTGGTCTGTTTATGCGTTGAGTCAATACAAAACAGACGAGAAAATTCGTTCTGCAACAAGCGGTCGTTGATTTCGGGCACACGATTCTGCAATTCAGGCGGCAACGTCAGGCAGAGAGCGCACGCTCGCCTCTTTCACAGCGGACTGCCGGATCGATTCGATACCGAACGGCGGCGTCACGGTAAATAGTCGCCGCCGCCCCCCTTGTGACTCCGTCCGCCGATGCATCGTTGAGCGACAACATCGTTCACAATATGGTGACGATTTCGGTCTTGCCGCTTTTACTAAAAATGCTCGCCACGTGGTGGCACCATCCTGGCACCACGGTTTCTTCAGTCGTTTGACATCGCATCCTCATGATAGCCAAAACCGCCGCAAAGAAAGCCACGCCTGCGCGAACGCGATGTGTTTGGGCCGGAACGGACCCGCAGATGCAGGCCTATCACGATACTGAATGGGGCAAGCCACTGCGTGACAGTCGCGCGCTCTGGGAGTTGCTGATGTTGGAGGGGTTTCAGGCGGGACTTGCATGGGTCACGGTATTGCACAAACGCGAGGCATTTCGCGCGGCATTCGCCGGTTTTGATCCGAAGAAAGTTGCGCGCTTCGGTGAAGCCGATATCGTGCGCATGCTCGGCAACGCCAGTATCATCCGCTCACGGGCAAAGATAGAGGCGACCATCCACGGCGCACGCATTTATTGCGAAATGCAGAAAAACGGTGAGGAGTTCGCCGATTTCATCTGGTCTTTTACCGACGGCAAGATTCTGCGCGGAAATGGCGTCACCCGATACGTTACCACCCCTCTTTCCGAGACCATTTCCAAGTCTCTGAAGAAGCGTGGCTTCAAATTTGTCGGTCCGACAATCGTTTACGCCTTCATGCAAGCCTGCGGTATCGTCGATGATCACGAAATAGATTGTTTTTGTCGATAACCAGGTTGCAACACGGCAGTCGCACTCACGCTGGCGCATACGTGTCGATCGACACGACCGTCATGTCGTCAATTCGGTAACCACTGCGCGATACCCATCGACAAGGCCGTGGTTGCGACGCCCAGAATTGTCGACAGGGCCACGCTGGCGGTCACCTCGGTTTCTGCGGTACGGTAGCGAACCGCGAAGAGGTAGACATTCGCCCCTATGGGTAATGAAGCAACAACGGCCATGACCTTGAAGGGAAGACCGGTCAGTCCGAGCAGCAAGCCGGTGACAATGAATACGGCGGGATGCACGAGATTTTTCATCATGGCAAGCGTGAATGCGGCTTTCAACCCTGATGTGACGGGACTGGACGCCAGGGTAACGCCTACCAAAACCAATGCCATTGGGGAAAATGCGTTACCGAGAATCTTAAGTGGCTCGTCGACCAGCGTGGGCACCGGTAATCCCGTAAGGCCATACGCAATTCCGCACAAAATGGGCAGTGGAATCGGGTGAAGGATCGAACCCTTCATCGCCTTGGCAACCGTACGCATCAAATGCCGCCAGCGCGCGGCTCCAATAGGTACGGTAGCGCCTGCCGCGATGGCAAGCGCGGACCGTTCGTTGACGACGATGAACTCGAGCACGACCGTGACCATCGTCAGCATGATGAAAGCGTGTACCGAGATGAGGGCGAACAACGTAACCAGGCCTGCGTCGCCGAATGCGATATTGACCAACGGCACGCCGATCATCAAGGTATTCGAAAACGTACTTGCCAGCCCCATCACGGCGCCACGACGATTGCGACCTTGCTGCAGAAACACGGCAAAGAAAACAACCCACATGGCAAAAAAATACATTGCCACCGGACGGAAATCCAGTTCCGCCACATGCACCTTGCTCATTGTCCGGAAAAGAAGCGCCGGCGCGAGGACGCAAAAGACGATATTCGAGAAATCCCCAAGCGAGGTGGACTTGACCCACCCTACCCGTCCGGCCAAATAGCCGACGGCAATCAACAAAACGATGGGAGACAGTGCGTGAAATACGGCAAGCATGGTGACAGGCGCGAGGCGCGAAAAGCTCCCGTGCCGAAGCGATGCGGGGAATCAGGACGTCAGGGACGCGATCAATGGCAAAGAGTATCGTAAAAACCTCGCGGTGACCAATCGCGGGCACGCTATCGCATGCAAAAGCGGCACGCGCGCGCAACACATCACAACAAATCGCAACACATCATTAAGCCGTTTTTTGTCGACGTACTCCCAACGCGCGCACCACAAACAGTCCTCCTATCATTACTGTCAGCGAAAGGACTGTGGTCATCGTTCCCAATGCATAAATGGCTGGTGTGGTGACGGACGTCGTCAGCCCTTGTAATTCGAGCGGTAAGGTATTCAAGTCGCCGATGGCTTGTGACGTCCGCGCGATCTCATCCCAGGACAGTGTAAAGCCGAACATGCCGACGCCGATGACGGCGGGTCCGATGATCGGCAGCACCACGTGGCGGAAGCTTTGCCACGGTGTGGCGCCGAGGTCGCGCGCTGCCTCTTCGAAGGCCGGGTTGAATCGATTGAAAACAGCGAACATGACCAACAACCCGAAAGGTAAGGTCCAGGTTAGATGTGCGCCCAGGGCCGAGGTGTATAGGCCCATGGCCGTGGTGTAGTTATCGGCGAAGTTTTGAAAGCCCAACGCGGTGGCCGTCGATTTCACACCAAGATCGATCAGGCGAAACATCAGGCCGATACCGAGTGAAACGATGATCGACGGCATGATGAGGCTTGAGATCGACAGATAGAACACTGCCCCCGCGCCGCGGAAAACTTTGCGGAAGGCTAGCCCCGCACAGACCGAGCACAACACGGTCAGCGCGGTCACTACGAGTGCCAAGCGCATCGATCGACCGAAGGCACCCCAGATATCCACGCCGCCGAGACCATTTGCCAAGGAACTGAACCAATGCAGTGACATCCCCCGCATCGGGAATGTCAGCCCCCCTTCCGGTCCCTGGAACGACAAGATGAAGATCGTGATGACCGGCCCATACAGGAACAGCACGAACAGCGCGAAAATGGCGGCGAGCCCATAGAAACTGGCGGGCCGGCGTTCACGGACCGGCGCGACGCGGGATTTCATCTCACAACTCCTTTCGGATATCGACGGCGCGGGTCAACCCCCATACCATCATCAGCACGACAATCAGCAACACGATGGCGTTGGCTGCCGCCAGTGGGAATTGCAAATCGCCGGTCTGTACCTGAATCATCTTGCCGACAGATGCCACTTGCTGCCCTCCCATCACGCCGACTGTCAGGAAGTCGCCCATCGCGATCGTGATCACGAAGATCGATCCGATGACGATGCCGGTACGTGACAAAGGCACCACCACATGCCGCACGACCTGCCAGGGGGATGCCCCTCCATCGCGTGCGGCTTCGAGCAAACCGCGATCGATACGCATCATCGCGTTGAAGATCGGCACGATCATGAAGAACGTGTAAAGGTGCACGAACGCAAGAACAACGGAAAACCGTGAGTACAACAGCCATTCCACTGGTTGATTGACGATGTGCAATCCGATCAGCGCGTCATTTACCAAGCCGTTCCGGCCTAGTAACGGAATCCAGGAGATCATCCGAATCACGTTCGACGTCCAGAATGGAATCGTGCAAAGCAGGAACAGGACCGTCTGCATGGCAACGGTGCGGACGTGAAACGCCAGAAAGTAGGCGATTGTGAAACCTAATACCAGCGTAATGAACCACGTAATGGCGGTCAGGCTTAAGGTGGACCAGTAGGTGCGGAATGTGACGCACACATTTCCCGAAAAGCAGTTGTCGAAAACGGTTGCGTAATTCTTGAGGGTGAACGCCGGGATGATCTGGTATTCATTGTAGTCCCAGAAACTGACAACCAATGTGATCACCAGCGGCACCAGGAAAAACACGACGAATACCAGCGTGAGGGGTGTCACTTGCAACCAGGCTGCCGCTCTGCGGCCCGTAACCCCGTGCCTGTCGGCCATCTTTGCCGTGTGGACCGGGTCAGGAGCTCCGGCACCTGACCCCTGCGTCCCAGTGGATGCGGCTTCACTCATGCGGAGATGAACTCATTCCATTTCTGCACCAGATAAATGTTCTGGTCCATTACGGCATTCCAGCACGCTACCGCTCCCAAACGCTTGTCATAGCTGCCACCGTCGCGTACCGTACCGGCTTTTTCGAGCAATTGACCGTCGGGCGCATGAATGTCCTGCGTTGCCGGCTTGCCTTCCATCCAGTAATCCCATTCATAGGGCTGCATGAACTTGCGGGCGGTGTTCGTGACGCCGGGGTAATAACCCTGCCGCATCAGGTAGGCGCCTGCCCAGCCATCCTGGAACCAATTGATGAACTCATAGGCAGCGTCGAGCTTGCGGCCTTGCAACGTCTTCGGCAGACCAAAACCCGACGCCCAGCCGCGATAGCCCTCCTTCAAGGGTTGGAAGACGCAGGCGACGCCCATTGTTCTGACCTTCGTCACCGCGGGCGACCACATCGACTGGATTACCACCTCGCCCGAGGCCATCAGGTTGACGCTTTCGTTGAAGTCCTTCCAGAACGCCCGGAATTGACCGGCACGCTTCGCCTCGACCAGAATCTTGATGGTTTGATCGATCTCGGCCTTCGTCATATTGCCTTTGTCGGCATACTTGAAATGACCCTGCGCCTCGATTGCCATTGCCGCATCCATGATGCCGATCGACGGGATATTCAGCAGTGCCGCCCGGCCTTTGAACTCGGGATTCAGCAATTCCGCCCAACTGTTAATCGGCCGCTTTATCAGGTCTGGCCGGATGCCAAGCGTATCGGCATTATAGGTGGTCGGAATCAATGTCATCCATTCGGTGGGCGACTTGGATAACGTGGTACTGCGTTGTCCTTCCAGGAACATCACTTTCTTGGGTGCCGTACCCTGCTCACCCACTGCCTTGCCGGCGACTTCGCCACGCGTCAGCACCGTCGCGATTTGATCGGCGTTCTTGATTTTCTTGACATCCATTCCTTGCAGGACACCCGCCGGAATCAGCTTGGGCAGCGAAAAGTATTCGGTATCACAAATGTCAAAGGAGTTCGGTTGCGTGATGATGCGTTTCGTCACGTCATCGGAAGTCAGCGAAATATATTGGATGGTGATACCCGTATCCTGCTGGAACTTCTTGGCGATGTCGGCGCTTTGATTGACGGCGGTGCCAACGTAGCGCAGCGTCACTTTTTCCTGTGCATGCACGTAGGGGAAGCCGATGATGCCTGCGCCGGCAGCGGCGCCCTTCAGGAACGTACGGCGCGACAGGCCGCCGGCACCGGCCTGCCCCGGATGCGCCGCACCTTGTTCACGTGCCGTCCCGGCAGCGGGACTGTCCGAGATCGCGCCCGATACAGCGGGCGATTCGAGGGACGGCGTATGGCGTTGCGTCATTACGTTCTCCAAACGAGAGGATCAGCGAAGAAATCAACAAAAATCAATACAATCCGAATGCATCATTACCGCGACATCGCGTTGGCAGGCGCTAAGCGCTTGCCGATTCCAACGGATGCGCATGTTGCGGATGCCACCATGCCGTGACCGGCGCGCCGATCGTGAAAGCGCTAGCGTCGAACGCATCGTCCGGAAGCAGCGCGATCAGCTCTGAATCCGAGTCACGGTCCACCATCGGCGACGAGGCGTCTGCCAATGACGCCGTTGGTGAAAGCGTCATGCGCAGATGGGTGCCTTGGTATTCAATATCACGAATGGCGCAGTTCAGGCCGGGCGCGGATACACTTTCACCGGTACCGTCCGGAGCCGACGGCGTCACGCGTATATGGTCCGCACGCACCGTCCAGTGACGGCCCTCGCGTGCCACCACATTGTGGCCCCCCAAAAATCGCGCGACGAACGCGGTGCGCGGTCGATTGAAAACGGCCTGCGCGGTGCCGAATTGTTCAATCACGCCGTGATTCATCACAACCACGAGGTCAGCAAGCGCCAGTGCCTCTTCCTGGGAGTGCGTTACGTGTACGAAGGTGATACCCAATTCTTTCTGCCAACGCTTCAGTTCGGCTCGCATCTGCACGCGCAGGAACGGATCCAGCGCGGATAGCGGTTCGTCCAACAAAAGTACGCGTGGCTGGTTGAGCAGGGCCCGCGCCAGTGCGACCCGCTGCTGCTGGCCGCCCGATAACTGCGCCGGTAGCCGGTGCGCATACGGGCTCATTGAGACCAGATCCAGCAGCTCGGCCGCGCGCTTACGGCGTGCGGCTTTCTCCACACCGCGCATGCGGAGGCTGAACGCCACGTTGTCCAATGCATCAAGATGGGGGAACAGCGCGTAGCTCTGGAACACCATCGCGGTGCCGCGGGCGGTAGGCGGGGCGTCGGTGACGTTGCGATTACCGATCAGGATGTCGCCATCGCTGACTGCCTCGTGTCCGGCGATCATGCGTAACGTCGATGTTTTTCCGCAGCCCGAAGGCCCCAGCAGACAGCAGTACTGGCCGCCGGGGATACGCAGGTCGATGGCCTTGACGGCAACGGCGTCGCCATATTGCTTCGTGACGCTGACCAATTCGATATCGGCCGGTGCGGCGTGTTGCATCGATCGCTCCCCAAAAAGCGTCGGCATGGAGGTGCCGGTGCAGGCATCATGGAATGTCGGCCAGCAAACGCAAGACATATGCCACCGTCGCCGTTGCTCCCTCTTTTACCGCAAATACTTGCGGTAAAACCTTGTATTCACGAGGATTGTGCGACTGCATTTTCAATCGTCGACGATCTCGCATGTAAATTGCTGACGATTGAAATGATGCAATGTATGCGGGCGTTTTATGAGATATCGGCACGATCGTGGTGCAGTGATGCGCATGGATGGGGCGTCGTGCACAGGCACCGGTCCGACCGTATCCTTCTTTTTCTGGATTTCCTTACATCATGACTTCCGCTTCGCCCTCCTTTGCCGACGGTGCGCCTGCAACCAGCGATGATGCATTGATCGCCGGATGGACCACACCACTGGCATCGCACAATCGATTTGCCTACCGTGGCATAGACGACGGCCCGCCCCTTCAATGGCCCGAGGGGCGTTCACTGGCGGTGTATCTCGGTTTCAATATCGAACACTTTGCGTTTGGCGGCGGCATGGGGGCCGCACTCGGCCCCGTTTCGCCGGAACCCGATGTGTTGAATTACAGCTGGCGCGAATATGGCAACCGGGTCGGCGCGTGGCGTTGCCTGGATTTGTTTGATGATGTGTCTTTTCCAGCAGGCGTGTTGCTGAACACGGCGCTGTATGATCACTGCCCCGAATTGATTGCCGCTTTTGCCGCTCGTGGGGATGAATTGATCGGCCACGGGCATACGAATGCGACACGCCAAAGCGACTTGGATCCCGCCGGAGAACGCGCGTTGCTTGCACATTGTCGTGCGCGTATCACGGCCGAGAGCGGTACCACGCCAACGGGATGGCTGTCCCCATGGATATCGGAAACCCACGACACGCCTGATCTGCTTCGCGAAACGGGCTATACGTACACGTTGAATTGGTGCCACGACGATCGTCCCACGCAGATGCGTACGACGCATGGTCCGCTATGGTCGATTCCGTATCCGCAGGAATTGAACGATATTCCGATGATCGTTGGTCGCAAGATGGATGGCCGGGATTTCGCTGACATGATTATCGATCAGTTCAATGAAATGCGGGAGCAGTTGGCTCGCCCGCGACGACGCCAAGCGCATGGCGGCGCGACGATCGTCGACGAGTCGACCGCTCAGGCGAGCGCGGGTGCGGTGCAGCCGCAAGCCCTCGTGATGGGCATCGCGTTGCATCCCTATCTTGTTGGACAGCCTTATCGGTTGAGACATTTACGGCGGGCATTACGGCACATCGCCGCGGCACGGGACGACGGCGATGTCTGGCTTACGACGCCGGGCGCCATCGCACAGCATATGGACGGGAAATGAAGGAACGCGTAAGCGCGCAACGTCGCATCACGGCCGCCGCGGTTTCTCGGGCGGTGCCGACCAAAAAATCGGTCAAGCGGGGGCTCGATGACAACGACGCATCGAACGTCGACTCGAAAATCGCCGCCACCGGGACGGAATCAATCGATAATGTCGAGGCGGGTACCGATCGCGTCATCTATCAGGCGATCTACGATGGTGTCATGCATCATCGTCTACTCCCTGGAACGAAGCTGCCGGAGCCGGAACTCTGCGATCTGTTCGGCGTAGGGCGGGCGGTGGTGCGTCGGGTTCTCGAACGGCTTGCCCATGAAGGCATCGTAACGATCCGCCCGAATAAGGGCGCCTCCATCAGCGAACCCACTCCGGCGGAAACACGGCAAATTTTTGAAGCACGTCGGGCGATCGAGGGCGTGCTGGTGGAACTCGCCGTCGCGCGCGCCACGCCGAAGGATGTAACGCTGCTGCGCCGTCAACTGGCCCGTGAGCATGAAGCCGTTCACCGATTCGATCAACCGGCCTGGGCACGGTTGGCCAGCGACTTCCACCTGCAGGTCGCAGCGTTGGCAGGCAACCCCATTCTGTTACGTTACCTGAAGGAACTCGTTTCCCGTTGCTCGTTGATCGTGGGTCTCTACGAAGCCCCCGGCAATGCACCTTGCGAACACGACGAGCACGCCGCAATCGTGGCGTGCCTGGCCGACAAGGATAGCGCAGGCGCAATCACCTTGATGGCAGCGCATTTGACGGACATCGAGCAACGTATTGACATGCGTCGTCGCCAGGGCGAAAAAACGCTGGCGCAGATGCTTGGCATCGTCTGACCTCATTCTTTTCTTGGATGCTTTCCTTCATGACAACGCTGATTCCGTTCGATGCATTGACCAGCCATCAACGCTATAAACTGATGGCAAGCCTGATCGTTCCAAGGCCAATCGCATTGGTCACCACACTTGGCGAACACGGCGTGATCAACGCGGCACCGTTCTCCATGTTCAATATGCTCGGTGAAGATCCGCCGATATTGATGATCAGCGTCAATGCCCATGACACGGGCGCGCTCAAGGACACCGCCGTCAATATCACACGGGAGAAAGAGTTTGTCGTGCATATCAGCGACGAGGCCATCGCGGAAAAGATGCATCGTTGCGGAGATCGACTTCCCGCGGAGCAAAGCGAACTGGAGCACGCCGGGTTGACGTCTGCGCCGTCCACGACCATTCGCACGCCACGCATTATCGAGGCACCGGTGGCATTCGAATGCAAACTATGGCAAACACTCGAAACCGCCAGCCGCCTTATTTTCATCGGCGAGGTGCAATGCCTGCATGCAAGGGAGGGGCTCGTCGACGAAGACCAATGGCGAGTCCGGCTGGAAGACTACCAGCCTGTTGGTCGTTTTGGCGCTTCGCTGTATGTGAGGACAAGTGATCGGTTCACATTGGGCTGACACGCGCGGGTTTTACAAGGATGCGCCACCGCACATGACGATTTGTTGTCCTGTAATCGCCGCAGCTGCATCACCCAGCAGGAACGCGGTGAGAGCAGCCACTTCGTCGGGATGCACAAAGCGGCCGAGTGGCGGCATCCTGGGTGGGGTCCCGGAGCGCCCTGCGCCATTCAGAAAGGGCGTATCGGTTGCACCAGGCGCAACCACGTTGACGGTGATACCACGCGTTATCGCCTCGCCAGCCCAGGACCGAGCCATTCCCACCAACGCTGCCTTGGTCGCCGCATATTGGCTGCGTCCGGCCGCGCCATTCGCGGTTCGGCTGCCGATCAATACCACGCGACCGCCGGGTATCATCCGTGGCAGCAGCGCATCGGCCAGATCCGCGGCAGCGGCGACATGCACTTCCCACATCGAGGCCAACGCGGCGGGATCGAGTTCGCCAGCCGGTGCGGTGCGCATCAGGCCGGCCGCATGCACTAAAGCGTCGGCAGGCGCCAGCGTTGCCGCCACTTCACGGCGCTGTAGTGGATTGCCCAGATCGACCGGCACGATGGAAAGACGGCCCGCTGCCTCATGGTCGGCTAATGCCGCGATGTGTTTGGAGCGGCACAGACCAGTGACACGCCAACCGTCGTTCAGCAACCGCTGCGCGATTGCCAGGCCGATTCCGGACGATACGCCACTCACCACCGCATGCTGCCTATCGGAGGTTCCGCGGTCTTCCGGTGCGTGTGCATCACCCGCGTCCGGAGCGCCAGTAAGCTGGGACAATGCACCCGGTACCGCGCTGGCGACGGTCGTTGCCGCATGTCGAATATTGGAAGTCACGGGGTGCGTTCCAAAAGAAAAGGGGAAAGCATGCTGATCACTGCACGATCTGGGGCGGTGTTGCGATACGACTCTCCCGGGCGGCCACCTCGATGGCCACGCCGGGTACGCGGTTAAACATCGACAGCGCCGTTGTCGTTGCTCCGGCATCAGTCAGCAGTGTCCATTGACGCTCCATCGGCGTCCAGTGTTGCTGGCTGGCCCGGCCGAGCTTGTCGGCGGTCACGAGCACAAAAACGTGTGCCGCCTGCCGAGTGACACACTCCTTTAAATAGGCCTGTTCCGCACTGGCTTCGCAAAGACCGCGTTGCGCAACCACGCCATCGGCACCCAGGAACGCCTTGTCGACAGTGATCCTGCTGAGCGCCAGTTGCGCCAACGGCCCGAGGGTACTCATGCTCGATGGACGAATATCGCCGCCAATCAGCGTCAACCTGCAATCCGTCGCCGCAAGCGCCGATACCACCAGCAAATTGTTGGTGACAACGTGCAAGTCGGCATGCCCGGCGAGATGTCGCGCGAGCGCTGCCGTTGTCGTGCCGCCATCGAGAAAAACCGTGTCCCCGGCGCTGACATGTCGTGCGGCGGCGCGACCGATCCAATCCTTCTGGTCGCGCCCGCTGTCCACGCGCTCGGCCAGCGTCGCTTCCGGCTCGTGTGTTTCCACGACTGCAGCGCCGCCATAGGTGCGCAGTATCAGCCGATCATCGGCCAACGCGCGAAGATCGCGGCGTACCGTGGCCTCCGACATCCCGAAATGAGCACATAAGGTGCCGACATCGGTCATCCCGCCAAGAACCGCTTCCAACATCGCCTCACGGCGCTTTGCCACTTTCATCTGCCTGTCTACGCCTCCCCTCTCATACCATCGGCAAGCTTCCCCGCTGTCTCTGCATGCTTATTGCACACGTCCGCGCCCTCCAGCGCCATGGTACCGCGACATTACCGTCAGCCACCGATCCACGCCTCTGAAACATTGACGTACTTGATCCGTTGGCGGAAGAACGTATAAGCGATATCGAGGGAACCATCCGGCGCCTCGATGATGGAGGGGTATGAGTATTCGCGGTTGCGCTGGCCTTTCGAGTCGTTGGTCAAGCAGAATCCGTCACCGAGTTCGAGATGGCGGGTCCGCCACGTCTTGCCATTATCCGTCGAAATCGCGAGCGACATCGGCGCGCGGGGTGCGCCCCAAAATGCCGTGCCGCGGGTGGAAGCGGATTGATCGCGCAATGGCGCGTTCGGGTCCTCTTCGGTGTCCTCGATGTCGTCATACAGTGACTTTCGCCGGCCGGTCGCATTTGATGCGTCACTGTGATTGTAGACAAGCGCCAGATGACCGTTGCGTAACACGACGAACTGCACGGACGCGTTGTTGTTGGGCAAAGTCGTCGGTTCCGGGGCGCTCCAGTCGCGACCATTCGTCGAGCGGCTTGCGTAGATCGTGTCCGCCCAGCGGCTGCGATACAGGGCCAGTAGCGTACCGTCGGCTAATTGTTGCACGTTCATATGTACGCAACCGGTACTATCTGGTACCTCATGGGTGCTCCAACTCACACCGCCATCACGCGACACCATGACCGCGCTGATATCGTCATTGCCGCTCCAACGCTCACCCGGTGCGCTGCGGCAGAAGAAAACGGGGCAAAGCCAACTGCCATCGGCCAACACCAACAGCGGCTGCCGCACGAAGGTGCCTGCCCGCTCGAACAGGGTCTCGATCGGGCCCCACGTCGTGCCATGATCACGGGAGATACGTCGCCGAACAATCGAGGTGTTCTGGTTACCGGACTTCTGCGCGGTGTACAACAGCCATAACGCACCGCCCGGGGCCGTGAACAGCACCGGGTTCTGCTCTGATCGGGTCGGATCGTCCGATAGCTTGACGGCCTCGCTCCATCGTGTCGTACCTGCCGCCAGTCGCGATGCGTAGATCGACACGTCGGGAATACCCTCCTGGGTCCCGCCAAACCACACACAGAGCAGATCACCATTCGCCAGCCGGTGGAGATTTGCGGCGTGATTCTGGACGCAGGCGCTAGGTAGGAATGCTTCGATACGACCCGAGTCTGCGAAATGCGTCGCCAGTTCGGTGCCGTCCCAACGCGGCGCACCAGTCAGTGGTCGGACATCGGCATCCGTGGCGTCGATCGCGCGTGCGTCGGTATTGGACAATGCAACTCCCATTTGCGGCTCCTTCAGTTGTTCAGTGCGCGTCATGGCGTGCCAACCGCGAGGCTCCCGCGGTATTGTCGGACATGTTCGCGTTGGCGGACTTGCTGCTCGACGGGAACAGCAAGCGTTCGACGACGATCACGACTGCCGGGACGGCCAGGGCGATATACATGTTATCGATGCCGAATGGATTGCCCAGCAGGTACCAGACCGTGGTGGCGATGGTCGCCGTGATCATGCCGAGGCAGGCACCGCGCGCGCTGTTATAAAACGGCAAATAAATACCGATCAATGCCACGACCGAAACCGTCAAGCGCAATGCGCGCGTGAAGAATGACAGTGCCAGGATTTGCGGGACGAACAGCACGAACACCAGCGGGATAATGCCGACGACCACCGAGATCCAGCGCGACATCTGAAATTCCCGTTCCGGCGTTGGGTTGTAGCGCGGTACGTAGAAATCCTTGACGACCAACGACGAGATCGACAGCGCGACAGTGCTGACACTCACGAAGTTCGATGCCACCAGCGACGTGGTGACGACGGCCGCCATGATCGGCGACATATGCTCGAGGAAAGTCGGCAGTGCGTACAGGCTCTTGATCCCTGGGAACAGGAACTTTGCAGCAACGCCGAGAAAACCGAGCGACAGCGCGATCGGAATACACAGCAACGCGCACCACAATGCCGACGCCCGTGCGGCGGAGGCAGTGCGTGTCGCAGAAATTGCTTGGAGGATGAACTGTGTCGAGAAAATGGCACCGGCGGTACCAATGACCCAGGCACCGATCGTGCCGACCTTCAGTGAACCTTGCCAGGTGAAGTAGTGCTCGGGCATGGCCGCGCGCATTGGTGCGATGCCGCCGGTCATCCTCCATGCCACGACCACGAGGATCGAAATACCCAGCAGCTTGAACGCGCTATGAACAACGGTCATGTAAGCGACGCTTTTTAGGCCGCCCCATGCGAAGTAAATCGTACTCACGATGGCCGTGATGATTGCGGCGGTGGCCAGATTTGTCTTCAGTACGGTGGATATCGCCGCCGCGCCGCTGACATAGTTTCCGACGTTCACAAGGAATAGCGCATAGATCATGATTGCCGAGACGATCGTCTTGGCCGTGCGGCCGTATTTATTGGCGATGAACCCGGAGATCGTGAATTCGCCGGAGTTGTAGAACCGGCGGGCCATGAACAGCCCGAAGAGCAGGAATCCGATGGATGCGGCAATCGTCGACCACGATGCGGCAATGCCCACGTTAAACGCTTCCTGCGAGGTACCCACCGTTGATTTGGCGCCGATAAACTCGGACATCATCAGGAAGGCCACCAGCAGCACCGGCATCGAGCGGCCCGCCACCATGAATTGTGACGCATTGCGGCTACGCAATCGCACGCTGACGATACTCGTGATAACGATATAAACGGCCACCATGCCGATGATCAGCGTGGTGGTACCCAGGTTCGACGTGTCCATTCCTGTCTCCTTGTGCGATACCGTGGCACGCCTCGTGGTGGTGGCTCACGGATTCAGATCGCCCGGCGGGCCGAGATCGGCGTTACCGGATCACGTTTATTTTTTTATTGCCGGCTTATGAGGACAACGCGTTCAACCGCGGCTGCCCCTGCTCCGTCATTTTCTCCGCCGAGCGTCGCGTGGCGAGTTCCTGCGCCTGCCTTAACGCCTCCAGCATGCTGCCTTCGTCAGCCACGCCGGAACCGGCGATGTCGAAAGCCGTACCATGGTCCACCGACGTTCTAATCACCGGCAAGCCGACGGTCACATTGACGCCTGCTTCGAGACCCATCACCTTGACCGGGCCATGGCCTTGATCGTGATACATGGCGACAACCAGGTCGAAGTCCCCGCGACCGGCGCGGAAAAACAGGGTGTCAGCGGGCAACGGACCTTCCACGTGCCATCCACGCGAGCGCACCACCTGAACTGCCGGGATGATCTTCTCTTCTTCCTCGCCATAGCCGAACAATCCGTTCTCACCCGCATGGGGATTGATGCCGCAGACACCAATGCGCGGGTTGGCGATCCCGGCACGGACCAGCGTCTGATGTCCGCGTTCGATGGTGCGTTGCACGAGGCCCGGTTCGATCTTGCGAATCGCGTCGAGCAGGCCGATATGCGTGGTTACGTGAATGACGCGGAGCTTTGGTGCAACCAGCATCATCGACACTTCGTCGATACCGGTCAGATGCGCGAGCATTTCCGTGTGGCCTGGGAAAATGTGGCCGCCCGCATGCAGTGCTTCCTTGTTCAAGGGCGCGGTACAGATCGCATCGAGTTCACCGGCCGAGGTGAGCTCGACGGTTTTCGCGATGAATTGATAAGCCGCGTCGCCCGCGACGGACGACAACGTGCCATATGGCAGGTCCGCCGGAATCAGGCCGAGGTCGATGCAATCGACCACCCCTTGCGTGAACCGCGCCTCGGCTGGCCGTGAAATGGTGCGCACGTCCAGCGTGACGCCAGTAAGGCGGGCGGCGTCACGCAGACGTCCCGCATCGCCGATCACTAACGGGCGGCATTGTTCGTAGACGCTCGCGTGCGCGAGGCTTTTCATGATGATCTCGGGGCCGACGCCTGCCGCATCCCCCATCGTGATACCGATCACCGGACGGTAGGTCATGACGGTCACTCCTCTATGCGCGTTTATTGCTCGTTGTTCACCGCAGGGCACGATGCCGTGCGGGATGAAAATGCCAGTCGATGGTCATTCCGGACGCGATGCGTTTTTTGGTTCAAGAATCCTGCCTGTTCTTTTGCAGATGACGCCAGACCCGCACCAGCGTTCCTTGATCACCAAAGGCGCCGGCCTTCGTGACAATGGGCAAGCGCCGCGACGTGCACGGATCACGGGTCGTGGTGGTGGTCCAGGAAACCGGCACGCCAGGCGCAATTTCCTGCTCCAATGTAAATGCGGTGATGCCTGCCGCCGACAGCAACGCGCGAGCAGTTTCCCCCCCGGTTGCGAATATCGCGGACGCGTCGGTCACGATGGGCGCCAGCCATGCGCCATGCGCCAAACGCCTGCGCCAGCCGATATCCGTCGCCAACGTGTGACCGGTCTTGCTGTGCGAGCGACACCACCACGTCGTGGCCGGCGCATAGCGTATCCGACACGCGCGCCAGGACGGAACGACGCAATGACGCCGCATCGTCCGTTTGCGCGGTATCGAACAACGCGGACACCTCGATTGCGACATGAACCAATCCGGCACCGGCCGTTTCCTGCAAGGCGGCGATCTGTCCATGTGACACGCTAGACATGCTGCCGACGACGAACAATGCGCCCTGCCTCGTACGTGCCGTCGCGCGGGCGGTATCAGCGCTGATCGATGCATCCGCGTCTGCTGCCTTTCCGACTACCCTGCTGAACACTCCAGCCTTGCCCAAAGCCCGCGTCAGCGATCGCGCCAGACCTGCGGAGCCCACCCAGAAGACATCGCGCATCGAAGCCGTGGCGTCTGCGATGGCATCGAGATCATCCAAAGAGACCGCGTCGCACACCACGGCCTGCATGCCGTCGGCACGTGCTGCGTGAATCGCATGCCGCCATGCATCGGGCGCATTCGCCCGAGACGAGGAAACCGGCTGATGCCGCACGCGCAAGCCCGTGGCGCTCAGCATCACAACCAGATCGCCGGTACCCGACAAACGCTCGTTACGCCAGACCTCGGTGTCCTCGACCGGGATACCGTGTAGCAATTGACGGCCGCCTTCCGTGGTGCGACCGGCTTCCGGCAGCGCCGGCGCGACAATCGCCACACCGAGTAGCGGCGCGAGTGCGGCAACCTCGGCGGCGAGATGCCCTCGCAAGGTCGAGTCAACTTTCTTGAAAATTCCCGGTGCACCTGCATTGTCGGATGCGCACGCGTTGACGCCGCTATTGCCTCGCATGACTGCGTCGCGATGTATCCGTGCGGCCTCGGATGGGGTCATCCGACGCGAATCCAGATCGATCGCCAGCACGTGCGGCACGGTACGCGGCGCTGCCCCGGTATCGCCAGATGGCCGTGACAATGCCGGTGGCGCGGCAGGCGACGCCAATACCACCTGCGCGTGAGCGCCATATCGCACCGCCGTGGCGGCACAGTCAGCAGCGCCGGAGAGGTCGTCGGCGAGGATCAGTAACGATGTGGATTGCACCAATCCGATTTCTTTCGGCGTGCGATGCGCACCGTCTGGATCGGCGGGTTGCACCGCATCGAACAAGTCGATCATGGCAGCAGGCGGCGATAGATCGCCCGCATATCATCGAGCGTCAATGTCTTCGGATTGTTACCAAGCAGCCGCGTCACTTTCGAAGCGGCCACCGCCAGCGCGTCAACATGCTCGTCGCGTACGCCATAGGCGGTAAGGTCCTGGGGAATCTGTAACGCGGCGGTCCACGACACGATCTGCTGCATCAACTTCCGCGCCGCGTCTGTATCGCTGTCCGATGTCGCGGACAACGTCAGCGCACGTGCGACCTCCGCGAGACGCGGTTCGATCGCATCCAGGTTGAACGCCATCACATGCGGCAGCAGCATCGCGTTCGCCACGCCATGCGTCACGTCGAACATGCCACCCAGCGGATAGGCCAATGCGTGTACCGCGGCTGTACCGGCAGCCGTCAGTGCCATGCCACCGTACGTCGAGCCAAGCAGCATTGCTTCACGCGCGGCGAGGTTGCAGCCGTCCTCGTAGGCTTGTACCAGGTTCGCGCCAATCAATCGCATTGACGCCATCGCGTACATATCGCTGACCGGGTTCGCCTTTGTCGAGATAAACGATTCCAGTGCATGCACGAACGCATCCATGCCGGTAGCGGCCGTGATCGCTTTCGGGACGCTGACGGTCAGCGTTGCGTCCAGCAGGACCAGGTACGGCATCAGGTGTCGGCTAACGATGCCGACTTTCAGTGCTTCATCGGGCAACGTCACGATGGCATTCGGCGTGACTTCGGAGCCAGTGCCCGCGGTCGTCGGTACCGCAATCAGCGGCACGCCCGGCACGGCAATCTTGTCGATACCCAGCCAGTCCCGCAATGGCGTGGTCTCGCCAACCTGCCCATTCGTCAGGCGCACGGCAAATAGCTTGGCCGCGTCGAGCACGCTGCCGCCGCCCACGGCCAGAATCGCGTCCGGTCGCGCCGGTGCGATGTCCTCCTGGAACACGGCTTCGATATTGTCGATCGTCGGCTCCGGCATCACGCCGCGAACGACAGTCGTCTGGATATCGGCGCCTTGCAGCATCGATACGACACGCTCCGTCACACCCAGGCGATCCATCGAGGGCTGCGTAATCACCGCGATGCAACGGATCGGGCGATTCAGCAACGGCAGATAATCGAGCAACTTGTCAAGACTGCCGCAACCATGCACCAGATGCGGTGCGGTGACGACGTGACGGATGACGGCGTTTGCGGCTTGCGATGGCATGGTCTGGCTCATGCGACGCCTCCCTTGTGCAATGGCGCAGTTGCCTCGACCCTCCAGTCGCGGTAGACCTCCAGGGCAATGGCGAGCTTTTCACGCGTCTGTTGATCGAGCGGCAATGCGGGCGCACGGGCAGGACCGGATGGCATGCCGAGCAGACCCGCGGCGGTCTTCAACACGACCGGCATCGTTGCCCAGCCAAACGCGTCGCGCAGCGGCCGTAGCGCTTCTTGCGCGCGCCGCGCCGCCGGAATATTGCCGGCCTGGAATTGCTGCCAGATCGCCATGACCACATCCGGCACGGCGTTCGTCGTCGCGGCCACTGCCCCATCGCCACCGGCGATCAACGTCCATAGAATCATCGAATCGGTGCCGGTCAGCACGGCGAAGTCGTCGCGGCGCAAACCGATTAATTGCAGCAAGCGATCGAAATCGCCGCCACTATCCTTGATCCCGCGGATCGTCGGCAACTCCGACAGGCGGCGCACAGAATCGATCGATAACTGCACGCCCGTCTTGGCCGGGATCGTATAAAGCATCAACGGCAACGAAGTGGATCGCGCGATCTTCGTATAATGAGCGACCAATTCCGGCTGGGATGCGCCGTTGAAATACGGCGTTATGACCGACGCCGCATCCACGCCGACGTCCTGCATCTGCTGCGTCAACGCAATGACCTCTCGGGTGGCGTAGGCACCGGTGCCCGCGATCACCGGAACACGCCCACGCGCTTGCTCTACGGCAATTGCGGCAATGCGCAACTTCTCGCGCTCGCTCAACGATATGAATTCCCCATTGGTGCCCAGCACGAAGATGGCGTGCACCCCTTTCTCTATCAAGCGCTCCACGAGCAGCCGCAGTGCCTCTTCATCGACGTCTTCCGTCGCCGTCATCGGTGTAATCAGCGCGGGCACGATACCGCGAGGCATGAAGGGCTGCTTGGCCGAGGTAGCCGCGCCGCCGCTACCAAGGTCGGATGCTGCGGTATGAAGAGGCGATGCGGGGGAAAAGCACTGCATATTGTTCTCCTGTCAGCACCGGGTGGCCTGCCTGCGTGGCCGTGGCGAGGTGGCAGTCACTGTCTGGATCGATCAAAATAGAGCATGAATTTGCTCGTTTCAATCATTCTAATCAGTTAGCAAGAACGAAAGGATCAGTAAAAACCCTGGATACGCATAACTCAATCAAATTTAGTCCCAACTAGCATGCCAACTGATCTCATTTTGATTGAATCAATCAAATCTGATTTTTGACTCTTTACGGTCGGGGGCGGTGCGTGATTCGCGTAGTGACCGATCCATCGCGACTCAGCGGCAATCCAGTCGTCCACAGATCGATCCGCTATCTTTGGACGGCCATCGCCGTGCGACAGCATGACCGGCCTCGAAATCGGGTGCGCCTTATTAAGGCGCACTATGATGTCGTCCTGACCACCCTCCACCGGTACCGGCCCACGCCAATCACACTGCTTGTTCACGTTGTGGCACCTACGCCAACTGCCTGGCCGACCTTACCCATCCCGCATGAATATTCGTTTCCTGGAAACCTTCGTCTGGCTCGCAAAGCTGCAGAATTTCCGCGCGACCGCGGAGAAGTTGCACACCACCCAGGCCGCGATATCAAGCCGTATTGCCGCACTCGAAGAGAATTTCGATGTGCGCCTGTTCGATCGAAACTCCCGGGCGGCGAACCTGACGCCCGCAGGCCGGCGCATGCTGGCATATGCGGAGCGGATCGTCCGACTCCACGATGAGATGCGTCGCGAAGCGGACGACGCAGACGAAGGCGCGGGGCTACTGCGCATCGGCGTGATCGAATCGATCGTCCACAGTTTTTTCCCGGCGCTGATGTCCGCGATTCGGAGCCGCTATCCACGCCTTGAAATAGAGGTCACTAGCGACACGACCATCCATCTCGCACGCTTGCTGCATGCCGATGCGGTCGACCTGATCCTCCAGACCGATCGCCTGCCGCCGCCGGAATTCACCAGCTTGCCCTTACTGGAATTTCCGGTTCGATGGGTTGCCAGCCCGGCGCTTGCCTTTCCCTCCCGGACATTGACGCTGGCCGACCTCGCCGCCTATCCTATCGTCAGTTTCTCGCGTCATTCCGGGCCGCACGCCGCCATCGAGCAGTTATTCGCAAGCGCGGTCGAACGTCCGGCGCGAATCAATTGCATTACCTCCGTTGCGGCGATGATCCGGCTCGTGGCCGATGGTTTCGGCGTCGCCGCACTGCCGCCAGCGATCATCCAGCGTGAGTTGCGTGACGGCATGTTGGTGGTGCTCGACGTCGATGCCCCGTTTCCACCGCTACCGTTACTTGCGGCCTATCGCACCCGAAGCCATCCAATTGCCGAGCGCATCGCCGAGCTGAGTCGTGAAATCGCCAGCCACTATGCGCATTGACCGACGCCGCCCGTGTTGGTAAGGAATCGCGCTTCCATGGTTTGGCAATAAGCAAATCTTTTTGTTCCGAATTTTTTTTCTAGTTGGACCGTATCCGGGTCCGCCGTAACACTGGCGTTTGCACCCATTTGCATCCTGCGGAAACTGGAGAACCCGATGAATACAGCCCTGCCGCCCGATACTACTGCCGCGGCCCGCCCGGCGCACGCCGCGCCGCGCGTTGGGCGTGGCCGCCTTGCAGGCGCCAGCATGATCGGCACCTCGCTTGAATGGTACGACTTCACCATTTACAACACCTTGTCGGCATTGGTGTTCAACAAGCTGTTTTTCCCGTCCGTCGATCCGCTCGCCGGCACGATTCTGGCGTTTTCAACCTACGCCGTGGGCTATGTCTCGCGTCCGCTGGGCGGTTTTTTCTTCGGTAATCTGGGTGACAAGATTGGCCGACGCGCGGTGCTGATGCTGACATTGATCTTGATGGGCGTGTGCACGGCATTGATGGGCGCGCTGCCGACGTATGCGTCCATCGGCATTGCCAGCCCGATCCTGCTTGTCGCATTGCGGTTCGTTCAAGGCATTGCCCTCGGTGGAGAGTGGGCAGGCGCGGTACTCCTTGCGGTAGAGCATGGGGACCAAAAGAAACGTGGCTTGAACGCATCGTGGACACAGATGGGCCCGTCGTTCGGGACGCTGCTCGGCACCGGACTGATCGCGCTGTTGAATCTGTCCGTATCATCGGATGATTTCCTCGCCTGGGGCTGGCGTGTGCCCTTTCTGACCAGCCTGCTGCTGGTTGGATTCGGCTTCTGGATTCGTCGCGGGGTGTCCGAGACACCTGCATTCGAAAAGCTGACACAGGCCCATGAAGTCGTGAAGGTCCCGGTCGCCGAGGTGCTCTCCCATTACTGGCGACGCCTGCTGGTGGCCGGTGCGGCGCGCGTCGGTTCGGATGTCCTGTACGCGTTGATGGTTGTCTTCACCCTGACATATGTCACCACGGTTCTGAAGCTGCCCCGTAGCGTTGCCTTGACGGCTGTTTTACTCGGTACCGCCGTCAACGCCGCCGTCGTCCCCTTCTTTGGTGCGTTGTCGGATCGATTCGGCCGCAAGCCGGTGTATCTGTGCGGGGCGATTGGTGCGGTGATCTGGGCGTATGGCTTCTTCGTGCTACTGGATAGCGCGCACCCGGCGCTGATCGCACTCGCTGTCGTCGGCGGGCTGACACTGCATGCGGTGATGTATGGTCCGCAGGCATCGTTCGTGACCGAGCAGTTTCCCACCCGCGTCCGGTACGCCGGCTCATCCTTGACCTATACCTTGTCCGGTATCGTCGGGGGTGGATTTGCGCCGCTGATCATCATCAGTCTGTACAAGCATTACCAGTCGACCGTGGCGGTGTCCCTCTATGTCACCGCGGCTTTGGCCATCACGATCATCGCACTCCTCTGTGCCCGTGAGACCGCCCGTAAGCCCCTGGAACAGTAAGGAATTGCAATGAGCACGTTAACGTTCGAAGTGCATGCCGCCGGCACGGCGAGCACGGGGGGCACGCCGATACCGGTTCAAGTCGATCATCTCGTGATCGCCGGATGGGCCGGTCGAGACCCCGTCGCGATCCAGGTGCATATCGATGAACTTGCCGCCATCGGCGTGGCGCCGCCGTCGTCCACGCCCTGCTTCTATCGCGTTGCCGACACGCTGCTGACGCAGTCACCTGTTGTACAGATGTTGGGGGCGCGTTCTGGCGGGGAGATCGAATGTGTCTTGATGGATTCCCCGGCCGGCATCCTGGTCGCCATTGGCTCCGACCATACCGATCGCGAGATCGAGGCGTATGGCGTGGCGGTATCCAAGCAGGTATGCGCCAAGCCGATATCGCGCACCGCATGGCGCTACGCGGACGTTGCCGCACATTGGGATCAACTGCAGATGCAGTCGTGGCTGATCAAGGCCGACGGCACGCGGAGGCATTATCAATCCGGCACTGTCGCGGGCCTCTTGCCGCCACCGTCGTTGTGGTCGATGTATGGTCAGGCGGCAGGTGCACGCATGGCAACGCCCTCTCCCGCGTTGCCGGCGCATACGGCGATGTATAGCGGCACGCTTGCCGTGCATGGTGAATTGGCGGCGATGACCGATGGAGACAGTTTCGTGCTGGAACTGACCGATCCGGTCCTGGATCGCCGTCTGACACATCGATATGCCCTGGCCATGTTGCCCATCGTTTCCTGAGACGGTGCGGCGCGCGCCGTCACAATCGCGGCTTCAGGAGCGGGTCTGTCGTCGGTTCATCTGAGCATGCGGCAGCCGTTTTTGTCGCGCCGTGCGCTTTTCCGAGGTGTACGGTCCCGAAAATATCAATCCGGCGAAGTCGACAGAAATGGTGGCATTTCCAAACAGGGCAATAGACAAACCCGGTCGTTGTTGTACGAAGCGGCGTCATGCCTGCTGTCGCGATATGGAAAAGAAACCAGTCTGGCTCGCTGGGCGAGCACGATTCGACAGGCGAAAGGATATAAGAAGGCAGTCGTTGCATTGGCCCGAAAACTGTCCACAGTAATGCTGAGCATCTGGAAATCGGGAGAACTGTATAGAGACAAAAGCGTCGTTCTGTCTGCCTAAATGCTAAACGCAGTAATTGTTGTCGTAGGCTTACCGATTGAACTGAGTTCGTCGCCATGCTCGACTCCGTTACCTTCTTTGCTATCGCAGTCAGGATAGCGTGAATCACATCGGAGCGAGTGCGACGTCTGGCTGCATGTTGTAGCGTGTGCTGAACGCGACTACGAAGACGGCAAAGACCACAGTGAATCGGATTGTTGACCAATTAGACGACAAGAGGGTTTATCGGATATACCGGCAGTTGGAACTGAACTTACGTATCAAACCACGCAAAAGCCTTGTTCGCGAACAGCCTAAGCCCTTGGCTGTACCGACGGCATTGAACGAGTGTTGGTCGATGGACTTCATGCACGACCAGCTCTCAGATGGCCGTAGCATCCGGTTGTTCAATGTGATTGATGACTTCAATCGTGAAGGATTGTGCATCGACGTAGACTTCTCGTTGCCAGCACTACGTGTTATTCGGTCGTTGAATCAAGCCATCGAATGGCGTGGAACACCCCTGAAAATTAGGTGCGACAACGGGCCAGAATATGTCAGCGAAGCACTGAAAGACTGGGCAGAAAAGCGTGGCATCTTGCTGCAATTTATCCAGCCCGGAAAACCACAACAGAATGCCTACATCGAGCGATATAACAAGACCGTGAGATACGATTGGCTTGCCCATTACCATTTCGACACCGTCGCGCAATTGCAAGACTATGCGACGAAGTGGCTATGGTCATACAATCACGAGCGGCCCAATACAGCCATTGGTGGCGTTCCGCCGAAACAGAAGTTGACAATCGCAGCCTAGCCTCTACCCTCGACGACCGATAAAAATGGGGGGACTACCGCGTCAGTCCCGAGGCCTTTGAAATGGCTTCGGCGTGAGGGTCCGATTTGTTCGTCAGACCGGGGGAAGTCCAGCTTTTTGCATCGTTTCGTAATCGCGAGGCGTTCGGTATCCAATCGAAGAATGGATACGCTGCTGATTGTAAAAGCCTTCTATCCAGTCCACCACATCCAATCTCGCCTGCGCCCGCGTTTCGTATCGGCACCGCGACGTCTGCTCGACTTTTAACGTCTCGAAGAAGCTTTCCATCGTCGCGTTGTCCGGTAATCATCCCAGCGCTTGTTGCTTTAGCGACCGTTCATCAAATCGAATGCAATCGTGGAGATGGCCAATGTGGCGCGAGGGGTGGGACTTACCATTGCTCTGTCTCCAAAATCGTAATTAGGGTTGACTGCAAGCACTGCTTCCTCCGTCTGTATGACAAACGCATCACCTTGGCGCCAACAACGACATGCTTCGTCAAATAAGACGCCAGGTCGGTGAATGGTCGAAGAGGAAAGGTAGGACGCCATGCGTGCATCAATAGCATCCCACTTTTCTTGCTGCATCACACCAAATTTCTCTTCCATCTTTTTCCGAATGATCGGTCCTGTTTGGTACTTATCCGCGCGAATCATCTCGAATTCAGCATTAGTCGTCCAACAGTTATTGCTGTATAAACTCAGCGCCATAATCTCGGCGATACAGTCAGGGACCTTTCCAATAAAATCACAAAACTTCCTGTTTATATCAAAACAATAGTATGCCACGTCTGCGTTCGTGCACACAGATGCCAGCATTGCTGGCCAGAATTCCTGGTTTGACGTCTTTAGCACATATTCCATTATGGTCCGGCGGTCGGCACCTTGTGAGGTAGTGCAGCGCGCTACAAAAAGGTCGAGTAAAGAAAGCGCGTCGCGCACTGTATCAGGAACATCTGACATCTGCACCGCGTTTAAATGAAGAGATCTTTGAAAATCAGGGGTAGCGGTGCGTTGGTTTTCGGGTAGAAATTTATCTAAAAATAGTTTGTAGGATGGTATGCCCACGATCAATGTTCGGAGCAGAGAAGTCCGGTCCGTTCTACAAGAAAGTGCCTGGATACTCTCTATCGCGTTGGATAACTGAAGAACCGGCATCCAGTTCGTATGAACAGCTCTAATGTCCGAAAGCGCCAGAAAGAGCGGTGGAAACGACGATTGCATCAAGGCAAAAAGGTTCTTGCTTGTTGATGCAAGAGTGATGATGTTTTTTGTTGAAAGGTAAAGCGTACCGGACTTAAATATGTCGCACGGAAGATTTTCTAGATGCTTGCTAGACTCGCCTTTGACATCGTTGGATGGTGGTTGCTCCGCAAGGTGCTCGACAGCGGGGCGTGAGTCAAGTAGGAGAGAGGATGCATAGGAATATGCATTGATGACGGTTTGCATGGAAGGTGCTCCTGGAGACGGATGTGTTGATGGCTTGGTGGCCTCCCTGAGTAATCAGTTCCTTTGTTGAAGCAGAAGTGTATTCAAAAAGCGGGGCTTACCTACCCCGGGAAACTAAGACCAAATTGATCTAGGATAATGGCGCACCGAGACGGAGCGCGTCATTAAGAAGAGTCGATATAGCGATGAGCAGATTTTTCGGATATTGCGAGAGGCACGACAGCGTGCCGACGCCGATGTGCATCCGTTCGACATCTAGCTGAAAGCGATACGACTGATTCGCGTCGTAAGCATCATAATATTGCGTGCTTACATGCGTTAAACCGCTTTGCCGAACGCTCACTATGAGCGCCCGCTATATACAAAACACTTTAACAACGGACAGTACGGGAAAGTGAGGTGGCCTCGCGAACGAAATCATCTCGTCGCTTGTCGGTTCAGCGACCGCTCCATAAATCGAGTGCAGTAGCAGAAACGGCCCATTTGGAGCGAAGTTGCACACCCATCATTACCCTATCTCCAAAATCGTAATGCGGTTCGGCAGCGATCGTCGCTTCCTCTGCCTGGATAACGAAAGCGGCATCGTCTTTTCGCCACGACTGGCATAGGTCGTCAAATTTCGCGCCGGGTTGATAAGGGAGCGCAAGATGGATGCCGGATGCGATACATTTGTCGATAGCAGACCACTGAGATTGGGTAAATAATCCTAAACCGGACTCCATTTGTTTTCGCACAAATTCTCCTTTGCTTCGCTTATACAAAGATGAAAATTCCCATACGGCAGGCGTCCAATTGTGGTCGAAGAATAAGTTATTCACAATGATCCCCGCGACTTCATCCGAGACATTCACTTGATGAAAAGAACAGAGATATGCACTTATTTCGTAAGATAAGCGCTGCAACAACGGTTCTGCGTTCACAGATACGATCATTGCTGGCAATAAAGCCTTATCGAAAAGATCTAATGAGTCCGTCAGCGATTTTCGCGTAACACCGCGGCCAGACATAAAGCGTATCACCAAAATGTCGAGTAAGGAAAACGCTTCTTGAGATGATTGAGTAGGCTTACTGATTTCCTTTTCAATTGTGGCTATGACGGTGTTCAAGTCGGCACTGAAGATACACAGACCGTCAGGCAAAGCACGTTCTAAAAATATTTTATAAGCTGGTATTCCCATGACTAATTTTCGGAGCAGAGCAGTCTGATCCGTTTTGCAAGGATGTGCCTGGATACTCGTTATAACGTCGGACGAAAGGAGCGGCATCCATCCCGTGTGAACGGCTCGTATTTCAGAGAGCGCGTTGAAGAGCTGCGGAAACAATGATTCCATAAAAGTTGCAAGGCGCTTGCTCGTTGATGCGAGTGTAACAATGCTCCGTGTCGAAAGCTGAAGCTTGCCGGCCTTAAATATATCGCTCGGAATATTTTCGAGATGCGTGCCAGCGCTGTGATTGACGTCATCGCATGATGCTTGCTTCGCGGGATCATCGACAGAGAACCAGGGCTCAAGCAGGCGAGATGATGCATAAGAAAAGGCGTTTGGGATGATTTGCATGAAGTACGATTGGGAATATGGTGGCAAGGCCTGTTCGGTAACGCTTTACTCGAAATTGTTCATCTTATTTGCGAAGATAAGTTTTGCAAAACGAAGCGATTTCATTTGACGTGCGCGGCGAGTTATAGGCAATAAGGCGTATCCTGTAGCCTTGCTGACAAGGCAGCATGCTGCATCTCTATCTAGGTGTTTAGTCCCGGCATTTGATGGAGCGGGTCGAGAATGAACCTTTTCGGCTCAGCCGTCGAGATCTTGCAGATGTATTCATAAGGGGTAAGGCCCTTGAGAGTCTTCAAGCGACGTGCCCCCTGTGTCAGACTAGTTGGAACATGAATCGCTGTTAGAGTTTGAACCGTGACAGGGGGCAGAGGGAAGAATCCAATGAAGTACTCCGAAGAGCGCAAAGAAGCGATTCTGAAGAAGCTGTTGGCGCCACATAATCGTAGCGTTGTTGAGGTGTCGCGGGAAGAAGGCATTATTGATTCGGAATCATCTATCTTGAAATGATTGAGTGCGTCCTCATATGGAGATGATGGAAGCAACCGACATGAGATTGTTGTCGCGTGACGCGCGACATGAGCGGCGAGTGCAAGTGATTCG
>Ga0308167_1000973_pt1 | contig 39879 bp, 29 predicted proteins | sample PhyCR1_2_FD_202138 | JGI IMG/M metagenome (GOLD analysis project Ga0308167, IMG submission 202138) | Phyllosphere microbial communities from UC Gill Tract Community Farm, Albany, California, United States - DLSLRC.R1 | ecosystem: Host-associated > Plants > Phyllosphere > Unclassified | place... | reverse complement strand
AAAATGAAAAAGACAGCTATCGCAATTGCAGTGGCACTGGCTGGCTTCGCTACCGTAGCGCAGGCCGCTCCGAAAGATGACACCTGGTACACCGGTGCTAAACTGGGCTGGTCTCAGTACCACGACACTGGTTACTACGGTAACGGTTACCAAAACAATGACGGTCCAACTCACGAAAGCCAGCTGGGTGCAGGTGCATTCGTTGGTTACCAGGCAAATCCATACCTGGGCTTCGAGCTGGGCTATGACTGGCTGGGTCGCATGCCTAATAAAGGCAACGTGACTAACGGCGCGTTCAAAGCACAAGGCATTCAGCTGGCTGCTAAACTGAGCTACCCAATTTATGACGATCTGGACGTGTATACTCGTCTGGGCGGCATGGTATGGCGTGCAGACTCAACGCAGACTAATCCTGTTAATGGCCGCATCAGCGACCACGACACCGGTGTTTCTCCACTGGCAGCAGTTGGTGTTGAGTATGCGCTGACCAAAAACTGGGCTACCCGTCTGGATTACCAGTGGGTTAACAACATTGGTGATGCACAGACCGTTGGTACCCGTCCAGACAACGGCATGCTGAGCGTAGGCGTTTCATACCGCTTCGGTCAGGATGAAGCTGCTCCAGCACCAGCTCCGGCTCCAGCGCCAGCACCAGTTGTTGAAACCAAGCGTTTCACTCTGAAGTCTGACGTTCTGTTCACCTTCAACAAAGCTACCCTGAAGCCAGAAGGTCAGCAGGCTCTGGATCAGCTGTACAGCCAGCTGAGCTCAATGGATCCTAAAGATGGTTCCGTTGTCGTACTGGGCTTCACCGATCGCATCGGTTCAGAGCAGTATAACCAGAAACTGTCTGAGAAACGTGCTCAGTCTGTAGTAGATTACCTGGTATCTAAAGGTATCCCTTCTAACAAGATCTCTGCACGTGGCATGGGTGAATCTAACCCAGTTACCGGCAACACCTGTGACAGCGTGAAAGGCCGCAATGCCCTGATCGACTGCCTGGCGCCGGACCGTCGTGTAGAAATCGACGTTAAAGGCATCAAAGACGTTGTAACTCAGCCACAGGCTTAAGTTTACACGTAATAAAAAACCCCGCTAAGGCGGGGTTTTTTTATGCCAGTCTGTCGGCAAAGTTGCCAGACTATACGGGTGTAGTTACTCTTTTTCTGAGCCAGACTTACCGAGAATCGCCTGCAGATCTTCTCTGAGACTCGACATCTGATTGGCATACTTCTCTTTGCGTTCGGCATCTTCAATCAACTGCACTACCGTCTCAGACAAGGTACTGTTACGCCGTTGCGCCAGTCCTGCCAGCCGTTGCCAGACCAGATACTCAAGGTCAATCGACTTCTTCCGCGTATGCTGATGCTCAGCATTGAAGTGACGTTTGCGCCGCGCACGAATGGTCTGCTTAAGCCGATTGTCCAGGTCGGCATGAATATGCTCAGCAATCCATTCGTTGACCGTAACCGGATTATTTTCCATCGCCAGCAGCTTATCGACTGCCGCCTGCGCCGCACTTAATTCAAGGTGACGCGTGATCAGTTCACCTTCCCGATGTTTTTTCACCAGGTATTTCCATTTCCATCCACTTTCAAGATTTTCGAGTTGCTGGTATTTCATCGGAATCTCATCGTGATCACGTAACGAGCTAAGAATAACAGCTTTTTTCCCGGATGCAGCAACGAAAAACATGCTGTCAACGTCACATCTTCAACAGGAAGTCTGCAGTGCTTAACAAGGGTGAATCCTGTATAATCTCGCTTTTCTTAAATCAGACAAATGCGATTATTTTGACCAGCACCCAACTTACGTGGCAAACCTTACAGCCGGATAGCGCACAATACCAATCCGTTTTCTCCCGAATTGCTGATGAAGAAACCGATGCTCTGGCAACGGTACAGCCCCGATTGCTGAATGCACTGGCGCATTTACACCACCAGACGCAGGGATTCCCGTTACTGCTGGTTCGCAGCCAGGAAAATCGCGACTACCTGGCGCAGATAGCCCAGGCGGCTCAACGGGTCATGGAGGAAACCACTACGCTGTATGGTGGTGATTACCATATCATGGCCGACAACGTCACGCTGCAGCCCCCTTCTGACCCGCAACGTCCTTTCACCAGTCAGGGCGGTATTCACTTCGCCGACTGGATTGAGACCGAACAGCTGTTTGGCTGCGTGCGTCAGCATAAAGATCGAATTCAGCTTGAGCCGGGCCTGATCCATCGCGCTAACGGCGGCACACTGGTGCTCTCGCTGCGCAGTTTTATGACCCAGCCGATCCTCTGGTTACGCCTGAAGAAATGCATCGAGCAGGGTTATGTCGACTGGACCTCTCAGGATGAACGCCGCCCGCTGCCGATCGCCATCCCGCCGTTGCCACTGCAGTTAAATCTGGTCCTGTGCGGCGATCGAGAAGCGCTGGCTGATTTTCAGGAACTCGATCCTGAAGCACATGAAATGGCGATCTACACCGAATTTGAAGAGAACATTCAGATTCTGGATGAAGATGACATGCTCGCCTGGTGCCGCTGGACTGCTGAGCTGGCGCAGCAAGCCGGGCTGCCGTTACCGGAAGTGGATTTCTGGCCAGAGTTGATTAAAGAAGGCGTGCGATTCAGCGGCGATCAGGAAACGTTGCCGCTCTGCCCGCGCTGGTTACAACGCCAGATGCGTGAGTCAGCGCTGATGGGCGAAAAGCTGAATGCGGAAGCGCTGCGTGATGCGCTGGAAGCGCGCCTGTGGCGTGAAAATTATCTCAACGAGCGGATGCGCGATGAGATCCTGCTGAAACAGATCCTGATTGAGACCGAAGGCGAAGTGGTCGGCCAGATTAACGGCCTGTCAGTGGTGGAGTATCCCGGTCATCCACGCGCCTGGGGCGATCCATCACGTATTACCTGCGTAGTGCATCCCGGCGACGGCGAATTTACCGATGTTGAACGCAAAGCAGAACTGGGCGGCAATATTCATGCGAAAGGCATGATGATTATGCAGGCCTATCTGATTGCCGAGCTGGAACTGGAACAGCAGTTGCCCTTCTCGGCGTCGCTGGTGTTTGAACAATCCTATTCTGAAGTCGATGGCGACAGCGCCTCGCTGGCAGAGCTGTGTGCGCTGATTAGCGCGCTGGCAAACCAGCCGGTCAATCAACAAATTGCGGTTACCGGCTCGGTCGATCAGTTTGGTAATGTGCAGCCGGTCGGCGGGCTGAACGAAAAAATCGAAGGCTTCTTCGATATTTGCCATCAGCGCGAACTGACCGGCCAGCAGGGTGTCATTATTCCTGCCTGCAACGTACGCCACCTGAGTCTGAATCAGGCGGTGGTCAGCGCGGTTGAGCAAGGTCGCTTCCATATCTGGGCGATTGAACGTGCTGATGAAGCACTGCCGCTACTGACCGGCAAAGTCTGGGATACTGAGGATGGTGAAGGCGACAGCCTGCTGCGCACCATTCAGGAACGTATTAGCCAACTGAACCAGTCGGACGTGCCGCACCGTCCATGGGGACTACGCTGGCTTAACTGGTTCAACCACCGTTAATCCGATTTGCTCAGCGTACAACTGTTCGCTAATATTCGTGATTCACTAAAAAAAGGCTTATTGTAAACATGGTAGATAAACGCGAATCCTATACCAAAGAAGATCTGATTCTGTCAGGTCGTGGTGAACTGTTTGGCGAAAATGGTCCGCCGCTTCCGTCAGGCAACATGTTGATGATGGACCGCGTGGTCAAGATGACCGAAGACGGCGGCAAATATGATAAAGGCTTTGTTGAAGCAGAGCTGGATATCAATCCTGACCTTTGGTTCTTCGGTTGCCACTTTATTGGCGACCCGGTAATGCCAGGTTGCTTAGGTCTGGATGCCATGTGGCAGCTGGTCGGTTTCTATCTGGGCTGGCTGGGTGGCGAAGGTAAAGGTCGTGCGCTGGGCGTAGGTGAAGTGAAATTTACCGGTCAGGTTCTGCCTGAAGCGAAGAAAGTCACTTACCGTATTCACTTCAAACGCGTTATCAACCGTAAACTGGTGATGGGCGTTGCCGATGGCGAAGTGCTGGTCGATGGCAACCTGATCTATACCGCCAGCGATTTGAAAGTGGGCCTGTTCAAAGATACGGCGGCTTTCTAAGCGTTTCCCCGCAGAAACGAAAACCTCCGCGCGCAGCGGAGGTTATATTCCCTTTTCAGTGACATCCGGCTAGGCAGCTACCGACCTGTCCTCCATGGCTTGTCGCCACCCTCCCAACCAGTGAGACTTAGCGTCAATCATCTGATACGGACACATCTCTTTTGAGCGTCCAGTAATGCCTGCCTGATAACCACGTGAATGGGCGCGTTCGAGGCGGTCTCGTTTCTGTCTCTTCATACTCCGTGTCCCTCATGTAAGGTCTGTGGAATCTGGTGGAAAGAAAAAGGTGGTGAATTAATGTTCAACCACCCTAATGTTCTACCCGCTACGCGCCCAAAGATCAATGCGCAATCTTCACGCCAGTGTCATAAATGTGACCTCTGTCTGACAAAAATGCGCTATTTTGTGATGCAGATGGCAACACTATCCCACTGATTAAGCTAATAAAAAAGCCCCTGCTTTTCGTCGCTAGTGCTTAACGAAAAATCAGGGGCTTAGCTTATTTATTCATACTCTTCTTAATTTAACGCAACCGTACTGTTGGCGATCTGCTGCGCAGTTTGCTGCCAGCCCACCGCCAGCGTTCTGACCAGCGCATCGTAGCCATCTTCGTTCTGCGGCAGCGCCAGATTGAACGCCTGCTTTGTCAGATGGCCCTGATGTTCCAGCGTCCACTCTCCACTGATCACCGCTTTGCCGTCGTAGCGCCCCTGGAAGCCAGTAATGGTCACGTTCAGCGTGTCGTGCTGCGCACCCATCGGCGTACCGGCAACCAGTCTGCCCGGCAGGGCTTTGCTGAGGTTGGTAATCAGCGTTTGCTGCAATTGCTGATCGAGCGGACTGGCCCAAAGATTATTGGCGGCGATAACATATTTTACGTCACTGGTCTGATAGACCAGCCCGTTACCCGCCAGATAATCAGGCACCGTAACCTGCTGCACCCACAGCATCGGTTGTGCTTCAGTCGTGCTGCTACTGCTGACCTTCATCGGTGCCGCCCCGGAGGGCAGCTGATACCAGGTATTATCGATGGTGCTGCTGCACGCGCTCAGCAGCAGCGCGGCAGAGAGTATCATTCCTTTCTTCACTGTTTCGCCCTCTTAGGCTGGGGATCCTGTCCCGGTTTCGCCTCAAACACCAGCGCGTTGCTTTTGGTATTCAGCGTCTTCAGTACCGGCTGCAGTTCACGCAGCACCTGGTCGAGTCGCTGCATATCTCCGACCAGCTTGCTGTACGCTGGCGAGCCTGGCTGCAGTCCTTTCATGCTGCGGTTCAGCTCACGCAAGGTCTGTTGCATATCTTCCGGCAGCGTTTTCATCGCCGGGCTGGCCGTCACTTTATTGATGTTATCGATGGTGCGTTGCAGGTCACGCATCGTTTTCTGGCTCTCTTTTAGCGTGCCGGTCGCCTGGTTAATCATACCGTTAAGCGGCAGTCCGTTGATCTTATCCAGCGCCGCCATCAGCTTCTGCTGAATCTGGCTCAGGCCACCGCTGACGGTTGGGATTACTTCATAACCCGACACTTTCTGCGGCCCTTTATACGCTGGTGCATTGTCGTAGAAGTCGAGATCAACGTATAACGCGCCTGACAGTAGGTTGCCGGTTTTCAGCGTGGCACGCAGGCCGCGTTTCTTACCATCCTGCAGATGCTGCTGCAGATCGAAGTTCTCGCCCAGTCGGCTGATAAAGCGATCCGGCTCGATGCGAATCAGCACCGGTACGCGGTAATCATTGTTCAGCGCCTGATCCAGACCCGCTTTCATCAGCGGTGCTTCAGATACCGTACCGAGGCGAATGCCGCGGAATTCAACCGGCGCACCGGCCTGCAGACCACGAATCGAATCGGTGAAGAACAGCAGATAATCGATATGGTTGGTATACAGTGAGTCCTGAATGCTGCGTTGATCGTCAAACAGATGATAATCAGACTGATTCTGTGCGGCCTGGCCCAGATCCCAGCCATCCGGCACGTCAAAGCTGACGCCACCGCTGAACAGCGTGGTCAGTGAACCCATTTCTACCCGCATACCTGAGGCAGACATATCAACGGCGATGCCGCTGTCCTTCCAGAAGCGGACATTGGTGGTGACCAGCCGATCATACGGTGCCGCGATAAACAGCTGATAGGTCATCATGCGTTTATCGGTATCGAAGGTGCTGGTTTCTACCGTACCAACGCGATAGCCACGGAACAGCACCGGATCGCCAGGGTTAAGCTGGCCGGCTTTTTTACTGTCGAGGATAATGCGGATGCCTTTAGCATCCGGCGGCGCTAAAGGGGGTGCATCCAGCAGGTTAAATTGTTCTGGCGCTTCACTTTTGGTGCCTGGCTGTAACTCAATATAGGCACCCGACAGCAGGGTTCCCAATCCGCTAATGCCTTCGCGACCAATTTGCGGTTTAACTACCCAGAAAACGCTGTCTTTGTGCAACAGTTTTCCCATTCCGGCATTAAGGCGGGCCTTAATTTCAACGTGGTGCAGATCGTCGCTTAGCACCGCGCTCTCAACCACGCCGACATCAACGCTGCGGCTTTTAATGGTGGTTTTACCCGCTTCGATGCCCTCGGCATTTTCGGTAATCAGGGTGACTACCGGTCCCTGATGGCTGAAGTGATAGAACAGAATCCATCCGCCGATTAACAGCGTGACGATGGGGACAATCCAGACCGGCGACCAGCGCTTGATCTGCTCCACCTTTGCGTGGCCGTGGTTAATTTCCGTCAAGGCGCGGCTCCTTTACATTGTTTGCGTGTACACGATCCCAGGTTAATCGCGGGTCAAAGGTCATTGCAGCAATCATGGTCAGAATGACCACCAGCGCAAATAACACTGCCCCCCACGCGGGATACACACTCATTAATTGCCCCATGCGCACCAGCGCAGAGAGCACTGCAATCACAAATACGTCGATCATTGACCAGCGGCCTACAAATTCAACCACTTCATAAATCAGGTGCATCTTGTGGCAATCATGCCTTCCACGTCCGCCGGCATCCCAGCAGAGCCAGCCGATCGCCAGCATTTTCAGCGTCGGCACCATAATACTGGCGATAAAAATCACCAGCGCCACCGGATAAGAACCGTCGCTCCACAGTAAGATAACGCCTGCCATAATATTGGAGGGATAAGCGCTGCCCAGCGTTTCTGTCACCATAATGGGCATCAGGTTAGCGGGAATATAGAGAATGACCGAGGTCAGCAGCAGCGCCAGCGTCCATTGCAGGCTGTGTTTACGGCGGACGGATGCCACCACTCCGCAGCGGGTACAATGCCGCTGGTCGGCGGGCAGAATGGCGGTGCAGCAGGGACAAGATCGCAAACCCTGCTGCAGGCCGGTGACGCCGACTTTGGGTGGATGCGGCAGAGCCGGTAGTGGCGCAATGCTCTGCCACAGCTGACGCCGATCGATGCACTGAAAGGCCCGCAGTTGCAGCAGGCAGAACAGACACCATGGCCAGAAGCTGGTTTCCAGCCCGATATCGCCGTAGGCCATCAGCTTGACGAAACTGACCAGTACCCCCGCCATGAAGATTTCCGCCATGCCCCAGTTGCGTAACTGAAACAGAATGCGCGCCAGCCCCAGTTTCAGGCTGTTGGGCAGCGGCACCGGATTTACCAGCAGCAGAATGGTGATCATGCAGAACGCCGGGATCGCCTGAACAAACAGCAGGAACAGCGTCGCCAGACTGCTGTAGTCCTCCGACACCATCACCTGCGGTATCTCCGCCAGGCTGATCTGGCTGCTGAGCCCGGCCACTTTCATGGTGATAAACGGGAACAGGTTAGCCAGCAGCAGCATAAACAAGGCCGCCAGCGCATAACCGGTTGGCCGTCTGCGCGGCTCGTGCCAGTTCGCCGTCAGGGAAGTCTGGCAGCGCGGGCATGAGGCGCGGCTGCCAACAGGGATGTCCGGCAGCTTATTCATTAAATCGCATTGTGGACAGAGCATCCACGCGTCACTTTTATCTGCTGAACACATCCGTTATCCCTTGCTCTACGCGCCGTTTTTCATTGACTCAAGCTCTTCCCAGCGCGCAAAAGCCGTTTCCAGTTCCTGCTCAGCCTGCGCCAGACTGTCCAGCACCGGTTGAGTCTGGTCATGCGCCTGGCTGAAGAAGTCCGGATGACTCATTTTCGCCTGCAGTTCGCCAATTCGCGCTTCCAGCTGTTCCAGCTTTTGCGGCAGCTGTTCCAGCTCACGCGCCAGGTTATAGCTTAGTTTGTTAACGCTGCGTTTGGCAGCATCGCTTTTCTCTGACGCAGGTTTTGCCACAGCAGCAGTTGCTTTCGCCGGTGCGCCCGCTTTTTGCTGCTTATAGGCCGCACGCTGCTGTTGTGCATCGTGATAGCCGCCGACGAAGGTGCCGATCTCACCGTTGCCTTCGAAGATCCAGCATTCGGTGACGGTATTGTCGACAAACTGACGATCGTGGCTCACCAGCAGCACGGTGCCCTGATAGCCATCAATCAGCTCTTCCAGCAGCTCCAGCGTTTCAACGTCGAGGTCGTTGGTCGGTTCATCGAGAATCATCAGGTTGCTGGGACGCAGGAACAGACGCGCCAGCAGCAGGCGGTTACGTTCACCACCGGACAAGGCACGCACCGGCGTCATGGCGCGTTTTGGGTGGAACAGGAAGTCCTGCAGGTAGCCCAGCACGTGACGTGGCTTGCCGTTGACCAGCACTTCCTGCTTGCCTTCCGCAAGGTTATCCATCACGGTGCGGTCCGGATCGAGTTCGGCGCGATGCTGGTCGAAATAGGCCACTTCCAGCTTGGTGCCAGAGTGCACGCGGCCATGATCGGCTTGCAGCTGCTGCAGCATCAGGCGTAGCAAGGTGGTTTTGCCGCAGCCGTTCGGGCCGATCAGCGCAATTTTATCGCCACGCTGGACCTGGGAAGAGAAGTTCTTCACCAGCACTTTGCCGTCAACCGCATAGTCGACGTTTTCCAGCTCAAATACGATTTTGCCTGAGCGCGAGGCTTCGCCCACCTGCATATTGGCTTTGCCCATGACTTCGCGACGTTCTGAACGTTCACGACGCAGCGCTTTCAGTGCACGCACACGGCCTTCATTACGGGTACGACGCGCTTTGATACCCTGACGGATCCAGACTTCTTCCTGCGCCAGCTTGCGGTCGAATTCCGCGTTCTGCATCTCTTCAACGCGCAGCGCTTCCTCTTTCCCTTCCAGATACTGGTCATAATTGCCCGGCCAGGAGACCAGCTTACCGCGGTCGAGATCGACAATTCGCGTCGCCATGTTGCGAATAAACGAACGGTCATGCGAGATAAACACGATGCTGCCGCTGAAGTTCTTCAGGAAAGTTTCCAGCCAGTCGATGGTTTCGATATCGAGGTGGTTCGTCGGCTCATCCAGCATCAGTACGCGCGGATTGCTGACCAGCGCCCGGCCGAGCGCCGCTTTACGCAGCCAGCCACCCGACAGCGATGAAAGTTCGGTATCAGGCTGCAGACCAATCTGCTCCAGCACATCATTGATACGGCTTTCCAGCTGCCACAAATTCTGGTGGTCAAGAATGCTTTGCAGACGTGCCATCTCATTGAGGTTTTTATCGCTGGGATCTTCCATCACCACATGGGAAATGGCGTGATAAGCCTTGAGATGTTCGGCCTGCTCTTCCACGCCTTCGGCGACGAAGTCATACACTGAACCGGTAATATTGCGCGGCGGGTCCTGCTGCAGACGCGCAACAACCAAATCGGTTTCATAGACGATGCGGCCATCATCCAGCGGCTGTTCGCCGTTGATGATCTTCATCAGAGTCGATTTACCGGCACCGTTACGGCCCACCAGACAGACGCGTTCGTTCTCTTCGATGTGCAGTTCGGTATTGTCTAACAGCGGCGCATCGCTGAAGGAGAGATAAGCGCCGTGGATACTGATTAATGACATGTAAACTTATTCCTTACCGACGTGAGTGATCAGCCAGCAGTTGTGAATTTGACGGTTACGCGCGAAGTCCTGCGACTGAGTTTTTTGGGTAATGTCCTGCGCCTGCAGGCCCAACGCCTTCAGACCATCCATATCCATTTTGAAACCACGTTTGTTGTTGGAGAACATGATGGTGCCGCCGCGACGTAGCAGACGCTTCAGGTTGCGCATCAGCATCATGTGATCGCGCTGAACGTCGAAGCTCTCTTCCATACGTTTTGAGTTTGAGAAGGTCGGCGGATCGATAAAGATCAGATCAAAATTCTCATCGCTTTCGTTCAGCCAGCTCAGGCAATCCGCCTGCATCAGGCGATGCTGACGACCGGTCAGGCCGTTCAGACGTAAATTGCGCTCCGCCCACTCCAGATAGGTACGCGACATATCCACCGTGGTGGTTGAACGCGCCCCGCCAAGGCCGGCATGCACGCTGGCGGTGCCGGTATAGGCAAACAGGTTGAGGAAATCTTTCCCCTGACTCATCTGACCCAGCATTTTGCGCGCAATTCGGTGATCAAGAAACAGACCGGTGTCGAGATAATCAGTCAGGTTGACCCAGAAACGCGCATTAAACTCTTTGACCTCAAAATAGTCGCCCTTCTCGCTCAGCTTCTGATACTGCGCTTTGCCTTTCTGGCGTTCACGCGTTTTCAGGATCAGGCGGTCGGCGGGCAGTTCGAGCACGGTGAGCGTCGCACTGATCACATCGAACAGGCGCTGGCGCGCTTTGTTCGGATCGATGGTTTTCGGCGGCGCATATTCCTGAATGATCACCCAATCAGCGTAGCGATCGACCGCCACGTTGTAGTCAGGCAGATCGGCATCATAGATGCGGTAACACTCAATGCCTTCCTGCCGCGCCCACTTCTCCAGCTTCTTCAGATTTTTACGCAGGCGGTTGGCATAATCTTCCGCAATCTGGCCGGCGCTTTCACCGCTGTTGACCGACAACTGATAATTTTTCTGTACGCAATCCAGCGGACCGTTTTTCGCTTTGAACTGGCGATCGGCGCGCAGTTGCAGACAGCTCAGCAGTTCCGGCGAGGCGCTGAACAGTGACAGGTTCCAGCCGCCAAAGTGCAGCTTCATCAGGCGTCCGAGCTGGCTGTGCAGCGCAATCAGCGCCGGCTCGCTCTCCAGACGTTCACCGTAAGGCGGGTTGCTCAGCACCGTGCCGTGGATCAGCGGATCGACCGGATTGGTCAGCTTCAGCAGATCCTGCTGGGCGAAGGTAAAGAGTTCGAAGACGCCAGCGCGACGGGCATTGGCCTGCGCCCATTCCAGCACCCGACCATTGTTGTCATAGCCGAAGAAGCGTGCCTGAGTCGCCGCCGTGCCGTTACGGGCGCGGGTCTGCGCTTCGGTTTTCACTTCCTGCCACAGCGTGGCGTTAAACTGACTCCATGCGGTGAAGCCCCAGTGCTTACGCAACAGGCCCGGCGCGCGATCGCAGGCGATCAGTGCTGCTTCGATCAGCAATGTGCCCGATCCGCACATCGGATCGATCAGCGGCGTGGTTGGCTGCCAGCCTGAACGCAACACGATCGCCGCAGCCAGGTTCTCTTTCAGCGGTGCCTGTCCGGTCTGCTGGCGGTAGCCGCGCTGATGCAGCGCACTGCCGCTCAGATCCAGCGCAATACTGGCGCGATCGTCGTTCAGCCAGACGTTAATCCGGATATCCGCCTGTTCGCGATCCACATTCGGGCGCTCCAGATTCTGGCGGGTAAAGCTGTCGACAATGGCGTCTTTAACTTTCAGAGCGCCGAACTGGCTGTTGCGGATCGAATCATTGGTTCCGCTGAAATGCACCACAAAGGTTTTGTCGCTGCCGAACATCGTTGGCCAGTCAACACTTTGCACACCCAGATAAAGATCCAGATCGCTGTAGACGCCAAACTCTCCCAGCGGCAGCAGGATGCGTGAGGCTAAACGGCTCCACATCAGGCTTTGATACATTACGCGCTCGTCGGCCTGGTAGTGAACACCGCCCTGCACCACCTGCAAATCCTGCGCGCCCAGCGCGTCCAGCTCACTTTTTAACAGCTCTTCGAGCCCACGCGCCGTGCTGGCAAACAGAGAATTCATATCGTCACTTTTTAACTCTTGAGAAAATTGTTGCGCATTATAGCGAATCGGAGACCTATGTCATAAAGTTAGCTACTTTTGTCTTGCGCGCCTGGTTTCAAGGAGATCACCATGATTACGCTTTCCCGCCTGTTTATTCATCCTGTGAAGTCGATGCGGGGATTGCAACTGTCGCATGCGCAGGTCTCAGACAGCGGACTGGCGTTTGATCGCCTGTTCATGGTGACTGAACCTGATGGAACCTTTATTACCGCGCGACAATACCCGGAGATGGTCCGTTTCACGCCGGCGATTCTGCCGGATGGCCTGCTGCTGCTGGCGCCGGACGGCACTCACACAAGCGTTGGCTTCAGCGATTTCAACGGGCAGTATCATCCGACCGAAGTCTGGGGCAACCATTTCACCGCTCGTATTGCGCCAGATGCGATCAATCAGTGGCTCAGTCAGTTCTTTCCGCGCGAGGTGCAGCTGCGCTGGGTCGGCCCGCAACCCACCCGGCGGGTTAAAAATTTCGCCTCGGTGCCGCTCAGCTTTGCCGATGGCTTCCCGTTCCTGCTGGTCAACAGTGCCTCGTTAGCCGATCTGCAACAGCGCTGCCCGGCCAGCGTGCGTGTCGAACAGTTTCGGCCGAACCTGGTCATCAGCGGTGCCGCAGCCTGGGAAGAAGATGGCTGGGCGGAGATTCAGATTGGCGAGGTGTTATTCGAGGTCACCAAACCGTGCAGCCGCTGCGTGTTCACCACCGTCAGCCCGGAGACCGGAAATAAACATCCGGCCGGCCAGCCACTGGCGACATTGCAGGGCTTTCGCAGTGCGCAGGACGGCAGTGGCGACATCGATTTCGGTCTGAATTTAATTGCCCGTAATTCGGGCGTGGTTCGCGCCGGCGATACGGTTACCGTTATTAAACGACGTTCGCCGCGTGTTTACGGAGCAGGTGAGGTGGTTCAGACGCTGCAACCCCGGCAGCAGGCGCCGTCGGCCGTCAATATTACCTTTCAGGGTCAGACCTTCACCGGTGATAATCAGCAGGTGCTGCTGGAACAGCTGGAGATGCAGGGATTCCGCATACCTTACTCCTGTCGGGCAGGATTATGTGGCAGTTGTAAACTCAGGCTGGTCGCGGGTGAGGTAAAGGCCCTGAAGCAAAGCGCCATTGGTCAGGATGGCACTCTGTTGAGTTGCAGCTGTATTCCGGCAGGCGATGTGGAACTGAACTGATTACACCGCGCGGGCGTAGCGCGGCATAATATCCTGACAGTAAGGTTGCAGGCGGTCGTTCATCACTTTGATGGCATCGCCAAGCACCATCGCTTTGCCCGCCAGCGTCAGTCCAGGCTGAGCCAGCAAACAGAGCGCAGCGTTATCCCCCTTCTCTACCACCAGCAGTCGTGCCTGCTCGCCATTTTCCGCCAGCGTAACCTGCACCATCTCACCGACATTCGGCCGCAGGGCCGGCGCATAAGAGGAAAAGTGCCAGCTTTTCGGCATCAGCGGTTTCAGGAATCGTGCCGCTACCAGCGCATTTAACACCAGCTCAGCGCGGTGCTGGCTGCTTAACTTACACTGACGACAGGTCTCTTCGAAGGTGAAATAGAGCGCGGCATCATCGACACAAAAGCCGGTTTCATTAAACGCGTCCGGGGTGAGCATTTTGCGGGAAAAGCGGGAACGAAAAAGCATACCGTCAGCCAGGTCGAGCATCATTCGGTCGTGGCTGGCATCAAAATACCAACGCCAGTTATCATCAGGTTTGATTTTCATAGTGTGCCCTGTATTTACCGCTGCGCCAAAAATCACGCAAAATTCAGCGAAAAATGAAACATAAGGAAAAGCTGAAAATTCGTGCAACAGGCCAAAATATAAACGAGCCGGAAGGATAAATAAACCCCCCGGCTTACGATTGTGAGAAATGTCTTAGAGATACGTGACGATATCTTTAATTAATCCTGGCCCCTGATAAATAAAGCCGGAATAAATCTGCACCAGCGTGGCACCCGCTGCGATCTTTTCGCGCGCTGCGGTCAGAGAATCGATCCCGCCTACACCAATAATTGGCAGTTGCCCCTTCAGCTCCTGAGACAGGCGCCGAATCACCTCGGTGCTGCGCGACTGGACCGGACGCCCACTCAGCCCACCGGCTTCTTCAGCATATTTAAGGCCACTCACCAGTGAACGATCGAGGGTGGTATTGGTGGCAATGACGCCATCAATCTGGTGCCGGACTAAACTGTCAGCGACCTGAATTAACTCCTCTTCGGTGAGATCAGGCGCGATTTTTACCGCCACCGGAACATATTTTAAGTGACGTTGTTCCAGCTCTTTTTGTTTTTGTTTGATTGAAACCAGCAGATCGTCCAGCGCTTCGCCATATTGCAGTGAACGTAATCCCGGGGTGTTCGGCGAGGAGATATTGATCGCAATATAACCGGCATGGGCATAGACCTTTTCCATGCAGATCAGATAGTCCTCTTTGCCCTGCTCGACCGGCGTATCTTTATTTTTACCAATATTGATCCCCAGTACGCCTTTAAAACGCGCTTTTTTCACGTTTTCGACCAGGTGATCAACGCCGAGATTATTGAACCCCATGCGATTAATAATGCCGCCCGCTTCGACTAACCGAAACATCCGCGGTTTGTCATTGCCCGGCTGGGCACGTGGCGTCACAGTACCGACCTCAACGAAACCGAAGCCCATCGCGCCAAAGGCATCGATACATTCGGCATTTTTATCCAGACCTGCCGCCAGGCCAAGGGCGTTATTAAAGGTTAATCCCATGCAGGTTACCGGACGCGACGGCAGCTTCTGGCGGAATAACCCTTCCAGCGGTGTGCCGCTCATAAAACGCAGTTGCTGAAAGGTGAGTTCGTGCGCGCGCTCGGGGTCGAGTTTGAACAGCGCCGGTCGGACGATAGGATAAAACATGCACTCTCCTGAAGGACGGAAGCAATCGTGAAAGTCGGTGCACGGGAAAATGTGCGCCAGAATGGTAAAGTGCTCTGGCGCAAAAGTAAATCGAACGGCGAGGATGGGGAAAAGTATCTGAAGCTGAGTTGATCTTACCCCACGGAATCGTTTACGGGGTCGATTCGGGCGTGTGCAGGAAACAGGTATTCACGCAGAATACCGCGACGCAGCATGATGCCAAAAATGCCGATACAGACGAATGCTTCCGCCAGCACCATCGACCAGGCGGCACCTATCGCCCCATACTGCCACGCCAGCAGGCAGCAAAGCGGCACGTTAATTACCCCGGCCGCCATCATCACCAGCATACGCTGGCGCGCCAGGCCATGCGGGATCAGGATCTGCAAACCGGCCGGATAAGAGATATTACCGAACAGGAAGCAGAGCACGAACACCCGCAGCACATCCGCCGACGGCATAAACGCTTTACCCAGCAGTAGCGATACCACCTGATCGGCAAACAGCCAGGTAAATATCACAATCGACAGGCTGAGAGAAAAAGAGAGCAGCAAACTTTTGCGGGTTGCGGCAATCGCTGCGCGCTTATCGCGTCCAAACAGGTGGCTGACGCGTGGAAAGAAGGCGCTGCCGATCTGTTCCGGCACCGAGTTCGCTGCTTTACGCAGGCGGTCTGCCCCATTGTAGATACCGACCATATAGTGCGAGGTAAACGACGCGAGGATCACCACATTGACGCTGTTAAACAGATTGGCCCCGGCGATAGCGATAAACACATCCATGCTGTCAGTGATGCGCTGTTTGATTTCGCGTGGCTCAAAGCGATAACGGCCAATCACCTTCATCTCCAGTACAAACTTCAGGGTGATGGCCGCACTGATAATCGAAACGGCACCCGGGATCAGGGCAGCCAGCCAGGTATCCTCAGGCGTTTTGACCAGCAAAAAGGTCAGCGGGATGGCGCAGAAGTTACCAAAGGTGGCAATCACCGCCGTTTTGCCGAGCTTCTCAAAGCCCTGCATCAGCCAGCCAAACGAAAACAGCGAGCCGATCAGCGTGGTGCAGTTGGCAAGGATAATAAAGAACAGCGGATGCCAGGCCGGGTTAAACCAGGTGGCCGTCAACAAGGTGCCGCTGGTCAGCACCAGCAGCATCAGTTTGGCATTGAAGGTCGACCAGAACAGCTGACTGACCCGCGCTTTGTCATCACGATGGTGAGCAATATCTTTGGTGGTAAAGACGTTGAACCCCCAGTCGGAGATGGTGCTGCAATAGAGCACGCAGGCAATCGCCAGCGCCAGGGTCCCCATCTGCTCGACGCCGAGAATACGCGCCAGATAAGGCAAGGTCGCCAGCGGAAACAGAAACGAAGCGCCGCGGTAGGCCAGCAGTGAGAAGATATTAATAATCAGACTTTTATCAAGAACTTTTGCCATGTCGCAACAACCTTATACACATTGCATGTCTCACCTTCTCATTTCGCTAAGGCATAAACAATATCGCTAAACACTTTTCAGAATCAGGCTGCGCGGTTAATTTCTTTTTTGACCTTATAACTCTGCAACGCAATAAACAGATCCGGTTGATTAAACAGCAACCACTCTTTAAAGTTCTGCGCTTTCACCTCACGCCCCATAAAACGAATGGCATTACGCACATATTCCGGCACCGGCGTCTGATTATACAGTGATAAATAGATCATCAGGCGGAACGAATGGGTTAAATAGGCTTTCTCCAGCGTCGTGCGCCACTCTGTTTTAGCCTGGGAGCTATTCAGCGTATTGTAGGCATGCATAAAGGCGTCGTAGCGCTGAAAGAAAAACTCATCGCCTTTGGTACTGTTTGTCAGTGAGCCGCTGCGAATACGCTGCTTATAATAAACCTGACGGCTGACCCATGCCTGCTGACATTTCATAAACACCGACAGCGTGAAATTATGATCTTCATGTATCCGGCGAACGAAGCGTAATTTATGCTGCTCTATCACGTTTTTTCTCAGCACGTAGTTCCAGACCGCCGAGGTATAGCTGCCGTTACGCAGCAGGCGCATAAAGACTTCCTGCGGCGGCTGCACACCAAACTGGTCATGCTTAACTTTGGGTGAGGTGACGTCGATATGGCCATCTTCGTAGACGCAGGAATTAAAGCAGAACAGGTCGGTGCGGGGATGTTTCTCTACGACGCTGGCCAGCTCCGCCACCAGCCCATCGACGACCACATCATCCGGGTCACAGAAGAACAGGAACTCGCCCTGAGCCAGCGCAATACCGGTGTCACGAGCATTGCCGAGCCCGCCGTTTTCAATGGTGATAACTTTTACCTGAGAAAGATGCGCATAATTCTGTTCAATCAGGGCCAGTGTTCCATCGGTTGATCCATCATTAACGATGATTATTTCATTGGGCGCTTTTACCTGGCGCAATAATGAATCAACGCACTCCACAATATATTTTTCAACGTTGTAAGTCGGAATAATCACCGATAACAGGATGTCAGACATAGGCAATTCTCTGCTGTTAGAAAATGACAATACGATTCACCTGCCTGATGCAGGTCCAGACCAGAGGCGAAACGTCGGAAAAGGAATAGTCGTTATTATGGCTGCTTACTTTGAGCCTGATTATCTTAAACCGGTTAAGCCGATAAAGACCAGTCGGGAAAAAAAGGCTGCAGTGGTCAGGTGACTCTCACTGTTAAATAAGTTGCATCTATAGTCCGGCACGACGATAAAACGGTTGAGGATTGATTTAATTTCCCGGCAAAAAGCAGCGGTAACCAGAATCCGGAAAATGTAAGCGAATACCTGAAAGCGTTAATATCTTCAACATTACATTCTGTTCGTTTCAGTGACGTTTCTGCAATTAATCTGAGCCCCACTCCCTGCCACGCCCTGGGAGGGGTTGATTTTATATCGCTTTTCCTGATTTCTGCCCCTGCCGCTACGTTTTTTGCGCGGCTCACCATAATAAGAATGTTTAAGCAATCAGCCAGCGGATGATTTACTGGCGACGGCTCGCTTATTTTGTGATCTCGCATCATCACCTTTAATGAGTGATCGGACGAACCGCCCGAATTTTAAGAATTATCGGAAGCCGCTTTATCACGGCTTATTGCTTAACCCGCCTATTTGCAGATTTCACTTTTAGATTGCCAGATAAATCATTTAAGCCCACTCCCCTGCTCTGACAGTATGAAGGCATAAGTTCTCAACATTAGATAATCAATAACTTTTAGTTATAAGGAGTGATGATGCGAGTTATTACGCTGGCAGGCAGCCCACGGTTTCCTTCACGCTCAACGTCGTTATTGACGCTGTGTCAGCACAAACTGGAAGCACGGGGTATCGAAGTCATTCCGTGGAACATTCATAACTTCCAGCCGGACGATCTGATCAATGCGCGTTTTGACGCCCCGGCGCTGCTGGCGTTACGCGAAGATCTGGCCGCCGCGGATGGTCTGATTGTGGCGACGCCAATCTATAAAGCCTCTTTTTCTGGTGCACTCAAAACCCTGCTTGATCTGCTGCCGGAACGCGCACTGGAGCACAAGGTGGTGTTGCCTTTAGCCAGCGGCGGCAGTGCCGGCCACATGCTGGCCCTCGACTACGCCCTTAAGCCGGTGCTTAACGCGCTGAAAGCGCAGGAGATTCTGCACGGCGTGTATGCCGAAGATAACCAGATTCATCATTATGATCGTCAGCCAGAGTTACAGGACTCGCTGGCACAGCGCCTTGACGACGCGGTAGTTGCGTTCTGGCTGGCGCTGACCCGTCATCATCATCCCGTTGCACAAGCGGTATAAAGGAGCAGTTCGATGAAACAGAGGTTCGCTAAGTGGCTGACGGCGGGATTATTACTGGCTGGCCTGCAGGCGCAGGCTGCTGAGCCCGATCCAGCGCAAATTCGTATCGGTTATCAAAAAGGGTCAGTCAGTATGGTGCTGGCAAAATCGCACCAGCTATTAGAGAAGCGTTTTCCGCACACCAAAATTCAGTGGATTGAATTTCCGGCCGGTCCACAGATGCTGGAAGCGCTGAATGTGAACAGTATCGATCTCGGCAGCACCGGCGATCTTCCGCCGCTGTTCGCCCAGGCGGCGGGCGCAGATTTACTCTATGTCGGCTCCGAACCGCCCAAGCCGCAGGCTGAAGTGATTCTGGTACCGAAAACCAGCACGCTGCAACAGGTAGCGGATCTGAAAGGCAAGAAAGTCGCCTTTCAGAAAGGCTCCAGCTCGCACAATTTACTGTTGCGAGCCCTGCAGCAGGCTGGTCTGAGCTTTAAAGATATCACCCCGGTTTATCTTACCCCCGCGGATGCACGCGCCGCGTTTCAGCAGGGAAATGTTGATGCCTGGGCGATCTGGGATCCCTATTACTCGTCGGTGCTGTTACAGGGCAATTCCCGGGTGCTGGTTGATGGCAGCAAACTCAATCTGACCGGCTCGTTCTATTTAGCCACCCGCAGTTATGCCGAGGCGCACGGTGCATTCATTCAGCAGGTGCTGGACACCTTTAGTGCAGCCGATGCGCTGACCGTCAGCCAGCGGCCACAGAGTATTACACTGTTAGCGCAGGCGATAGGCTTACCCGAGCCGGTGATCGCCAGCTATCTCAGCCATCGTCCGCCCACCACCATTACGCCGGTTAGCGACAAAACGGCGGTTGCCCAGCAGCACACCGCTGACCTGTTCTATGCCAATCATCTGCTGCCAGTGAAAGTGTCGATTCGCGATCGCATCTGGCAACCGCATACCGTGACTCAATAAGGAGCAAAAAATGGTATCCATATTCTGGTTTCTGCCAACCCATGGCGACGGCCACTATCTTGGCACCGCAGAAGGCGCACGTCCGGTGGATCACGCCTATCTGCAACAGGTGGCGCAGGCAGCCGACCGTCTCGGCTTTGGCGGCGTACTGATCCCGACCGGCCGCTCCTGTGAAGATGCCTGGCTGGTTGCCGCGTCATTGATTCCGGTGACACAGCGCCTGCGTTTTCTGGTGGCTTTACGGCCTGGCGTGATTTCGCCGACCCAGGCGGCGCGTCAGGCAGCAACGCTGGATCGCTTATCCAACGGTCGCGCGCTGTTTAATCTGGTCACCGGCGGCGATCCGGAAGAGCTGGCGGGCGACGGGGTGTTCCTCGATCACCGTGAGCGCTACGCCGAGTCAGCTGAATTTACCCGCGTATGGCGTCGGGTGCTGGAGGGCGAAACGGTCGATTATGAAGGCAAGCACGTTAAGGTGCGCGGTGCCCGCCTGATGTTTAAACCGGTACAGCAACCGCGTCCGCCGTTGTGGTTTGGTGGCTCGTCTGAACCGGCTCAGGATCTGGCAGCTGAACAGGTCGATGTCTATCTTACCTGGGGTGAACCACCGGCTCTGGTGAAAGAGAAAATCGACCAGGTCCGTGCGAAAGCCGCCGCGCAGGGACGTACGGTACGTTTCGGTATTCGTCTGCACGTGATCGTGCGTGAAACCACTGAAGAAGCCTGGCAGGCGGCCGACAAACTGATCGCCAACGTGGACGATGCCACCATCGCCAAAGCGCAGGCGGCGTTTCAGCGAGCAGATTCGGTCGGGCAGCGTCGGATGGCGGCGCTACACGGCGGACGGCGCGACAAGCTGGAAATCAGTCCGAACCTGTGGGCTGGCGTCGGCCTGGTGCGCAGTGGCGCAGGGACCGCGCTGGTCGGCGATGGCCCCACGGTCGCCGCGCGGATTAAAGAGTATGAAGCGCTGGGTATTGAAACCTTCATTTTGTCCGGCTATCCACACCTGGAAGAAGCTTATCGGGTTGGCGAGTTGCTGTTCCCGCATCTCGATCTGCAGGTTCCGCTGGTGCCACAGCCACGCGTAGTGCAGGCACACGGAGAAGCGGTCGCCAACGATTTTACCCCTGAGAAAAAAGTCGCCCGCGGCTGAGGAGAACATCATGGCCAGAACAGGTAAACGTCTCGCCGATACGCTGGTGCCGTGGGTGCTGCCAGCTCTACTGGTGGTGGCGTGGCAGATCGCCTCGCAAACCGGCTGGTTATCGACCCGCATTTTGCCGGCGCCTGAAAAAATAGTGACCACGTTCTGGCAGCTGGCCGCCAGCGGTGAACTGTGGCAACACCTGGCGATCAGTAGCTGGCGGGCACTGATTGGTTTCAGCATCGGCGGATCGATTGGTCTGCTGCTGGGGCTGATCACCGGCACCTCCCGCACCGGCGAGCGGCTGCTGGATACCTCGGTTCAGATGTTACGTAACGTTCCCCATCTGGCGCTGATCCCGCTGGTCATTCTGTGGTTCGGTATTGATGAGTCGGCCAAAATCTTCCTGGTGGCGCTCGGCACGCTGTTTCCGATCTACCTGAATACCTACCACGGCATTCGTAACATCGATCGCGGACTGGTGGAGATGGCCCGCAGCTATGGCCTCACCGGCTGGAGCCTGTTTATTCAGGTGATCCTGCCCGGTGCGCTACCGAACATCATGGTCGGCGTTCGTTTCGCGCTCGGCCTGATGTGGCTGACGTTGATCGTGGCAGAAACCATTTCGGCAAATTCGGGCATCGGCTATCTGGCGATGAATGCGCGTGAATTTTTGCAGACCGATGTGGTGGTGGTCGCCATCATTCTGTATGCCCTGCTCGGTAAACTGGCTGATGTCGCCGCGTTGTTGCTGGAACGCGTCTGGCTGCGCTGGCATCCGGCTTATCAACTGAAGGAGGAGAACGCATGAGTCAGACCCTTTCCCCGGCGCGCCTCAATGCGGGCACCCCGGTTGGCGTTAACAACGTCAGCAAGCAGTATGGCAACCGTACCATTCTGAAGAACATCGACCTGCATATTCCGTCAGGTCAGTTCGTGGCGGTGGTTGGCCGCAGCGGCTGCGGCAAAAGTACCCTGCTGCGCCTGCTGGCCGGGCTGGAGCAGACTTCCAGCGGCCAGCTACTGGCGGGCAATGCGCCGTTACAGTCGGCACGTGACGATACTCGCCTGATGTTTCAGGACGCGCGGCTGCTGCCGTGGAAAAAGGTGATTGATAATGTCGGCCTCGGGCTAAAAGGCAACGCCTGGCGCAGTGCGGCACAGGAGGCGCTGGCGGCGGTCGGGCTTGCCGATCGGGCCAGTGAGTGGCCGGCTACTCTCTCAGGCGGACAGAAACAGCGGGTAGCGCTGGCCAGAGCGCTGATTCATCGGCCGGGTTTGCTGCTGCTGGATGAGCCACTGGGTGCGCTGGATGCCCTGACCCGCATCGAAATGCAGGAACTGATTGAATCGCTGTGGCAGCAGCATCATTTCACGGTACTGCTGGTCACCCATGATGTGAGTGAAGCGGTGGCGATGGCCGATCGGGTGCTATTGATTGAAGAAGGCGAGATTGGTCTGGATCTGCTGGTTGATTTACCGCGTCCCAGAAGGCGCGGATCGCCGCGGCTGGCAGAATTAGAGGCGGAAGTGCTGGATCGGGTAATGCGACGCACCGCACCCTCGCAACCGGTCCGTGTCGCGCGACAGCGTTAAAAAAAACGGCGGAGCCCGACTGGCACTCCGCCGTTCTGCTATCAGGCGTTCAGCGCCCGGGTGATCTTCTCGTAGAGATCGCCCGACAACTTCTCCAGCCCTTTCAGCTGTTCCAGTGCCTCGCGCATCATCGCCTGACGATCGTCGTCATAGCGTTTCAGTCGAATCAATGGCTCGACCATCCGCGCCGCAACCTGCGGGTTACGGGTGTTCAGATCGATCAGCATCTCCACCAGGAATTTATAGCCGCTGCCATCTTTGGCATGGAACGCAGCCGGGTTAGCGGAGGCAAAGGCACCCACCAGCGAGCGTACCCGGTTAGGGTTGCTCATGCTGAAGGAGCGGTGGTTAAGTAACTGACGCACATTACGCAGCACATTGGCCGCCGGACTGGTGGCCTGCAGCACAAACCACTTGTCCATCACCAGACCATCCTGATGCCAGCGCTCATCGTAGGCCGCCAGCAGCGCATCGCGGCACGGCAGCTGCGCCGCTACCGCTGCGGAGAGTGCCGCCAGCGAATCGGTCATGTTGGTCGCCTGGTGATACTGCACCTGCACCAGCTTGTCCGCCAGTTGCGCATCGCCAAAGGCCAGATAGGTCAGGCAGATATTTTTCAGGCTGCGCTGACCAATCGCGTCATGCTCAACCCGGTATTCACTCTGCCGATTGGCGTTATAGATCGCAAAGAACTCGTCAGCCAGCTCGCGCGCCAGGGTGCGCTGCAGTGCGTCACGTACCAGCGCAATCGCCTGTGGATCGATGACATCGAACAGTTCGGCGATCTCATTTTCAGTCGGCAACGTCAGAATCAGCGCGGTCAGCGCCGGATCGCAGTCGGCATCGAGCAGTACTGCGCGGAACGCGTCTGCCACATGCAGCGGCAGTGACAGATGCTGCCCCTGCTGATAGCGCGCCACGTTGAGACGGATATAGGTTGCCAGCAGGCTCTGTGCTGCATCCCAGCGTGAAAAATCGTTACGCGCATGACGCATCAGGAAGGTGAGCTGCGCATCGCTCCATTTGTAATCGAGCTTCACCGGCGCAGAGAATTCACGCAGCAGCGACGGCACCGGCTGGAAGTAGACATTATCGAAAATGAAGGACTGGAACTCCTCGGTGACGTTCAGCACGTGATGCACCGGGTGGCCGTTGTGCTGCAGCGGAATCACCTGCCCTTCGTTATCATACAGCTCGATATCGAGCGGGATATGCAGCGGCAGTTTCTCTTTCTGATCGGCGGTCGCAGGCGTGTGCTGCGTGACGTGCAGCGTGTATTGCTCCAGCTCCGGGTTGTAATCATCGCGTACCGTCAGCACTGGCGTACCGGACTGGCTGTACCAGCGGCGGAACTGTGACAGATCCACGTTGGAGGCATCTTCCATTGCCTGCACGAAGTCATCGCAGGTGGCCGCACTGCCGTCGTGACGATCAAAATAGAGCTGCATTCCCTTCTGGAAATTAGCCTCGCCCAACAGGGTGTGCAGCATCCGGATCACTTCCGATCCTTTTTCATACACGGTAAGGGTGTAGAAATTATTCATTTCAATCACCTGATCCGGGCGGATCGGGTGAGCCATCGGACTGGCATCTTCAGCAAACTGCGCGCCACGCACGATACGCACGTTGTCGATGCGATTAACGGCACGTGAACCGAGGTCAGAACTGAACTCCTGATCGCGGAACACCGTCAGCCCCTCTTTCAGGCTGAGCTGGAACCAGTCACGACAGGTGACACGGTTGCCGGTCCAGTTATGAAAATATTCGTGGCCGATCACCGCTTCAATACCGAGATAATCTTTATCTGTGGCGGTTTCCGCTTTCGCCAGCACATATTTGGCGTTAAAGACGTTCAGGCCTTTGTTTTCCATCGCGCCCATGTTGAAGAAGTCGACCGCCACGATCATAAAGATGTCGAGGTCGTATTCGAGACCGAAACGCTCCTCATCCCACTTCATGCTGTTTTTCAGCGAGGTCATCGCCCAGTCGGCGCGGTCGAGATTGCCACGATCGACAAAAATCTCCAGCGCCACATCACGGCCGGAACGGGTGGTGAAACTGTCGCGCAGCACGTCGAAGTCTCCCGCCACCAACGCAAACAGGTAGCAAGGTTTCGGGAACGGGTCCTGCCATTTGACCCAGCTACGGCCCTGCTCATCACGTCCACTGTCGACGCGGTTACCGTTTGACAGCAGGTAAGGATAGCGTTCGCCGTCGGCAAAAATGGTGGTGGTGAAACGCGCCAGCACATCCGGGCGATCCAGATACCAGGTAATATGACGGAAGCCTTCAGCCTCACATTGAGTGCATAGCGCCTCGCCTGATTTGTATAACCCTTCCAGCGCCGTGTTCTGATCCGGATGAATATCGTTGATGATTTTCAGCGTGAAACTTTCTGGCAGCTGGCTGAGCACCAGCGCACCGTTCTGCTGGCGATAATCCGTCCAGGGTTGTCCATCCACCTCAAGCGCGATCAGCGTTAAATCTTCGCCATCCAGACGCAAATCAGCCTGGTTGTCACCGAGACGTTTAACCTGACTGATAGCCGTTACGCGGGTGGTCGACGCATCCAGTTCAAAGGTTAAGTCAATGTCAGTAATGGTGTAATCCGGCGCACGGTAATCGTGGCGATATTTAATTTGGGGCTGTTGCGTCATATTCCGTCTCGCGTTGTTATAAGTTTACCTGGCAAAGTCTAAGCTTGTTACTACAAGCTTGCCACGCACAATGCACGTAATGCGTGAAATGGCTACAATTTGTTAACAATGGCACAGATTGGCCTCGACCCACTACAGTGAAATATGCTGTGATTGGCGTTAATGACTGAATTATACTTCCGCGTCTTTAAGACTGTGTACAACACCGGGCTCTGCGCCACCGAACAGGATGCTGAAACGCGCCATGACAGGACATGCTTCCCCGATACTGACCTCGCTGCTCGATACGGACGCTTATAAGCTCCACATGCAGCAAGCCGTCTTCCACCGCTATCATGATGTCACGGTGGCGGCGGAGTTTCGCTGCCGCGGCGACGAACTGCTGGGCCTCTACGCTGATGAGATTCGTGACGAGATTCGCGCAATGCAAACGCTGGCGCTGACCGATGACGAATATCACTGGTTATCCCGCCTGCCCTTCTTTCAGCAGGATTACCTCAACTGGCTGCGCGATTTTCGCTACAACCCCGATCAGGTTGAGGTACGTAATCACCATGGCAAACTTGAACTGCGTATTCAGGGACCGTGGCGCGAAGTGATTTTGTGGGAGGTGCCGCTGCTGGCGCTGATCAGTGAAGTGGTGCATCGTCACCGCACCCCTGAGGTCACCACTCAGCAGGCGGTCGATCATCTGCAGCAGAAACTTGCCGACTTTACTCACCAGGTGGCCGATCTGGATATGTCACGCTTCCACCTGATGGATTTCGGCACCCGCCGTCGCTACTCGCAGGATGTACAGCAGGCGATAGTGGCGACGCTGAAACAGGATTTCCCGTGGCTGATCGGCACCAGCAACTACGATCTGGCGCGGCGCCTGACGCTGACGCCGGTCGGTACGCAGGCGCACGAGTGGTTCCAGGCGTTCCAGCAGATCAGCCCGGTACTGGCCAACAGCCAGCGCGCCGCGCTGCAGGCGTGGCTGGATGAATATGATGATCAGCTCGGCATCGCCCTGACCGACTGTATCGCTATGGATGCCTTCCTGCGTGATTTTGGTCCGGTGTTTGCCCGACGCTATCAGGGGCTGCGCCACGACTCCGGCGATCCGGTCGAATGGGGCGAGAAAGCCCTCGCCCACTATCAGAAGCTGGGTATCGACCCGCAAAGCAAAACGCTGGTCTTTTCCGACAATCTCAACCTCGACAAAGCGCTGGCGCTCTATCGCCATTTCGGTCAGCGTACCCGGGTCATTTTCGGCATTGGTACCCGCCTGACGTGTGATATCCCGGGCGTCACGCCACTGAATATTGTGATTAAGCTGGTGCAGTGCAACGGCAAACCGGTGGCGAAACTGTCCGACAGTCCGGGCAAAACCATTTGCCAGGATAAAGCCTTTGTCCGGGCTTTGCGTAAAGCCTTTGATCTGCCGCTGGTGAAAAAAGCGAGTTAAGCCACTTCTTATCGGGGCGTTGATGCGCCCCGCTTCTGCTGTAATAAATCGTCCATTCCGCCGGATTTTGCTTGTTTCCTGAAGACTCACAAGTAACATAGCAAAACCCCCGGTTCGGGGACCTTTTTACTCACTTCTTCTATATAGAGAGATATTTATGAGCGTTGTGCCTGTAGCGGACGTACTGCACGGTCGCGTCGCGGTTGACAGTGAAGTCACCGTACGTGGTTGGGTGCGTACCCGAAGAGATTCAAAAGCCGGTCTTTCCTTCATCGCCGTATATGACGGCTCCTGCTTTAATCCCGTTCAGGCAGTCGTCAATAATTCTCTGAATAATTATCAGGATGAAGTATTGCGTCTGACCACCGGCTGTTCCGTGATTGTCACCGGCACCGTGGTGGCCTCGCCCGGCCAGGGCCAGGCTTTTGAGATTCAGGCAACCCGTCTTGAGGTTGTTGGCTGGGTGGAAGATCCTGACAGCTACCCGATGGCGGCGAAACGTCATAGCATTGAGTATCTGCGTGAAGTGGCTCACCTGCGTCCACGTACCAATCTGATCGGTGCCGTCGCCCGCGTTCGTCATACTCTGGCGCAGGCGCTGCATCGCTTTTTCCATGAAAATGGTTATTTCTGGGTCTCCACCCCGCTGATTACCGCCTCGGATACTGAAGGTGCCGGTGAGATGTTCCGCGTCTCAACGCTGGATCTTGAAAACCTGCCGCGCAACGATCAGGGCAAAGTCGATTTCAGCGAAGATTTCTTTGGCAAGGAAGCGTTCCTGACCGTTTCTGGTCAGCTGAACGGCGAAACCTATGCCAGCGCCCTGTCAAAGATTTATACCTTTGGCCCGACCTTCCGCGCAGAAAACTCTAACACCAGCCGCCATCTGGCGGAGTTCTGGATGCTGGAGCCGGAAATCGCCTTCGCGTCGCTGGATGATGCAGCTGCGCTGGCGGAGGCGATGCTGAAGTATGTGTTCAACGCGGTGCTGGAAGAGCGTGCTGATGATATGGCGTTCTTTGCTGAGCGCGTTGATAAAGAAGCGGTTGAGCGCCTGCAGCGTTTCATCACTACCGACTTCGCCCAGGTCGACTACACCGACGCGGTTGAGATTCTGATCAACTGCGGTCAGAGCTTTGAGAATCCGGTGTCATGGGGTATCGATCTCTCCTCTGAGCATGAACGTTATCTGGCCGAGAAGCATTTTAAAGCGCCGGTGGTGGTGAAAAATTACCCGAAAGACATTAAAGCGTTTTATATGCGTCTGAACGACGACGGTAAAACCGTGGCGGCGATGGACGTACTGGCACCGGGCATCGGTGAAATTATCGGTGGTTCGCAGCGTGAAGAGCGTCTGGATGTTCTTGATGCACGCCTGCAGGAAATGGGTCTGAATAAAGAAGATTACTGGTGGTATCGTGACCTGCGTCGCTACGGTACCGTGCCACATTCTGGCTTTGGATTAGGTTTCGAACGTTTAATCGCCTATGTCACCGGCGTACAAAATGTAAGGGACGTTATCCCCTTCCCACGTACTCCACGTAATGCGAGCTTCTAACTTTCTGCATTAATTATAAGAAATTCATATATATAAAGAGGTCGGCACTGCCGGCCTTTTTTTATTTTTGTAAATTTTGAGTTCTCTCACAAAGTTCCGTGTTTTTTACATTTTGTAATACATATTTTCCTTTTGAAACCAGATTACGAGTTTCGTAGCATTTTCGAGGTAGAATTAAGGCTGGGGGGATGGAAAGATGCGTGCAGACACAGGAAGACACCAAACTTCTTTCAAGGTTCCCGTAAAGGTTTCTTGACGGCAGTGGCAGGTGTACAAATAACTCCAACGAGGGTAATGAATAATGATGAAGCGCAATATTCTTGCAGTGGTTATCCCTGCTCTGTTAGCCGCAGGCGCAGCAAACGCAGCCGAAATTTATAATAAAGACGGCAACAAACTGGACCTGTACGGTAAAGCCGTTGGCCTGCACTACTTCTCTGATAACGACGGCAACGATGGCGACAATACTTACGTTCGCTTCGGCTTCAAGGGTGAAACTCAGATTAACGACCAGCTGACCGGTTACGGCCAGTGGGAATACAACGTTCAGGCTAACAATTCTGAAGGCGATGATGCGCAAGACGGTAACAGAACCCGTCTGGGCTTTGCTGGTCTGAAATTCGGTGATGCTGGCTCAATCGACTACGGCCGTAACTACGGTGTGGTTTACGATGCAATCGGCTGGACCGATATGCTGCCAGAATTCGGTGGCGACTCAGGCTACTCAGATAACTTCATGAACGGTCGTAGCACCGGCCTGTTGACCTACCGCAACACCAACTTCTTTGGCCTGGTAGATGGCTGGGACTTTGCCGCTCAGTACCAGGGCAAAAACGAGCGTAGCGACCTGCGTCGTGCTAACGGCGACGGCTGGGGCTTATCAACCTCTTATACCTCACCAATTGGTCTGGGTATCGTGGGTGCCTATAGCAGCAGCGATCGTACTAACGACCAGGCTGCTGGCGCACGTACCACTATTACTCCTGCTGCTGGCGGCGATGGCGTCACCACTACCACAGGTCAGGGCGCGGGCAAACGTGCTGAGAACTGGGCAACCGCTATCAAGTATGATGCAAACAATGTTTACCTGGCTGCAATGTACGGTGAAACGCGTAACTCAACCCCAGTTACCGCTACCGGTACGCTGGCAAACGGTGACAAATTCTCTGTAGCGGGCTTTGCCAACAAAGCACAGAACATTGAACTGGTTGCACAGTATCAGTTCGACTTCGGTCTGCGTCCATCTATCGCCTACGTTCAGTCTAAAGGCAAAGATATCGAAGGCGTGGGCGATGCTGACCTGATCAAATACATTGATATCGGCGCAACCTACTACTTCAACAAAAACATGTCTACCTATGTGGACTATCAGATCAACCAGCTGGATGACGACAACCGTCTGGGTCTGAACACTGATGATACTGTAGCGGTTGGCCTGGTTTACCAGTTCTAATCTCGCTGTCAGAAGATGTTTAAAGACGGGGCCATCGGCCCCGTTTTTTTATGTCTGTTATCCGGTGATAACCTCTTTCTTCCACTCCTTTCCTCATTGGTGCTCCACTGACTGCGGTCAGAGCGGAAGCAGGCGCGCAAAATGTATCAATAAGTCTCGCAAACGGTTGGCTTTTGCCTGGCCTGACGCTAACCTGAGAACTCATTTTGCTAACGTTCCCGCTACTGGACCTGACTCATGTTTGAATCGATCTCTGCTGCACCCGCCGATCCCATTCTTGGGCTGGCCGATCTGTTTCGCGCTGACGACCGCCCTAACAAAATTAACCTGGGTATCGGCGTCTATAAAGACGAAACCGGCAAGACCCCGGTGCTGACCAGCGTTAAGAAAGCCGAACAGTACCTGCTGGAAAACGAAACCACCAAAAACTATCTCAGCATTGATGGTCTGGCTGATTTTGCACGCTGTACCCAGGCGCTGTTGTTTGGCAACCAGAGCACGCTGATTACCGCCGGTCGTGCGCGGACAGCACAAACCCCGGGCGGTACTGGTGCGCTGCGCGTTGCGGCGGATTTCCTTGCCACTCAGACCAGCGTGAAACGGGTATGGGTCAGCAATCCCAGCTGGCCGAACCACAAAAATGTGTTCAATGCTGCCGGTCTTGAGGTGTGTGAATACCAGTATTACGATGCGGAAAATCACACGCTCGATTTTGAAGGCCTGCTGGCGTCGCTGAAACAGGTACAGGCGGGCGACGTGGTGCTGTTCCACGGCTGCTGCCATAATCCAACCGGTATCGATCCAACGGCCGAACAGTGGCAGCAACTGGCGCAGCTGTCGCAGGCTGGCGGCTGGTTACCGTTGTTTGACTTTGCCTATCAGGGCTTCGCCCGTGGCCTTGAGGAAGATGCTGAAGGACTGCGTATTTTTGCCGCGTCGCATCAGGAACTGATTGTCGCCAGCTCTTATTCTAAGAACTTTGGTTTGTATAACGAGCGCGTCGGGGCCATTACGCTGGTGGCCGCTGATGCCAACGTGGCCGATACTGCCTTCAGTCAGGTGAAATACACTATCCGCGCCAACTATTCCAATCCGCCAGCTCACGGTGCGGCCGTGGTTGCCACCATCCTCGGTAATGATGCACTGCGTACCATCTGGGAGCAGGAGCTGTCAGACATGCGCCAGCGTATCCAGCGTATGCGCCAGCTGTTCGTCAATACCCTGGCAGAGAAAGGTGCGCAGCGTGACTTCAGCTTCATCATCCGGCAGAACGGGATGTTCTCATTTAGCGGCCTGACTAAAGATCAGGTAATTCGTCTGCGCGAAGAGTTTGCGGTCTATGCGGTTAATTCAGGACGGGTAAACGTTGCGGGCATGACGCCAGACAATATGTCGGCGCTGTGTGAGGCGATTGTCGCGGTGCTGTAATCGTGATGAAAAAATGGGCCAGCCGGCCCATTTTTTATTGCAGAAAAGGATTGCTGATCCGTTCACGCCCCAGCGTTGAAATCGGACCGTGTCCCGGCACGAAAGTCACATCATCGCCCAGCGGCAGTAATTTTGTCCGGATGGCATCAATTAGCTGCTGATGATCGCCCTGCGGGAAATCAGTGCGACCAACACCGCCGTTGAAAATCACATCACCTGAGATCAGTAAGCGTCCCAGACGATCAAAGAACACCACATGACCGGGCGAATGGCCCGGACAGTGCAATACTTCCAGCGAGACTAACCCTACCTGCACACTGTCACCCTCTTCCAGCCAGCGATCCGGCGTGAAAGGCGCACACTCTTCCAGCCCGAACATTCGGCTCTGCGTCGGAAGCGCTTCCAGCCAGAAGGCATCGCGTTTCTGCGGTCCGACGATGGGCACCTGATAAAACGCCGCGAGTTCGACCGCTGCACCGACATGATCGAGATGTCCATGGGTGAGCAGAATCTGCGCGGGTTTCAGTTTGTGTTGTTCCAGCGTTTGTTTGATACGTTCGGCATCACCGCCCGGATCGACCAGCGCCGACTCCCCGGTGGTATCGCACCAGATAACCGAGCAATTCTGAGCAAAGGCTGTAACAGGAATAATATGGTAATTCATAACGCTCCATGACCGGCTCACGCAGCGTTGCCGGCGTCGTTACCAGTGCCTGATCGGCCCGGTATCAATGTGCACAAAGTTGCTGCGAGGATAATATCCTACACCACCCGCGCGCAGAGATAACGCCGCTTTGCGTATATTGGCTAAGGTCACGCCTTCAATGTGAAAATCCATCGCCTGACCTTTGGTGTGGTAGCTGTGTTTCGCCACGCCAGGCCCGCTTTCACGCAACATATTATTAGTAGCCAGTGAGCGATAACCGGAAACCAATTGTACTGGCTTACGGGTTTCCAGCAGCGCCTGCAGACGGAAAATTTGGTCGAACAGATGGGGGTCGATGCTTTTCACTTTATTGGCGCGATAGTCACGGAAAAAATGATTTAAACGTGATAACTCATCCCTGTCGTAACTCTTACCATTAAAAAATTCAGTTTTAAGGGTTTCACCCGTGTGAAGGTTGTTAAGTGTTAATACCCGCGGGCGAGAAGTTGAAAGTGAAGCCCTTGCAGAAGCTGGCAATAATGCCAGTCCGGCGGCAGCACTTCCGCAAAGCAGTAGTTTGCGACGAAAAGAATCAATAGTAGACATTAACCGTATTACCTGAGAGTGAAGCCATAGAAATGTGCAAAAAGCGCACAGGCCGAACCATAACTTTCTCTCACAGAGGCGTCAACCCATCCCGGGTGGCTTTGTGCGGCGATCCCGGGCGGGATCGCCTTTTAATGAAGAATTTTGCTTACGGCGGCAGACGGCTAACGATTGAAAATCAATCACTAGAGCAGCAATTGCTCAGCCCGCTTTAACGCCTGGCTGCCTGAACGTGCCGTGTCATCATAATTGTAAATATCTGTTCGGAACTGTGGTTTGCCGTCGTCAGCGACCCAGGCGGTCAGATAATAGAGGTTGACCGGAATACGATGGCGAATCGGCACATAGCGGGTATCGCCCTCTTTCAGCGTGCTGGAGATACGGGAATCATTCCAGCCTGCATCCTGTAGCAACAGTCCGGCCAGTTCAGAGGCCTTGTTCACCCGCACACAGCCTGAGCTAAGCGCACGGATATCACGCTGGAACAGATTATGATTCGGCGTGTCATGCAGATAGATAGCATCCGAACTCGGCATGTTGAATTTGTAGCGTCCCAGCGCGTTCATCTGACCTGGGGCCTGACGCAGGCGATACGGGAACGAGGAAGCGGACACCATGCTCCAGTCAATCATGCTGGGGTCAATCACCTCGGCATCCTCGCTCCAGCCTGACAGCAGGGTATAGCCATGTTTGTAGAGGTAGCCAGGATCCTGTTTGACCTTCGGAATAATATCTTTGCGCACCAGCGTGGTCGGCACGTTCCACGGTGGATTCAGCACCACGTTGTTGAGTGCGCTGCGCATCAGCGGCGTTTTACGGTCGGGACGCCCGACAATCACCCGTGATGACAAAATCTTGTTGCCGTTGTTGTAATAAATCAGTGAGTAGTTGGCGATGTTCACCATGATGCCGTTGTGCATATCATCCGGCAGCAGGCGCAGTCGCTGGATATTCAGCGCCAGCAGTGAGGCACGCATCTGTGGTGATACGTTAAGCCACTGACGCGTTCTGGCGCCGATAGCGCCGTCACCGTCCAGCCCCTGCCACTGCTGAAAACGCTTCACCGCTGCCACCAGCGTATTGTCGTAAACATTCGCGCTATTATTCGCATCCAGCGTCAGGCTTTGCACGTTACCCGGCGACTGCGGCGATGAAACAGGCAGATCGGTGACCGGCGTAGCCGACGGACTGACCACCACCGGCTGATCGCTGTGGCTGACCGGTACTGTTGAAACCGGAACCGCGTCCTCATCCGGTGCCGGCGCAGTGGTCTGAGCGGTCAGCATCCCGCTACGCTGCAGGATTTCACGTAACGCTGGCACATCATCACTCACCTGTCCCGGACGCAGGGTTTCGCTCCCCTTCAGCTGCGGCCATGGGCGTTTGTCGCTGAGCAATGTTTTGAGCGCAGCGTGCATCGGGCGATATTGCGGGTGCTGCGGTTCCAGTGAGGTAATAAATGCGCTGTCTGAACCAGCATTGACGGCGTTCTGCCACTGATTCACCACTGACACCGACGGCTGCGCCAGCTTATACGGCACGTTGCTGTAGAGCCAGGTTTCACCCTGGGTAGGCACGCTGGAGACAAACTGCAGATAGCCGAGCATCGCATCAGACAGCGTGACGTCACGAGCAAAGCCGGAAATCGCCGGATCGGTCAGACGTTCAACCCAGCGGGTAAACTGTGGCTGCACGCCAGAAAGCGCGGCTTCCGCCAGCTGCTGCTGAAATTTTTGCACCGCCTGGCGGTCCTGCCAGATCGGTTGCATATGACGTGACGCATACAGCGTGGCCAGTGAAGGCAGATAGAATGGTTGATCGGCGCTGGAGAAGGCCTGCCGGATACGTTGCTGACTATCGGTGACTGACGTCGCCCCCTGCGTGATCCCCGGCATAGCGGCAATCACCGCGGCCTGTGGCAGTGTAAATGGAACCACGGTTAGCGCCAGCGCTAACAATGAAACAACACGATGATGTTTAAACGTATTTGCCAGCAACATCCCTGCCCCCTTATCTGTTCAACTGCGCAGCGTTCCCTGAAACTACTGCGACCGGGCTGCTTACTCATAATGTTGAGTATACAAACAAAAACGGCATTTGCCTCACGCGACAAATGCCGTTACCAGATTAACCAATGGTTCTGTTTTTGACTACGTTTCAGCCTGCGATTTTTCACCGGCTAAATCGGGCAGAGAATCGCTCTCATCCTGACGTCGGGTCGGTGAAGGATCGGCAGCGAAACCGCGCAGGCCAACCACATGCACATGCTCAGTGTTGTTAAACACCTTACGCACCAGCTTGTAAGTGGTGCCTTTCTCCGGACTGATATTTTCCGGCGCGGCGATCACCAGCTGCATTTCCAGTCGTTCACACAGCTCAAACAGCGTGGCGATGGAGCGCGCATCGAGACGCGCCGCTTCATCAAGGAACAGTAACCGGCAGGGGGAAATGTCTTTACCGCGCAGGCGGCGCGACTCCTCTTCCCAGCTCTGTACCACCATCACCAGAATCGACATCCCGGTACCGATCGCTTCACCGGTTGACAGTGCGCCACTTTCTGCACGCAGCCAGCCGTCTGATCCACGGTTAACTTCGACTTCCATCTCAAGATAATTGCGGTAGTCCAGCAGCTCCTCACCAATGGTCTGCGGCGTGCGCTGTCCCATATCGATGTGCGGATTGAGGCGCTGATAAAGCTTCGCCAGCGCCTCTGAGAAGGTCAGACGATTGCTGTTAAACAGATCCTGGTGCTGCTCATGCTCTTCCGACAGCGTATCCAGCAGCATCGCATGCGTCTCCCGCACGTTGACGTTGAGTCGCACGCTGCGCACCTGACCAAAGCTCACGGTTTGCAGGCCCTGGTTCAGCTGGCGGATACGGTTCTGCTCACGCTGAATGGTTTTGCGGATAATGTTAGCGGCACTGCGCGAACTGATAGCCAGCGTCTGCTCACGCGCGGTCAGCTCTTCCGTCAGGCGATTCAGCTCAATTTCCATCTGCTCAATCGCTTCGACCGGATCGTCGGTGCGAATAATATCCTGACGAATACGCTCGCGCAGATGCTGGTAAACCGCAATAAAGAACTGAATCTTCCGTTCCGGACGTTTCGGATCTTCCGACAGACGCAGCACGTCACGCAGATGTTCGTTGTCGGCTACCGCCAGACGCAGCGCACCCAATGCCTTATCCGACATAGAACGCAGCTCGTCGCCGCTCAGGTAAGCCAGTTCACGACGATGCAGGCGACGTTCGACACCATTCTCTTTCACCAGCCGCAGCACCGTACACCAGCCCGCCTTGGCGCTGACCACCTGTTCGCGCACCTGATGATAGTTACGTTCCAGCTGGCGCAGTCGCTTCTGCAGGTTTTCCATTTCCGCTTCACAGAAGGTCAGCTGTTTCTCCAGCTGATTACGCCGCGCACGGTTATGGCTCAGCGCCGTATAGAGTTCATCACGACGCACCCGCGCCCGTGCTTCGGCGTTGGCATCAGCGTGAACGCCGATATCCTGCATCTCCTGCTGCAACTCTTTCAGCATGTCGCGTTTGGCGTCGTAGGCACTTTTCAGCGAGGCCAGCACCTGGGCGTATTGTGTCAGCTGCGCCTGATGCTCGCGCAGACGTTCACGGCTGCGACTCCGCTCCGCCTCCGCCTGCTCCAGCCGCTGACGCAGTTTGTCGCTGAGATCGTTGTTGCCGTTAAGCATGCTCGACGAATCGTCATAGCCAAAGTGCGCACGACGCTGCACCACTTCCGTCAGGGCAAAAGCCTGCTGGCGGGCGTTGCGCTGCTGTTGCTGCGCCTGCTGATAATCGGCCTGCAGCTGTTCATGCTGTTCCGGATCGCTCTGCAGTACGGCGATAATCGGTTCGAGTTTCGCCAGTTTCGCGCCATGCTGATGCAGGAAGCGCGCTGCATCCTGCGCTTCCTCAACCTGCTCGCGGATCTCTTCGCAGCGATCGGCCAGCGTCTCATCCAGCAGCAGATTGACGCGCGGCAGCAGCCGGTTGAGCTGCGCTACGCCCTCTTTCGCCAGTTCATATTGCTGACGCTGCTGCTGATTATTGCTCTCGTGCTGATTAAGCGCCCGCTCCAGCTCGCCGCGGCGCGCGCCCAACTGACGAATCTGGGCTTCCGGATCGGCATCAAACGCCACCGCGAGATGACTACCGATAAACCGGCTGAAGGACTGATGCAGACGCTGGGTTTTCTGTACGTCGAATGACAACGTGGCATAGCGCTCAGCCAGACGATCGCGTTCGCTGTGCAGCAGTTCAAGCTGATTCTCACGTGCGGCACGACCAAACAGCGGTATTTTCGGGAAACGCGAATAGCGCCACTGACGCTCCGCGACTTTTACCACCACCGCATTCTGCAGCTCATCGACGCTGAATACGCTGTCATCGAAAGATTGCGGATCGCCCTCGATCAGGTAGAGATCTTCCGGGCACTCTTCCAGTCCGTCGAGCTGCTCGCGCACCAGCGACAGATCGGGTACCACAATCGCGTGACGCGACGGACCGTACAACGCCGAGAAGTAAGGCGCGTCATCCAGCGTGACATCATCATAAATTTCGGACAGCAAGACGCCGCCGAAGCGTTCGGCCAGTTGGTTCAGGCGCGCATCTTCGGCACCGCCAGGCTGGCTGAGACGTTCAATCTGCTGCTCGATATCGCGTTTACGCGCCGCCACTTCGTCACGTTCAACGGTGGTTTCACGTTCCCGCTCCAGCAGCTGCTGCATATATTCGGTCACGTCCTGACTGCTGGTCAGCGCCTGCCCGGTCTGCTCACTAAGCTGCGTCAGGATTTCCTGCGCCGCCAGCCAGTGCGGTGCCCGGGCCGTTAGCGTGGCGATCCGTTCGCGCAGCTGTTCCAGCTCCTGGCGCATCATCATGCGCTGCTCACCCGCGTCCGCGACGCTGCTGTTCAGCTGCTCAATCTGTGCTTCAAGTTCGCGCTGCAAACCTTCCAGCGCATCGGCTTCATAGTGCTGTCCCTGGCGCTTACAGAACTCCGCCAGCAAGCGCTCAGCCTCATGCTGCTCGCGCAGACGCTGTTCCAGCTCGTTGAGCCGCAGACGCAGCGAAGAGAGCTGCTCAGCGTGATGCCGCTGATTGCTGGCGTCGCGCAGCAATGCCCGGCCGGTCTGCCACGCATCCTGACGGGTAACATCACCGGCAATGCTGGTCACCAGCGCCAGCGCCTGTTCAAACTGGCTGTGCGCCGCCTCGGCCACGCTCAGCTTTTGCTCGAGGTTCAGTAACCGCTCGGTCGCCTCCTCCTCTTTGGCCTGGAAGCTGGCCTGCCATTCTGCGGCGTTGTCGATGGTTAAATCAGGCAACTGACAGAGTGAACGGGCGCGTTCCAGCGCCTGCAGCGCCTGCTGATACTGAATGGCGCGGGTTTGCTGAACGTCAAGCGCCTGCTGGAAGTCGGCCAGCTGGCTTTTCAGCTCATCCACTTCCAGTTCGGCCGCTTCGGCCCGCGCTTCATTCTCTTCCTGAATCTCGCGGGCTTCCGCCACCACTTCGCTCTGCTCTTCCAGCCGCAGCGTCAGGTCTTCGATATCGGCGTCGTAGCGCTCAATCTTTTCCTGCTGGCGCATCGCGGTCTGCACCAGATTCAGGTGATCGCTGGCCGCCTGATAATCCACTTCGAGGTCGTTTTCCGCCCCGCTGTGCTCGGCCAGTTCGCGCGCCATTTCGACGTGACGATACTGTTCAGAGGCGAGCTGGCTGCGGCTGCTGAACAGCTCATTACGCAGCTGTAATGCACTGTCGAGGTGCACCCGGCGCTCGTTAGCGTGACGCATATAGTCGGCAGAGACGTAGCTGGTTGCTTCCGAAATCAGATGCTTAAACAGATCGCGGTCCGACTGAGTAACGCGAATCGCTTCCAGCGTCATGCGGTTCTCGCGCAGCGCCGCTTCCATGTCCTGGAAGGCTTTACGCACGCCGCTGTTTTCCGGCAGCAGGTAATCACGCAGTGAGCGGGTAATCGCGCTGGAGATACCGCCGTAAAGCGAGGCTTCAATCAGGCGGTAAAACTTACTGCGATCGCTGGCAGAACGCAGACGACGCGGCACCACACCCAGATCAAACAGCATGGCGTGATAATCGGTAATCGAGCTGTAGGCGCGGAACTGAACGCCTTCCTGCGCCTCAACGCGTTCTTTAACTTCGTTAAGCGGCAGTACGCGCGCCTGACGGCTGTTAAGGATCTCCGTCAGCATATCCGTCGGGTTGGTGTCGGTCGGCAGGCCATGAATACTGAACGGCTTGATGTCGACCTTTTTATCCCGACCCGCGATTTGCTGCAGACGGACGCCCACCACCACCCGCTGATGGCGGGAGTTCACCACGTCGAGCATTGAGTAGCAGACGCCGGCGCGCAGTTTACCGTGCAGGCCCTTATCGCGTGAACCGGAGGTCGCTCCCGCTTCGGTGGTGTTCCGGAAGTGCAACAGCGTCAAATCGGGGATCAGCGCGGTAACAAACGCGGCCATGGTGGTGGATTTCCCCGCACCGTTACCGCCTGACAGGGTGGTGACTAATTCATCGAGATCAAACGTGCGGGCAAAGAAGCCGTTCCAGTTGATCAGCGTAAGCGACCGAAATTTTCCGCGCTCAATCATGCCTGTTGTTCCTCTGCGTTCTCACTCGCATCGCTTTCCTGTTCCTCGCCTTCATCGGCGTCAACCGCAGCCGTGGCATTCTCCAGCAGCATCGCCTCGCCATCACGGATCAGCCGCAGTTGCGCTTCGCGGGCATCATCACCGCTACGCACATCAGCGCCAAAGCGGAACACCGATTCGGTGATACGGAATTTGCTGCTGTCGTTACCGAAAAACCACACCATACCGAGGCGGCGCAGACGGCTCAGCGACGCGCGGACTTTTTCCTGCAGTTTGGTGCGATCGAGATCCGAGCCGGTTGAACGCTGGTTAACCAGCTTCAGCAACTTGCTCTCATCGGCCAGCGACAGCAGTTCGTCATACAGCTCCTGCTGGGTGAAGATGCCTTCATTCGCCAGCCGTTCCGGGCTGAGGTAGAGATAGCAGAGAATTTTTCCGACCATCATGTCTAACTCAGACAGCACCGAGCGCGGGATCAGCGTGGTTGAACGCGGACGAAGATAGAAAAAACCTTCCGGCGCACGAATCAATTCAACGTTGTAGCGGCTGTAAAACTCTTCGAGAAATGCCTGGTAATCCATCAGAAAAGCGTGATTGTCCAGCTCTTCAATACCGATATGTCGTCCGGCGCGCAACTGGCTGTCGAGCGCGGGAAAGATCGGATTTGCCAGTGCCTGTGCCAGCTTAACCGGCATCACTTGTTCAATATTTGTCGATGACATGTGCCTGCACCTTGGCTCCGTAATCATTGATGGCTTGCCATTCCACAGGCAAGCCGGCTAAATCAGCTTCCGCAACGCCAAGACGCACGGCCTGGTCGACCACAATCCGCGC